>Ga0308158_10004962_pt1 | contig 11062 bp, 12 predicted proteins | sample PhyBR2_FD_201038 | JGI IMG/M metagenome (GOLD analysis project Ga0308158, IMG submission 201038) | Phyllosphere microbial communities from UC Gill Tract Community Farm, Albany, California, United States - DLSLB.R2 | ecosystem: Host-associated > Plants > Phyllosphere > Unclassified | place: USA...
ACGGGTGCCGTATGGTCCTTCTTGGTCAAGGCTTAAGCCGGACCAACCGAGCAGCTTGACCAGATTTTTATGCGTAAACTTTTGACGTAAAACGAACCCGATTAAAGAGGTCCACTGGGGGTATACCCTAAGCGTACTATAGGTTTCAGACCTCTTAGGGCGGTATGTGGCCGTGAGCCATGAATGTACGTCTATGGCATAGAAGCGGTGAACGTCATCACTTGGAGCCCGCGATGTCGCGTTGCCAACTCGCGTCCGGCGGGAGCGATCGGTCCCTTCGAAATTAGCCATGCGCAATCGAGGGTGCCGCCCTGTACATAAGGGAGGTGGTCAGTAACGAAGGCGCTGCACTCGCTGGCCGGAAGGGTTCTGGCGTAATCGTTCGCCTCGAAGGCGTAGCGTTGCTCGCCGGCCATCTCGTCGCGCGTCCAGACTGCGGCGACGTTGACGTTTTTGTGGCAGATCTTGGTCTCTGTCGTCGTCGTGAAGACCGCAGCGCTCAGCACCTTCTCGAGCGCGTCGCGGAACGCGTTTCCCTAGGCCCTCGTGTTTTTGGGCTTCATACCGACGTTATAGGGGCGAGCTTGAGTTTGAGCCAAGCGAAGTGACTCAAGGGGGTGAGGATGGACGCGCAGGACATAGTGAATTCGATTGGTGCTGGGGTCGCTAGGGCGCTCGACACCAACAGGTTGTTCCTTGGCGTCGAGGTCGATGCGTTCCAGAACGCCGACATCCATCCGGAATACGTCACGACCGTCGAAGTCGCCAAGGAGCTGACTGGTCCCGATCGACAGATCAGTCTCGAGGCACACATGAAGGAGCTTCGCCGACAGGCGCGGGCACAAGCCTGGCTGAAGGAAGGCGGCACGGCCTCGGATATGCAGCGCGTCGTTGCCAAGCTCGCGCCGTTCAAGTTCGGCAAGAAGGACAGCCGGCGCCTCGACATTCTCGTCAGGCAATCCGACACGCTTCAGCCGCCGTTGCTGATGGTCGAGGCGAAGCTGGGCGTCCGCAATTTGGCAGGCGTGAAGGAGGACATCGACCGGCTTGTCCGCCTGTTTGACATGTATGAGACGGTAGGGTTGCTGACCGACCACAAGATCTATGGCGCGGCTGTGTTCCATTCGATGGAGGAGGGCAACGATACGGGCGTCGCCGGTGTGCGAGCTCAAGCTCTGCTGCAGGGGGTGCGAAGCCATCTCGCCTCGGTGAAGGCCGCTCGCCCCTGGCTGAATGCGGAGGCAGGCCTACCGGGTAACGGTACGGTGATGCAGCCTGTGGCAGGCTACACCGAGCATTACGAAGATGGGACTTCGGAGGACGTCTTTGCCAAGGACTGTTTCCACTTCGCCCCTGGCCTGGTGCTCCTTGGCAATGCAGCCGACGTCGCGACGGTGCGGTTCTGACCACTTGCGCTGCGTAGAAGGTAGCCAATCGTTAACGCGACGCGACCAGAATCATCCTGTTGATCGAAGAGATAGTGATGGCGTTCACGGATACGGAGAGGGAGCAGCGGCACGCCGATAGACGCTAGGAACGGCCTAAGGCGGACGACCACGTCGAGCGGCCGGTCCGCGGGCATTGCGGCAATCCGTTCAACACGGCTGGCGGCGTCGTGACCGACGAATTCTCGATCTGCGACGTCTACAACGGCGACTGACGATCTCCGCTGCCGACATCCCGTTTGACAATTCGGACGCTGGCAGCGGCGCGTCCCTCAACCCTGACGCAGCGTCGGGTCGAGCAGCAGTTCCATGACGATGGCGGCGACCTCGGGGCCGTGCTCCTCATAGATGGTGCCGGTTCGCATGTTCGTACCGCGGTCGGTCAGCTTTGGCACGTGCCAGTATACCGAGCCGTCCTGCACGTCGGGCCAGGTCCAGCGAACTTTCACGCCGGTACCGAGCCGCTTCTCGCCGGGCCAGATCTGGCCGACCAGGTAGCCGGCACCGGTATCGATCTCGTGCGGACGGGAGTCGATGACCAAGCCGACGCCCTTGATGCGCAGGCCGGATCCCGGCGAGAAGGACTTGATGAAGGCGATGTCGCCGATCCGGACGCCGCGAAGCGTCGCCTCGATGAAGGGAGCATCCCCGTCATGCGGCGACGCGGTGGCGGTCGGGGCGGTGCTGGGTTCCCAGCCGCTGCAGGCGACCCCCAGCTGAAGGAAGTAGGACGTGACGTCCTCAGTACCGCCGTAGCTGGCACCGAAACCATATATGCTCATTCGTTTCGCTCCTTGGCTCATGGCCTATGAAGTTGGACGCGGCTGAAAGCCGCACTTCGGATATGGGGTCGCCATTGCTCGCTGGAAAGGGACTGACGACGCGATGCAACCTTGCTTTTCGGGCCGCATGCGACCAAATTGTGCCACGGAGCCGATCGCCAGGGCTGGAAGCGACCCAAAAGGCGGCATCTACGACGAGAACACACCCATCGGCACCTTTTCCGCCGGCGCGTGGTGATCACGAAGCGCTTCCGATCACCGGTCAGACGCCGGCCTGAAAAGGTATCGCATGTCCATCCAAAAGCAGTGCGCGGATCATCTGCGCATACATTACACCGCAGCTACCGACGGCCGCCTGTCGTCGGGCCACGCCCACGAGCTCGTTGCGGCGTTCTTCGGCTACCACACGGCGGCCGCCTTGCAGGCCGAGCGGAAGTATCCGCTCGACGAGTTGCCTAAGGCGGAGGTCCTCATCCCCGATCTGACGAAGCTCAAGGCGCGCCGCCTCGGCATCGCTGGCCTGCCGGTCGACCTGGCCGACGCCGACGCCATAGCCACGTTGCTCGAGGAGTTTCTCGCGTCGTCCGGCAGCTTCACGGGCGACGTGTGGCACACTTGGGACCTAAAGGAGTATGTCGATACGGATTTCATGCAGCCCAATGCGAACATTATCGAGGACGCACTGTCAGGTGAGATCGGACTCACCAATGCCTTCTTCGACGAGCTCTACGTCGAGGATGTCGAGATAGCCCGGCATGCCGACGGGATGACGGCGATCGCGACAGGCTCGCTCAACGGTGACAGCGATCCGGATCGCGCGTTCCATGGCGACAAGATCGCATTCAACACCCACATCTCGCTCGACCTGGTCGCGGGCCGCATTGGCTTTACAAAACCGGAGGTAACGACTGACGGTGCGGTCGACGATTCGCAGTATTACGAGGACTAACCGGCGCGGCGAGCCGCTCGGTGTAAAGGTTGCAGAACCCGCTATCTCCGGAACGCGAGGGTGGTCATGGTTCGAGGTTATCGCCCCATTCGGGTCCGCGCCCGAACTTCTCGACGACGTCGTAGAGGGCGGCGTGGTCGCTCCGCCTGAGCTCGCCGCGGTAGTGGAAGCCGTGTTTTTCTGCGATCTCCCGGAGCGTGTCGTAGTGCTGCTGAAGCGTGCGGCGGACCGCGGACCTGATCCTGGGAAGCAGTATATTGTCTCGTGCGTCCGGATCCACCCGGCCGGCCGAAATGGCGGATGCGGTAAGATTCAGTTGAACTAGGTAGCGGTCGCCCTTGGTCGCGATCTCGGTGAAGCCGTCGAGCGCCGCAGCGGGCGCCGAGTTATAGGCGCCAATCGCATCTGTGTAGGCGGCGTATGTCGCGTCGTGCCGCTCCACCAGCGTGGCAGTGTTCTCGTAGTTCTTCTGGTCGACGTCCGCCCGCTCCTTGCGCGTCATCGTGAACCGCGAGACGAGGAACCCGGCGACGAAGGTGCCGAGCGGCACGCCGACAACCTTGATCCACTCGAACGTGGTTCCGACGGCAGGTGGGCTCACTTCTCTTTAGCCTGTTTTAGAAGAGCCTCGATTGTGTCTGCCTCTGCCTTCAGGACGAGGTTCGGGACGATCTCGAATAGCTCATTGGCGGCCTGCCGACCGGCCTCCTCCGGCTCGACGCCTTCCTTTATTAGTGCATCGGCGCGCTCCGCCCATTGGTGGGCCTCGCGATCGCTGGGCACCACGCTCAGTCGATACTTGATCCGAAGTCCTGATCCTATCTCTCGCATGTCGCACCTCCGCCTCGATTGACGACCGGGACGCCGTCGCTGTCAACGTGGTTTGCTGCGACGGTCCGGCTCACTTCTCGCGCGCTCGGGCCAGGAGCGCTTCAATCGTGTCCGCGGCCGAAAAGTAGAGGGTTCGGTCGAGTTCGCCGAATATCTCGAGTGCGGCGCGCCGGCCTGCCTGTTCGGCGTCTTCCAGCTCGCGCCTGAACGTATCGGCCCGCTCGGCCCATGCAGCGATCTTCGCGGCATCTGGGTCATCGGAAAGCCCATACTTGATGCGCAGGTCGTGTCCGAGGTCCATCCGATTGCCTTTTTGTGATTGCCGTCCTGGAGCCACGCCATCGTGCGGAACGCGCTGGAAGGTATCATAATCGTATTGTCAGGTCCGGTGCCACCAAGTGCCCCCGTAAGACGCCGGTTCCCGCCCGCATGGAATCGGCTGAACCGCGGAAGACTCGCGGCCGCTGACATGTACTGCGCCCTGAGGATCACGAGCGTCGGCTGACGGGCGACTATGACGACGTACTGGCATTGCAGAAGCCGTATCCGGCTAACCGTATGACAGTACGCGGTACGGTCTTCCTAACGCGTCGCACCACCTTGATGTATCGAGACGATTGTTGATTACAAGGTTGGCCTCGCAAAGATCGCTTGATGCCTGATCGTGCAAGCCATAGGGATGCGGAGCCGGCTCAAACTGCCAAGCTGAACCGGCTCCGTGATCTGCGCCTAAGCGGCAGATCCGTTCTAGCGCTTCTTTGGAGGCTTCGGTGATCCCGACCGCTTGATCGTCTCTACCACATAGGTGGAGGCCTTCTTGCGTGCGGTCGAGACCGGAGCGAAGCGACCGGTGCTAGCATTGCGACCAATCTTCATCTCAATTCTCCATCCGATTGATCTCGGACTCAGACACTCAAGGACCAACCTTGAGCGCCTCCTTAGTGCGGCATCAAAGGGGCCATGACAAGCGCAAAAAGATCGAGTGGACTAGAAGGTTACGCTTGCGTAGAAAACTAGTCCGCCGTATCAGGGCCGAAGGGACCAGTTCCTCCTCCTACCACGACGGGGCAGCAGTGCACACGGACGAAAATAAAGATTTGCTAGGTAGTTTAGTCCAGTTAGCGCGAATTGCGCTTGCGGGCGAGAAGCGGGACGTTGAAGCATATGTACGGCGCCTTACGCGCCTCCTGTCGAAACAGTTTCCAGACGCTTCATCGCAATTGCGGGAATTGGCAGCCACTGGCGCCACGGCCAGATCTGCCGCGGACGCTACGAGGTCAGCTGGCACTCGCCTAGTTCCAGTAGATGCGGAAAGCAGGCTCGATTTGCTTCGAATCGACGCCGTTCCGACTGTGCCTTATCCACCGCTGCTAAATGCAACCATATCCAAACAAATCGATCAGGTAATTCTAGAACGGCAAAGAATTCAGGAATTGGCAGACGCTGATCTTGAGCCTTCAAGAACGCTTCTCTTCACAGGACCTCCTGGTGTAGGAAAGACGTTAACCGCCCACTGGGTGGCACAACGCCTAAACAAGCCATTGTTCACGCTCGACCTTGCTAGCATAATGAGCAGCTTTTTAGGAAAGACGGGGTCGAACCTAAAGTCTGTTCTGGAATACGCTAAAGGACAGGACTGCGTACTACTTCTAGATGAGTTCGACGCTGTTGCGAAGCGGCGGAACGACGACACAGAGGTGGGTGAGCTAAAAAGACTTGTAACAGTTATTCTTCAGGAAATTGACCTCTGGCCGTCTGACCGCCTCCTGATAGCGGCTACCAATCACGGTGAACTTCTAGACCCAGCTGTGTGGCGACGTTTCGATGTCGTGGCAGAGTTTTCAAATCCGGTAGCCTCGCAACTTGAAAACCTAATCAAAACTGAATTAGGAGATGATGTTGCTCCGGCTTGGCTTACTGCGCTAGCAAATCTCCATGACGGCAAATCGTTCAGCGATGTGACGCGTCACGTAAGAGGTTTGCGCCGGCACGCGCTACTGTCAAAGCAATCGATTTCGGATAAACTGATCGAGTCACTTGAGGATCAAGTTCGGCTTCTTCCAAAGTCCGCCTTGAAGAAGATGAGCGTGCAACTGGAATCGGCCGGGTTGTCGCAGAGACAAATATCAGACCTAACAGGGTTGTCCCGAGACACAATACGCCGGGCAAGATTATCTGAGGAGCAGAGTGATGGCTAGTCCGATCAATTATCTTATCGGCCGAGGCGAAACGCTCGTACAGCCGATATCGCTGAAATCAGGGGGCGGTGAAAAGGCTCACCCGTATAGCTTTGATGAAGCCTTTGAGCGGCTTTCGCCAGAGATGCACATCGCGAGTGCCGCACTAGAGGAACTACCGAGGCTCGCCTGCCCTAATAACGAAGCCGTTATATCGTTGACGCTTCACCCCAGTTATCTTGCCAAGTCGTATCATCCCACGAGGTTGCTAAATGGGCTTGGACTGCGTCAGGTTGGCAGTAGAGAGCGACGCGTTATGCCTGCGAAATGGACGCAGAAGGAGGCGCCTTCGCAACCTCTTGTAGCTCCTGAATTGTTCATCGCAGGCAACCGGAGGAAGCTTGCTTCATTAAGCCGGCTTGTACTGGCAGCGGAGCCGGGGGTGCAGGACGATTTCCGCCGTATCGAGCATATCAGTTCGATAGGGCAGGATCGCATCGGGCGGATCTCCGGCGATGATGACATGCCTCCCTTGGAGGTAGTACTGCACGCCGACACCTCGGAGGTCTGGGGGGACGACGTGCTGCGCGGCTTCTATGAGTGGTGTCGCGAATTAGGGATCAGCGCAGACTTCACTCGCCGTCAACAAGTAGGCGGGCTATCTTTCCTCGGCTTCCATGCGCCCCGCGAGGCTGTGGCCGAAATGGCAAAGTTTAGCTTCCTCCGCACCGTTCGACGGATGGCACAGCTCTCATTTCGCGACGTGGAATTGCGAGCAACTTCGACTACCGCGATTTTCCCGATCGCATTCCCGAACGACGCTCCCGTGGATACGAAATTACGTGCGGCGATCTTTGATGGGGGACTCCCTGCCACCCATCCATTTCCCGCATGCGTTGTTCGCAAAGATGCTCCAGGTATAGCTTCCCCTACGGCCGTAGGTCTCCAGCACGGCATGCAGGTCACAAGTGCTATGCTGTATGGCCCGCTGGTCGCGAGCGAAGAACCGCAAAGACCTTACTCCAACATTGATCATTGGCGCGTACTTGACGCGCAAGGTGACGATTTTGAATTGATGACTACGCTTGATCGCATCATGGATATTCTTGAGCAAAATCCCTACGAGGTTGTTAGCCTTTCTATAGGGCCCGACGAAGCTTTGTTTGATGATGATGTCCATGTTTGGACGTCTAGGCTAGATCAATTTGCCGCGTCAGGAAAAACCTTGATAGTATCCGCGGCAGGCAACAACGGCGATCTCGACTCCGAACTTGGATTATGCCGGATTCAACCAGCGTCGGACGGCGTAAATGTGCTTGCAGTAGGTGCGGCATGCCAGTCGGGAGCTGACTGGTCGCGAGCTGGGTACAGCGCTCGCGGTCCAGGTCGAAGTCCGGGATTGGTCAAGCCCGACGTCTTAGCTTTCGGAGGGTCGGATCAAGAGCCCTTTTTCGCAGCTGACGGCACAGGTCATGCTCGGGGCGTTACCGGTACCAGCTTCGCTGCACCCGCCGCAGCTCGGCTTGGCTTGGGCCTCAGAGCGCTGTTTGGCACTCAACTGAGCCCGATGGCACTGAAAGCACTACTGGTTCACCACGCAGAATGCGCCGATCATGCGCAGATTGATGTGGGTTGGGGGCGCCTGCCGAGCCTTCTGGACGACATCGCAACCTGTCGCCCTGGGGAGGCGACTGTCGTCTACCAAGGCATACTTGAACCTTCTCGCTATCGCCGATTCCTTTTACCTGTTCCAACTGATGGTTTCGGAGCCAAGGTAAGTCTTCGTGCAACGTTTGTGACGGCTACCGCGGTAGATCCGGAGGACGCCATAAATTACACTCGTACAGGTGTGGGTATCGCGTTTAGGCCCAAAACGATTGGTCATCCAGGATACACCAAGATAAAAGGAGAATATAAGGAACGCTCGGTTCATGAAGCCAAAGGTTTCTTTGGCAAGTCTGCAATTTTCGAAACAGAGCAAGTGCTTCGGGATGATGCCCAAAGATGGGAAGCAGTTCTAAAGGCATCACACACTTATAATTCGACCACGCTGGACCAGCCAGTCTTCGATATTGAGCATCTAGCGCGTGCCAACGGTCAGGCCGCCCCGCGTAGTGAAGGTGTTCAATATGCTCTTATTGTGACCGTCAGCGAGCGAGGATCTCAAGATTTGTATAATCGGATTATTCGATCGTACGCGGGAAGATTGCAAGCGATGCGGCCGCAGGTCGAGATTCCGATCCGTCCGCGGGGGTAGGGCCGCAACGACGTAGCGTGCCGAATCGTCGGACGGCAGCTACCTTGGCCGAGCATCTCAACGCAGCTATATCCTAACAATCACTCCTGCGGCCTCCGTCTTTGCTGAGGCCAGGGACGAAAATGTTAATGGGGCGGCGATGGGACACTTCAGCGATCAATCCATCATAGAGGCAGAGCAACGCCTCGATTTGCGAGCCATTCACGATAAGAGGGTCTGCGCCGCTTGTTTCGACGACCTCCACATTGCGGAATTCATTCGCAATCACGCCATCGGTCATGCCTGTGATTATTGTGCCAAACATGGCGAGGAAGTAGCAGCCGCCCCGTTGCCGGAAGTACTCGATTTCATGCTGACCCAGATTGAACTGGAATATACCAGCGCCGACCAATCATTACCTCGCGATCCCGAGACAAAGGATCGAATGTTTCCTGAGAATGAGTTCCCAACACGGGACATGCTTGAAAGCTATGTTGGCCTCGAACTCCCCAATGATCACCGCGGCACACTAATGGATGCGATAGAAGGCGCGCTACCCGAGCAAGATTGGTGCCTCATCAACCCCTTGGGCGCGCGTGATAATGAGGCGATTAGCAATAGTTGGGACGCATTCAAGACGGTCGTGAAACACCGTCGACGGTTCTTTTTCCTTCAGCACAAGGATCGCGACTTGGAGCGCAATCTGATGTGGGGCGAAGCCGCCTACGATGTGCCCGAATTGCTGCAGCGGATTATGGCATTCACCCAGGACCACGGACTTCTCGTTCGGCTTCCCGCAGGATCACGGTGGATACGAGTCCAATCCATGAGCGATGACGATGCCGCGTTCGGCTCGAAACGCATGGGACCGCCGCCATATGCACTCGCCAAACTCCCGAACCGTATGAGCCCAGCGGGCGTGCCGATGTTTTATGGCGCGATCGATCGTGAGACAGCTCTCGCCGAAATCGCCGACGTAACTGGCAAGTTCGCGTCAGGCATCTTCGAAACGATGAAGGATATAACGATTTTGGATGTTCGGGTTGCTCCGGAAGTTCCTAGCTTGTTTGACCCTGAGTTCGCTAAAGATAGGGCAGTCGCGATGTTCATGCACGCGTTTGTGAGCGACTTCCGTGCGCCGATCGACAGGAATCTCAAGCCGCATGTCGACTATCTACCGACACAGGTGATCACAGAATATTTCCGCACGATGGCACTGGATAAAGGCGGTGAGCCGATACTTGGCGTGAGGTATTCCAGCACTAAAAACGGCAAAGACGCCATTGTTCTATTTGCTGAAAACGCGGATGTCGTGGACGATGGAGCGCACATCGAAGCCGATAGCCCTTGGCTGAGCATGGTGGCCTACGAGGAGGTGCTGCATCACGTCACCAAGCCAGATGCCGCTGATATAGCCTAAACGCCGCACCTCTTTGGCGGTGCGCGCACCTTCTTCAACTGACCTCCTCGCAACGGAATGCCTGACATTCGTTCCCATTCCGTTCGTCCAGTGCTAAGCCGCGATCGGCTTCAATCCTTGATTTGAATGTCAGCATCGCGAGCGTAGGGTTACGGCAATGAGCATCGTTACGAATTTGCCGCGGCTTTCCCAAAAAGACTCGGGGGCCTATTTTACGCCCGACGACGTCGCTGCCGCATTAGTAAGTTGGGCTGTCGGCAAACCGTCCGATCGGATGCTTGATCCATCATGTGGTGACGGGCGATTTTTGACGTGTCACCGCAACAGCGTCGGCATCGAGCAGGACAGTATCTCGGCGCACGCTGCTGTCGCTCAGGCGCCATCGGCATTAGTCCATGAAGGAGATTTTTTCGCCTGGGCGGAAGCCACGAATGAGCGTTTCGAGTGCGCGGCGGGAAACCCTCCGTTTATTCGCTACCAAACGTTCAAAGGAGACGTTCGCCGCCGTGCGCTCGCACTCTGCGCTGCTCGGGGAGTTGCCTTCAACGGCCTAGCGTCGTCATGGGCACCTTTTCTTGTAGCTACAGCCGGGCTTTTAAAGTCAGGTGGCCGGATGGCGTTTGTTGTGCCAGCCGAAATCGGGCACGCACCCTACGCCGCGCCGCTTCTAGACTATCTGGTCGATTCCTTCTCCGATGTTCGGATCGTGGCCGTCCGGGATAAGCTTTTTCCGACCCTCTCGGAGGATTGTTGGCTCCTCTACGCAGAGGGGCATGGCGGTCGAACCGATCATATCGCCCTAACGGTGACGGACCGCTTTACGCCCACAAATACGCCGCCCCGGGCGACAGTGCGCGTTGACGTGGGCGAGTGGCGATCGATTTGGAACCGCCGGCTTCGTCCATACCTGCTGCCCCGCGCCGTCCGTGGTATGTATCAAGCGGCGGTGACCGATCCCACCAGCCATCGCCTTGGTGAGTTTGCATCGGTCGGCATCGGGTATGTCAGTGGCGACAACAACTTCTTCCATCTGCGGCCGTCCGAAGCCGCACGCTGGAAGATCCCTTCCGCCTTCCTCCATCCCACCATTCGAAATGGCCGGGCGATGCCAGCGCGCCAGATCACAAAGGCGACGGTCGACGGCTGGACCAAGAGCGACCAGCAGATGTTTCTCTTGCGGCTAAAGCGAGGCCAAGAGCTGCCGACTAGCATTACACGCTAT
>Ga0308158_10004963_pt1 | contig 11061 bp, 8 predicted proteins | sample PhyBR2_FD_201038 | JGI IMG/M metagenome (GOLD analysis project Ga0308158, IMG submission 201038) | Phyllosphere microbial communities from UC Gill Tract Community Farm, Albany, California, United States - DLSLB.R2 | ecosystem: Host-associated > Plants > Phyllosphere > Unclassified | place: USA...
GCAGGCCGATCTCTCCGGTACCGCTGGTGGTGAAAACCCGTATCGGACCGCAGGCGCCCTGCATGACCTGCTCACCGCGATCGAAGCCATAAGCGCTCGGAATGACCTTGCGGTACAGCCAGGGGATGCGGATCTGTCCGCCATGCGTATGCCCAGCGAGAACAACGGCCACATTGCCGGTGCAGACCTGCATGGCGCTGTCGGGGTTGTGGGCAAGAATGATCGTGGGTCCGAGCAATGCCCCGCCCCCGAGCAGGAAGCGCGCGTCATCCCGGCCGGCCCAGCGGTCGCCGAGGCCCGCCCAGTTCACGCCGTTGGTATCCCGGAGCAGGCGTCCTTCGATGACGTTCATGCCATGCGCGGCGAGTGCGGCACGCAGGGGTTTGTCGATGTCCGGGCCGGGCTGTTGCTGGTCGTGGTTGCCGAGCACCACAAACGCAGGCGCGCGCAGGTCCGCCAGCGGCGCGAACAGCTCCTGCAGCGATAGGCCTTGCGGCTCGTAGGTCAGGTCGCCGGCGATCGCCACCGCGCGGACATCCTGATCGTTGATGCGCGCCACCAATCGCTCCAGGAAGCGCCGATCCTTGTAGACGCCCAGGTGGATGTCACTGACCAGGGCGATGCGGGCAGCGGTACCGGTACCTTCCAGCGTGGTGTGCCTGATCACGATCATCTGCGGCTCGATGAAGCGTGCCCAGACGAACACGCTGCAGCCAAGCAGCAGCACCGCAAGCACCGGCCGGTGGCGCGGATTGCGCCAACGCCACAGCAGCCAGGCGATGACAGGAAAGACCAGCCAGCTGCCATGGAACAGCAGCTGCTTGATCATCAGCTTGTCCATGGCAGGCGGGCGGAGCGGGGCGCTCAGGCGCCCTTTTCGTCCAGGAAGCGCTCGGCGTCCAGTGCGGCCATGCAGCCGAAGCCGGCCGAGGTGATGGCCTGGCGGTAGTGCTGGTCGGCGACGTCGCCGGCGGCGAACACGCCTTCGACCGAGGTCATGGTGGCATTGCCGCCCAGGCCGGAGCGGATTTCCAGGTAGCCGTTGTTCATCGCCAGCTGACCGGTGAACAGCTCGGTGTTGGGCTGGTGGCCGATGGCGACGAAGAAGCCGTGGGCTTCGATATCACGGGTGCTGCCGTCCAGGGTGGACTTCACGCGCACACCGGTGACACCAGCGTCATTGCCCAGCACTTCGTCGACCTGGTGGTGCCACACGGTCTCGATCTTGCCGGCGGCGACCTTGGCGAACAGCTTGTCCTGCATGATCTTCTCCGCCTTCAAGGTGTCGCGGCGGTGGACCAGGTAAACCTTGCGGGCGATGTTGGACAGGTACAGCGCTTCTTCGACAGCGGTGTTGCCGCCGCCGACCACGACCACGTCCTGGTCGCGGTAGAAGAAGCCGTCACAGGTGGCGCAGGCAGAGACGCCGCGGCCCTTGAAGGCTTCCTCGGACGGAATGCCCAGGTACTTGGCGGTGGCGCCGGTGGCGATGATCAGCGCGTCGGCGGTGTACTGGGCGTTGTCACCGGTCAGGGTGAACGGGCGCTTGGACAGGTCGGCGGTATGGATGTGGTCGAACACCACTTCGGTTTCGAAGCGCTCGGCATGCGCCTGCATGCGCGCCATCAGGTCCGGACCCATCAGGCCGTGCGCATCGCCCGGCCAGTTGTCGACCTCGGTGGTGGTCATCAGCTGGCCGCCCTGCTGCAGGCCGGTGACGACCAACGGCTTCAGGTTTGCGCGCGCACCGTAGACGGCAGAGGTCCAGCCGGCGGGGCCAGAGCCGAGGATCAACAGGCGGGTGTGCTTGGTCGGGAGGCTGGAAGTGCTCATGTATACTCGCGAAAGTCAGGATTGGTGACCCGAACGCGGCAGTCTGCAACTGTCCGGGCAAGCCAATAGAGTGGCGGTCGGACCCCGGTGAATCAAGGCACGTGAATGGAACTGCGCGGCCCGTTGGATACAACTCCGCTGTTTCCTTCATTGCTGCCGCCGCTGTCTGGCGGCTTTTTGACGTTTTCTGTCTGTCAGCCGTACCGCAATGCGCTGCAAGCGGGTGAAACCCGACGATCTGTCGTTTAATATCAATCACTAACCGTGCATTTTTAAGGTCTGGTCAAAGGTGGCGAAACAGGTCCCGGAACGCGACAAAAGCCCCAAGGCTGCCGCTGATGCGCGCAAGTCGGCGGCTGCAGCAGTAGACAATCCGCGTCGTCAAAAGCTCTGGCGTGATCTGGCGCTGATCGCGATCGCGCCCGCGCTGCTGTACCTGCTGGCCAGTCTGTTCACGTATTCGCCAACGGATCCGGGCTGGTCACAGTCGGGTTCGGTGGTTGCGCCCGTACACAACATGGGCGGCAAGGTCGGCGCGTGGATTGCCGATGTGCTGCGCCAGCTGTTTGGCTATGTGGCCTACCTGATCCCGGTGATGCTGGCTGCGGTGGCGTGGATCGCCATGTTCGGCCTGAAGAAGACCGACGAGCGCGGCCAGGATGATCTGGGCCCGGCGCTGCGTCTGGTCGGCATCGTCGGTTTCCTGATTGGTGCCACCGGTTTCCTGTACCTGCGCCTGCCGCCGGGTGATGTCGCCCGTGCCGGTGGTGGCTTGGGCGTATTGGTAGGCAAATCACTGCAGACCGGCTTTGGCCCGGTGGGCAGCAATCTGTTCCTGCTGGTGCTGTTGTTGACCTCGATCACCCTGGCCACCGGTCTGTCGTGGTTCGCGGTGATGGAGAAGATCGGCAAGTGGGTGTTGGCCCTTGGGCCGATGCTCAACAAGAAGAAGGAGCAGGCCAACGAATGGCAGCAGACCCGCGCACTGCGTGAGGAGCGCGAGGAAGTGCGCAAGGTCGACGCCGAGGTGCGGGCCAAGCGCGAGCCGGTGAAGATCGAGCCGCGGCCGACACCGATCATCGAGAAGAGCGACCGCGCCAAGCGCGAGACGCAGATCCCGATGTTCCAGGGCGTCAACGGCGATGGCTCGGACATCCCGCCGCTGGCCCTGCTCGACGACCCGAAACCGCAAGCCAAGGGCTACGACGAACAGACGCTGGAGACCCTGTCGCGGCAGATCGAGTTCAAGCTCAAGGACTTCCGCATCGATGCGCAGGTCGTCGGCGCCTATCCTGGCCCGGTGATCACCCGTTTCGAGATCGAACCGGCGCCGGGCATCAAGGTCAGCCAGATCAGTTCGCTGGACAAGGACATCGCCCGTGGCCTGTCGGTCAAGTCGGTGCGTGTGGTTGATGTGATTCCGGGCAAGTCGGTGATCGGCCTGGAAATCCCCAACGTCACCCGCGAGATGATCTTCCTGTCCGAGCTGCTGCGCTCCAAGGAATACGACAAGTCGGCCAGCGTGTTGACGCTGGCTCTGGGCAAGGACATCGCCGGCCGCCCCAGCGTGGCCGACCTGGCGCGCATGCCGCACCTGCTGGTGGCCGGTACCACCGGCTCGGGCAAGTCCGTTGCGGTCAACGCGATGGTGCTGAGCCTGCTGTACAAGGCCAGCCCGAAAGACCTGCGCATGCTGATGATCGACCCGAAGATGCTGGAGCTCAGCGTCTACCAGGGCATCCCCCACCTGCTGGCGCCGGTGGTCACCGACATGAAGGAGGCCGGCAACGGCCTGCGTTGGTGCGTGGCCGAAATGGAGCGCCGCTACAAGCTGATGAGCGCGGTCGGCGTGCGTAACCTGGCTGGCTTCAACAAGAAGGTGAAGGACGCCATCGACGCTGGCCAGCCGATGATGGACCCGCTGTTCAAGCCCAACCCGGAGATGGGCGAGGCGCCGCGTCCGCTGGAACCGCTGCCGTTCATCGTCATCTTCATCGACGAATTCGCCGACATGATGATGATCGTCGGCAAGAAGGTCGAAGAGCTGATCGCGCGTCTGGCGCAGAAAGCCCGTGCGGCCGGCATCCATCTGATCCTGGCCACGCAGCGGCCGTCGGTGGACGTGATCACCGGCCTGATCAAGGCCAATATCCCGACCCGCATCGCCTTCCAGGTCAGTTCCAAGATCGACTCGCGCACCATCCTCGACCAGTCCGGCGCGGAAGCGTTGCTGGGCAACGGCGACATGCTGTACCTGCCGCCGGGTACGGCCATGCCGGATCGCGTGCACGGCGCCTTCGTCTCCGACGAGGAAGTGCATCGCGTGGTCGAGCACCTCAAGGCCAGTGGTCCCACCGATTACATCGAGGGCGTGCTGGACGAAGTGCAGACCATGGGCGATGGCGTGGTGGTGGGGGCCAACGGCCTGCCGGAAGCCAGCGGCGGGGGCGGTGACGAGTCCGACCCGCTGTACGACGAAGCCCTGCGCATCGTGACCGAAACCCGCCGCGCGTCCATTTCCGGCGTGCAGCGTCGCCTGAAGATCGGCTATAACCGCGCCGCGCGCCTGATCGAGGCAATGGAAGCGGCCGGCGTGGTCACCGCGCCCGAACACAACGGCGACCGCACCGTGCTGGCTCCGCCGCCGCCCAAGCACTGAACGAAAGGGCAGCATTCAGCGATTGATTGCCGCCCATTCAGTTTGCAAGAGGCAGACTCTGCCTCACCAACGACACAACCATTCCAAGCCGCCATGACTGCATTCCTGCGCCACTCCGTTCTTGCTGTTGCCCTGGCTTGCGCCGGCCTTGCCGCCGATGCCCATGCCGGCGCCCGCGACGACCTGAAGTCCTTCACCAGCGGCCTGCGCGGCCTTGATGGCCAGTTCGCGCAGCAGGTGGTGGATCAGCGTGGCCGGGTCAAGGAATCCTCCAGCGGCCGTGTGGCGCTGTCGGCACCGCGACAGTTCCGCTGGGAATACACCCGCCCGCATCCGCAGCTGATCATCGCCGACGGCAGCAAGCTGTGGGTTTACGAGCCGGACCTGGAGCAGGCCCGGGTCAGCCCGCAGGGCACCGAGGAGCAGAACAATCCGCTCACCGCCCTGATCAACCCGGCGCTGCTGGAGCAGCAGTACGACATCAGCGAGGAAGCCGCACCGCGCGACGGCATGCAGTGGCTGTCGCTCACCCCCAAGCGCGATACCCAGGCCAGCTTCGATGTCGCTGCACTGGGCTTCTCCGGTGGCGCGCTGTCGCGGATGGAACTGACCGACGCGGTGGGCCAACGCACCATCATCAACTTCAGCGGCTGGAAGAAGAACCCCAGCTTTGCCGCCGGCACCTTCCGTTTCGTGCCGGGCAAGGACGTCGACGTGGTCGGCGAACGCTGAACCCGGAGCCGCCGTTTTTTGAGACCGGGGCAGGGCGGCCACGCTGCTAGAATGTGGGCGTGGCCAGATCCCGAAATATCTTTCTTGATGAAGCTCCCGCCGATCTGCTGACAGCGGACCGGGACAATATGCGTCCGCTCGCCGAGCGCATGCGTCCGCGTGCACTGGACGAGATGGTCGGCCAGAAGCGTTTGCTTGCACCCAACACGGCGCTGCGCCGCGCGGTCGAATCCGGGCGCGTGCATTCGATGATCCTGTGGGGCCCGCCGGGCTGTGGCAAGACCACGTTGGCCTTGCTGCTGGCCCAGTATGCCGATGCCGAATTCCGTGCCATCTCGGCCGTGCTGTCCGGCTTGCCCGACGTGCGCCAGGTGCTGGCCGAGGCCGCGCAGCGTTTCGCCGAAGGGCGACGCACGGTGCTGTTCGTCGACGAAGTGCACCGCTTCAACAAGGCCCAGCAGGATGCCTTCCTGCCGCATATCGAGCGCGGCACGATCATTTTTGTCGGCGCGACCACCGAAAATCCTTCGTTTGAGCTGAACTCGGCACTGTTGTCGCGCTGTCGCGTGCACGTACTTGAGTCGGTCTCGCCCGAAGACGTGGTGGAAGCGCTGCAGCGGGCCTTGGACGATACCGAGCGCGGGCTGGGCGAGCAGGAAATCACGGTCTCGGCCGAGTCGCTGCTGGAGATAGCCCGCGCCGCCGACGGCGACGTGCGCCGCGCCCTGACCCTGCTGGAAATCGCCGCGGAACTGGCCGCGGGCGAGGGCGGTGAAATCACCCCGGAAACCCTGCTGCAGGTATTGGCCGACCGCACCCGCCGCTTCGACAAGAATGGCGAGCAGTTCTATGACCAGATCTCGGCACTGCACAAGTCGGTGCGCAGCTCCAACCCGGACGGCGCCATCTACTGGCTGGCGCGCATGCTCGATGGTGGCTGTGATCCGTCCTACCTGCTGCGTCGGTTGACCATCATGGCGGTGGAGGACGTGGGTCTGGCCGATCCGCGGGCGCTGGAAATGGCGATCAATGTCTGGAACGCCTACGACCGCATCGGCGCACCGGAAGGCGATATCGCCCTGTCCAACCTGGTCGTGTACCTGGCCAGTACCGCCAAATCCAACGCGGCCTACATGTCCTTGCATGCGGCCCGCGCCGACATCGCGAAGTACGGCACCCAGCCGGTGCCGATGCACCTGCGCAACGCACCCACGCGTCTGATGAAGACCCTGGGCTACGGCCAGGGCTACCAGTACGACCATGACGTCGAAGGCGGTATCGCGCTGGACCAGACGGCGTTCCCGGATGACATGGGAGAACAGGTCTATTACAAGCCGGTCGAGCGCGGCCTGGAGATCAAGTTGAAAGACAAGCTTGATCGCCTGCGCACCGCCCGCGAGCAGGCCCGCGCACAGCGCAAATGACCGCCATCCGCCACCCAATGCCTGGAGCTTGAACCCATGTGGCTTTCTTTCCTGGCCATCGGCGTTGGCGCAGCGCTCGGTGCCTGGCTGCGGTACGGACTGAGCCTCTGGCTCAACCCCGTGCACAACACGGTGCCGCTGGGGACCTTGACCGCCAACCTGCTGGGCGGCTACGTGATCGGGCTTGCACTGGCTTTCTTCGCCACCCGGCCCGAGCTCTCACCGCAATGGCGGCTGTTCGTGGTCACGGGGCTGTTGGGAGGGCTGACCACGTTCTCCACATTCTCCGCTGAAGTGGTCTACCTGCTGCAGCGCCAACAACTGGGCTGGGGCCTGCTGACCATCGGCCTGCATCTGATCGGTTCGCTGTCCATGACCGCCCTGGGCTGGTGGACCTGGCGCGCTTTGCGGCACCTGACTTGAGGTCGCTTTCAATGCCGCAGTCGATACCGCATCATGCGCCCACCACAAATTGAGCGTTTCCTGGACATGCAGCAAAAGCGGGCACACGAATGAGCAGACCAGCGTCGGATGACGCGGCCCGCAGCAAAGCAATCCAGGATTCTGAACCGGGCAGCGCCATCATCGGTGCGGATGTCGGCGGCACCTATGCGCGCCTGGGCTGGACGCGGCTGCAGGCCAACGGCGCGCTGAGCGTCCACGGTTTCCGCAAATACACCTGTGCCGAACACCCGAGTCTGGCTGCAATCCTGCGCGATTACGCCGACTGGTTGGCCCGGGAAACCGATGCACCGCCGATCGCGCACGCTGTCGTTGCCATCGCCGGCGTCCTTGATGGTGACGGCGATACGCTGCTCAATACCAATCTGGCCTGGCCGGTGTCGCTGGCGGCAACGCGCCGTGAGTCAGGCATGCAAACGCTGGAGTTGATCAACGACTTTGTCGCCGTCGCTCAAGCGATGGCGCATGCCGAGGCCGATTCGCTGCACCTGATCTGCGGTGATCCCGAGCAGGTAGCACCTGGCCCAGCCGTGGTGCTCGGTCCAGGAACCGGTTTGGGCGTGGCGGTATACCTGCCGGGTGGAAAGCCTTCGGTGCTGCCCAGCGAAGCAGGGCACGCCGCCTTGGCTGGTTCCAGCGCACTGGAGCAGGACGTGTTGCGTCTGCTGTCGCGGCGATACACCCATATCGACAACGAACGGATCCTGTCTGGTCCGGGCTTGATCACGCTTTACACCTGTTTGTGCGAGTTGCGCGGCAGCGTCCCGCAATGGCAATCGCCAGCCGAACTGGTTGCTGCCGCACGCAGCGGCAGCGATGTATTGGCGACAGAAAGCGTTGACGTATTCTGCGCATGGCTGGGCAGCCTGGCTGGCGATCTGGCGCTGACCTTCGGTGCACGCGCCGTCTATTTGACCGGTGGTATCACTGGTCATATCAGTGATTTCCTGCACGCAGGCGGCTTCCAGCAACGTTTCCTTGCCAAGGACCGCTTGTCACAGGCGTTGCGGCACGTACCGGTCTGGCGCGTTGAACACGGCGAGCTCGGCGTGCTCGGTGCCCTTGCCTGGCACGTGGACAAACTCACCGCACGCTGAGCCCAACCCAGGAGGTTCCCGCCATGAGTACCCGCAGACAGTTCCTGCAATCGTCCGCACTTATCGGTGCATTGGGCAGCGCTGCGCCCGGCCTGCTGGCATCGCCGGCAGCTGCCAGCGGCGCTCGCGTGGTTTCAACCTGGGACTTCGGCGTCGGCGCCAACCAGGCTGCATGGAAGATCCTGACCGCCGGCGGCAATGCGCTGGATGCGGTGGAGGCCGGTGCCCGCTGGGCGGAAAGCGAACTCTGCAACCCCACTGTCGGTCGCTGCGGCAATCCTGATCGCGATGGCGTACTGAGCCTGGACGCCAGCATCATGGCTGGCGATGGTCGCTGCGGCTCGGTGGCGGCATTGGCCGATATCCTGCACCCGATCACCGTCGCCCGCGCGGTGATGGAGAAGACCCCGCACGTCATGCTGGTGGGGGAGGGCGCCCGGCAGTTTGCCGTGCAGCAAGGACATGAACGCCGCAACCTGCTGACGCCAGAAGCAGTGAAAGCCTGGCGCGAGTGGTTGAAGACCGAGCACTACGCGCCGCAGATCAACGCCGAGCGTCGCGGTATTCCCGGCGACAAGGACAACCACGACACGCTGGGGATGATCGCCATCGACGCCAAGGGCGAGATGGCTGGTGCCTGCACCACCAGTGGCATGGCCTTCAAGATGCATGGCCGCGTCGGCGACAGCCCGATCATCGGCGCCGGCTTGTACGTGGACAACGAAGTTGGGGCCGCCACGGCATCCGGCATGGGTGAGGAAATGATCCGCAATGCGGCCTCCTTTCTGGTGGTCGAATTGATGCGGCAAGGCCGTACGCCGGCGGAAGCCTGCCGTGAAGCCATCCAGCGGGTAGTGCGTAAACGCCCCGAAGCCAGCCGTACCTTGCAGGTGTGTTTCCTGGCAATGAACCGCCGTGGCGAAGTTGGCGCGTACGCGCTGCATCGCGGCTTCGTCTACGCCGTGTGCGACAGCAGCAAGCAGGATGCGTTGCTCGAATCGGCTTCGGTGTACACGAGCACCCAGGCATGAGTTCGCCATATCTGCTGGAAATCGCCTGCAATTCGGCAATGTCCGCCGTAGCGGCTCAGCAAGGTGGGGCCAACCGCATTGAGCTGTTCGAAAACCTGGAGCAGGGCGGCACGACACCGTCCTTCGGTAGCATTGCAGTAGCGCGTGACCGTCTGCACATCCCGTTATACGTATTGATACGACCGCGTCCGGGTGACTTTCATTACGGAACGATGGAAACGGAGATCATGCTGCGGGACATTGCCCATTGTCGGCAGTTGGGCTGCGACGGGGTGGTCATAGGGGCACTGGATGCAGACGGCGAGATAGATGTAGCGCTGTGTCGCGAACTCGTTCGTGTTGCCGGGCCGCTGGACATCACCTTTCATCGCGCATTCGACGCTGCACGTGATCTACCTGCAGCGTTGGAACAGATAGTTGAGCTTGGCATCAAACGCATCCTCAGTTCGGGGGGCCATGCCGATGCCGCCGAAGGTAGCGCAATGCTTGCCAAGCTGGTCAAACAAGCCGGATCACGCCTGCAGTTGATGGCCGGGGCTGGGTTGAACGCCCAAAACATTGCGGAGGTAGCGCAGCAATCGGGCTGCCTGCAGCTGCATGCATCGGCCAAGAGCAGACAGCGATCAGGGATGGCGTATCAAAACCCGGCACTCAAGGGTTTGGAAAACGACTGGATCCAGACTCAGGCCGACCTGGTCGCTGCCCTGCGGCAGGCCCTGGATGCGATCAGCTGAAGCTGCGTGTGCTGGCACCTGATCAATTAAAGTGACGAAACACTTTAATTGTGCGTATCGATGGACGACTGTCCGCGGAGCCGCACTTGGCCGGAGCAGTATCCATTCAATCTCTTGTTAATGTGACTCGTCACTTTAAATATGAGGTCAGGCATCTTTTGTCCACAGCCGACCTTTGCGGATGGAGGCTGTGACCTTCATGCGACCGTGGCGGCTGTCAACCAAGTCGAACGCACGGTACTGAATTGGAACTCTTCAACACGCCTGCAGGCTACTGCTCACAGCGATGCTTCAACCGCCAACTGGCATTTAATCGTGACGAGTCACCAAATTAGCCTTGGGGCCACAATAGCTTCAACAAGAACGGCTCACGCCCACAGACCGCAAGGCCATGGCTTCAAATCTGGCGCGTTCTCGGGTACTGGGCAAGGCCAGATTTCAAGGATTCAAACAGGGCTACATGCATCGACACGGCCGGGGATAAACGAGCCGCGCCAGCGGCGAAAGATCTCGTCCTTCAGAGCATGTGCCTCACAGAGGATCGGCAAAGTACTGCAAACCAAACCTGGGGAACGGCGACAGGAGCTGTTCTGATGCGGACTTGGCAGGAAACGAATACATACGGCCGCAGTTCCAGCACGAAGTCAGGGCGCTCGTTGCGAAAAAAATGCGCCGGGCCACAGGGAGCCTTCGGATCTTTCATGGAACTCTTTTGAACATAATATACATTATGCGAAATAGTGTAATGAAGCGCCTGCGCTGGATCTGGCTTTGGTGACGAAACAAGTAAATCTGTTAACCTGCGCCAAGTGATTGATGGGGAGGAAATGCCCCATCTGCAGCGGACATCCGCCCCATCTGCTGAGGAAACCTGCCCCGAATTTGGCGGAGCTTCGGATAAGTTGCCCCGCTTTTGGCAAAACTGAGCAGAAGCTGCCCCATATTCCACAGTCGTTGCAGCCATGTTCTGGTAAACCAAGCCTTTGCTCACCACCTGACCAAGTCTTGGCGCTATTCTGAGCAAGACGGCTTGAAGAGGAGAAGTTCAATGCTTGGTTCTTTGGGGGTGCTTGCAATGGCGCTCGTCCT
>Ga0308158_10004964_pt1 | contig 11060 bp, 9 predicted proteins | sample PhyBR2_FD_201038 | JGI IMG/M metagenome (GOLD analysis project Ga0308158, IMG submission 201038) | Phyllosphere microbial communities from UC Gill Tract Community Farm, Albany, California, United States - DLSLB.R2 | ecosystem: Host-associated > Plants > Phyllosphere > Unclassified | place: USA...
GCCAGGGCATTGGCGGCGCCCAGGCTGCCGTTACCCGCGGTGAGCTTGCCGCACTGGCGGTAGATGCCCAGTTAAACCCAGCGCAGGCAGATTCACTTGAAAGCCGCAGCATGCCGCTGCAATCACGGCTGAAAAAGGATATGGCGCTGCGCCCGTTTCTGGATGCCGCCTACATGCCCAAACGCGAGAACCGGGTTCCACAAGACGACACGATTGTTTGCCGCTGCGAAGAAGTCACCGCCGGGCAAATCCGGGACTTTGTCAGACAAGGCTGCATGGGACCAAATCAGGCCAAGTCGTTCAGTCGCTGCGGGATGGGGCCCTGCCAGGGTCGCATGTGCGGGCTCACGGTCACAGAAGTGATAGCCGACCAGTTGAAGGTTGCGCATGATCAGGTCGGCTACTACCGGATCCGCGCACCGCTCAAGCCGGTTACACTGGCAGAGCTGGCCAGTGCCACCAATTCCGAATTCTGATTTTTTCACAGGAGTAAACGATGTCAACAATAGAACGTTTCGAAACCAACAAGCGGATGAGCCGTGTCGTCAAATACAACGGCATTCTTTTTCTGAGTGGCCTGACAGGCGATAATCCGGACGAGGACGTACAGGGACAAACCCGCAGCATTCTGGCGAAAATTGAAAAATATCTGGAAGCACATGGTTCATCCAAAGACAAGATCCTCACTGCACAGATCTGGCTCAAGGATATCGACCGGGATTTTGCAGGCATGAACGAAGTCTGGGACAGCTGGTTGCCCGAAGGCACTGCGCCCACACGCGCCACCGGTGAATCCAAACTGGCTGCGCCCAAACTGCTGGTTGAGATCATCGTCTCGGCGGCCGTGTAACCATACGAACCAGGGCAACCCATGAGTCACCATGCCAAATGTGATGTCATCATTGTCGGTGGAGGCATTCATGGTGTTGCCGCAGCCTATTTCCTGGCAAAGAAAGGCCGCTCGGTCGTCTTGCTTGAGAAGGAGTTCTGTGGCCGTTGCGCCTCTGGCGTCAATGCCGGTGGCGTACGAACCCTGGGACGGGTATTGCCGGAAATCCCCCTTTCCCTGGCATCCTCGACACTGTGGCAAACACTTGATTTTCTGCACGGTTTTGATGGCGCTTTTGTGCGAACGGGGCAAATCAAAGTTGCCGAATCCGAGCAAGACATGCAAATTCTGCGCGAACGCCGGGATCTGCTTGCTCAACACGGGTTTGATCACGAAAAACTCATAGACAGGGACCAGGTGCGTCAGATCGTGCCTGCCATTGCCGAGCACGTTCAGGGCGCCCTGTGGGTCAGCACAGACGGCTTTGCCTTTCCCTATCTGATCGTACAGGCATTTGCCCGTCAGGCCCGTAAACACGGCGCACAGATACACGAACAATCGCCCGTCAATGCAATAGAAAATAGCGGCAATCACTGGCGCGTACGCACGCCAGAGCACACCATTACCGGCGAGAAACTACTGCTGTGTGCCGGTGCCTGGACCGCCGAGCTGGCACGCCTTTGCGGGGATGATATCCCGGTCACGCCTGGCGGCCTGATGCTCATGGTGACCCAGCGCGTGCCGCATTTTATCAATCCGGTTCTGGGGGCCACCAGTCGCGGCCTGTCCTTCAAGCAGTTTGGCAATGGCACCGTGGTTATCGGCGGCGCGCTGGAGTGTGAGGCCGACGCCAGGCAAAACCATGCCGAGCTGGAATTTTCACGGCTGGCCAACAGCGCGCGCATCGTGACCGACCTTTTCCCATTTCTCAAAAATGTGAGTATTACCCGAGCCTGGTCCGGGATTGATGGCTATGCGCCGGATCACACCAGCATCATCGGGCCCAGTGCGTCGGTGGACAATTTGTATTTCGCTTGTGGTTTTTCATCCAGCGGCTTTCAACTGGGGCCGGCATCGGGCCAGTACCTGGCAGAGCTGATCGCCGACAATGCTGCGAATCCGCTGCATCGCGGCCTGTTGCCTGCACGTTTTTCCGCATAGCGGCAAAGCCGACCGGCCTTGCCGTCTTCCCGCTTTGCTTCATACCGGCAGGTTCAGAACGTGCCTGGCAACAATATTGCGCTGTATCTCATTGGTGCCGCCATAAATGGTCGTCACCATCGAGTGTGTAAAAGGCGCCAGACTGTTGATCACCGTACCATCCTCATAATGAGTGTCGTCAAACTGACCGCCGTGCTCGTCTGCTGAACGGGCAAGTTCCAGGCCGATTCTCATATAGGTTTCGGTAGCCCATATTTTCAGCAACGATATCGAAGGCGGCAAATCCGTCCCATTTTTCACATACCCGGCAAACATCGAAAATAGACTTTCCAGATCTGCAATATCCATTCGCAATTGTGCATAGCGTTGCAAAAAGAATTCACTTGTAAACAGATTTTCCTTGCGTGCAAGTGTTGTCAGTATCGAAAAAGCGTGGTGTGACTGTTGCGGGCTCCCGGCAAAAATACGCTCGAACCCCAGCAGAGCCTTGGCGATTGTCCATCCTTCATTGAGAAGGCCGACAAGGTTGGCTTGCGGCACCCTCACATTATCGAAAAATACTTCGCAAAACTCCTGATCGCCCAGCAAATTGGTAATGGGTGACACGGTGATGCCGGGGCAAGACAGATCGATCAAAAGAAAACTGATCCCCGCCTGCTTCTTGACGGTCTTATCTGTTCTTACCAGGGCAAAGATATGCGTCGCATTATGCGCCAATGTTGTCCAGATTTTCTGGCCGTTAACGATAAAATCATCGCCGTCGGCGAGCGCTTCGGTTTTCAGGGAAGCCAGATCAGACCCGGCGTTAGGCTCCGAATAGCCCTGGCACCAAATATGTTCCCCCGAAAGAATTTTTGGAAGATACACCTGCTGTTGCTGCGCGGTGCCATATTTGATAAGCACGGGTCCCAGATTGATGATGCCCTGGTCCGGCAGCCGGGCCACGCCGTATTTTTCCATTTCCTCAAAGAAGATGAGCTGCTTCTCCGGTGAAAGCCCCATGCCGCCGAAGGCTTTGGGCCAAGCTGGTGCCAGCCAACCCTTGCTGGACAGCAAATGGTACCAGTCCTTGACTTCAGACCAGTACAGGCGCCGGGCAACATGCCGCAAGGACGATGGGTAGTGATCCACCAGAAAGCGGCGGACCATGCAGGCAAAGTCCCGGTCGGCCATGGCATTCGGATCCTCATGATGATCGGTTGCGGCCACATTCTCATTTTTACTGCTATCGCTGCTATTGCTTTGTGCATTGAGCTGGTCTTTGATGTACCGAAGACGGTGCCGGTCCTCGTTGCCCAGCCACGCAGACAAATGAAGGGCGCGTTTCAGGTAGAGCCCGACGTCAAGCTCGTCCGTGTATCCGATCGCTCCGTGCAGCTGGACCGCCAGCTTTGAGACGGATACCGCGACCTGATTGGCGCGGGCTTTGACCAGACTAGCCACGGCCGAGAGCGTGATATCACCTTTGCAATAGGCAGTCCAGGTTTCCTTCAGAGACGCCGACAATAGCAGAATATGCATATAGGCATCGACCATCCGATGCTGTAAAGCCTGATTGGCGCCTATCGGCTTACCAAATTGTTCTCTGGTTTGCAGATAGTCCAGTGTCATGTTGAATGCCTGTGCAGAAATACCCAGCAATTCGTGGCTAGCAACAAACCGACCGGCGTCAAGCGCTTTGTCCAGTGCCGACCTGACTTTGCTGCCACTGGCGACAATACGCTCCTGGGCAACGGCAACGTCAAACGTCAGGTGAGCCACGAACGAGCCGTCAATCCGACGCACACGCTCTATTGTCACGCCCTTATCGGCACAACTGACCCAAACCAGGACGTCATCGTCGCCCCGTGAACACTGTACTAACCAGCCGTCAGCGCCATTGCCAGGGCTGACCCATTTTTTACTTCCTTTTAACCTGAACAGCGCGTCCTCTCGCGTAAGATAGGTGGCAGCATCGCTTACATTCAGCTGGCCTGCCTTTTCCTGCCAGGCCAGGCCGCAAATCAGCTCACCCTGCGCGATACGCGCCAACAGATTGTTGACCGATTCCGTTGCTTCCAGCTCAAGCAAGGCGATGGCAGGCATGATTGCGGCGGCAACGTACGGCTCGGGAATGGGCATTTGGCCGATCACAGTCGCAATGGCTGCGGCAGCATCAAGTCCGAGCCCCAGGCCACCTCTTTGTTCCGGGATAAAAATCGAGGTCCAGCCGGCCGCAGCAAGTTTGCCCCACATCGGCTTATCAAAACCCGGAACGCTATCTCTCAGGCGCCGCAATCTGGCCAAAGATGATTCGCTCTGAATCAGGCCGCGCGCGCTTTCGGCAAATTCCCGGTTCGACTCCGCAATGAGCTCATTTATTTCAAACGCCATGAATATTTGTCTCCTGTTGCCATCAAGCTATTCTGTTTGTGTCCGTCTATAGTAAATCGATTCAATTGCCCAAGGTATAACAGAAATCGTCATTCAGATATCACACATTTGACATATCAAAACAGCCACACCTGAAATAGAATCGATAAAAACAATCATATTGGAGACAGACATGACAAAAGCCATTCGCTTTGCTGCAATGATGCTGTTCGTACCCGCTGCAGCGGTGCAGGCAGCTTCTTTTCCCGAAAAACCGGTCACGCTTCTTGTCCCCTATTCTGCGGGTGGCATCACGGATCAGATCGCACGCATACTGGCCGACAAGCTCGGCAAGCAATGGGAGCAGCCTGTAGTCGTGGAAAACAAACCCGGCGCCGGCGCAGCGATCGGCACTGCGGCAGTGGCTAACGGCAAGGCAGACGGCTATCAGTTCCTGATAGGAAGTGTGGGAACTGTGACCAACCAGTTCATGCTCAAGTCTCTGCCGTATAAAACGCAGGATCTGGAGCCCCTGCTGCAGATTTCAGAAGCGCCCAATGTGCTTTACGTCAGATCATCCTTACCTGTGAAATCTGTTACTGAACTGGTGGACTATGCCAAAAAGAATCCGGGCAAACTCACCTTTGCCAACTCCGGAATCGGATCCAGCCCGCATCTTGCCGCTGCGCTATTTCAGGATAAAGCAAAAATCAGCATTACCAATGTCCCCTACCGCGGGACCTCGGCTGCGATTGCGGATTTTCTGGGCGGCCAGGTAGACGCGTATTTTGACACCATGCAATCGATGCCCTATGTGAAACAGGGCAAACTCACAGTCCTGGGCGTCGCCGCTCAGAAACGCGTACCCAGCCATCCGGATGTTCCAACTATCGCCGAATCGGGTATCGCGGATGTGCTGGCCAGCAGCTGGTTTGGCGTATTCATTCCGGCCAAAACCCCTGACGCAATCAAGACTGAAATCAGTAAGGCCATTACAGAAGCGATGCAAGATCGGCAGACAACACAGAAAATTGAGAACCTTGGAACCGTGATTCAAGTTCGCGATAGACAGCAGTTCAAACAATTTTTTGACAAGGAAACGCAACGATGGGGGGAGCTTATCAAACGCCTGAATATTGCGGGCAGCTAACATGAACACAACAATCAGTGAAAAAGCGTCCCGCATAGCCGGCGACAGCCCTGTTAACTGGGATATCAAATCTTTGCGCATTTTTATTCTTGTGGCCCGCATCGGAAATCTCACCAAGGCGGGTGTTGAGCTGGGGATGTCGCAGTCGGCGATCAGCCGGTATCTGTCCACGCTTGAAAAGCGGGCTGGCGGCTACCTGTTCCAGAGACACGGCAGAGGCGTTTCACTTTCCGAGCTGGGGCAGCGCATCTACCCAGTTGTAGAAAAGGTGCTGGCAGACCTGGGCACACTTTCAGAAATAGTCAGCGAAGAAGCTGAAAGACTCAGCGGTCTGGTGCGTATTGGCACGCTACCTTCGTTGTCACGCGACATCTTCGTGCCACTGTTTTTCCTGATGCAAAAAGACTTCCCGGGTGTGCGACTGAAAATCCAGGAGGGCTCCGGCGGACAAATCGACAATTGGTTATTGACCCAGCAGATAGATATCGGCCTGCCCTATCGAAACAATAACGAAAGCCAGTACGCCGACGAGTCTATTATTCAAATGCAGTCCTACCTGGTTGGCCCTATCGGCGACAAGCTCACCAGGGGCTCGACCATCCCGTTCAAAAAAATGCATCAGATCCCGCTTATCCTGCCGAGCAAGCCCAGTGCCGTGCGGATGAAGCTGGACGAATTGGCCAGAAAAGAAAAGATACACCTGAATGTCGTTCTTGATGCCGATTCAGGGTTGATGCAAAAGTGCATTTCCGAACAACAAGGCGGCTACACCGTTTTGCCGTGGCATGCCATCAAGCAAGAAGTCGAGAACCGACAGATTCAGGCTGCTCGCATCGTAGAACCGGAAATTGCGCGAAACATTTCAATTGTGGTGAACAACAATCCTTCCAAAGCGACCCGGACAGTTAGCCGAATCATACGGTCATTGTTCGATAAAAGTCGTATCCACCAGTAAACCGCCTCCCGAGGAGACAACATGAAATCGATTCTTTCCATCTCGTCTGTCATGGCAGCATTGCTGCTCTGCACAGGTGTGCACGCAGCCGATACCCCGTCATTTCCGACTAAACCGCTAAGAATGGTGGTGCCGTTCGCCCCCGGAGGCGGCGCGGACATGACTGCCAGAATCATCAGCGAAACACTGGCCAAAAAGCTCGGACAGCCAGTTGTTGTTGAAAACAAGGCCGGCGCAGGAGCAACCATCGGCGCAGCCTATGTCGCCAGGTCCGCACCCGACGGCTATACGATCCTGTACACAACGCCGGGACCGCAGATTACCAACCCGCATTTGATGAAATCCCTTCCTTACGAACCTGATGATCTGAAGCCGGTCTCCAAGGTATCCATTGCTCCCAGCGTGCTGGTCATCAATAGCAACTTACAGGTCAAATCGGTGGACGAATTAATTGCGCTAGCCAGGAACAAGCCTGGCCAGATTCGTTACGCCAGCGCAGGCATCGGCGCCAGCAGTCACCTGAACGGCGAGCTGCTGCAGACAATGGCCAAGATCAAGCTGCAACACGTTCCCTATAAGGGAACCGGTGAAGCGCTCAAGGACTTGGTCGGCGGCAATACAGATATGGCCATCGACACGCTGGCCGTGTATATGCCATACATCAAGTCCGGCAAACTCACCGCGCTTGGCGTAACCACGCCCACGGAACTGTCCCTGCTGCCGGGTATAGCGCCAATTGGAAAATCGCTTCCCGGATATGACGCTTCACCCATGAATTATCTGTCCGTTCCAGCCAAAACGCCTGAGGGCATCGTCAACATACTGAACAAGGCCGTCAACGCCGCCATCAAAGAACCTGAAGTCAAAGACAAACTACTGCAACAGGGCATTCTGGCCGAAGGCAGCAGCCAGCAGGAAATAGAGGCGTTGATCGGCAAAGAGCAGGTCAAATGGCAAAAAGTCATTGTCGGCGCAGGCCTGTCTGCGAAGTAGATCGCCCCGCAGTCAGTTTGTTTAAATGAATGAAATCAACAGGAGTATAACGTTGTCAAACCCGCTTTCCCATATCACCGTACTGGATTTGAGCCGAGTCCTTGCCGGTCCCTGGGCCAGCCAGATTCTGGCCGACCTTGGCGCCAATGTCATCAAAGTTGAACGTCCGGGCGCCGGCGATGATACGCGCGCGTGGGGCCCGCCCTTTTTGCAGGATGAACAGGGAAACGACACCCGCGAGTCGGGCTATTATCTGATTGCCAATCGGGGCAAAAAGTCTATCTCGGTCGACATAAAATCTGCAGAGGGCCAGGAAATCATCAAAATGCTGGCCAGACAGGCAGACGTTGTGCTGGAAAATTTCAAGGTCGGCACGCTTGAAAAACTTGGCCTGGGCTACGATGACTTGCGCAAAATAAACCCGCGGCTTATCTATTGCTCGATCACCGGATTCGGGCAGTCGGGCCCCAGAAAATCCCAAGGGGCCTACGACTTCATGATCCAGGCCATGGGCGGCATCATGAGTGTGACCGGCGAGGCGGATCACAAGCCGGGAGGGGGGCCGCAAAAAATCGGCATCCCCCTCATTGATCTCATCACGGGCGTATACGCCTCATCTGCCATTCTTTCGGCTCTGGTCCATCGAAACGAAACCGGCGAAGGCGAATATATCGATATGGCCATGCTTGATGTTCAGGTCTCCCTGCTGGCCAATCAGGCAATGAACTATCTTCTTACTGATCAGATTCCGGTACGACGGGGCAACAACCATCCCAACATTCAACCGCAACGCGTCTATACCTGCAAAGATGGACAAATCATCCTGGCTGTTGGCAGCGATAGTCAATTTGCCAAACTGTGCCAGATCCTTGGCCATCCTGACATGGCCGAATCAGACAAGTTCAGGACGAATGCCGCGCGTGTTGTCAATTTGCCCGAGCTGGATCTGTTTCTGGATCAGGCACTGGCCAAACAGGATAAGAGCGTACTGCTCAAGGCCCTGGAGGCGGCCGGCGTGCCATCTGGGCCCATCAACAATATTGCTGAAGTATTCAAAGACCCCCAAGTAGAACATCGCGGGCTTCTCAAGAAATTCGCGCATCCGCTGCGCGCTCAGATCCCCCAGGTTGTCAATCCATTCCGGTTTCGCAACACCGAACTCAAGCTTGACCGAGCGCCCCCTACGCTGGGCCAGCACAACCTGGAAGTGCTATCGGCTCTCGGGTACTCCGACAGCGACATTACACGATTGAAAGAACAGTCTGTTATTTAACCCCAATCAAGGACACACTATGAATCAACTGGAAGCCCTGGATATCCAGATCAAGGATCACATCGCGCTCGTCTATCTGGACAATCCCCCGGTCAATGCAGTCAATACATCCATGCTCAATAGCCTGGCATTGGCCATGGATCAGTTTTCGGATGACGATAACGTACGGGCCGTCGTGCTGATCGGCAAGGGCAAAGTCTTCTGCGCCGGCGCCGATCTTAAAAACCGAGGTGAAATCACCGCCAATCCTGGCGGTTTGCACCAGCACTCGCGCCGTACGCGCGAAGCATTCCACGCAATACGGGAATGCTCCAAGCCAGTGATCAGTGCGATCAACGGCGCGGCACTGGGCGCCGGACTTGGCATCGTGGCCTCAAGCGATATCCTGGTTGCAGCAAAATCGGCAAAGCTGGGCCTGCCCGAAGTAGACGTCGGCCTGCTCGGAGGCGTTCGTCATGCACAACGGCTGTTTGGCCATTCCCGCCTGCGCCGAATGATGCTCACTGGCATGCGTGTAAGCGGCGACGAGCTGTACCGGCTCGGCATCGTCGAGGCCTGCGTGCCCGATGAAGCACTGCTTGAGACAGCAATGGACATCGCCCGGGTAATCGCCGAGAAGAGCCCGCTCTCCATTCAGCTTCTGATACAAACCGCCAACGCGATTGAAGACATGAGTTTGCGCGATGGTTATCGCTACGAACAGGATATGACCGCTGCCATCGCGAAAACAGAAGATGCGCAAGAGGCCCGGGCGGCGTTTCTGGAGAAACGCAAAGCTGTATTCAAGGGGCGTTAAATTCATCAGTGGCACAGCGGCGGCCTGCACCGCAGGCAATCGCCGCAGTCAGTTGGGCGGCTTTTCGTTCGACTCCAGCAACGGGTTAAGCCCGCTTAAGGCCACTTTCGAATGTAATGGCCGGCCCAGTACAGACTCGCAATAAGCAGACGCATCCAGCATGCGCTGCAGATCAACGCCGGTGTTCACTCCCATGGACTCAAGCAGATTGATCCAATCTTCGGTACACACATTGCCCGTAAAGCCTCCGCCATATTTCACCTTGGATGGATGGCCGCCTACGCCACCCATGGAGCAGTCAAAATAGCGCACGCCGCTCTCATAAGCAGCAAGGTAATTGACCATGCCGGTGCCTCGGGAGTCATGAAAATGAGCGACGGGTACCACTTGCGGGAACTCGCTGATCACTGCGGCAAAAAGCCGCTGGGTTGCTGCCGGCACGGCCATGCCCGTGGTATCTCCCAGGGCCACCAGTTGCACGCCTGCATTGCTGAATTTTTCCACGTCGCGCAGCACCTCAGATTCGCTCACCCGTCCTTCGAAAGGACAACCAAACGCCATGGAAATCGTTCCTACCAGACGATATTGCCCGCTGGCAGCGACAACCATATCCGCAATATTCTTCCACTGATCCGCACGTGTGCGCTTCAAGTTCTTCAGCGAATGGCTATCCGTGGCCGACACCAGCAAACTGATCTCATTCGCGCCAATCCCCTTGTCCGAGTCTATCAGCGCACGCTCCACAGCCCGTACGTTGGCGCACGTGGCCTTGTAAAACACGCCAGGTCGTCTTTGTATACCGCCGAGCACCTCGCTGGCATCGGCAAACTGCGGAATCACTTTTGGGTTTGAATAGGAGGTCGCTTCGATTCGTGTCAGTCCCATCTCGGAAAAGCGGTCGATCAGCGCGATCTTGGTCGCCAACGGCAGCATCACGGGCTCATGCTGCAGACCGTCCCGGGCGAAGCACTCACAAATAACGATATCGCTCATTTTGTCTGCTCCGTCAATCCAAGCACGGCAATGGCATGCGCGCGCAGTTTGTTTTTCTGCACCTTTGAACTGCCGGTCATGCCGATTTGATCAAAACTGTCGACGAACCGAACGTAACGAGGCACCTTGAAATTTGCAATGCGCGGCTTGCACCATGCAATAAGCTCGTCGGGTGTGCAGCTATGCCCTTGTTTGAGGATAACGAAAGCGGCCGGTACTTCTCCGAGCCGCTCGTCGGGTACACCCACCACCTGTGCCAGTTCAATGGCCTCATGCATCAGAATAAATCCCTCGACCTCCGTGGGAGCCACATTCTCGCCACCGACACGAAAAATATCCTTTAACCGGCCAACCATCTTCAGGCGCCCGGCCTCATCCATTTTGCCAAGATCGCCTGTCTTGAGCCAGCCATCCTCGGTGAAAGTCCGAGCTGTTACGTCTGGCATGTTGTAGTACCCTCGCATGACACTCCACCCCTTTACCTGAATCTCGCCGGCCTCACCCGCGGGCAATATTTCATCTGTGTTGGTATCCATAATCCGCACCTGCACGCCGGTG
>Ga0308158_10004966_pt1 | contig 11058 bp, 11 predicted proteins | sample PhyBR2_FD_201038 | JGI IMG/M metagenome (GOLD analysis project Ga0308158, IMG submission 201038) | Phyllosphere microbial communities from UC Gill Tract Community Farm, Albany, California, United States - DLSLB.R2 | ecosystem: Host-associated > Plants > Phyllosphere > Unclassified | place: USA...
TACTTCATTACAGTATAAATGATGCGTACTTCAGCATCGTGAGCCCTGATGATCGCGCGGATTTGGCCTAACGAAGAAAGATATGTGGGAACAACAAGGTTATTACGGCGGCGATGAGCGCCACAAAGAAAGAGCGTTCTCTGTCTGAAACCGACGACTTACTTCTCCTCGTAGACGTGTTACGGTAAATTAAGAAAATGGTTAAAATGCTGGTGAAACTCAACGCACAGGGTTTCCGAGGTGTTCAGTAGCCCGCTTCTTTCTGGTGTCGAAACGCGAGCACATAAACTGCATTCTCGGCTGTTTCATGACGGTAGAGCGCTATATACCCAGAGTCGCCAAAAGGGATCACCAACTCCCGTAGCTCCGGTGCATCGGGGAAAGGCCGCCCGATATCAGGAGCATTCTCGAGATGGAGCAAGTGACGTTGAATCGCATCACCAGCACGCTGTGCAGCTTCTTGTGATTTGGCAATCAGAAATCGGCGGCAGCGTTCCAAGCCTTGTGCGGCACCTTCGGTTATAACTACTCGTGGCACTCAGGCACCGATGTTTCGTCATTTGTACCCCAGTTGTTGAGCCAGTTACGGACTTCTGTGCCGGTAAGATGGCGACCGGTCTCTTTAAAGGAAGCCCAGGAAGCAATGGCTTCCTGTTTAAAACTCTCGCGGGCTTCTTCGCGCTCAACATATTGCTCAATGGCTTCAAGCATGATCCAATGCGCCGACCGACGGCGTTGGCTGGCAAGCTGATGCACGCGCCCTTTCAGAGCGTCGTCGATTTTAAGGGAGGTGGCCATAACAGCTCCTTATCACTTGGTATTACCTTGTAATAATATAGCGCGTGATCATGCTTGTGTCCACTTTACGTGTAGGAATGCCTGCACGCCAACTGATCCGTACCGCAAAAACAGTTATAGCCCTCGAATGCTTTGCCGATGATGATCGTCGAATGTGTTAAGCCTATTCCCACGATAATAGAGGTTGAAGCTATCGGATAGGATGGTTGCATAAATCACCTCGCTTTTTCAAACCAAAGCATAATGCATTGGGAACTGGTTATTTCGATCAGAGATTAGGTCAGTTCTTGACTGGCAATCTGAACAAGAGAGTAACTGGGCTCGATGCTGCTCGTCATGTTCTTGACGTCGACTCAAAAACAAAAGAACCGCCTACAAATCTGCCCCACGTACATAGCTTCGTCTGGCCATTCGTTCGAACGATTTGTGCTCCCAGTTAGAGTTGCGCCGTCTTGCGATACGAATGCCTACGGTACAAAGACGACTCCCGTGACATGTTTGCTAGACCAGACTGCGGCTGATGGCAATCTAAACTCCTTTTCTCGATTAAGGCCCATTTTCCCCTATTGACAGATATTGGCCTGATAATGATATATTATATATCAAATAGAAAAGGGAACAGAATGGTTACAGTCAACTGTGATATGGGAGAGGCCTTCGGCATCTATCGTTTCGGCGACGATGAGGCTTGCATGCCATTTGTGACGCACGCCAATATTGCCTGCGGTTTTCACGCTTCCGACCCCGTCGTGATGGCCAAGACCGTGCGTCTCGCAAAAAAGGCAGGGATCAACATCGGATCTCATCCTGGATTGCCAGATCGTGAAGGATTCGGACGTCGGCCAATGCGTATGACCCGCGAGGAAGTCGCGGCACTGACCATCTACCAGACAGGCGCTCTGGAAGGATTTTTGCGTGCTGAAGGCGTAACGCTCTCGCACATCAAGCCCCATGGTTCACTGTTCGGTATGGCGCAGAACGAACCGGCGGTGGCCGAGGGTATTGCGGATGCCGCCGAAGTGTTTGGCGTGCCGGTTATCGCGTTTTCCGATTGCTGCATGTCCGAAGTATTTTCCCGGCGCGGCATCCCCTTCAGTTGTGAATTTTATGTCGATATTGACTATGGGGACGACGGGCGTCAGATCATCTCCCGTGAACATCCGCCCATCGCGGCTGCGGATGTGGCCGAGAAAGTACGGCGTGCCATTGATCATGGGTTGACGCGCTCGGTGAACGGCAAAGACGTGCCTGTCGTCGCGGAATCGATCTGTGTTCATTCCGATACGCCTAACGCTATCGAGGTTGCTCGCGCGGTCTTTGATGAATTGAACCGCAGTGACAAGCTGACCCGAGGTTAGATCGGTGCGCACACTGACGGGAACTCCACTGCAAGAAGATATAGCCAGGGCGATTGCACCTGCATTGCGGGCTATCGCCGCGTCTATTGGACCAGATGGACGACATGTCATTTACTCGGCTGGAAATCGTGTTTTAGCGGCACGCACAGGCAGCGAAATTGCCCGTCAGATATGCTCGGAACATTATGCCGAGCGGCTATTGAAGGAAGTGCTTGTCGATGCCGAACGCCAGTTCGGAGACGGAACTGCGCGGCTGGCCGTGATGGCTGATGCTGCGTTGACCGAAAGATGTCGGACCAATGGTTTAACTGTCCAGAATGAGCGCGTTATCGAGGCTCTTTCTGGTTTAGCGCCGAAGGTCACTGCTGCTTTTGCAGCCGAAACCCGGATATGTGATGAGGCGGCGGGTCTTGTTGCTGCTGCTGGTGTCGATGCTGGGCTCGTCCCGATGATCCTTGAGGCGGACAGGCTGGCCGGGTCGAGTGGATTGGTCGAAGTCAAGGAAGGTGCCGAGACGAGAATGATCTCCGGTTACGGTTTCAGTTTCGATGCGCGGCAGGTCGGTTCCGGTGCTGTCGCTGCGATGGACAACGTTCACCTGATCGTTGCAAACGAAGTTCTGGCAGACTTCAAAACGCTTTCCCCGGTTGTCGAGGGATTTGCTTCAAATGGCAAGGCGCTGGTCATTGTTGCACGCGGTATTGAGGGGGCGGCGCTTCAGTTGGTCGAGCGCAATCGACGTGCCGGAATTTTGAAAATTGCGGCGCTTGTTCTTGCTGATGTTGGCGCGCGCGCGGCAGAAGTTCTTGAGGATATTGCTGCTGCGAGCGGTGCGACACTGATTTGCGCACGCATGGGAACGTCGATCGAAATGTTGAGGCCGGCCATGTTGGGTAAAGCCAAGCAGTTCAAGTTTGAGGGTGGGCGCGCACATCTGATGGAAGCGACAGGCTGCGTTCAGGATATCGCTTTACGTGTCGCGGCAGCGGAGGCAGAGATTAATGCGCATCGCTACCTGCCCTTTGATCGTGAGCACGCCGAACGTCGCAAGGCACGACTGTTAGGGCAATGGGTGGAGTTGATGATCAGCCGGGGAGCGGATTCTGCGGCGACGGTGGAAGTTGCGCGACGTGCCATTGTCGCGCTGCGTGCTGCACGCCGCGATGGCGTTATTCCGGGAGGAGGATGCGGCCTCGAAAGGATTGCGGATCGCTTGAAGGGCAGTGGCGGAAACGATCCCGCTTTGATGGCCGCCGCGGCAATGATCGATGCAGCCCTGCGCGCTCCTGGGAAATGCTTGCGCCGTAATGGAATGATTCAGTCGGATCAAAGTGATCCGACGCCTGTGGTGATTTCTGATCCAGCCGGCCTCTCAAGAGATTTGCTGGACATCGCGCTCTCGCTTGCAATTCGCCTTGCCGGAATCGGCGGCGCGGTCCTGCAGCATTGAGCTTCTATATTTGATGAGAGTGAGAGCAAAGCAAGATGAGCAATGATGTCGCGGATCAGATGTTGGAGATAGAGGACCTCGTCCATCACTACGGTGCTGTGACTGCACTCTCGCACGTATCTCTTTCTGCCAGAAAGGGCGAGTTCCTGACGATCCTTGGCTCCAGCGGCTCTGGGAAAACCACGATGCTGCGTGTGATATCTGGACTGGAGATGCCGACATCGGTTCGAAGGCTCCGTATCGACGGACAGGATGTTGCGCATCTTCCTGCGGCTAAACGTAATTGCACTACGGTTTTCCAGAGCTACGCGCTTTTCCCGCATATGAGTGTTATCGAAAATGTCGCTTATGGATTGCGAATTCGAAAGGTGCATGCCGCTGACGCCTTGAAGGAGGCGCGGCGAGCACTTGCTATGGTGCAGCTTGAGGCGAAAGCCGACCGCCGGATCGGTCAGCTTTCAGGTGGCGAGCGGCAGCGTGTTGCGTTGGCGCGGGCGGTTGTCACCCAGCCGTCAATTCTCCTTCTGGACGAACCCCTCGGTGCGTTGGACGAACGTCTCCGTCAAGATATGCAAATAGAGCTGATGGAATTGCAGCGCAGTCTTGGCATGACCTTTGTGTATATCACACACAGCCAGGAGGAAGCGCTCACCATGAGCGACCGTGTGGTTCTGATGAGTCAGGGCCAGATCGTGCAGAGCGGTAGTCCGCTGGACCTTTTCGACCGACCAAAGAGTCGATTTGCTGCGGGCTTCATGGGCTACGAGAATATTCTTGAAGCAAAACTGATCGGTCGCGAGGAGGCGATTGGCACCGTTGAATTCCCCGGCGGAGTGCGCATCCGGGGTGTGATTACGTCAACAGGATTGAGGTCAGGAGACACCATCGCCATCGCGATCCGCGCCGAACGTATTTCTCCAGCAAGTGCCAGTCTGTCAGATAATTCTGAAACCATCGCGGCGAAGGTCACAAACCGGGTTTATCGCGGCAAGTATACGGATGTCACGGTGGCTACGGGCGCCGGGCCATTGCGAATGCGCAGCTGGCACGGAGGCGCAAGCGAGAACAGCGAAGTAGAGCGAGTTGGCTGGAGCGTGTCGGACGCTGTGATTTTCGCTGCCTGATGATTTCTAAATCAATAAAACCAGAAAGGGGATCATAAAATGAAAGACAGGTTTTCAACTTACAGTCAGGTCGAACTGACCCGACGCGGCATGCTGGCAGGCATGGGAGCGCTTGCCGGAATTGCCGCTGTTGGAGGGATATCCGGCGTCGCAAAGGCGCAGGACTTGCCGTTGGTCAAGATTTATGGCGTTCCCACTGCGGCCCTGAAAGATTGGGCCCCGATGGAAAAATCCATCGGCGTACGAGCTCAGCTTAGTGGGTCCAGCAATGACGTTGGCGTGTTTATGCGCGATGTTATGGGCGCGAACATGGGCGACAGCGTCGATCTTTTTGTCTTTGAGTCCGGTACCGAAGATATTCTCGGTCCGCAGGGGCTTTATGCACCTTTGGACGAGGCTAACCCCGAACTGACTCTTTGGGAGCGCACGTCCGACGATTGGAAACGCTCGCCCGTTGTGCAGGACCGGGAGGGAAAGCAATGGGGTGTGCCGGTGATCGGCAATGCCGACAGTTTCGGCTATTTTCCCGAGAAGCTGGGTATGGCTCCCGACAGCCAGGAAGAGCTGTCGTGGTCACTTATGTTTGAGGATGAAAAAACCCGCGGTCGTGTGGCTTATGGCAATGCCTATACCTACTCGATGGGGGTAGCAGCGCTTTATCTGCAATCCAAGGGAGCGGCAAGCTTTGCAAATATTGCTGACCTGACACCGGAAGAAGCGAAGACTGTGGCTGACTTCCTCATCGAGCGCAAAAAGGCCGGCCAGTTCCGTACCCTGTATGGCGCTTTCGAAGAGCAGATTCAGTTGCTAACCAACCGCGAAGTTGACGTCATCAATTGCTGGGAGCCAGCGGTTCGTGAGGTAAATCTCGCACTCGGACCGGATGCCACGCGCTATGCCTATACCAAGGAAGGCTACTTCAAGTGGGGGCACGGCGCCTATATCGCGGCCCAGGCTGCTCAAAGGGACAATCTCGGTGCGATCTATAAGGTGCTGAACTACTTCCTCGGTGGAGAATATCGAGCGCTTCAGGCACGGGATCGGGGCTATGCGGGTCCGAACATGGACCTTGGTGTGGAATATGCCACGGCCAATGGCTGGAGTGCTGACGAGGTTGCCGCATTGAAGGCCACAGAAGCCAAAGTGAGCAAGAAGTTCTCCAAGCCCTATGTCTCGACCACTACGCCGGATAATGCCGCCGGTATGGAAGAGGAATGGCAGCGTTTCTTGAACGCCTGACCTTCGCCTGTCTGTCAACCGACGCGACCAGGCCCGCAGATCAATGCGGGCCCGGGATGCAACATGCTCGAAAATTTTTTGGAAGATTGAGATGCAACAGATAGCGAGTGCTGCAGAGATGCCGGTTGTTGGCCGTCAGAGTTCTCTATATGCCATCAGGGCAAAACTCACCGACATGAACGTCGCTGCGACTGTCATTCTGTTGATCTGGTTTGCACTGGTCATCGTGCCGATTGTCATTCTATTTGCCTTCAGCTTCTTTTCGACCATACAGTTTCGCACGGTTTATACGCCGACTCTTGATACCTGGGTCGGACTGTTTTCATCGGGACGTTGGGAAGTGACACTGCGCACCTTGCGCATCGCCCTGACAGTGACGGCTATTGAACTGGCCATTGCTTTTCCTTTCGCGCTTTGGCTCGCGAAACGCTGCAAGTCGAATACGAGCCGTGCTGTCTGTCTCGCCCTGTTGACGATCCCGTTCTTTCTGGACATGTCCTCGCGCACCATCGTGTGGCGTGCGATTCTTGGTCAATCGGGTTTGATCAATACGATCTTGATCAACATTGGAGTGGTGAATACGCCAGTGGAATGGCTGCTCTATTCAGAGGTCGCAGTGCATTTTGGCATGGTCGTCAGCTTGTTCCCGTCCATGGTGATGCCGATCTATCTTGCAATCAATTTGATCGATGATACTTTGATCGAAGCCAGCAACGATCTTGGAGCATCTCCCTGGCAGACCGTTAGCCGTATTATTATTCCGTTGTCCTTGCCGGGCATCATGGCTGGCATCGTGTTCTGCCTCGGTCCGGCACTTGCCGCCTGGGTTGAGCCTGGCATGCTGGGTGGCGGCTTTGTCAATCTTATCTCGAATTCGATAGAAAGCGCCTATTCGGCACTGCGCTATCCGGTCGTCGCCGCGCTGTCGGCCTTCGTGATCCTGCTGCTTCTGGCTCTGCTCGGAGGCATGTACCTGATCGCGCGCCGCTTTGGCGATCCGTCTTCGTCCATCAGCGTCCTGAAAGGCTAAGCACATGCAAACTCAGGATAACCTAGGTTTGCGGCAGATATCACCGAAGCTTGGTCCAAGCTACGCCCCGATCTGGAAACAGCTTTCCAAATGGGGCGGGTTCGTGATGCTGGCCGTCATTTACTTCCCGCTGCTCTGGCTGGTTCTTCTTTCGATCAGCCAGAACCCTCTTGGCGGCATTCCGGGTTCGTTTTCGCTTGACCACTATCGTTCGCTGTTCTCCAACAGCGCATGGCATAAACCAATGCTGGCAAGTCTGGTAATCGGCGTTGTGGTGGGATTGATCTGCGCGGTTGCTGCGACAATCATCGGTCGCGCCCTGCCGACGATGCGCAGTCCAGGCCGTGTGCTGCTCATGTTCGTGGTTCCGCTTTTCGTGCCTGGTATGTCGCTTGGGGCCGCCCTTTTCATCGTTGCGCGCGCGGTTCTGAACCTGAAACTCGGTTTCTGGTCTATCGCGCTTGGACATTTCGTCTGGGCGTTTCCCTTCGCACTGCTGATCATCCTCGTCGTGACGATCCGTTTCGATCACCGTCTCGTTGAAGCGGGGAGGGATCTTGGGGCCAGTGACTGGCGGGTCTTCTGGGACATCGAATTTCCAATCCTCATGCCGGGCATCGTGAGTGCGGCGCTGTTTGGCTTCCTGATGTCCTTCAACGAAGTTATGCGTTCGATATTCCTGCGCGGCACTGCCGAGACAATGCCGGTCTGGAGTTGGATACAGGCCGCCGCACAGCAAAGCCAGGTGCCGATCATCTTCTCGCTAGCTTCGCTGGTGCTGTTCGTCACGCTTCCGCTGCTGTGCGGTGTCTTCTGGCTTCTTTTTGCCAGGGTAGGCAGATCATGAATATGGCCTTGCAACAAGCCTGGCTTGGGGGATCAGTCTGCGGGACTGCGCAACAGACGCGGAAGCAGCGCTTCGGCGGCAAGCTTCAGATCTTCCGCCATGGCCTCGCGGGCTCCAACCGCATCACCACGTTTCATCGCCGCCAGAATATTGCGATGTTCATCGTTGGCATGCTCCCGGTAATGGTCGGCATCAAAAAGGCCGTTGAAGACAGGACCGACTTTGAGCCAGAGGCCCTGGATTACCTGAAGCAGCTCAGGGTTGCCCGATTTTTCGTAGATGATGAAATGAAACTCGCGATTAAGTTTCAGATAGGTGCGGGCATCAAATGTGAGCGTGGTTTCGGCAATCCGGTTCAGCAGTGTTTCGATTTTGGCAAAGTCGCGTTCTGTGAGCAGGGGCGTAGCCAACTCGGCGGCCATACCTTCCAGCGCTATGCGCATGGGCAGAAGGTGGTGAAACCGTTCAACCGTCATCTGAGGCACAACGATCGAGCGGTTGGGCAATTGAACGAGCAGGCGTTCAGCGATCAGACGTTGAAGGGCCTCACGAATCGGCGTCGCCGAAATGCCGAAATTGTCGGCGAGATTGCGGATGACCATCGGCTGCATAGGCATATAGGTGCCGTCAGCCATGCCTTTGAGAATTTCCTCGTATGCCCGGTCGTTCAACGCTTCGCGCTCGATTTTGGTCATACCATCCTACTCCCTATAGTCACCGAGCGAAGTGCTCACGTTTTTCTTCAATATACGAGGTCATGGCACTTCCCGACAAGATATATCATATATCTATACAGGATAATTAGTGCTCAATTGACCGGTAAGGCGGCTGACTGGCTGCAGTGCCTGGTCGGACTCGAACGGAGGTACTGCCATGCTGTATGAGACTTTGCATTTTTCGCCCGGCGGTGATCGTGCCGTTGAAGTGGAATTGGGCGACGGGATGAATTTCACATTGAACTTCACGGTTCATCGGCTTGTCGCTGCCATACGTGAAGCGCGGCTTCCCGCGATTGAGGACATTATTCCTGAGCTTGCCTCGTTACAAATCAACTATGATCCTGACCGTATTTCCTATGAGAATCTTATCCGCGAGATCGCGGCCATCTATGAGCGGATCGGATCGGACGTTTCCGGATCGCTTCCCAGCCGGCTATTGACGCTGCCCATCCACTATTTCGATGAGGAGACGACCGCCTGCATCGAAGATTACCGCAAGACCTATCCCGAAAAGCAGATCGATCCGGACCTCCTCTGCGAATTGAATGGTGTGGAGAATCGTGCGGCATTGGCCAGACGTCATTCTGGCACCGAATATTGGGTTGCGGCACTTGGCTTCTGGCCCGGCTTGTGTTCGCTGCTGCCGCTGCGACCTGGCTCTCGCATCACCGCGCCTAAGTACAATCCTCCGCGCACATGGACCCCGAAAGGGGCGGTCGGTATCGGCGGCGCACTTTGCTGCATCTATCCTGACCGGACTCCCGGCGGGTATCAGCTGATCGGACGTTGTCCCGCTCCGATCTATGATGGTTCCCAGCGTCTGCCAGCGTTTCGGGACAGTCTTGCACTGCTGCGCGCGGGCGACAGGGTCCGCTTCCGGCCGGTGAGTGCGGAAGAATGCGCCTGGATCGACGCGGAAGTTGCTGCCGAACGCTACGAGCACGATGTGGTCGAATATCAGATTTTCTCGGTTGATCAGTATCTGGACTGGGCGAAAGCGCAGGGAGAAAAAGCATGAGCGCGCACGGTTTTACCGTTCTCAAACCCGGACTCGAAACGACGATTCAGGAATTGCCGGGACGGATAGGCTATCTCGAACAGGGCTTTCCGATCTCCGGCCCCTTCGATAAATGGTCGTTCCGACAAGCCAATCTGCTGGTGGGCAATCCGCGCGATACCGCTGCGCTTGAATGCCAGTTTCTTGGACCCTCACTGCGTTTTGATCAAGACGTGGTGATTGCCGTGACAGGCGCTGACATGCGCCCGAAGCTGGATGGTGAAGCTGTGCCGATGTGGCAAACCTTAGCCGTATCTGCTGGTCAGGTGCTGGAACTTGGCGCTGCATATATCGCCGCGCGGGGATATATCGCAATCTCGGGCGGTATTGATACTCCTGTCGTTCTCGGGTCTCGTGCCGTGTTTCATATGGCGCGGGTTGGCGGACAGGCATTGGTAAAGGATCAGGTGTTACCTCTTGGTCCTCAGTCAAGCGGTGCACCAGCAATCCTTGCTATTCCTGAGGGCAGCCGCCCGTGTTTCTCAACCGACAAGACCTGGCAGATCGAGGCGCTGGCGGGACCGAATGATGACTGGCTCGATCCTGCGGCCGTCGAGATGTTTTTCTCTGCGGAGTGGTCTGTACAGGCAAAGAGCAACCGCACTGGCATTCGCCTCACTGGCCCGGAGTTCAGCTTTGCGGGACGGGCTCTGAACAAGAGTAGTGACCACGGTCAGGACCCATCGAACATTATCGACCATGGCTATCCGCTGGGAGCGGTCAATCTTGCTGGGCAGACGCCAATCATCCTCGTGAACGATGCGCCGAGTACCGGTGGCTTTATCAATCCATTCACTGTGGCCAGCGCGGCTTTCTGGAAACTCGCCCAGACGAAACCTGGGGACATTTTGCGATTTCGCCGCGTCGATCGTGAGGAGGCGGGCCAATTGCGCGCGGCACTTGAAACCATGACCTGTGCGGGAGTGACGGTTCGTGTCTGAAGAAATGAATATTGTACTTGATGTCGATCCTATTCGCGGGGCGCTTGGAGAAATGTTGAACAGCCCTCCACCGGTCATTGACGGGATGACCGCAGCAAAGCTGATGCGGTACTATTATGGAATATCGGGTATCGCGTACAGTCTAGCCTGCGAGCGCGACGCAAATTTTCACGTCGTCACCCCTGACGGCCGTGGCTTCACGCTCAAGATTTCAAATCCTGCAGAGCCTGAAATCAATACCAATTTCCAGACCGAGGCTTTGCTATGGCTACAGGCTCGCGATCCTGACCTGCCAGTGCCAAAGGTCGTGCGGACACTGGAGGGGGAAAGCCAGTTTTCACTGACACTGGAAGATGGCCGGTCCAGTGTTGTTCGAGTGCTGACCTGGCTTGAAGGTGCGCCTGTGGCGCGGATCGGTGTCACGCCTGCATTGCGGCGCGACATGGCACGCGCACTTGCGCGGCTTGGCATCGCTTTCGATGGTTTTGAGCATCC
>Ga0308158_10004967_pt1 | contig 11057 bp, 7 predicted proteins | sample PhyBR2_FD_201038 | JGI IMG/M metagenome (GOLD analysis project Ga0308158, IMG submission 201038) | Phyllosphere microbial communities from UC Gill Tract Community Farm, Albany, California, United States - DLSLB.R2 | ecosystem: Host-associated > Plants > Phyllosphere > Unclassified | place: USA...
CGTGGGCAATCGGCCAACGATGTTCGACAGGGAAAATTTTCCACAGATGGGCCATTACCGTTGAACACCCACGGTGGTCTGCTCTCGTTCGGCCACTCGGGCGTTGCCGGCGGCATGGCGCATATTGCCGAAACATGGGCGCAACTGGCAGGACGGGCCAAGGACAGACAGATAGCACGCAAAAAGCAGGCATTCATCCATGCTGACGGCGGTGTCCTGTCCTCGCATATCAGCCTGATCCTTCGGGCCACGGGAGAAACAGCATGACGACGGGACGCTGCTTAATGCTGAAACACTGCAGCCGTTGCGGCAGCAATTGGTCTTTGCATCCGTTTGCATGCGCAACCTGCGGCAACACGCAACTGCACGATCTGCAAAGCAAAGGTGTGGGGGTAGTCAAAGCCTGTTCAGTCGTCACTCGTGCGCCGGATGCTCGTTGGCGTGCGCTGGCCCCATACACCATTGTACTGATCACGCTTGACGAGGGGCCAACCGTCATGGGACAGGCAGATACCGAGCTCGCCGTCGGTGATCTCGTTATCGGCAGCGTGCAATCTGCATCCACGACCGAATTCATCCGGTTCAGCCGGCATCAGCAAAACGCACAACCTGAATCCTGACCAATAGCGGGATCATTCATATAGAAAGGAAGAGACAATGAAAACATCAAATGCAAAAAGGCATTTCCGTATTGCACTGGCCGCCTTGCTCTGTCTGCCTGCAGCGGTGATGGCACAGGGCCAATGGCCGCAAAAGCCCATTACGCTGGTTGTACCCTACCCGCCCGGCGGTCCCACAGACATCGTGGCCCGTGTGGTTGCCAAAAACCTGGGCGAGCAGCTGCAGCAGACAATCGTGGTGGACAATCGGGCCGGCGCGGGTGGCAATATTGGGGCTGAGCTGGTCGCAAGGAGCAAACCTGATGGTTATACCTTATTGCTGGGTACCACGGCGCATGCAATCAACAAATCACTGTTCAGGGCGCTCAATTACGATGTCAGCACGAGCTTTACGCCGATTACCCTGCTGACCGAAGGTCCCCTGGTCATTGTCACCCGCAGCGATCTGGGCGCCAACAATATACAGGACCTGATCCGTCTGGCTAAAAAAGCCGATAAAAAACTGACTTTTGCTTCATCCGGCAACGGACAGTCCACCCATCTGTCTGCGGCGCTATTTAACTCAATGAGCGGGATCACGATGGTGCATGTGCCCTACAAAGGCAGTGCGCCAGCCATGACAGATCTGATTGGGGGACAGGTCGATGTCATGTTCAACACCCTTTTATCTTCTTTGCCCTATATCAAAGACGGGAAGCTCAAGGCGCTCGCAGTAACCGGTCAAAGCAGGTCAGCCGTACTGCCGGACATACCCACGGTGGCCGAGAGCGGCCTTGCAGGCTACTCGGCTACCGCATGGAACGGTCTGTTGGCCCCAAAAGGAACGCCAGTACAAGTGACTGACAAATTGAGTGCGGCATTAAAGTCGACTCTGGCCAATCGGCAAGTCCAACAGACTTTTTCAGCCCAGGGCTTTGACGCAAGATGGCTGAGTCCCGCACAGTTTTCCACTTATCTATCTGAAGAAATCAGCAAATGGAAAGACGTCGTCAACACTTCCGGCGCAACCGTTAACTGACCCAAAGGCACGTAATGACAACACTCCTGTATCAAAGTGATCCCTCCCTGGCGGCATTGCTCAAACCTTCCTCGGTTGCCATCATCGGCGCCTCCGACAATCCGGACAAGATTGGCGGGCGGCCGGTTTATTACATGAAAAAGCATGGATATACGGGAAAAATATACCCGATCAATCCAACCCGTGACATCATTCAGGGAGAAAAATCCTGGGGATCCGTGCAAGATCTGCCCGAGGTCCCGGAGCTGGTCATCATTGCGGTTGCCGGCCAGGCAGCGGTCGATTCGGTCAAGGCATGCAGCGAACTGGGCGTGTCCGCTGCCATTGTCATTACCGCCGGATTTTCAGAGACCGGCCCGCAAGGCAAGCTGTTGCAGGATCGCATGAGCAGCCTGGCAAGCGCAAAAGGCATGCGTATCGTTGGCCCCAACTCACAAGGATTGGCAAATTTCGGCAATGGCGCGATTGCGTGTTTTTCCACCATGTTTCTGGAGATCGAACCGGGTGACGGGCCTGTCTCTGTGATCAGCCAGAGTGGCGGCATGAGCGCCATGATCTACGGCTTGCTGCGCAACAGGGGCATCGGTGTGCGCCACGTGCATGCCACCGGCAACGAAGCGGATATAACCGTAGGTCAGTTGGCCATGGCGTCCTTGCATGATCCTGACATCAAATTGATTCTCATGTACCTGGAGTCGCTCCAGAACGCGGCAGAACTCGCTGCCGTCGCTGCCCTGGCAAAACAGCGTGGCGTTGCCCTTATCGCAATCAAGTCCGGCCATACGCCATCGGGTGCGCAAGCGGCGGCCTCTCACACGGGAGCGCTGGCCAATCAGGACAGCACCATCAATGCTTTCTTCGAGCAGCACAGCATTTTGCGGGCTGGCGATCCTCATGAGCTGGTGCGCTATGCCGAGTTTGTCCTGCGCAGCCCGCTGCCTGCCGGCAACCAGACCGTGATCGTGAGCAACTCCGGCGCCAGTTGCGTTCTGGCCGCAGACGCAGCCGAAGACAACGGCCTGCGCGTTCTCCCTCTGACCGCCGCGACGCAAGACAAGCTGTCCATGCATCTGTCCTCCTTTGCGACGACCCGCAACCCGGTCGATATCACCGCGGCGCTATTGTCAAACAATCGGCTTTTCGGACAGGTGCTCTCGTGCATAGGCAATGATCCAAAGGCAGACAGTTTCGTCATCGACATCCCGGTTGCCGGTCGCGGCTACGATGTCGCGACCTTTGCCGAAGACACCGAAAATTTTGTGTCAGATTCAAAAAAACCGGTGGTGGTGGTGGCCTGGCAGCCCGCCGTCGCACAGGCATTCAGGGCAAGAAACATTCCGGTTTTTGACGATGAAGCACAGGCAATGAGTACGCTTGCTGCCGCCCACCGGTTTCACGCTAGCCTGACGCGCAACACCGCCGACTGGTCGGCTATCCCTGGCAAACCCATTGCGCCCGGCAAGGCAGGATCGATCCTGAGTGAAGCCGATAGTCTGGACGTGCTCGCCAGCGCGGGTGTTGCCGTTGTGGACTATATACGCTGCACCGACGCTCACCAGGCCGTTGCCTATTGGCAAACCTGCAAGCGCCCGGTTGTCATCAAGGCATGTTCGGAAAAAATACCGCATAAATCAGAGCATGGCCTGGTAGCGTTGGCGATCGATTCAGAAGCGAAAGTTCGTGAGGTTTTTGACTCGCAGTGGGCAACGCTTGAAAAACTGGGAATCAGGGACAAACGCTGGGTTGTGGCACCGATGGAAAACGGCTTATTTGAATTTGCCGCGGGTGTACATATGGATCCGGTATTCGGACCGGTGATCATGGCAGGCACGGGCGGCAAATATATTGAGGCGCTGCAGGACGTCTTCGTATTGATCCCACCGTTTTCCATAGGCGATGTCATGGACAAACTATGCACATTGCAAATTGCACCGTTGCTGCAGGGAGTACGCGGCGATCCCCCTGCAGATATGCAGGCCTTTGCCGAACTGGTCGTCAAGCTGGGCAAGTTTGCCCTGACCCATTCTGCCAGTATCCGATCAATTGACATCAACCCAGTCTTGATCCGAGCGCAAGGCCTGGGGGTGATCGCCGTCGATGCACTAGTCGAATTTACCTGACTGATTTTGCCAGACAAAGACGGACTATCAGTTGGTGACCTTCAGGTTCAGTTGCTGCACTGCCTTGATAATGCCCTGGGGGTTGCCCATCTGCGTTTGCATGACAAATGTCATAAGTTGCAGGGGCGGGTTGGGGCTGGCCTGCACGTTCAGGCTCTTGGCCTCATTCTTCATGAAACGGCTGACCGCGGTGCATACGCCTTCGGGGTCCGCAATGCCCAAGGTAGGCGCCTGCTGACGGCAGTCACTCTCTGATTTGGCCAGACGGGCATCGAACGCCTCTGTCTGTTGCACTGTCGGTTTGCCCTCCACTGGCGCCACGCCCTGCTGCACCTTGACCACGCGCGGCATCAGGCCTGCGTCGTCAAACTTGATATTCAATTGCCGTATCGTGACGGGCGAGAGCGCGCTGATCAGCAGCAGCGGATTGGATTTGAGCTCTTCTTCGCGGGTACGAACGGTATTGACCAGTTCGACGATTTTATCGGCTTTGAGCACCAGATTGATATTGCCCACCTCTGGCTGGCTCAGGGTGACGTCGTAGTCGGACGTATCCTGTTTTTCGTTCAGCGTACCCTTGACCCGTCCGTCCAGCAAGGGCAGGCTGTCATAGCCCAACTGGCCTGCCTTTTCCATTAACGCCGCGCGAAACGGGCTGTTGCCGGTTTCGTCAGCCAGGCCGGCGAAGGCAAAATCCACTTTTTTGTCGTCGCTGCCGGTCTGCAGATCATGCACCGTCACATTTTTGATGGTAAAGAATTTTGCCGGATCGTCCTTGCGCACAACTTTGACATCATGCAGGGAGGCATTACCCAGTATGGACGCGTCAAGCGAGCCCCAGGTCACGTTATTCTGGATATCGTTTTCGACCAGATAGGCGTTCAGTTTTTCCTCAATCTGGGTTTTGGCATAGTAATTGGCGCCAAACCAGGCAGCCGCAGCGACCACAGCAATAGTACCAACGGCGAGTGTGAACTTCTTTGTTCCGGCCATTTTGTTTCCTTACGATTCGTTAAGCGGCGGCAAACCGCGTCTGACACCTGTGAGCCTGACACAGAATTGAATATCCGCTGTCGGCGGAAGGAGATTGTAACGGGTTTCGGCATCTGCCGCAGTGTGGCCCTTAGTCTTATGTCTTATATAAGACATTTGCTAATATAGCGCTAAACCCTTATAATGATAGACGAAAATCATTTCCCTCCTCCTCTATTTCAAGGGTCTTATCATGTTGGAATCCTATCGTCAGCACGCCGCAGAACGCGATGCGCTGGGCATCCCTCCGCTACCTCTTTCGGCAAAGCAAACGGCAGAACTCATTGAGCTGCTCAAGGCGCCGCCTGCCGGGCAAGAGGCTTTTCTGCTTGATCTGATTACCCACCGCGTACCGGCCGGTGTTGACGATGCGGCCAAAGTTAAGGCGTCTTACCTGGCTGCCGTCGCCTTTGGCACAGAAAAATGCGCCCTGATTTCCGATGAAAAAGCCACTGAACTGCTTGGGACCATGCTGGGCGGCTACAACATCAGCCCCTTGGTTGATCTGCTGGACAACGAAAAACTGGGCACGATGGCTGCCGAAGCATTGAAAAAAACTCTGCTGGTATTTGATGCATTCCACGATGTTCAGGAAAAAGCCGAAAAAGGCAACGCCAACGCCAAGGCCGTATTGCAAAGCTGGGCCGATGCCGAATGGTTCACCAGCCGTCCTGAAGTGCCGGAAAGCCTGACCATTACCGTTTTCAAAGTCACCGGCGAGACCAATACTGATGACCTGTCTCCGGCGCCTGACGCCTGGAGCCGCCCGGATATTCCGCTGCACGCCCTGGCCATGCTGAAAAACCCGCGTGAAGGCATCGAGCCTCAGGAACCGGGCAAGATCGGTCCGATCAGCCAGTTGAACGAACTCAAGGCAAAAGGCAATCTGGTTGCCTATGTCGGAGACGTCGTCGGTACTGGCTCTTCACGTAAGTCGGCAACCAACTCCGTCCTGTGGTTTACTGGTCAGGACATTCCTTTTGTACCGAACAAGCGCTTTGGCGGCGTCTGTCTGGGCAGCAAAATCGCCCCCATTTTCTACAACACGATGGAAGATGCCGGCGCGCTGCCGATCGAACTGGACGTCTCCGACATGAATATGGGCGATGTCGTGGAACTGCGCCCCTACGAAGGCAAAGCCCTGAAAGACGGCAAAGTGATCGCCCAGTTCAAGGTCAAGTCCGAGGTGCTTTTTGACGAAGTGCGCGCCGGCGGCCGCATTCCCCTCATCATTGGTCGCGGCCTGACCGCCAAGGCCCGTGAAGCACTGGGTCTGCCTGCATCTACCCTGTTCCGCCTGCCGGTTGACCCTGCAGATTCGGGCAAAGGCTACACGCTGGCCCAGAAAATGGTCGGCCGTGCCTGTGGCCTTCCTGAAGGCACCGGTGTTCGCCCCGGCACATACTGTGAGCCAAAAATGACCTCGGTCGGCAGCCAGGATACAACCGGCCCCATGACCCGCGACGAGCTTAAGGATTTGGCCTGCCTGGGCTTCTCTGCAGATCTGGTCATGCAGTCTTTCTGCCACACCGCAGCCTATCCGAAGCCCGTAGACGTCAAAACCCACCACGAGCTGCCTGACTTCATCAGTGATCGCGGCGGTATTGCGCTGCGCCCCGGCGACGGTATCATCCACTCATGGCTCAATCGCATGCTGCTGCCCGACACTGTAGGTACTGGCGGTGATTCACATACCCGCTTCCCGATCGGTATCAGCTTTCCTGCCGGTTCCGGCCTGGTCGCCTTTGCCGCAGCCACCGGCGTCATGCCGCTGGACATGCCAGAATCAGTGCTGGTGCGCTTCAAGGGCAAAATGCAGCCGGGCGTTACCCTGCGTGACCTGGTCAATGCCATTCCGCTGTACGCCATCAAAAACGATCTGCTCACTGTTTCCAAGCAAGGCAAGAAAAATATTTTCTCCGGCCGTATCCTGGAAATCGAAGGCCTGCCTGATCTTAAAATCGAACAGGCATTCGAACTGTCGGATGCATCTGCAGAACGCTCTGCTGCCGGTTGTACTGTGCGTCTGAACAAAGAACCCATTATCGAATATCTGAACAGCAATATCACATTGCTCAAATGGATGATCGCCAATGGCTACGAAGATGAGCGCTCTCTGAGCCGTCGCATCAAGGCCATGGAAGCCTGGCTTGCCGACCCGCAATTGCTCGAGCCTGATGCCAACGCGCAATACGCTGCTGTCATCGAAATCGACCTGGCCGATGTACACGAGCCTATCGTTGCCTGCCCGAACGACCCGGACGACGTCAAAACCCTGTCGGATGTGGCCGGTGCAAAAATCGATGAAGTGTTTATCGGTAGCTGCATGACCAACATCGGGCACTTCCGCGCTGCGTCCAAACTGCTCGAAGGCAAGCGCGATATCCCGGTAAAATTGTGGGTTGCTCCGCCAACCAAAATGGACCAGAAACAGCTGACCGAAGAAGGCCACTATGGCGTGCTTGGGGTCGCTGGTGCCCGCATGGAAATGCCGGGCTGCTCATTGTGCATGGGTAACCAGGCACAGGTTCGCGAAGGCGCAACCGTCATGTCTACCAGTACCCGTAACTTCCCCAACCGTCTGGGCAAGAACACCTTCGTGTACCTGGGATCTGCCGAACTGGCCGCTATCTGCTCACGTCTTGGCAAAATTCCGACTCGCGAAGAATACATGGCTGACATGGGTATTATCGCCAAGAACAGCGAGAGCATTTATCGCTACATGAACTTCGACCAAATCGAAGACTTCAAGGAAATCGCCGATTCTGTTGGCATCTGATGATTCTGTCGGTATTTGATTACCATCGCTCAGCCCTTCGGGGTTGAGCGACATGACAATCAACCCGGTACGCTGTTACCGGGTTTTTTTGTGCCATTTTTATGCTGCCGCTTGGCAAGCCGCTACACCAGCAAGGCGCCAATGCTGTACCATTGGCCTGCTACGCTTGGCCCCATTGACGATCACCTTTGATTGACGCAGTGGAATAACACGCCGGCCCCCGGGCCTTTTTCGGATATGCATGTCATGCATCTTGGTCACCCCATCCCCATTCTGCGCATTTTTTCCGTCCCGCTTGCCCAGGCGTTCTATCTGGATTTCCTGGGCTTTGAAAAGCGCTGGGAGCATCGCTTTGCGCCCGACCTGCCGTTATACATGGAAATTGCCCGTGACAGCCTGGTCCTGCACTTAAGCGAACACTTCGGCGATGGCACGCCGGGCAGCGCCGTTTTCCTGCCCATGGAAGGGATCCACACGCTGCAGCAAGACCTGAACAACAAAAAAGCGTCATTTGCACGCCCTGGCGTAACAAAAGAATCATGGGGGTTCACCATGAATATTTCGGATCCTTTTGGCAATCACCTGAGATTTTGTGAGCAGCATCACGAGCACAGCTGACCTCGCGAATTGACACCTCTCGCAGGAAAACCCACCGGCCGGATCGACAAGCGGGCTCCCGTTGCGGCGCGACCAATCTGCAGCCCCGGCTACGCGGTAAGCCTTCACTGGCGCTGTATTGGTGAGCCGGCCATAACAGTTTTGCGGCAAAAACCACCTTTAGCTCACAAATTCGGCACTTTTGCATCAATCGCTTGAAAAGCCGCGCCGGTGGTGGTGTAATCAACAGCATACTTTACCAGATAGACGCTTTATACGAATTAACAAAATTTCTATAAACATGTCTTTTACACAAGACTTGCGGTTCTGTATGGGTTAAAGCCATTCCTGTGATGCCGGGCTGTGCCAGTGCACAACCTGCGCCTCATCTATCAGTCCGAACAATTCCAACCGTCATTATGAACCGAGTTCCCTTTCAATTTTCCCAACGTGCTACGCAACTGACCAGCTCCGCCATCCGCGAGATCCTGAAAATTACCGAACGTCCTGATGTCACATCATTTGCCGGTGGCCTGCCCTCACATCTGGGTTTCCCCACCGAACAGATCCGCGCCGCATATGACAAGGTACTGTCTGAATCTCCCAAGGTGGCTTTGCAATATGGGCCGACCGAAGGCTACCGACCACTGCGCGAATGGGTTGTCAGCGACTTCCAGGCGCGTGGCACGCAAATCGACGTGGACGAGGTGCTCATCGTTTCCGGTTCCCAGCAGGCGCTGGATCTGATCGGCAAACTGTTCATTGATCCGGGCAGCAAAGTGCTGGTGGAATCTCCCAGCTATCTGGGAGCACTCCAGTCATTTTCGCTGTTTGAACCCGTCTACGAGCCGGTCGCTACCGACGACGGCGGCCTGATACCCGAAGACATCAGCGACGAAAAAGCCGATGGCGCCCGCTTTATATACTGCCTGCCCAACTTTCAGAATCCGACCGGTCGCACCATGGATCTGGAACGCCGCCAGGCGCTGGTAGAGCGCTGCGCCCGCCTGAATGTACCCATTGTGGAAGATGATCCTTACGGTGAACTGCGCTACGTGGGCGAACCATTGCCCGGACTGCTGCATCTGGGCCGCCAGGCCGGTGCAACCGTCTTGCGCATGGGTTCTTTCTCCAAGGTGCTGGCGCCCGGCATGCGTCTGGGATATCTGGTTGCACCTCGCGAAATCATTGCCAAATTGGTGCAAATCAAGCAGGCAACCGATCTGCACACCGCCACGGTAACCCAAATGGCCGTGTACGAAACCATCAAGGACGGTTTCCTGAACACGCACCTGCCCAAGGTACGCGAGCTGTATCGCAATCAGTGCCAGTACATGCTTGACGCCATGGACGAGCACTTTCCAAAGTCGGCCAAGTGGACTCGCCCCACCGGCGGCATGTTTATCTGGGTGAAAGTGGACGAACAGTTTGACACTACCGTAGCGCTGGCCCAGGCCGTTGAACAGTACAAAGTGGCCTATGTGCCGGGTGAACCTTTCTATCCCAACGTCAATGCGCCGAAAAACACGCTGCGCTTGAGTTTCGTGACCGTTACCGAAGAAAAGATCCGGGCCGGTATTGCCGATCTGGGTAAACTCTTCACTGCGTGATGCGGTCAGTCATTTAAATTCAACTGTAATATCCGGAAAAGGCGGCTATCCTGTGGGGTAGCTGCCTTTTTTGTTGCCGGTTGCACCGCTAAAAAGGAGTAAAATGATCTACACTTAATACTGTTTGTGCGGAACCGCCCCGGAGATAAAAATGTCGTTAGCAAGCACCCTCAAAGAATTCAGTATCGGCAGCAACACTGCAAAATATTATTCCCTTCCAGAACTGGGCAAGCAACTTGGCGTTGACCTCCAGTCGCTGCCGGTTTCCATTCGGATTGTGCTTGAATCGGTATTGCGCAACTGCGATGGCAAGAAAATAACCGAAGAACATGTACGCCAGCTTGCCAACTGGCAACCGGTGGCCAAGCGCGAAGACGAAATTCCTTTTGTGGTTGCCCGTGTCGTCCTGCAGGACTTTACCGGCGTGCCATTGCTGGCCGACCTTGCCGCCATGCGTGCGGTTGCCGAAAAAATGGGCAGGGATCCAAAACGGATCGAACCGCTGGTGCCGGTAGACCTGGTCGTGGACCACTCGGTCATGATCGACTATTTCGGCACCAAAAAAGCGCTGGATCTGAACATGAAAGTGGAGTTTCAGCGCAATCAGGAGCGCTACCAGTTCATGAAATGGGGCATGCAAGCCTTCGATACTTTCGGTGTCGTGCCTCCCGGTTTTGGTATTGTCCACCAGGTCAACCTTGAATACCTGGCCCGCGGCGTCTACCAGAAAAACAACGTTTACTATCCTGACTCCCTGGTGGGTACCGACAGCCACACGACCATGATCAATGGCATTGGCGTGGTTGCCTGGGGCGTGGGCGGTATCGAGGCAGAAGCGGCAATGCTTGGCCAGCCGGTCTATTTCCTTACCCCAGATGTGATCGGGGTGGAACTCACCGGTAAGCTGCGCGGCGGCGTCACTGCGACCGATCTGGTGCTCACACTGACCGAAATGCTGCGCCGTGAAAAGGTTGTCGGAAAATTCGTAGAATTCTGCGGCGAAGGCACGGCAACGCTGTCGGTGACCAACCGCGCCACCATTGGCAACATGGCGCCGGAATATGGCGCTACCATGGGCTTTTTCCCGGTCGACGATCACACCATCGACTACTTCAAGGGCACTGGCCGCACCGAGCAGGAAGTGGACGCGCTTAAAAGTTATTTCAAAGCCCAGAACATGTATGGCATTCCCAAGGGCAAGGATATCCGCTACACCAAACTGCTGCACCTTGACCTGTCTACCGTGGCCCCTTCCCTGGCCGGCCCCAAGCGCCCGCAGGA
>Ga0308158_10004968_pt1 | contig 11049 bp, 9 predicted proteins | sample PhyBR2_FD_201038 | JGI IMG/M metagenome (GOLD analysis project Ga0308158, IMG submission 201038) | Phyllosphere microbial communities from UC Gill Tract Community Farm, Albany, California, United States - DLSLB.R2 | ecosystem: Host-associated > Plants > Phyllosphere > Unclassified | place: USA...
GGCAAGTTCCTTTTGTGTGATTGGACTTCTTGGGGCAATCGTCATCAAGCTGTGAAATTGCGGTAAACTGAGTCCATTTTCCTGCGCTGTCTGATGCGCCGCGCGGACAAGATGACGCTGCACATTCCAAAACGACTGCATCATGGCCGTTGAACGAACCGGCTCTTTTTGCTCTGTTTCCATCCTTCCACCTCCGTGTTCCATTTTGAATCGTTCCATATCGAACGATTACCTATGTAAACTAAAATACGCCCATTTAGACTGAATGTCAACGCAGAAACAATGTGAAAATGCACATAGTTTTTTTAGGAATTCCATAAAAAAAAGTCCAATCGAAATTGGACTGTTAAATGGTTGTTCAGCCTGATCAGTTCGGCAGAAACTCATTCCGGCTCAACGTGGACATGAATATCATAGACACCATATTCATCCGTCAGCGTATCTTCGACTTTCGTCGCGATATCATGGGCTTGATGGACGTTCAATTGCGAGTTGACGAGAATCACGACATCCACGACTTCATTATTCCCATAATTCCGTCCCTTGATCGACTTGATTCCTTTGACACCCTCTAAATCAAAAATCACATCTTCATACATCTTCAGCTTCTGTTCATCAAATCCATCCGACAATTCGTGGGACGCTTCCGAGAAGATATCCCACGCCGTTTTACAGATCAGGAATCCGACGACGATTGCCGTCGCGGTATCCAGCCACGGCATCCCGAACTGGGAACCGATAATCCCAATCGTCGTCCCGATACTGACCCAGGCATCGGATAAGTTATCTTTTGCAGCCGCCATGACCGCTTTACTGTTAATTTTCCGTGACAGGCTTCGATTGTAACGATAGACGAAATACATCACAACGGCAGAACCGATCCCGACGTAAGCCGCGACGATATCCGGTGACTCCTGTTTTCCTTCGAATAACGTCGAAACAGTATCGATCAAGACCTGTAGCCCGACGGCCATCATAATGAAGGAAGCGACCATCGAGGCAATCGTCTCACTTTTCCAGTGTCCGTATTTATGGTTGTCATCTGCCGGACGTCTTGAAATTCGTAACCCGATCAAGACGGCAATCGACGCGATGATATCGGTCGTATTGTTTAAACCATCCGCTCGTAACGCCGCTGAATCCGCTGTGTAGCCGACAACCAATTTAACAATTGATAAAACAATATAGGCAATGATGCTAATGATCGCACCACGCTCACCAAGCTTTAAATTATCATATTTTTGCTGATCCATTTCTGTCGCCCCCACTCGCTCTGTCAATTAGCAAACCTCATCGTAACAGGTCAAAATCAAGTGGGTCTATAGAAATCATTTTGCTTAAAACTAGTTAATTAACAAAAGACCAATAGTGTTTCCTGAAGGCAAATGATATTTTATTGTGGATTGATGCTTCTTGTGCAATTTGCGCATACTTTAGGTATTTTCTTCTACAACATTTTTGCAGAACCCGGACCTTCTTCAATCATAATCCGTGCATCTTGCGTCTGGAATCAGTAGACTAAAGATACACACCAACAACAGGGGGAACTAATATATGAGTAACTACATTAAGAGTGAAGATACATTCAAAGAGTTAATCGCAAGCGAAACACCGGTCATCATCAAGTTCGAAGCCGACTGGTGCCCAGACTGTAAACGGATGGACTACTTCATGCCGGATGTCGAATCACAATTCAGCGAACTGCCGATCTATACAATCGACAAAGATGAATTCCCGGAAATCGCATCAGACAACGTCGTCATGGGTATTCCAAGCTTACTCGTCTTCCAAAATAACGAGAAACTGGGTCACTTGCACAGTGCCAACGCAAAAACACCGGAAGAAGTCACAGACTTCCTCAAGAAAAACTTCAACTAAACAGACGAAGACCCGCTTTCCGAAAAAATCGGAAGCGGGTCTTTTTTTAACGTTCGCAGGCGATACCGTCTTTGTCACGGTCGCTTTTCGTATTAAGTTTGTACGTTGCTAAGCTGACATAGGCTTTGTATTTCGTTTCTTTATAGATAGCTTTCCCTTTTTTGTCGTATCCTGTCCGGTTTTTAAGTCCAGCTTTCTTCGAAACGCCGCCTTTGTACTTCTTCTGCATCTCTGTACAGTTCTTGAATGCCTTCGCTTTTGTTGCCGCATGGCTTTCAGCTGAAGTCACGCTGATCAAAGAAAGGCTGAGTACACCTGTCATGATGAGTTTTACTGCTTTGTTCATGTCTGTTCCTCCTCAATTTTAAAATTCCAAATTTTAGTGATAATTTGATTATAGAGGATTTTGTTAGAATATGTTTTGAATTTTTGATTTTTACAGGGATGATTTGTCAGACAGTTTCTGTGAACCAAAAAAAGATCCATCGCTTCGCGACAGACCTCCCTTAAAGTAAAGATTCGGTTGAATGATCTCGTTTATGCAAAATAAATAACGATCAGTACCACAACCGCTTCGCTTCAAGCTTTTTGTAGCGAACACTTAGACCGGTCGCAAGCACGATATAAGCAAATCCGGTAAACATCGCAAAGTGTCCGTATGGAGCATCCAACCAGGCATTGATGCCGAACAATGGGACCGCAAATAAATAATAAAACGGATATTGAATGCCGGAGACGAGATCAAACCAAAGCTCACCTAACCAATACCGCTCAAAGAACGTGACTAAATAGACGACGGTGCCGGCAACAAACCCGAAGCTTAGATAATAGAACACAAACAAAAGCGTCTTTTCTTCGCGGACGAGCATTACCGAACCAATTAAAAAGACCAGCCAGACAAATGAAGAAACGATTTGAAGCAGACCAATCGAACCGTCGGGATGAATGCTCGCCGGCCAGGCATTGATGCCGATCGCCGCAAGTAAAAGCACGACAAATAAAACGATATACTGTTTTGTCGAACGAACCATGATGGTGTTCCTCCTAAGTATGAAATTGCCTTGGTCTTTCTTTCTCTAAATTGTCTTTAAATCCCTTTTAATACAAAAAATAAACATCCAGGGTAATCCTCGTCTACAGAAATGAGGATTACCCTGGATGTTTTTATCATTCATTTTACTTTACTTCTAACTTCACATCATCAATCGTCACGTCATGTGCCGCGAACGGTGAACCGGCTGCCTTTCCAAGCAGGAATTTCAGTCCGGCTGTATCATCCTGGCCAAGCGTAAAGTCAAACTGATATGTTTTCGCTTCCGTCCCGAGCTCGACAACCTGGCTGAAGTAACGTGTATACGCTGCGTTTTCCACGGTCACTTCAAGTGGTCGGGCAACTGTCGACGATGCCTTAAACGTCAGTTGGTACGTCTGCCCTTTGACGAGCTGTAAGTTGCCTTGCTCAAGCAGGACGCTCCATGGTTCCTGTCCTTCTGACGTGATGGCGAGTTTCGCTGCGTCATTGACGTTCGAAACGACGGCTTGCGCGTCATAATGGACATACGAACTCCAGAAGTTCAGTCCGTCTGAGAACGAACCGTTTTTTAGCGGCGACCGGTCGACTTCGACCGGTGTGACATCAACCAGCTCCACGTCATCCAGTGTCACTTCACCTTTTTCCGTCCCGAAATTGAACTGGAGTCGGCTGTTCAAATCAGTCGCTTGTGTCATCGTAAACGGTACTTCGACTGTCGTTGCCGCTTTTGTCACCGGTACGCCATGCGTCGGCAGATAAGAAACCGTTCCATCCGCATTCGTCAGCTTGACTTGCAGTTCTTTGATTCGTTCCGCTTTCGTTTTAAAACGCAGGACATACTGATGGTTTTCTTTTAGCTGGACACCTTGTTGTGTCAAAGTCGCGGCCTGTCCTTTTGCCGGATTGGTCTTGAACGTAAAGTCACGTGTCACCGGGTCGACCGTTCCTGTGCCTTTTGTCTGACCGGCATCAAACTGCCAGTATGTCAGACGGTCCATCGCCCCTTGGTCAAACGTCCCGTTGTAAATCTGATTGCCGTCCGGCAGTGCCGGTTTTGTTGCTGCTTCATCGAGTTCGCCGCGTGGCACCTGTTCAACGCGGACGTTGCCGATTTTGACGCCGGCTTTGGCCAGACCAAGGTTAAATTCGAGACGTGCCGCAATATCCGTCTCTGCTGCCATGTCGAACGCAAACGTATGCCGTTTGACGGTTGGTGTTAACTCGATCACTTCTTCATTCGAATATTTTGTGTAGCCGCGTTCTGCCCCGCCGCCGACTTTCGCGACGATCGTCCGTGCCTGTTCACTGCTGGCGTCAAAGCTGACTTCATAGCGTCCGCCCTGGGCGAGGGAAATCTTTTGAATCAACTGGTGGGCATAGTTTTGAGCGCCCGGTTGATCGATCGTGACATTCGCAAAGCGGGTGCCGTCCTGCTCCGTCACGTCGACTGATCCCTTGCCGCCGAAGTCCGGTAACGTCACATAGTTCCAGTAGGTCGGGTCAAGGACTTGTGCCCCGTCAGTGATCGTCTTGATCGCTTTTTCATACGCTTGATCATATACGAGGTTGCCGTCTTCTAACGGTTGTTTCGCGCCGTCCGGCAACGTCACGTCTTCATAGACCGGCTCGACCGGTTCGCGGTAGTCGCGGTTCTGTAAATCATAGACGCGGACATAATCGACTTCCATTTCAGCCGGGAACTTCGTCGTTGCATCGACTTCGCCGTCAAACCAGCCGCCGACCGCGAGGTTCATCACGAAATAGAAGTTTTGGTCGAAAGGTGCCGGATAACTGTAGTTGGTTGCCGTGTTTTTGCCTTTGCTGTACCAGTCGTTTTGTGTTTGATAAAGGTTGCCGTCCACATACCAGCGGAGTTCGCCCGGCTCCCACTCGACCGCATACGTATGTCACTGGTCAATCCGTCCGCCGTCCGGGAAGTGGTAGTCCTTGCCGGTGTATTTATTGTTCGGCCAGTTTTCGCCATAGTGGATCGTCCCGGCAACTTTATCCGGCTGACTGCCCCACGCTTCCATGACATCAATTTCACCGGACGAGGCCCAGGCGCCGTACTTGTCCTGTTCCGGCAACATCCAGAATGCTGGCCACAGTCCTTTGCCGGTCGGCAATTTGGCTTTGATTTCATAACGGCCGTATGTCTTGCTGAATAAGCCTTTTGTTTTTAATTTAGCTGATGTATAGTCGTACGAACCGAGCGAGTCGGTCGTTTTTTCTTCTTTTGCCCGGATGACAAGTTTGCCGTCGCGGATAAAGGAATTGTCTTTTTTGGTCGTATAATATTGTTTTTCATTATTGCCCCACCCCGGTGAAATCGCATTCCCTTCAGCATCGACAATCCAGTTTCCCGTATCATACGTCCACTTCGTCCGGTCGAGCTGTTGTTTCGTGAATTCATCGGACCAGACCATCTTCCATTTCGTCTTGTCTTTTTTGTCTGCCTTCTCGGCATGACCGGTCCCGGCATAGGACAGGACAAGTCCTGTTCCGAGGGCAACTGCGAGCCATTTCTTCATCTGTAATTCCTCCTTTGAATGAACAACAGGCAAGGGCGATGAATTCGACCTTGCCTGTTCGACGACGTTACGCTTCTTGCGGAAGTGCTGCCTTATGCGTCTGGATGACATTCGCATACCAATGCGCGCTGTCTTTCCAGATTCGTTCCTGTGTATCGAAATCGACGTAGATGATGCCGAATCGTTTGTCATACCCGAAGCTCCACTCGAAGTTGTCGAGTAACGACCAGAGGTAATAACCGGCGATGTTCATGCCTTCCTCATTCAGATCAGACACGGCTTGCAGATGCTGCGCGACGTAATCGATCCGGTTTTGATCGTGCACTTTCCCGTCGACGAGCTGATCGTCAAAGGCGGCCCCGTTTTCCGTGATGAAGATCGGCAGGTCCGTGTACTCGGCACGCAGGCGACGGATCAGGTCTTTGAATTCACTTGGTGCGATATCCCAGCCCATACCGGTTTTGTCGTAGTCCGAGTAGGCGTCTTTGTGTAAGAAGTCACTCGCAGCACTGAACTCAACCAAGTTCCGGCTGTAGAAGTTGATCCCGAAGAAATCACACGGCGTCGAAATCGTCGCGAGGTCTCCCGCGTGGATGAAGTCGTACGTATGAACATATTTCGAGAACAGGTTCATCATGTCGACCGGATATTGTCCTTTGAAGATCGGATCAAGGAACCAGCGATTCGCGTACCCGTCGGCATTGTTCATTGCAATCTGATCGTTAACTGAATCCGTCTTCGCGTACTTCGGTGCCAAGTTGAGCGTGATGCCGATTGGCGTCGAGGACTGGAATTCCCCTTTCAACAGTTCGACGGCTTTTCCGTGTGACAACAGCATGTGGTGAACAGCCCGGACCGCTTCGTTCATGTCCGTATGTCCCGGTGCATGTTGCCCAAGGTGATAGCTCAAGAAGCCGGCACACCATGGTTCGTTGTGCGTGATCCACGAGTCGACGATGCCGTCGAGCTCTTCGAAGCAGACGCGGGCGAAGTCGAGGAACCAGTCGATCGAGTCGCGGTTGACCCAACCGCCTTCTTCATGCGCCCACATCGGGAGATCCCAGTGGTAGAGCGTGACGGCCGGTTTGATGCCTTCTTCCTGCAGACGTGTTGCGAGTGTCTTGTAGAAGGCCATCCCTTCCGGATTGAACTGTCCTTTACTTGGGAAGATCCGTGGCCAGGCAATCGAGAAGCGGTACGTATCGACGCCTAACTGTTTGATGTGTTGAATGTCTTCTTCAAACCGGTGGTAATGGTCGCAGGCGACATCGCCGTTGTGTTTTTCAAAAACTTTTCCGTCCGTATCGCAGAACGTATCCCAGATCGACGGTGTACGACCACCCTCGTCGTGTGCGCCTTCGATTTGGTACGAGGACGTCGCCGTCCCGAAGACGAAGTTCGGTGCAAATTTCATAGATGTAAGCTCCTTTACCAGTTTATTCTTTCACGGCACCAGCTGAGATGCTGCTGACGATGTATTTCGAGAGGAACAGGAAGGCGATCATGATCGGTATGACGGAAATCGCGATTCCGAGATACAACGAGCCGAGGTTTTCCGCGACTTGTGATCCTTTGAGGAAGCCCATCAAGACCGGTAACGTGTACTTTTCGGGTGAGAAAAGTAGGACGAGCGGCATGATGTAGTTGTTCCACGAACCGATGAATGTAAAGATCGACATCGTCGCGATCGCCGGCATCATCATCGGTAAAGCAATCGTGTGGAAGATCCGCATTTCGCTCGCGCCATCCATCCGTGCTGCTTCAATCAAACTCGGGTGCATGACCGTCTGCAGGTACTGACGGACGAAGAACACCGTGAACGGACTGGCAATCGCCGGAACGATCAACGGGATGAAGCTGTCGAGTAGACCTAAGTTCTTACTGAGTTCGTAGAACCCGATCAATCCGAGTTGTCCCGGAATCATCATCATGACAAGCATGAAGACGAACAGGACGTTTTTTCCTTTGAACTGGTAGAAGGCAAATCCGAACGCTGTCATCGCCGAGAAGTAACCGGATAAGACGGTGACGAGGACGGCGATGATCAGACTGTTCTTGAAGCCGGACCAGATGTTGACGTAAGAGCTTAAGGCGGCATAGTTTTCAGCGAGCGAGTTCCCTGGAATCAATGAGAAACCGGATAACACTTCTTCGTTCGAGCGGGTCGCGTTGATGATCATCATCAAAAACGGAATGATACAAGCGATCGTCAAGGCAATCAGTCCGACGTAGATCAGACTTTTCCCGAACCAGGCTTTTTTCTGCTTCGGTGGTGGTGTCAATTTCAGTGGACGTTCTGAACGTTCCGGTTGATCTTCCGTTTGTGGCACGATCCGACGTGCTTCTGCATTTCGTTCCATCGGTCAGGCTCCTTTCGCTGAACGTTCTTTTCGGAACATCCCTTTGAAGACGATGATTGAAAAGACGAGTGTAATGGCAAACAATCCGTATGCGACCGCAGCGGCGTAGCCGTAGTTGTTGTACTTAAAGGCTTGGTTGTACAGATAAAGTACCATCGTGTTCAAGGCACCATCCGGCGCACCGACACCATCCGTGATCAACATCGGTAAATCGAACAATTGCAGTCCGCCGATCAATGACGTGATCATGATGTAGAGCAGGATTGGTTTTAAGAGCGGTAACGTGATCCGTGAAAAAATTTGCCAGCGTGTCGCACCGTCAATCAGTGCCGCTTCGAAATAATCCTTCGAGATACCGGATACGCCGGCCATGACGACGATGAACGAGTGACCGAGCCACATCCAGGTCAGGATGAGGGAGACGGAAATCTGTGCTGTGACCGGTTGTGTCAACCAGTTGATCGGCTCGGAAATCAAACCGATTTTCATCAGCATCATGTTCAGTGAACCGTGCTGCCAGTCGAGTAAAATCCCGAACAGCAAGGCAACCGAGCTGATCGTAATCAAGTTCGGCAAGTAGAATGTCGCGCGGAAAAAGGCGAGACCTTTCAGCTTGAGCTGTAAATCCGAGAACAGTAAGGCGAGCATCAACGCTCCGCCGATTTGCAGGATGAAATTCAGTCCCCAAATCTTGATCGTATTGAAGAATGCTTCAATGAAGTACGTATCTCCGAGCAAACGCGTATAGTTCGCGAGTCCGACGAGTTGTTCGCCTTCTGCGCCTGTGTAGTTCGTAAAACTGTAATAGAACGTCAGCGCGACCGGATAGATGCTGAAGATCAAGAAGACGATCCAGAACGGTGCGATGAACAGATAACCATGGCGGTCGAGTTTTTTCACAGGTCAAACCCCTTTCTTAAATAAGAAAAGGTGAAGCGAGGATCGCCCCACCTAGACTCCTTATTCCGGTACTTTAACGTCCGGATACGCATTTTTGACTTTTTTGTAGAATTCAGCAAGTGCTTCGTCTTTTGATTTTTTGCCTTGGACATACTCCATGACCGACGCACCGTACAATGTGTCGAGCTGTTGGTCGTACTTCGTCACGATTCCCGGTGTGATCTTGTCTGCTTGATCAAGGAAGAACTCGTAGTTGTTCTGTCCGCCGAGGAACTCATCTTTGAAGTCGGTTTTGATTTTGTCCGTAACCGGTTTGTAAGCGAGGACGTCGCCTGTTTCTTTCGCCCAGTCTGTCAGGAACTCTTCGTCTTGCGTCATCATCTTAACGAAATCATATGCAAGCTTTTGTTTCTTCGAATCTTTGTAGACTCCTAACCAAGTACCGCCCCAGAAGTATGGGCTCGGTCCGCTTGTGACAGCCCAGTCACCGGCTGATTTCTTCGCGTTTTCTTTTAAGACACTGTGTAAGCCCCATGTCGGAAGGACATATGAGAAGATTTCTGTTTCAGTTTCTTTGCCGTTTTCTTTGACTTTGACCGGTTTATCCATTCCGGCGAACCATGATGGAGACCATTCCGGCGCAAGTGCTGTGTATTGTTTTGTCCGTAATTCTTTTGCGTAATCCATGTAGTTTTTCTTGTCTTCCGTCACGACGAGTTCCTGTTTGTCGTTGACCCAGGCTTCCGGCTCATTGCCTTGTGCGAACCAGCGGATCGATCCTTCGTCCGGGAACATTTTGTAGCCTTTGCCTTTCATCTTCTCAGCGACTTCGAAGACGCCGTCCATCGAGTTCATCATCGCACCGATTTCTTTTGGATCATCTGTGCCGAGAACTTTTTTCGCGATGCTTCGTTTGTAGTAGACGCCACCTGGTGTCGTTTGCCATGACAAGGCACGAACGTTACCGTCTTTGTCTTTCCCCATGTCATAGACGTACGGGATATAATCATCTTTGACTTCGCCTGCGTTAAACGGTTTTTCCGAGAGGTTTGCCCAGTAGCCGGCATCGACCCATTGTTTTAAGAAGGCAATCTCACCTGTGAAGATATCCGGTGCACCGACGCCGCTCTCAAGTGCCGGTTTTAATTTTGTCGGGTAATCTGCGATCGGAACAATCGTCAATTCGACTTTGACACCGTTTTTCTCTTCGAACTTTTTGATTGGTTCTTTTAACTCATCCGTAAACGACCAGATTTTAAGAACTTCCTTGCCGCCGCTCGTTTTTTCCTCTTCGCCGCCTGAACATCCTGCTAAAACGCTTGCTGTTAATGCGCCGATTGTTAATACGCTGACAAACTTCTTCTTCATGTCATCCCATCCTTGTCTGGTTTTAGTAGTCCCCTAAGTAAGCGGTCTCATTTATTATTCAAAAATATCGAAAGCGCTTTCGTAAATGGTCTGAAAAAAGTTCCGAAAGCCCTTTCGGAAACGTACAAAAAAATATAGTATGGATTTCGAAACCGCTCTCGCGTTTTCTCGAAGACAACCTGCGAGAGCGATTTCGAAAAAGTGATTATGCTTTGACAGGTCCCGTCGACTGGCGGACGATCAAGTCGACCGGAATGATATCCGTCGTCATGACCCGCTTTTTGTTGACGATTTGTTCAATCAAAAGGTTTGCTGCATGCTGCCCGATCGTGTCCGTATCTTGCCGGACCGTCGTCAGCTTTGGTGTAATGAACTTGGCCAGTTCGATGTCATCATAGCCGACAACCGAAAGATCTTCTGGAATCCGTAAACCGACTTCATGAATCGCGTCGATTGCACCGATTGCCATTTGGTCACCTGCAACAAAGACAGCCGTTGGTCGTTCCGGCAGTGCGAGTAACTCTTGCATCGCCTGTTTTCCTTCTTCAACCGAAAAGAATCCTCCGCTGACGATATATCCATCAGGAATCGGTAATCCTAAATGTCCCATTGCTTGTTTGTACCCTTCGATTCGTGCCGACCCTGCGTCAGTCGTCGTATCCCCCGCGATATGGGCGATTAGTCGATGACCGAGCTGGTATAAGTGATTGACAGCAAGTTCGCCACCGGTCAGATTATCCGAGAAGACGACACTACAATCGGTGCTGTCCATATCAACGACAACGATTGGAATCGTACTTTGAATCAATTCCTGAACGTGTTGGTCCATTTGATCGGAACAGATGACGACGATGCCGTCGACCGCCCGATGCCGGAAATGCTCGAGATAACTCATGTCCCGATTGCGTAAATTCCTTGAAGCGAAGATTAAGTCATAACCTTGTTGCTCTGTTGCTTTTCGGAAACTTTCGATGATCGC
>Ga0308158_10004969_pt1 | contig 11044 bp, 9 predicted proteins | sample PhyBR2_FD_201038 | JGI IMG/M metagenome (GOLD analysis project Ga0308158, IMG submission 201038) | Phyllosphere microbial communities from UC Gill Tract Community Farm, Albany, California, United States - DLSLB.R2 | ecosystem: Host-associated > Plants > Phyllosphere > Unclassified | place: USA...
ATCCTCCTCGTTCTTTGCTGCCTTAGCGGCAACGAATGCGTCGTAGGCAGCCTTGGTGAAGACAACGTCATCAGAGACGAGAACGTCGTAGGTGTTCAGCTGGTCTGCGTACAGAACGTGAACGCCGGCGAGGTTGCGCACGGACAGTGCAGCAACGTCGTTATCGCGCTCGATGACGACCAGCAGGTTCTTGCGGTCGGAAACACCGCGGAGCGTTGCCAGTGCGGTCTTGGCGGAGGGCTTGGTGCCTTCAACCAGTTCTGCGACAACGTGGATGCGACCGTTGCGGGCCCGGTCAGACAGTGCGCCGCGCAGTGCAGCAGCAATCATCTTCTTGGGGGTGCGCTGGCTGTAGTCACGCGGGGTCGGACCGTGGACAATGCCACCGCCGGTCATGTGAGGAGCACGGATGGAACCCTGACGGGCGCGGCCGGTACCCTTCTGCTTGAACGGCTTTCGTCCTGCACCGGAAACTTCAGCGCGGGTCTTGGTCTTGTGGGTACCCTGGCGTGCAGCAGCGAGCTGGGCAACGACGACCTGGTGCAGCAGCGGCACGTTGGTCTGAACGTCGAAGATCTCTGCAGGCAGGTCAACCTGGACAGTGTTAGCCATTGAACTAGGCTCCCTTCACGGCGGTGCGTACGAAGACGACCTGGCCGCGGGCGCCGGGGACGGCACCCTTGATCAGGAGCAGCGACTTCTCGACGTCAACCGCGTGGACCGTGAGGTTCAGCGTGGTGTGACGAACGGCGCCCATGCGGCCGGCCATTTTCATGCCCTTGAAGACGCGGCTCGGGGTGGATGCGCCACCGATTGAACCGGGCTTACGGTGGTTCTTGTGGGCACCGTGGGAAGCGCCAACGCCGTGGAAGCCGTGACGCTTCATAACACCGGCGAAGCCCTTACCCTTGGTGGTCCCGACGACGTCGATCTTCTGGCCGGCTTCGAAGAGCTCTACAGAGAGCTCCTGGCCCAGCTCGTACTCGGCAGCATCTGCGGTACGAAGTTCGACGACGTGGCGGCGAGGCGTGACGCCTGCCTTTTCAAAGTGACCAGCCAGCGGCTTGGTGACCTTGCGGGGATCGATCTGGCCGTAGCCGATCTGAACGGCGACGTAGCCATCAACATCTGCGTTGCGCAGCTGGGTGATGACGTTCGAGTCTGCCTGGACCACAGTGACGGGGATGAGCTTGTTGTTCTCGTCCCAGACCTGGGTCATGCCGAGCTTCGTGCCCAGCAGGCCCTTTACGTTACGGGTTGCGGTCATAGTTTCTCAGCACCTCCCTACAGCTTGATTTCGATGTTCACGTCAGCCGGCAGGTCGAGACGCATGAGCGAGTCAACAGCCTTCGGCGTGGGATCGATGATGTCGATAAGACGCTTGTGCGTGCGCATTTCAAAGTGCTCGCGGCTGTCCTTGTACTTGTGCGGAGAGCGGATAACGCAGTACACGTTCTTCTCCGTCGGCAGCGGCACGGGGCCAACTACCGTTGCGCCTGCGCGCGTGACCGTCTCAACGATCTTCCGTGCTGAAACGTCAATGACCTCGTGGTCGTATGACTTCAGCCGGATGCGGATTTTTTGTCCCGCCATGTCGCCTGACTCTCTTTCAGTCTGTGCTTCCCCGGTTTAGGGCTGCCCTGTTCACTTACTCGTTGTATGGCTGCCGAAGCATTTGAGGTCGTAACCACCATCCGCCGCACAAACTGAATCCGGATAAATCCGGGTTCCTCACCTTGCCGGCGCAACCGACCCCCGCGGTCGGGCGTGTCGCGCTGAACACGCATACAAATCCGCAATTCCATTGGGGTGGGTTATGTTTGGTCTTCAACTTGGACCCTGCACCCGGCATTATCCGGATCGGGACGCGAAGAAGCGCTTGAACAACTCATCTAGTATGCCGGAAAAGCCGGGCAGATGCGAATTGGCACCCGGGCCGCCGCCTGCACGCCCCATTGCAGTGGAAAGAAACCGGCTGGATGATAGGGGCATGACCCTGGAAGGCACTGAAGCGGTGACGGAACTGGCCGGGCGCGTGCCGGCGTCGTTCACCCTGGGCGTCGCCGCCGCGGCGTTCCAAATCGAAGGCGCGCTGAAGGACGGGGGCCGCGGCCCCTCGGGGTGGGATGCCTTCGCGGAAAAGCCCGGCGCCATCATGGACGGGCACTCCCCCGCCGTGGCCTGCGACCACTACAACCGGCTGCCGGAGGATGTGGCGCTGCTCAAGGAGCTGGGCGTTGATTCCTACCGGTTCTCGCTTTCCTGGCCACGGATCCAGCCCGACGGCCGGGGCAGCTTCAATGCCGAAGGCCTGGATTTCTACGACCGCCTCATCGACCAGCTCCTCGATGCCGGCATCTCCCCGATGGCCACCCTGTACCACTGGGACACCCCCCTGCCGCTGGAACACCGTGGCGGGTGGCTGAACCGCGACACCGCCGAAAGGTTCGGCGACTACGCCCGGGCCGCCGGTGAGCGGTTCGGCGACCGTGTGGCCCAGTGGGTCACCCTCAACGAACCGGTCTCGGTCACCCTCAATGGCTACGCCCTGGGGGTGCACGCGCCGGGGCGCCGGTTGATGTTCGATGCCCTTCCCGCCATCCACCACCAGCTCCTGGCGCACGGGCTCGGCGTGCAGGCGCTGAGGGCGGCCGGAGTGGCGGGCGGCGTTGGCCTGACCAACCTGCACTCCCCCGTCAGGCCCGCCACCCGGAAGATCGGCGACCGGCTCGTCGCGCACCTGTACGACCTTCTGATGAACAGGATCTACGCCGATCCCGTCCTGCTGGGCCGCTATCCCTCACTGCCCCTGTACGCCAAGCCCTGGCTGCGCTCCATCGGCAGAATCTCCGATGCCGACCTGAGGACCATCCACCAGCCCCTGGACTTCTACGGGCTCAATTACTACTTCCCGGTGAAGGTGGCCCTGGGGCCGGGCATCACCCCCATGCCTGCGGACATGCACAAGGAAATCGCCAAGCTGCCCTTCCACGAAGTGGGTTATCCGGAGTACGGCAGCACCGGCTTCGGTTGGCCCGTGGCACCGGAGCACCTGGGGGTCCTGCTGCGGGAAATGAGGGACCGGTACGGAGAGGCGCTTCCGCCGATGTACATCACCGAGGGCGGCGCCAGCTTTCCTGAACCCGACAGGGTTTCAGAGACGCTGGAGGACACCGACCGCGTCGAGTATCTGGCTGCGCACTTGGGGACAGCTCTTAAAGCTACTGCTCCCGGCGGCATGGCCGAGGGCGTTGACCTGCGCGGCTATTACGTGTGGACACTAATGGACAATTTCGAGTGGGCCGCCGGCTACTCGCAGCGTTTTGGCCTGGTGCACGTGGACTTCGATTCACTGGAGCGGACCCCCAAACGGTCCTTCTACTGGTACCAGGCGCTGTCACGCGCCCGGGGCCACCGGCGGGACTAGCCGGCGGGCTACCAGCGGCATGTCACTGCCGGCATGTCACTGGAGGCCCAGCACTGTAAGGAAGATCAGCACGCAGTTCAGTCCCACGATGAGCGTGGCGCTCGTCCAGCCCGCAATCCGAAGCGGTTTCGAGTCCGCGTGGATGCCCATCACCTTGCGGCTGCCGGTGAGGCGGATCAGCGGAATGAGCGCGAACGGGATGCCGAAACTCAGGAGGACCTGGCTCAGGACCAAGGCCAGCGTTGGTTCAATGCCGGCGCCCAGGACCAGCAGAGCCGGGATCAGGGTGAGCGTGCGGCGCATCAGCAGCGGAATCCTGACCTTCAGCAGCCCGCCCATGATGGTGGCCCCCGCGTAGCACCCCACCGACGTGGACGCCAGGCCCGAGGCCAGGAGGCCAATGGCGAATACGACGCCGATGACGGGCCCCAGTGCCGACGTCACGGCTGCGTGCGCTCCGGCAATGGTGTCCGTCCCCTCCACTCCGCGGAGGCTGGTGGCGGCCAGCAGCAGCATGGCGATATTGACGATTCCGGCAAGCAGCAGGGCACCGGCGACATCCACGCGGGTGGCCCGGATCAACCGCGTCCTGACTGCCGGGTCTTCCGAGAAGCCGTGACGGTCGCGGGCCAGGGCCGAGTGCAGGTAGATCGCGTGCGGCATGACGGTGGCCCCGAGCATGCTGGCTGCGAGCAGGACGGTATCGGTTCCCTCGAAGCGTGGCACAAGGCCGGCGATTGCACCACCCGCATCCGGCGGCGCGACGAACAGGCCGGAAACAAACCCGACGGCAATCACGCCGAGCAGGGCCAGAATGGCGAGCTCGAAGGACTTCTGGCTCCGGTTCGACTGCAGCGTGAGCAGCAGCATGGACGCCAGGCCGATGATGAACCCGCCCGTGAGCAGGGGCAGGCCGAACAGCAGGTTGAGCGCAACGGCGCCGCCAATGACTTCCGCCATATCCGTGGCCCCGGCAACGATCTCAGCCTGCACCCAGTAGGCACGGCGCCGCCCGGTACCCAGGCGTTTGCCGAGGATTTCCGGAAGGCTCATTCCGGTGGCCAGGCCCAGCTTGGCCGACTGGTACTGGATCAGCACCGCCATGGCATTGGCTGCCACCAGAACCCAGACGAGCAGGTACCCGAAGTTTGCGCCGGCAGTCAGGTTTGCCGCCACGTTCCCCGGGTCCACATATGCGATGGCGGCCACGAACGCGGGCCCGAGCAGCAGGAGGCGGGACCACACTTTGGTAGTGGCGGATTCCGCCGCCAATGTTGAAACAGCCATCACGTGTCCTCGTCGTTGCGGGCGTCAATAAGACGAGGATACCGCGAATTTAGGTATACCGAAAAGTAGGAATACGGTATACCAGCAAAGGGCGCCGCAACCCCGCCTTACTGGTTCTTGTTTGCCCTGTTGATCCGCTTGGCCCGGTCGATCTCGTGCCGGAAATTCCTTCTAACCCAGAACACCCCGGCCACGACGGCCACTGCGATGATCAGGAAAATAAGCCACCCCATGATGATCTCCTTTCAGTGCTGCAACAGTATCAGTGGCCCCTCCCGGCAGCACCCGCGGGGTCCCCGCCAAAAAGGGTAAAAGAAAGCCCCGCTGCTTGGAGCAGCGGGGCTTTTTTTGTAGATTCAGCGCGGGCCGGGGCCCGGTGGATCCTCGATCAGCAAGTACTACTTGATGATCTTGGTAACGCGTCCCGAACCAACGGTGCGGCCGCCTTCGCGGATAGCGAAGCCGAGGCCCTCTTCCATAGCGATGGGCTGGATGAGCGCAACGGTCATCTCAGTGTTGTCGCCAGGCATAACCATTTCCGTGCCCTCGGGCAGGGTGATAACGCCGGTTACGTCCGTGGTACGGAAGTAGAACTGCGGGCGGTAGTTGGAGTAGAACGGGTTGTGACGTCCGCCTTCGTCCTTGGAGAGGATGTAGACGTTGGCCTCGAAGTCGGTGTGCGGGGTGATGGAACCCGGCTTGACGACAACCTGGCCACGCTCGACATCGTCGCGCTTCAGACCGCGGAGCAGCAGGCCACAGTTCTCGCCGGCCCATGCTTCGTCGAGCTGCTTGTGGAACATCTCGATACCGGTAACCGTGGTCTTCTGGACCGGGCGGATGCCGACGATCTCGACCTCAGAGTTGATGGCGAGGGTTCCACGCTCGGCGCGGCCCGTAACAACGGTGCCACGGCCGGTGATGGTGAAGACGTCTTCGATCGGCATCAGGAACGGCTTGTCGCGGTCACGTACGGGGTCCGGAACGGACTCGTCGACAGCAGCCATCAGGTCCTCAACGGACTTGACCCACTCGGGGTCGCCTTCCAGGGCCTTGAGGCCTGAAACGCGGACAACCGGAGCGTTGTCGCCATCGAAGCCCTGCGAGCTGAGGAGCTCACGAACTTCCATTTCGACGAGGTCGAGGAGTTCCTCGTCATCGACCATGTCAGCCTTGTTCAGTGCGACCAGCAGGTAGGGAACACCAACCTGGCGGGCCAGCAGAACGTGCTCGCGGGTCTGAGCCATCGGGCCGTCGGTAGCGGCAACCACGAGGATTGCGCCGTCCATCTGGGCAGCACCGGTGATCATGTTCTTGATGTAGTCAGCGTGGCCGGGGGCGTCTACGTGTGCGTAGTGACGCTTCTCGGTCTGGTACTCCACGTGGGAGATGTTGATGGTAATACCGCGCTGACGCTCTTCGGGTGCAGAGTCGATCGACGCGAAGTCACGCTTCTCGTTGAGATCCGGGTACTTGTCGTACAGCACCTTGGAAATGGCGGCCGTCAGCGTCGTCTTACCGTGGTCAACGTGACCAATGGTGCCGATGTTGACGTGCGGCTTAGTCCGCTCGAACTTTGCCTTTGCCACAGGTTCCTCCTAGAACGTTTTCAAATAGCTTGCCCTCCAGCCGCGCTTATCGCGGTAGAACTCAGGCAAGTCTACTTGGGGGGCTTTGGATTGGTGAAATTGCAGATTCAGGAACTAATACTAATCCCCTGAGCCTGTTCGTGCAGGGGCCGGAATCCGGCCGGATTACTCCGGCCGGCCCGGCCACCTGCACCGGCCACGCTGTCCGCTGGCAGACAGCGCCACCGAGGTGTTCGCTTCGAAAGTCCGGAAGGACTACTCGCCGCGGGACTTCTGGATGATCTCGTCGGCAACTGCCTTCGGGACCTCGGCGTAGCTGTTGAACGTCATGGAGTACACAGCACGGCCCTGGGTCTTCGAGCGCAGGTCACCGATGTAGCCGAACATGCCGGACAGCGGAACGTGCGCACGGATGACCTTGACGCCCTGTGCATCTTCCATGGACTGCATCTGGCCACGGCGGGAGTTGAGGTCACCGATAACTTCACCCATGTATTCCTCAGGGGTGCGGACCTCGACATCCATCAGCGGTTCGAGCAGAACCGGGTTCGCCTTGCGTGCAGCTTCCTTGAAAGCCATACGGCCGGCGATCTTGAACGCCATTTCCGAGGAGTCAACATCGTGGTATGCGCCGTCAATCAGCGTTGCCTTGATGCCGACAACCGGGTAGCCAGCCAGGACGCCATCGTTCAGTGCGTCCTGGATGCCCGCGTCAACAGACGGAATGTACTCGCGCGGAACACGGCCACCGGTGACCTTGTTCTCGAACTCGTACAGCTCGCCCTCGGCGGTGTCCAGCGGCTCGATGGCGATCTGGATCTTTGCGAACTGGCCCGAACCACCGGTCTGCTTCTTGTGCGTGTAGTCGTGGCGTTCGACAGCGCGCTTGATGGTCTCGCGGTAGGCAACCTGGGGCTTGCCCACGTTTGCCTCGACCTTGAATTCGCGGCGCATGCGGTCCACCAGGATGTCCAGGTGGAGCTCGCCCATGCCGGCGATGATGGTCTGGCCGGTGTCTTCGTTGAGGGACACCTGGAAGGTGGGGTCCTCAGCGGAGAGCTTCTGGATGGCCGTGGAGAGCTTCTCCTGGTCACCCTTGGTGTTCGGCTCGATGGCAACCGAGATCACGGGCTCCGGGAAGCTCATGGACTCAAGCACGATCTGGTTGTTGGCATCACACAGGGTGTCACCCGTGGTGGTGTCCTTCAGGCCGATGGCTGCGTAGATGTGGCCGGCGGTAGCGCCCTCAACGGGCATTTCCTTGTTGGCGTGCATCTGGAACAGCTTGCCGATGCGCTCCTTCTTGCCCTTGGTGGAGTTGACCACCTGGGCGCCTGCTTCCACGTGACCGGAGTACACGCGGATGAAGGTGAGCTGGCCGAAGAAGGGGTGGGCCGCAATCTTGAACGCCAGGGCCGAGAACGGCTCGTCAGCGGAAGGCTTGCGGGTCAGTTCCTTCTCTTCGTCGCGGGGGTCGTGGCCGACCATCGGGGGCACGTCGAGCGGGTTCGGCAGGTAGTCCACAACCGCGTCGAGCATGGGCTGAACGCCGCGGTTCTTGAACGCGGAGCCGCAGAAGATCGGGTAGAGCTCGGAGTTGATCGTCATCTTGCGGATGCCGGCCTTGAGCTCGTCGATCGAGATCTCTTCACCCTCGAGGTACTTCTCCATGAGTTCCTCAGAGGACTCTGCGACGGTCTCAACGAGGTTCGCGCGGTACTCCTCAGCCTTTTCCTGGAGGTCAGCGGGGATCTCGCGGATCTCGTACTTGGCACCCATGGTCACGTCGCCCTTGGCGTCGCCGGGCCACACCAGTGCACGCATGTAGAGCAGGTCCACGACGCCGATGAAGTCGTTCTCGGCACCGATGGGCAGCTGCATGACCAGCGGCTTGGCACCGAGGCGGCTGATGATGGTGTCTACGGTGAAGTAGAAGTCAGCACCGAGCTTGTCCATCTTGTTGACGAAGCAGATACGCGGAACGTTGTACTTGTCCGCCTGGCGCCAAACAGTCTCGGACTGCGGCTCAACGCCTTCCTTGCCATCGAAGACGGCAACTGCACCGTCGAGGACGCGCAGGGAGCGCTCCACCTCAACCGTGAAGTCCACGTGGCCGGGGGTGTCGATGATGTTGATCTGGTTGTTTTCCCAGAAGCAGGTCACGGCGGCAGACGTGATGGTGATGCCGCGTTCCTTTTCCTGTTCCATCCAGTCGGTGGTCGAAGCGCCGTCGTGCGTTTCGCCGATCTTGTGGTTCACACCCGTGTAGAACAGGATGCGCTCGGTGGTGGTGGTCTTGCCGGCATCGATGTGGGCCATGATGCCGATGTTGCGGACCTTACTAAGGTCGGTAAGCACGTCCTGTGCCACGGGGTCTCCTTTTGGGATGGACTACACGTTCGCCGCCGGCTCGGTTGAGCCGGCGGCGCCCGGGGAGTATTACCAGCGGTAGTGTGCGAAGGCCTTGTTGGACTCGGCCATCTTGTGGGTGTCTTCGCGACGCTTCACAGCGGCACCGAGACCGTTCGACGCGTCCAGGATTTCGTTCTGGAGGCGCTCGGTCATCGTCTTCTCGCGGCGGGCCTTGGAGTAGCCAACGAGCCACCGCAGGGCGAGTGCGGTGGAGCGGCCCGGCTTGACCTCAACCGGAACCTGGTAGGTGGCGCCACCGACACGGCGGGAGCGGACCTCAAGGGAAGGCTTGACGTTGTCCATGGCCTTCTTCAGGGCTGCAACGGGGTCGCCGCCGGACTTGGCGCGTGCGCCTTCGAGTGCACCGTAGACGATGCGCTCTGCCGTGGACTTCTTGCCGTCAACGAGTACCTTGTTGATGAGCTGGGTTACCAGCGGGGAACCGTATACCGGATCCGAAACGAGCGGCCGCTTGGGGGCCGGACCCTTGCGAGGCATATTACTTCTTCTCCATCTTTGCGCCGTAGCGGCTGCGGGCCTGCTTACGGTTCTTCACACCCTGGGTATCGAGGGCGCCACGGACGATCTTGTAGCGGACACCCGGGAGGTCCTTCACACGACCACCGCGAACGAGCACAATGGAGTGCTCCTGCAGGTTGTGGCCAACACCGGGGATGTAGGCGGTAACTTCCACGCCGCCGTTGAGGCGCACACGTGCCACCTTACGCAGAGCCGAGTTCGGCTTCTTCGGGGTGGTGGTGTAGACGCGGGTGCAGACACCGCGGCGCATGGGGCTGCCCTTAAGCGCGGGAGCCTTGGTCTTTGAGACCTTAGGCGTGCGGCCCTTGCGGACCAGCTGGTTAATCGTAGGCACTCTCGTGTTCTCCGTTTTATCCGGAGTGGCTGTTTCCGGCCACTCTCCTGTTGCGTTGCCCCGCCGCCCGGGCCCTGAAGGGAATCTCCATGGCGGCGAAGGCGAAGCCTTAATAGTCGGATCGCACACCGGGACGAAACGTACATTCCTGTAGTTCCCTAGGCATGCAAAAATGTGGCATACGTTGCACAAGAACCCTGCAAACCGGAAACGTCGCTCTGGTCCAGCTTCTCAGCTGATACCGGCGCACTCATCCACTGCCACAATAACAATTGGTTACAAGTCTAGCATGGACGGGCTCCATGCCTTAATCGACGGGTTAAACGGGGATGGTCCCCCACCTTGCGGTGCGGGACCATCCCTCTTGCTTCCTAAGGGCGGGGCGGAGGGTCCCTACGTGGCGCGGAACGCGACACGTAGGGGACCGCCCTGCCCGTCAGCGGAAGTCGTTGCCCAGGTCGTAGTCATCCAGCGGGATGGCGTGGAACTCGGGAGCTCCGTCACCGCCCAGGGTGTCGTACGAGAAGTCACTGAATGCGCTGGGGCCGGTGAACAGGTTGGCCTTTGCTTCCTCAGTGGGCTCCACGGTGACCTCAGTGTAGCGCGGGAGGCCCGTGCCGGCCGGGATCAGCTTACCGATGATGACGTTTTCCTTCAGGCCGAGCAGCGGATCGCTCTTGCCTTCCATGGCTGCCTGCGTCAGGACGCGGGTGGTCTCCTGGAAGGAAGCTGCGGACAGCCAGGACTCGGTAGCCAGCGACGCCTTGGTGATGCCCATGAGCTCAGGACGTCCGGAAGCCGGAGTCTTGCCCTCGGACACAACGCGGCGGTTGGCGTCCTCGAAGCGGCTGCGCTCGGCGAGCTCGCCGGGCAGCAGGTCCGATTCGCCGGACTCGATGACCGTGACGCGGCGCAGCATCTGGCGGACGATAACCTCGACGTGCTTGTCGTGGATACCGATGCCCTGGCTGCGGTACACGCCCTGCACTTCGTCCACGAGGAACTTCTGTGCCGCACGCGGGCCCATGATGCGCAGGACCTGCTTGGGGTCGACCGGGCCGTTGATCAGCTTCTGGCCAACGGAGACGTGGTCGCCGTCTTCGATCAGCAGGCGTGAACGGCGGAGGACCGGGTAGGCGATCTCTTCCGTTCCGTCATCCGGAGTGATGACCAGGCGCATCTGGCGCTCGGACTCTTCGATGGTGATGCGGCCGGCTGCTTCAGCAATCGGGGCTACACCCTTCGGAGTACGGGCTTCGAAGAGCTCCTGGATACGGGGCAGACCCTGGGTGATGTCGTCGCCACCACCGGCGGAAACAGCACCACCAGTGTGGAACGTACGCATGGTCAGCTGGGTACCGGGCTCACCGATGGACTGTGCGGCGATGATGCCCACGGCCTCGCCGATGTCCACGGTCTTGCCGGTGGCCAGCGAGCGGCCGTAGCACAGGGCGC
>Ga0308158_10004970_pt1 | contig 11044 bp, 13 predicted proteins | sample PhyBR2_FD_201038 | JGI IMG/M metagenome (GOLD analysis project Ga0308158, IMG submission 201038) | Phyllosphere microbial communities from UC Gill Tract Community Farm, Albany, California, United States - DLSLB.R2 | ecosystem: Host-associated > Plants > Phyllosphere > Unclassified | place: USA...
CGTGGTCGACGTCAAGGGCACCATAGCCCACGAGATGAGCATGGTGTACGCCGCCCTCGCCGCTCCGGACGGTCCACAGGCCATCCGCGACAGCCAGTACCGGATGCTGCAGGACGTCCAGAGCGTCCTTCCCGAGGATCTGCGGATCTTCCTGCCCGATACGTTCGGCACGACCCAGTTCCTCGAGAACGCCCCGAACTGGCTCCAGTGGTGGAAGGGGTTCCGCCCCGATTCCAAGGAATCGGTGGAGGCGGCCGAGGAGGCGATCGGGTTCTGGCGCCGCATGGGCCAGGACCCGAAGAAGAAGCTCCTGATCCTGTCCGACGGTCTCGACGTCGATCTGCCGGGCGAACCCGGCAACGGCGCCGACATGATCGCCATCCACAAGGCGATCGGCGGCCGCACGATCGACACCTACGGCTGGGGCACGAACGCCAGCAACGGCTTCCGCGGCACGGTCCCCGGTCGTCCCGACCTGATGCGTCCGATCTCGATCGTCGCCAAGGCCGTCGAGGCGAACGGTCGCGCCACCGTCAAGATCTCGGACAACCCGGCCAAGGCAAGCTCGATCGATCCGAAGGAGCTCGCGCTCTACATGGAGACCTTCGGGCACCAGGGGATCGGCACGGAACGCACGACGCTCGTCTGAGCGTCGGCGGACCGTCCGAACCACCACGAATCCGGAGACCCGAATTGATCACAGCCCCCACCGACGAGGCCGTCGTCGACCTGCTCCACGCCGCCTTCCACGCGATCGAGGGCGACGAGGCGCAGGACACCCTTCTCGGCGCCGTCGGAAGCATCGACTCCGACGTCGTCGGCCGGATCCTCCACCTCGGTTCGGGGAACGGCAACATGTTCCACTCGGTCCCGCTCGATCTCGACACCCTGCGTCAGGGCATCCGGGAGATCATGGTCGAGGGCGCGCGTTCGAACGAGCATCCGGTCCGTCCCGACGACGTCGCCGAGGCCGAATGGAACACAATGGACGAGGCGACGCGCATGGAGCACGTCGTCGAGGACCTGCGCCCCATGGGACTGTCGTTGCGCCAGTGGCAGGGCATGGAGCCCCGCACCCGCGCCGCCCGCGCCATGGAGGAGAGGATCGCGGAATCGGACTTCCGCGGATCGCTGAGCGACGGACCGCCGTGCGGCGTCGAGGCGGAGGACCTCGCCATCCTCGCACGCGTCATGATGCGGATCTCGCCGACGGAGATGCACGCGCTGGTCCGTCGCGGATACCACGCCGCGGGCATCAGGGGCTGAGGAACGGCCCCGCAAGGGCATAGGGGAAGGGAACGGACATGAGCGGCGGCAACGACCACCGGACCGGGCGATCGCGTCACCGGATGATCGCCGACGCGATCTGGGCCAACCGGCACACGCTGGAGATCGACCACGACTACGGCAAGAAGGTCCAGACGACCGTCGTGAAGGTGAATCCCGCGCTGACGCTGACCTTCACGTTGCAGAGCAACGACGGTCATCTCCACGACGTCGTGATCCGCTCGTCGGGTCACGAGGAGGTCATCATGCATGCCTGGACGCAGGACCCCGAAGGGATCATGCTGATCGCGGACGCGTGGCGCGCCGCCCAGGCATCGCGCATGCTGCGCTCGCTGGGCGAGGACGACGGCATCGCGGGCGACCGGATCGAACTCGCGCCGATCCGTCTGATGGAGCGCATCGGGGTGACAATGGGCGTCCGTCGTCTTCCGGCCTACCATCGGCTGATGGGACGTCTCGATGCGATCGCGTCCTCGATCATGACCCAGTTCCCTCCCGACGTCGACGCATCCCACATCAACATCGGCGGCGGAGTCACGGTCTTCAGGCACTACTCCCACGGCGTCATCATGCACGAGGATCACGGCTGCACCTCGCACTACGGACCGGGCGACCACTATCCACTGCTCGCGGCGACCCTGAGGACGCTGCGCGAGCGCAGTCTGGTCATGGCCGTCTCGAACGAGGCCCCCCTTCCGCCACCGGTCGTGCCGGCGCTCGGCAACGCGCACGCCACCCGCATGATCCAGCTCTGCTCCGAGGCGGTCCGCCGCAATCCGATGCTGACCGACTCCAAGGGCACGCTGCTCGCGCCGCTGCTCGACAAGCACATACCCGATCTGGTGCGCATCCACAGGGACGCCTCGAAGACGGCGCATCCGAGTCAGCTCAGGAGCATCGACGAGGAGTTCGACCAGGGCATGGAGATCGTCTGCCGCGCCATGGACGAGGGCCTGGCGATCCTGCACAGGGGCGAGCAGGACGATGCGCGCGACGAGCTGCGCAGACAGATAGCCTTCCTGCACTCGCGTCATCCCGACACCAACGGGCTGGGAGCCGCGGCATGATCGAGCACAGACACGAGACGAGACCGGAATCCGCCAGGCACGCGGCGATCATGGTGGCCGAGAGCATCGACGTCCCCGCCGGCCGGCGCTGGCGCATCGCCTCGACCTCCGGACGCCGGACCGTCATCCGCGACGTTCCGCTGGCGGCCCTGTGGCTCGCCAGATCGTACGGACTCGTCCTGAGCGTCCTGGGGCACCGCATCGCCGTGATCGACTGGAACACGCTCCCGAAGCGTGTCCAGCCGCTGCCACCGGCCCGTACCGACGAGGAGATCCTCGTGGAACGGATCGCCGAACTGCTGTGGGCGAACCGTCACGCCCCGACGGTCGTGTCCGGAGGCTGGAGGATCGATCCCGATGACGAGTCCGTCACGCTCGCGTTGCCGGGCGACGTCGGACTGAGGATCGACACCCGTCTCACCAGCACCGGGGACGTGGGACACACCAGAAGGACCTACGTCCTGACGGTGGCCGGCGTCACGAGATCGCTGGAGGAGAAGGACGTTCCGCTCCTCGAATCAACCTGGCGCGCCATCGTCTGCCAACGCTTCCTCGACGCGGTGGAGCCCGGCCGGACGACGCTGGAGCGGCGCTCGGACGCCGCGGGTCTCGCATGCGAGGCCCTGTGCCGCATCCTAGAGCGGAGCGCGCCGCCGCCTCAGGAGAGGACGTACATGGGAACGACCTCGCGGTACGACTACCAGAAGCGGCGTCTCCCCTCGGTCTGGCGCGTGCTCCCGGGAGACGCGCTGTTCTGCGAGGTCGAGGAGCGCCTGTGGAACAGGAAGGTCGTTCTGGTCAGCGACGGCGTCCTCGGCAGCGTCAGCATCGATCGCGACCTCGTCCTGGCCGCCGAAAACCGCCGTGCGACACGGGCGGTGGAGGAGGCGATCGCCTGCACGCCTCCGGTCATCGCCGGGCCGTCCGAGACCGGCAGCCCCAAGGCGGCGATCATGGTGCGCCTGCTGCGCGACGCCCTCTCGCGGTGGCCGGATCTCGCCGATGCGTCGGGGACGCCGATCGAACCGCTCCTGACCACCCATCTGCCGCGGCTGCTCGAAGGCTACGTGGCCACCCGAGCGGATCCCGAGGCGGACCACGCAGAGGCCGAGAGCCAGCTCGACATCGGGCTGGAGCGCATCGGCGCGGGCCTCGACGAGGCGCTTCGTCTGAAGCGCGATCGGCGCAGCAGCGACCTGCGGGTCGAGGTGGCCTTCCTCAGCGCCCGTCATCCCGAGCGGAGCGCCCTCGACATCGTGGGCGACGCATGAGCGACGCGCTGCTCTCGGTCTCGGTCGTTCAGGCGCTGTCCGTCTGGGAGCAGCTGACGCAGGCGCTGTACGGGGACAACCCGTACGGAGGCGACGTGGCGGAGATCTACGTCCACACGGTGATGCCCCACTCGCCGCTCGCGGCCCAACCGCTCGGGGAGAGCGGCATCGCCCTCTACCGGGCCGGATGCCGGACGCTCCATGGTCTGTGCAGGCTGTTCGAGAAGCGCATGGACGCGGTGGTGACGAACCCGGACGGCTCGTCGATCGACGACATGCTGGACGAGAGCCCCTACACGCACCGGGTCCATCTGAAGGTGGCGGCGGCCGGCTGACGTCGGCCGCGCGCGGAACGGCACGATCCCTTCCGGGTGGAACCGGATCGAGGGAAGAAAGCGCTTGAAGCGCACCTTCCGGAGGTCCATGATCCAAGCGTCGCACAGGGGATCAGCTCCGCCGCGACGTCAACGACCTGGAGGGTCGACATGATGAACGACGCACAAGCGCGTCTGGACGCCGGCCGGGAGCCGATCGTCCTGCGCCAGAACACCGAGATCGCGGCGGACCAGATCCGCACCATGGTGACGGAGCACTACGCCGCCCGAGGCCTCGCGTTCCATCCGTCCCACGTCGTGCTAAACGTGCACGACTCCGCCGTCGGCCTGGGATCGACGCGCGACGCCGGCTTCGACGGCGCCACCATCCGACTCCCCGCATCGCTCGCCAGGAGCGCCGAGGCCGAGGGCATGCCCTCCGTCCTCGAGCTGAAGCCGGCGGCCGTCGCCGCCATCGTCGCAGACCGCGTCGGCCGCGCCATCGGACGGAACGTGCCCGTCGGGAACGTCGACTGGAAGGTGATGGGCAGCGGCGGCAGCGGCTACGGCAGCCATCTCGCCGCGCTCACCGGCGCCTCCATCCGCACCACCGTCACGGCCTGAAGGAGGGATAGATCATGCTCAAGCAGATCCACGAGGACATCCGGATCGACCGCGCAGGACTCGAGGAGATCCTGAAGCTGCACGTCGAGCGCACCGAGAGCATCGATCGGGCCTCCACCCGGGTCGTGCTGGAGGTCGGCACCCGCACCGAGGGCTACGGACGCTCGGAGACCGACCTCCCGGTCTTCAGGGGCGCGAAGGTCGAGACCGTCACCCCTACCACGCAGGACGACGTGCTCGCGGTGCTCGGCCGTCGCACGTTCCTGTTCGACGAGGCCGAGGTGAAGGAGGCGATCGGCCAGTACGTGGCGAAGGCGCGCGGCGTGTCCCGCGCCGCGGTCCAGTCGAGCATGATGCTCTCCGGCCGTCACCAGGGCGATCGCGGAGGCTGGGAGGGTCCCAGCCTGAACGGCGTAACCGTCACCATCAAGATCGTCTGAGGAGGACGAAACAATGAACACCGCACCCAACGTACTCGTCGTCGCCGTCGACACCCAGGGGGACTTCGTCCTCGTGCGCGGCCTCCTGCCCGTCAAGGGCGCGCAGGAGATGATCGGCGCCATGACGGCCTACGTCGCGACCCTCGATCCGAACGAGGTCGCGGGCTTCCTCGCCACCTTCGACACCCACGACCTCGAGACCTTCATCGGCAGCCCCGAGAACCTCGGCGACGAGACGCTCGGCATCCAGGGATTCGACATCCACTGCGAGAAGGGCACCGCGGGCTGGGAGAACGTCATCAACCTGCGCATTCCGCACGCGCTCGGCATCCCGACCTACAAGCTCGAGAAGGGCGTCTTCGACATGTGGGAGGAGCCGAACATCGTCATCGAGCGGCTCCACGCCTCCGAGCCCGTCCGCGCGCGCCGGGCCTTCTTCGAGCGTCAGAAGGCCAGGGGCGTCGACACGATCCGCATCTTCGGCTTCGCCTCGGACTTCTGCGTCCGGTGGGCGATCGAGGGCTTCCTCCTGATGGGCTTCAAGGTCCAGATCGTCGAGGACCTGGTCGCCGGCATCGTCGACGACATGCGCAGCACCGTCGCGAAGCACTTCGACGTGCGCTTCCCCGGCATGGTGGAGTTCGTGCGATGACCGACCGCGCGCCCACCGCCCTCCAGCTGGCCCGCAGCGCCGCGACGCGCACGGTCTTCGACGTGCCGCGCACGCCCGGTCGCCCGGGCGTCACCCGCTACTCCATCGATCTCGATCCGGACGGCGACATGATCGCCGCCACGATGACCGAGGACGACCGCGAGGCGACGGTCGTCGCCGACCGCGACGACACGGAGGATGCCGTCGCCGTCTCGATCCGCTCGCGCTACGACGGCGAGCGGCGCGAGGCCGCGTTCCGCGGCATGGCCGCAAGTCTCAGGGAGGACGCCGCAGCGCTGAACCGCTTCGAAAAGCTGGGCGCGAGCCTCGCGGCCAAGATGCAGCTGTCGCAGACGCCGGTGCCCGGCTTCATGGTCGGCCTGTCGGGGACCGACTCCACGATCGTCCTCCTGACGCTCTACGAGGCGGCGCTGCGGATGGGGATGCCGCACCGGGTGGTCGGCATCCACTACGTGAACCAGCACCGCCGCAAGCCGACCTGGTACGAGGAGCACGTCGTGCCCTGGCTGCGCGAGCGCTGCCCGCTGGCCGACATCCAGGTCGTCGCGCCGCTCGGCGGCAACCAGGACCAGCAGCGCTGGGCGGACCTGAACCTGCGCGCCCTGAACACCGTCGAGATCGACGAGGACGGTCGCACCGTCACCCGCGCGCTGGAGAACGGTCGCAACTACTGGGTGGCCGGCTGCACCAACCTCACCGAGCAGGAGCTCGGCAAGTTCAGCACGATGTCGCGCGGCGTCAGCCTGATGCCGATCGGCAGGATCCGCAAGTCGATGATCATGCGGATGTGCCGGGCCCTCCGCGTCCCGGCGATCGCCATCGAGTACGCGCAGCAGCCCGACTGCCTGTGCGGCCGCGACGAGCTCGCCGCCCGGAACATCGATCTGATCGACGCCATCCTGACCCACGACATCCGCGTCGGCGAGCACGATCCGGAGCTGCTGGACAAGATGTTCGCCTACGTCCGGGACCTGAAGCGCGAGAACGGCTTCAAGGACCGGATCCCCTACCCGCTGTGAAGGACGTCACGACCATGAAGCCGGATCCGTTCTACCTCTACCAGATCCTCGACGCGCAGGGCGTCACGAGGAGCAGTTCGGTCATCTACTACCCGGACCTGAGGCCCGATGCGCCTCCGACCGTGCAGGAGGTGCGCACCAGCATCCTGGAGGCGATGTCGTCCGCCTCGGGCGACTACGACTGGCCCGACCACGGCGAGGACGACAAGGGCATGACCTTCGAGCTCCACGGTCCCTTCTTCCCCGGGGAGCCGATCGCGACGATGACCCAGGCCGAATACAACGCGATCGACGAGAACGACCTCCCCTGAGGTGAGGATCCGACCGCGACTAAGCACCACGACACGACGGATACGAGAGAGATCAGAACCATGTACGCCATGCCCATCCCCAGCGTCCCCAAGGCCTTCGACGTGGTCCGTCTCGCGGTCGGTCTGACCGCGGACGCGACGCCGCTGCGCATCGGCGCCATCCTCTTCGAGGCCGACGTCCTCCACGCCGACGCATACGGGCGCCAGGTGTACGGCGAGCGATGGGACCTGTCGTGGAGCGGTCCGAAGGGGTCGATCCTCATGGATCTGCTGTCCAAGGATCGCACGGTCCTCGGGATGCTCGACCGCCGGATCATGGCCTGCATGACCCGGGACGCCACGGGACCGTCGGACGTGCTCTCGCGCATCGACGACATGCAGGACCTCGTGCTCCTGGGCACGGTGCCCTCGGGCTCGCTCCCCGAGAGCGACGTGGAGGCCGTCCAGCAGGCCGTGCGCAACGTACCCGTCGGGCAGGAGGAGATCGTCGCGTTCCTGCTGCGCCACCCGGCGGTGCTCCGATCGGACGGCGTGCTCGTGCGCCCGGAGGACATGCTAGACCCCGGACACGAGCAGCACGAGGCCCGCCTGCGACGCATCCGGGAGGGGATGGCGTACGAAGCCTACTGATCCTCCCTCCGACCTCCCGAACGAAACCACGAACACACCGGCATCAGGACTCACAACATGCGCGTCGACATCGCACTCTGCTCCATCAACCCCGTCGTGGGCGCGCTCGACGCCAACGTCGACCGCATCATGGCGGCCTACCGCGAGGCGGCGACCCAGGGCGCGCACATCGTCCTGACGCCGGAGATGAGCCTCACCGGCTACCCGCTCGAGGATCTCACCCAGCGTTCGGCGTTCCTGCGCGACGTCGAGATCGCGCGCGCGAAGCTCTGCGGCATGGTGCTCGACAGCGGCCTGGAGGCGACCCTCGTGTTCGGTCACCCGACCGACGCCGCCAAGCACGACGGCAACCGCCGGCTCGTCTTCAACTCGGTCACCGTCTACGATCCGACCACGGGCTCGACGGATCTCGTCCACAAGACCGAGCTGCCGAACTACGGCGTCTTCGACGAGAAGCGCAACTATCTCGAGGGACCCCACCCTCGAGTCGTGCGCTGGCGCGGCCTGCGCCTGGGCGTCCTCGTCTGCGAGGACGGCTGGTTCGACGCCGTCACCGACAAGCTGACCGCTCAGGGCGCCGACGTCCTCCTGTGGGTCAACGGCTCGCCGTTCGCCGCGGGCAAGAACGTGCAGCGCCGCGACCACGCCAGCAACCGCGTCGCCCGCGCCCGCGTGCCGATCGCCTACGTCAACCTCGACGGCGGGCAGGACGAGCTGGTCTTCGACGGCGACTGCTTCGCCTTCGACGGCTCCTCCTACGTCCAGACCGGCCTGTTCCGCGAGACGGTGCAGATCGTGACCTTCGACCTCACCAGCGGCGCCGGCGCACACGACGCGGCGACGCGCGGAGGGCCGTACCCCCGCCTGCCCGCCGTGACCGCGACGGGCGTCGAGGCCATCTACGGCGCGATCGTGCAGGGCCTGAAGGACTACATCGGCAAGAGCCGGTTCTCGAAGGTCGTCCTCGGCTATTCGGGCGGCGTGGACTCGGGACTGGTGGCGGCCGTGGCCGTGGATGCCCTCGGGGCGGACAACGTGCTGCTCGTCAGACTCCCCTCTGACTTCTCGAGCGACGGCTCGAAGGACGACGCTTGGACAGGTGCCGTCCGCCTTGGCTGCCCGCTACGGACCGTTAACATCGAACCGATGGTCGAACTGTCGCGGCAGATGTATTCGCGAATGGCATTCGACATGAATGAACAGGTTCCGAATGACACTCCCGTACTCACAGGAGTGTCAGATGAAAACATCCAGGCAAGAGCCCGCGCAAACATCCTGATGATGATAAGCAATCAGGAAGGTCACATGCTTCTCAATACAAGTAACAAAAGTGAAGCAAGCGTGGGCTACACGAGTTTGTTGGGAGACATGGCAGGCGGGTACAGTCCTCTCAAGGACGTATACAAGACAATGGTATGGGAACTATGCCGATACCGCAATGGTCTTGGCGGCGATACGCTAGATGCCATGGGCTATCACGGACCGGTTGCCGAGGTCGTTCCCGAGGAGATCATCTCCAAGCCTCCTTCGGCGGAGCTGCGTCCGGAGCAGCAGGACAGCGACAGCCTCCCGCCGTATCCCGTCCTGGACGCGGTTCTCAAGGCGATCCTCGACGAGGAGCGTTCGGTCCGTGACATCATCGAGTCTGGCATCGCGGACGAATCGACGACGATGCGGGTCCAGAGTCTCGTCTACGGGTCCGAATACAAGCGCCGTCTCGCCGCGCCAGGGATCAAGACCGGCCACAAGCTCCTCGGTCGCGATCGTCGCTACCCGATCGTGAACGGCTACCGGGACATCCCGACGGAACGATGACATCCCTCGCGGGATTCGATGCTTCCCAATCCCGTCGTCGCATGTCATCGTCCCCCTGAAGGGGACGGGGGCGACGATGGGAAGCTGGGACAGGGACTACATGCGCGAACGCGCAAGAGCGCGTACGAGAAGGCCCAAGGGTCTCGAGGCTCTGCTCGAGATCCCCTTCAAGCTCCAGAGCAAGGCCATCATGCTGATGCTTCTGGGCTACCTCCTCGCCTCCAGACTGCCCATGTCGATCATCCGGTCGTTCGCCCCCAATGGGCCGATCGTGATGGATCCGAGCACCATGTACATGGACATGACGTCCCGCGGGTTCCTCGGAGCCGCCGCAGCCTTCCTCCCCATTGTGAGGCTGCTCGGACTGCTCCTGGTCGGAGTCTCCGGATGGGCTCTCATCCAGCGTCGCAAGCACTACGGCTACAACGACGTGATCGCCGATGCACGGATCGGCATCCTGATCGGCATCGTCGGATTCGGCTTCGTGATGTCGTCGATCTGGAACGACGGCTTCTGGAAGAAGCAGACATCGGCTTCGCGTCGCATGGCCAGCGAGATCGCCACGGGCGTGAGGAGATCAGACCAGGAGACGCGAATCCCGCAGGTGGAGACGCCTGTCACGAGCACGCGACCCGCGATGGCCAGACCTGTCGAGATCGAACTGCCGAACCCCGACCTGACGCCCGACAGGCCCTTCCCGGCGAACGGGACCATGACCAGAACCCTTCCGCTGGCCGGCAAGACGTCCACCTTGTCGTTCCAGAACAGCAGTTCGAACAATGCCATCGTGATATGGTTCTACAACCTTGGCGACGACACGGGGGACAAGGAGGCGCTACGTCTCTACGTGACGGCCGGCCAGTCCGCGATCGTCAGGCTTCCCTCGTTCGACTACCGCATGGCCATCTACGAGGCTTCGCAGAGGCTGGGTCTGGACAGGGGCTTCGGCCCCGACGCCCGGATGAAGGATCTGGGCTTCATCGATCTGAAGACTCCGGACATCATGCTCTCGAGGACGCCTTCGGCGACCTATCATCAATACGTCGGCATGCAGTTCAAGCCGGGCGTCTACAAGGCATCCTGATCGAACCGCAGGCACCAACAGGAGCATCCATGATCCACACCCCCATCACAAGCAGCGACCAGGCTCTCCTCAGCGCACTCAACGTCGCCAAGTCCCTCGAGAGGATCCTCGGCGACCTGATCGCAGAAGGTGTGATCGAACCCGACGAGGACATGGAGAACGCGATCGCCGACGCGGAGAGGATCGACGAGGACGGCATGGCCTGGCTGGAGGCGAACGCTCCCAAGTGTCCGAGCTGCAGGAAGGCATTCGCCTTCCAGCGTCAGCCCCGTCGGCCCAGTCACTGCTCGTGGTGCGGATACGATCACGATACGGGCGCCGTGTCGGTCCTCGTGCCAGCCACGTCGATGGACGCCCCACCGACCATCTGACGCGACGCGACCGAACGGCGAGGGGCTGGACACTCGCCGGGTTCCGAACCAAGGTGATGCGAACACGCGTCATCGAGGAGCCCCCAGTGGAAGCAGAGACCGTCCGGAACGATCGCGAACCATCGGTGACGCTGGTCG
>Ga0308158_10004973_pt1 | contig 11034 bp, 9 predicted proteins | sample PhyBR2_FD_201038 | JGI IMG/M metagenome (GOLD analysis project Ga0308158, IMG submission 201038) | Phyllosphere microbial communities from UC Gill Tract Community Farm, Albany, California, United States - DLSLB.R2 | ecosystem: Host-associated > Plants > Phyllosphere > Unclassified | place: USA...
CCTAATCCACCAGCTGGTATGGAGCTTCCAGCAGGTCTCCCACCACGCTGCGTGCCGCACCGACCAGCGCACCGGTTTGGCCCAGAGGCGAACACAGCAGCCGCGTCTGTCCGACAATGCTCGGCGCGTGCACCTGCAGGCTGGCTTCCATGGCAGGACGCAACCACTGCTCCAGGGCGGCAAAATGCCCGCCAAAGACCACGGTGGAAACGTTGTACAGGCGCATGGCCGAGGCTACGGCAATTCCCAAGGATTTTCCGGCCTCGGCCACCGCTTTCGCCGCGGGTTCAGTTCCGGTTTCCAATGCTTGGTAGAGCTGGCTGATTCGCTCTTGGCGCGGCGCGCTGTCGGCGCCAGCACCAAGGTTGGCGGCAGCCAGAATGGCTTCTTGCCCGGCAATGGTCTCCAGGCAACCGCGCCCGCCGCAGCTGCAGATTTTGCCATCGGGTGCGATCACCACATGGCCAAGTTCGCCGGCGTGGCCCTGAGGACCGACAAAGAGTTCAGCGTCGATGATCAATCCGCCACCGATGCCCACTTCCCCGGAGACAAAGAGGAAGTCGCGCTCTTGCGCATCCATCAATTGCTGTTGGGCCAGCGCTGAGGCGTTGGCTTCATTAAAGAGCCGGAAGCGCGTTTTGGGTTCAGGCAGCAATGCTGCCACGTCGAGTTCCTGCTGAACCCACCCCAGGTTTGGTGCCTGCAGGACGGCGAAGTGTTCTTCGTTGACCAAACCGGGAACGGCTAATCCTCCGCCGAGAATCATCAGGCCTTGGGCCTGGGCAGCAGTTTGGAGTCTCTGACTCAACTCCCCCAGCGCAGCGAGCACTTCGCTTGCTGTTGAGCTGTGGTTGGCACGGGGCAGGACCTCGTGAGCCAGCAGTTTGCCGCTGAGGTCCACCAGTCCGGCGGCAATGTAGTCAACGTTGATTTCCATGCCCATGACGCAACGCGCGGGATTCAACACCAAGCCCACCGAGGGGCGGCCGCGTTCCCCGTCACGGTGCACGCCAATTTCAATAACCAATCCGGCGGCTAACAAATCGGTCACCAGGCTGGAAACCGAGGCCTTGGTGAGTTGGCTGAGTTGCGCGATATCGGCACGCGATAACCGCTGGTCCTCCCCTGCGGCTGCAATTACCGACAAGACTCTGGCCAGGTTGGCTTTGCGCACATCGCCGACGTTACCCGGGGCCGAAGATGTTGCGGCTCGGGCGGTAGTCGCTGGCTGGCGCATGCCTTCTCCTTGAGAATTTTTTGGGACGAATCGTTCATTGCTCGCTATTGACTCTAGCGCATCACCACCCATATAGTTCAGGACATAAACTAAATGGCGTCAGCCATTCCGAACGATCCAAGGATGTATCACCATGAGCGTTACCCCGACCCCTGAAGACCACTTCACTTTTGGCCTCTGGACCGTGGGATGGACCGGTGCTGACCCATTTGGTGTCGCCACCCGCAAGAACTTGGACCCGGTAGAAGCCGTCCACAAGCTCGCTGAACTCGGCGCCTACGGCCTCACCTTCCACGACAATGACCTGATTCCTTTTGACGCCACCGAGGCTGAACGCGAAAAGATCCTGGCTGACTTCCGCGCAGCTCTGGAAGAAACCGGCTTGAAGGTCCCGATGGTGACCACCAACCTGTTCAGCCACCCGGTATTCAAGGACGGCGGCTTCACCTCCAACGACCGCTCGATCCGCCGTTTTGCACTGGCCAAGGTCCTGCACAACATCGACCTGGCCGCCGAGATGGGCGCCGAAACCTTCGTTATGTGGGGCGGCCGTGAAGGCAGCGAGTACGACGGCTCCAAGGACCTTGCCGCAGCACTGAACCGCATGCGCGAAGGCGTGGACACGGCAGCTGGCTACATCAAGGACAAGGGCTACAACCTGCGCATCGCACTGGAGCCAAAGCCAAACGAACCACGCGGCGATATCTTCCTGCCAACCGTCGGCCATGGCCTGGCGTTCATCGAGCAGCTGGAACACGGAGACATCGTGGGCCTGAACCCGGAAACCGGCCACGAGCAGATGGCTGGGCTGAACTTCACCCATGGCATCGCCCAGGCATTGTGGGCCGAAAAGCTGTTCCACATTGACCTCAACGGCCAGCGCGGCATCAAGTACGACCAGGACCTGGTCTTCGGCCACGGCGATTTGACCAGCGCCTTCTTCACCGTTGACCTGCTGGAGAACGGCTTCCCCAACGGCGGGCCAAAGTACACCGGCCCACGCCACTTCGACTACAAGCCATCGCGCACCGACGGCTACGACGGCGTGTGGGACTCGGCCAAGGCCAATATGTCCATGTACCTGCTGCTCAAGGAACGCGCCCTGGCCTTCCGCGCGGATCCAGAAGTACAGGAAGCCATGAAGACCTCGGGTGTCTTCGAACTGGGCGAAACCACCCTGAACGCCGGAGAAAGCGCAGCGGATCTGATGAATGATTCCGCGAGCTTCGCAGGCTTTGACGCCGACGCTGCCGCACAGCGCAACTTCGCCTTCATCCGCCTGAACCAGCTGGCCATCGAGCACCTGCTCGGCTCGCGCTAAACCCCGCCAGAACCCACCGTAGAAAGCAGCCACATCCAATGACGCTTGTCGCCGGCATCGACTCCTCCACCCAGTCCTGCAAGGTTGTCATCCGCGACGCTGACACCGGAGCGCTCATTCGCTCCGGACGCGCAAGTCACCCGGAAGGCACCGAAGTAGATCCGGAGTTCTGGTTCGCCGCCCTGCAAGAAGCGATCGCCCAGGCTGGCGGCCTGGACGATGTGGCTGCGATCTCGGTGGGCGGGCAACAGCACGGCATGGTCGTGCTGGATGCCACCGGTGCGGTGATCCGCCCTGCGCTGCTGTGGAACGATACCCGCAGCGCGCAGGCGGCCCGCGACATCATCACCGAGGCCGGCGACGGTGACAGTGAGGCTGGCGCCGCCTACTGGGCGCAGCGTACCGGTACCCTGCCGGTCTCCTCGATCACCCTGACCAAGCTTCGCTGGCTCAAGGACAATGAACCGGAAAACGCGGCCAACGTCGCTGCGGTCTGCCTGCCCCATGACTGGCTGACCTGGCGCCTGGCCGGCTACGGCCCGGGCAGCGGTGCAGAAGGCTTGGCCGCACTGCACACCGACCGCTCCGACGCTTCGGGCACCGGGTACTACCTGGCTGCCGAAAAATCCTATGACCTCAAAGCCCTGGAACAGCATCTGGGGCACGCCCCGATTTTGCCTGCGGTGGCGGGACCGCTGGAATCCATCGGCCGCACCGTCACCGGCGCACTGATTGGCCCCGGCGCGGGTGATAACGCCGCCGCCGGGCTGGGGGTTGGCGCCACCGTTGGCGATGTGGTGATGTCCCTGGGCACCTCCGGCACGGTTTTCGCCGTCGCCGATGCCCCATCTGCAGACACCAGCGGGCTGGTGGCCGGATTCGCCGATGCCACCGGAAACTACCTCCCGCTGGTATGCACGCTAAATGCCACCCGGATTTTTGATGCCACCGCCAACCTGTTGCAGGTGAGCCTGGCAGAGCTCAATGACCTCGCCCTGTCAGCCAACCCGGGCTCCGATGGACTGACTTTGCTCCCTTACTTTGACGGCGAGCGCACCCCGAACCTGCCAGATGCCACCGGTTCGCTGCACGGAATCACCCGAGCAAATTACACCGCACCCAACTTGGCTCGCAGCGCGGTGGAAGCAATCATCTGCTCGTTGGCCGATGGGCTGCGCGCGCTTGAAGCCCAAGGGGTCCAAGCCCAGCGCATCATCCTGGTGGGCGGCGGAGCCCAGTCCACAGCGGTGCAGCGGATTGCAGCCCAGGTGCTGGGCCTGCCGATTATCGTTCCGGCCCCTGGCGAGTATGTGGCTGATGGCGCGGCACGGCAAGCCGCCGGGGTGCTGGCCGGAGCATTCCCGCAGTGGACCCAGGACTGCACCGAAGTCCCTGCAGCAGAAGCAACACCGCACGTTTTGGAACGCTACCGTTCGCTGGTTTCCAGCCAGTGGCTAGAGAAGTAAGGATCAGCCGTGGAGCTAGAGACCAAGGAACTCAACTGGGCAGGAAACCTTGAGTACCGGGCCAGCGAACTGCTGTACCCCACCAGCATTGAGCAACTGCAGGAACAGGTTCGCGCCGCCAGCAAGGTGCGCGTGCTGGGTTCCCGCCATTCCTTTAATGACATTGCCGATACCAGCGAAACCATGATCTCTCTGGCCAGGATGCCCCAAGTCATTGATATCGATGCGCGGGCCATGAGCGCGCGCATCAGTGGCGGGATCACCTACGGCGCGCTAGCCGATGCACTGCACGCCGCCGGTTTTGCGCTGCACAATCTCGCTTCCCTGCCGCATATCTCGGTGGCCGGCGCGGTATCCACTGGCACCCATGGTTCGGGCGAAGCCCACGGCAACCTGGCAACCGTAGTCAGCGCAGTCGAGCTCGTGCTAGCCGATGGTTCACAGCTCTCGGTCAATCAAAACGACCCGGAATTCAACGGTTATGTGGTGTCCCTTGGCGCGCTAGGGGTGATCACACATCTGACCTTGGATATTGTGCCGAGCTTTGATGTGCAGCAGACCGTGTATGAGCAACTGTCCTGGGACAAGGTGCTCAACAACTTTGATGATGTTCAGGCTTCCGCCTACAGCGTCAGCCTGTTCACCGACTGGAGCGGTGAGCTGGTAGGCCAGACGTGGCTCAAGCGTCGTGTTGGTGATGGCCTAGTTGATGATATTGATCAGGGAAAATTCGGCGGCCTGGCAGCAACAGCACCAATGCACCCATTGCCCGGAGCCGATGGCGCGATCTGCAGCGAGCAGCTCGGAGTAGCAGGACCCTGGTCCGATCGACTCTCGCATTTCCGCATGGACTTTATGCCCAGCGCCGGTGATGAGTTGCAGACCGAATATTTGGTCCCGCGTGAATACGCCGTTCAAGCCATTACCGCGATGCGCCAACTATCCTCGGTGATTACCCCATTACTGCTGGTGGCAGAAGTACGAACTATCGCTGCCGATCAATTGTGGCTCAGCGGCAACTATGGCCGCGATGGCATTGCCCTGCACTTTACGTGGAAGCCGCGGCAGCAAGCGGTCGAGGCAATCTTGCCGCAGGTTGAATCAGCACTCGCACCTTTTGCAGCTCGTCCGCATTGGGGCAAGCTCTTTACCGCTGGGGCAACCGAGCTGGAAAAGCTGTACCCGAAGTTTGATGACTTCATCGAGTTAGTTCAGCGCTTGGATCCTGCTGGCAAATTCCGCAATGAATTCCTTGAAAGCAAGGTTTTTGGTGTCTAGGCACCGAAGTGGTCTCGCGTTCACTCCGTGGGTTCCACACCAGCAAGATGATCAAGGCAACGGCGATCAGCGCCATGCCCGTCCAACCCAATGCGCCCAAGTGTTCATTGAGCAATCCGACTGCTAATACAGCTGCAACGGCTGGCTCGCTCAGCGTGACCGTGGTGGCGGTGCTCGCCGGTACTTTGGCCAGAGCCATACCAAATAAGAGGTAACCCAAGAACATTGGAACCAATGCTAGATAGCTGGCTACCAACAGGTTCTGCGCACTGTCTAGCAGTGGTGCTCCGGTCAAGAACAGCACCGGCATCAGCAACAGACCACCCAGTCCAAAGACAGAACCCACTGCGCCTTGACGCTCAATTCCAGCAGAAAGCAATCGCCCGGTTGCCCACGAGTAACAGGCATAACTAGCACCGGCCAAAAGACCAAGCAAGCAGCCGGCCAACACCGCAGAACCGCCACCTTCACTGTCCGTGGCTCTGGAGAAACCAAGCAGGGCACTGCCCAGGATTCCCAGAGCAGCCGCGGCATACCAACGCACGGTCAAACGGGCCCCGTCGGCTACTCGTTCCAAAATGCCAGAGAAGAGCGGGGCTGTACCCAAGGAGATCACCGTACCCAGCGCCACTCCTCCTAAAGACATGGAACTGTAGAAGGCCAGCGGATAGATCATCACGCTGATACCTCCAAAGATGACCATGGCTTTGTTTTTGGTTAGTGAATTCCGGTTTGCCCATACAGAGCGTGCTCCCACCACACATTGCAGTAGCCCACCAATTCCCAACGAGGCAGCGCCTATGGCCAAAGGTGAAACGTTAGGAGCTTGGGCGGCCACAGTGCCGGTGGTCCCCCACAAAAAGGAAACAAGGAGCAACAGTCCGATGGCACCAGCTGAGCTATGCGAACGGATGCTACTCATAGCGCCTTGAGCATGTCATTGATCATCGTCCGTGCTCGCAACAGCAGGACGCTATTACCTTCCAGCCCAGCACGCGAGATCGCACCCTCCAGCAGGAACGAAATTTGGCCAGCTAGTAGTGTTGCCTGCTTTTTTGTTGTCAGGGATTCAAAGTGTCCCGCTAATAGTTGTTCCACCTGGGACTTGTGAGCCGCAACGATTGCTCGCCCCGGATCCCCGGCCGGTAGTTCAGCGGCGGCATTCAACAACCCGCAACCACGGAACCCGTGCTCATATCCGGCTTCCGCGTGATCAATGTAGGCGTTCACTACGGCGAGTACTCCACCGACTCCACCGGAGGCCTTTTCCAGACGCGCTTGATACAGCTCCAGCCACTCTTGGTGGCGGGCTTCTAGATAGGCGAGAACCAGGCCAGTTTTTGATTCGAAGTTGTTGTAGAGGCTCATCTTGGCCACGCCAGCTTTGGCAATGACCGCATCGATTCCGGTGGCCGAGATTCCGTCGGCATAAAAAAGCTGCGCAGCTGCGTCAAGCAATTTGGTGCGGGCGGCGATACGAGGTGACATAAAAACTCCGAACTAGACCGATCTGTCTAAGTTAAGAGAATAGCGAACTTATACCGGTCGGTCTAGTTCTCAGTCGGAGGATCCCTCAGCTAGTGAAGATCTAACTAGCGGGATAATCGCCAGAAAGGCTTCTTCGGCCCATTTGCGCCACGTACTTACTCAGCCATCACGGTCAGCCTCAAGCAAGCACTGCTGGAAAGCCTGGGCCGCAGGATTCGGGGTCCCCATACCCGCATAGAGCCGTGTCTTTGGCTCACCAGCCAGCGGGTGGAACGAGACGTCAGGCATCTGGAAACGTGACACGGATGCAGGCAGGATCGAGACTCCCAGTCCGGCAGCGACCAGTCCGAGAATGGTCTCCTGATGAATGGCCCGCTCGACAATTCGAGGTGGCGTGCGCCCATCAAACAAGGAGTGCACCAGCGAGTAGAAACCGCTCATGTACTTGTAGGGGAAAAGGACAAAATCTTCATCGGCAAGATCCTCTGCCTTGATCTGCTCATTGGCGCCAAGGCGATGGCCTGCCGGGAGCGCTACTACCAGTGGCTCCGAATGGATCTCTTGCAATTCAACTCCGGGCACTCTTGTTGGGTCACGCAGAATTCCGAGATCAAGGCTATTTTCCAGCAGCTTTTCAATCTGCTCATCCGTAGTCAGCGGGTGCAGCACCAGCTCAACATTGGGCCGCAGTTCGCGGAACCTGCGCAGCGCCGAAGGCATGGTGGCATAACTGGCAGAGCTGACAAATCCGACATTGAGCCGTCCGCGCAGCCCCAGTCCCGCCTCGGTCAGTTCTTGATTGGCCTTATCTAGATCCGCCAGTAATGGCTTGATGCGGTCCAGGTACATGCGCCCCGCGGGCGTGAGGATCACGCTGCGAGTGGTGCGGTCAAAGAGCTGCACGCCCAGCTCTTGTTCCAGCTTTTTGACCGCGACGGTCAGCGGTGGCTGCGACATGCGAAGTTCTTCGGCGGCACGGCCGAAGTGCAAATGTTCAGCAACAACGAGGAAGTAGTGGAGGTGGCGGAGTTCCATGCACTCAATTTTTGCACAAAAACTAATAATGTCTAGGAAAAAGGTATTGGACGCCCTAATAATATTCGTGGGTTACTAGAGGTAGAACAACAAAGATGCCCAGATCAGGAGCAAGCCATGAGCACCTCGTCCCAGTCGCCCTCTGCAGAATACGTTGTCATCGGAGCAGGCCTCTCCGGCTCCTCGGCAGCATGGAGGTTGGCTCAGCGAGGCCATGAAGTTGCCCTGCTGGAGCGCAAAGTGCCCGCCGCTGACGATGCCAGTTCGCACGGCTCAGCACGCATCTTCCGTTACGGCTACCCCAACCAGCTCTACACAGACCTTGTTGTTCAAGCGCGCAAAGCCTGGGATGAACTCGAAGAGGCCAGCGGCAGCCAGCTGATCAATCCCTGCGGTTCAGCGGACTACGGCCCCCTGCGCAATCCACGTATGCTCGCCGGGATTCTCGCCAACGCCGGGGTGGAACATGAATTGCTCTCCGCCGCCGAAGCCCGTAACCGCTTTAGTGGAATCAATTTTGATACCGAAGTCCTCTGGCACCCAGGTGCCGGAGTACTGGACGCCGAACGCTCGGTTCAGGCAATGGTGGCTCAAGCCAAGGCTCATGGCGCCCAGGTGGAAACCCAGTGGCCAGTCGCTTCCGTCGAGGCAACAGTTAACGGATACAAACTCACGTCCGCAGATGGACGCACCTACTTGGCATCCAAAATCATCGTGGCCGCAGGCGGCTGGTTGCCAGAATTGCTCGGAAACCTTCCCCTGCCATCAGGCTTTGTACGCAGCGTTCCCAAGATGGTTGTATATCAAGAGAATGCCTTCCACTTCCCTTACCGCGACCAGGACCCCGAAGCACGCCAAGCGTGGCCAACCTACATCCACAAGGACCCTGCTTTTAAGTCCTACGGCCTGCCGGGAGGACGTGACGCCAACTTCCGTGGGCAAAAGGTTGCCGAATACATGGCGGGACGTCAGCTGGATACTGCCAGCCAGCAAAACGGCCAGATCGATCCAGCCAACCGCGAACGCGTGATCGAGTACGTGAAAAAGTACCTGCCCGGACTGGAACCAACACCTTACGCCGAAACCACCTGCATTTTCAGCGCAACCCCCACTGAGGATTTCATCATGGATGAAGTCGACGGCATCACCATCTTCTCGCCTTGCTCGGGGCATGGAGCCAAGTTCGGCCCACTGCTCGGCGAGCTTGCTGCGGACTTGGCCACCGGGGTGCGGGAAACCCCCGAGCTTTTCCGCCTCGCTTCCCACGCCAAGGCCATGGTCTAGAAGTCCCAGCAGCAAGCTATTTTGGAGAATCCCTTGTTCAACATCCCGCTAGACCTGCCCACTACGACAGTCTCCGAGCTCATGGCTGGCATCGCCGGCACCGGGCAAGACCCATTGCGCGGAGGCTATTCCCGCCCGGTGTATTCCAGCGCTGAAATCGACCTGCGCACGTGGTTCATTGAACAAGCCACCAGACGGCAGCTCAGCGTGGAGGAAGACGGAAATGGCGCGCTCTGGGCCTGGTGGGATCTGCCCACAGGAATCCGCACCAATGCAGTTGTCACCGGCAGCCACCTCGACTCGGTCCCGGGTGGCGGACCCTTTGACGGGCCTCTGGGCGTAGCCAGCGCGCTGATTGCCTTTGATCTGATGCAGGCAAAGAATCTGGCGCGCACCCGTGCCATGGCCATCGTGGTGTTCCCGGAAGAGGAAGGCTCCCGCTTTAGTGTGGCTTGCTTGGGCTCGCGTCTGCTCACCGGAGCCATTGACCGAAACAAGGCGTTGAATCTGAGGGATCCTGACGGCAATAGTTTTGCCGACATAGCATCCAGCAATGGGCTAGATCCACGTTTCATCGGCCCAGACCGCCGCCTCTTGGGACAGATTGGTGTCTTTGTCGAGTTGCATGTGGAACAGGGACTCGGGCTGGCGGATCTGGATCACCCGGTGGCCATCGGCGGATCCATCCTCGGCCACGGACGTTGGAAGTTGAGCATGCGGGGACAAGGTAACCACGCAGGAACCACGCTGATGTCTGACCGCAAGGATCCGATGGTGGCTGCTGCCCGCAGCATTGCCGCGGTGCAGCAGATTGCCCGCACACGGGATAACGCGCGAGCTACAGTGGGCCGGCTGCAACCGGTTCCTGGCGGAACTAATGTCATTGCCTCGCGGGTGGACTACTGGCTGGACGTGCGCCATCCAGATGATGCGGTTACGGCCGGTGTTGTCCAAGAGATTCACGAGTCGGCGCAGGTTATTGCAGCTGAAGAGGGCTGCACCCTCGATTTCTCCCAAGAATCATTGAGTCCAACGGTAAGTTTTGATGCAAAGCTTTCGGGGCAGCTTGGACTGGCGCTGCCCAACGCTCCGGTACTCGATACCGGTGCGGGGCATGATGCTGGTGTACTCGCCGGACACGTACCGAGTGCCATGATTTTTGTTCGCAACCCCAACGGCGTCTCCCACTCTCCTGAAGAATATGTAGAAGACGCTGACGCGGAACTCGGCGCGGCAGCTTTGGCCGATGCCTTAGCATCGTTGCTCCAGTAGCCGGGGTTGGATCTCTTCACCTGAATTTGGGCAGATTTTGCCCGAAGCCAAGCTGCCGTGCGCAAATTCCGGACCCGACTTCAAAATCGCAGAGGGTGGATGCCACCGGTGGCCATTGCCGTGGTCTGAGAAGAACTGTCCGAATTACTGGAATAGCAACTGGGAATCCCCGATCTCTGTATTCCCGCTTTCCGTGGTGTGTGGGAATACAGAACTAAGTGATTCCCATTCCTGCAGGAGACCCCATGGCACATCCGCCCGGGCAATAGGAGTTCGCGCAAACTTGAGTCAGAGTGACGTTACACGGGTACGGGATACCGGACGCCTGTACGAACGATAGAAACGCCGTTCTTGCGTGGCACTACGCATCGGTCGTGCCGCGATCCACTTGATTAGTGCGCCGACTGTCCCGTAGAGCGTTCGACTTACGGGAATGGAGCAATAGCACGCGAAGTGGATCTGTCGGGTAGTCTTTTCCGTCGCTTTACCCTCCCCAAGGGGTGGCAGTTATGAGGATGCGCCTTATTGGTCTGCGTCGGTATGATCGCGGTATGAATTCTTCACAGGAGTCCGCGCCGTCAACGGTGCGCCTGTTTCCGGATTATGCAAACACGGTGCTTTGGTTTAACGAACCAATCGAGTACGACACTGCC
>Ga0308158_10004974_pt1 | contig 11034 bp, 8 predicted proteins | sample PhyBR2_FD_201038 | JGI IMG/M metagenome (GOLD analysis project Ga0308158, IMG submission 201038) | Phyllosphere microbial communities from UC Gill Tract Community Farm, Albany, California, United States - DLSLB.R2 | ecosystem: Host-associated > Plants > Phyllosphere > Unclassified | place: USA...
CAAGACCCAGGGTATCGACCTGAGCCTGAATTACATGCTGCCGACCGCGCGCTGGGGTCGTTTCGGCTTCTCGATGGACGGCACGTACACCGACCGCTACGAAGGCCAGAACGATGCAGCCAGCCCGTGGGTCGACAGCGTCGGACGCATCGGCGCGCTCTCGACCGGCTCGACCTCGGCCAATACCTACATCTTCAAGTGGAAGCACCAGGCGCGCGTGAACTGGCAGTACGGCGCGTTCTTCGCCCAGCTTACGCAGCAGTACAGCTCGAGCTACGAAGACACCAACGCGCTGCCGACCCAGCAGCCGGGGCAGCCGTTCTACAACGTGATCGAGCCGTACCGCGTCTACAACCTGTCGACGACGTACAAGGTCTCGAAGCAGCTCAAGATCGGCGCGGGCGTGAACAACCTGTTCGACACCGATCCGCCGCTGTCGAACCAGCGCCTGTCCTCGCGTGTGGTGTTCGCCCAGAACATCGCCAAGCCGATCGGCCGGGCGTTCACGGTAAGGGCTGATTACACGTTCTGATCGTCACTGAGATCCGCCGTTTCCGCCTGCGCGGGAACGGCGGGGCATTCACGTTGGCGGAGGCGGCAAATGTCTGCCTCAGCAATGACCCCGTTGATATCTCATGATCGACGTTGCCACAGCAAATGTAGCGACATGAATTTGACAAGGCGCTCAGCGGTTGAACCGGACCACTACGCGCAAACCTCCATGCGCAGGAGGCTGCATCAGCGACACGGTTGCGCCTGACTTATCCGCAACCGCCCTCACGATTGCCAGACCCAGGCCGGATCCGCTCTCGCGGCCGTTTCCCAGTATCCGGTAGAACGGATCAAAGACACGCTCGCGCTCTACCCCCGGGATACCGGGACCGGTATCGTCCACGATCAGGTTGACCGCTTGCCCATCCGGTGCCACCAGCACATCGACCCGTCCGCCACGCGGTGAGTAGCGAATCGCGTTATCGACCAGATTCTTGATCAGCATCTGCAGCTCGAGCGGGTGAATCCCGATCGCCGCATCGTCGCTGCCCACGACCCCCAGGTCGATCTCGCGCTCTTCGGCCAGTGGGTACAGATCCTCGATGACACGGCGAATCGTCTGCTGAAGCGAAACCCGAGCCTCCGGGTCGTGCACACTTTGCTGCGAGCGCGCCAGCGCGAGCAACTGCTCGAGCATGACGCGGTTTCTTTTCAGGCCATCGGTCAACGCCAACAGGCGCTCCCGCGCTTCGCCCGACATGTCGGCGGCCATCAGCCGCTCCGCCTGGAGGTTCATCGCCGTCAGTGGCGAGCGCAGTTCATGGGCAGCATCGGCAACGAACCGCCGCTGCGCCTGCATGCTGCGGTCAATGCGGATCAGGAGGCGGTTGATTTCCGCGATGAAAGGCTGAATCTCGTCCGGAAGCCCGCCCGGATCGAGCTGGCCGAGATCGTCGCTTCTTCGCTGCCCGGTCTCGACAGCAAGCTTGCGCAACGGCCCCAATAATTTCTGGATCAGGAAGCGCACCAGAAATACAAGTACTGGTGCCAGCAGTGCAAACGATATGAGCGAACGCACGGCGCTTTGTATCGCCATGGAGTTGCGTACTGTGGTCTGCTGCGCGACGGCAATGCGCAGGCCATCCGCGTCGCTCATGACGAAAGTGCGCCAGGATTCCGTACCCACCATGACCGTCTGAAAACCGTCGGGCAGCCGGCTAGAGAACAGGGGCGGCCCGTTCTGCGTGCTTGCGCCCGCGACATCGGGATCATGCAGAAGGCGCACGACAATGCGCTCCTCCAGGCGGATTCCACTGATCCGCTGACGTCCGGCGAGGGTAATTGGCCGGGCCTGGATGCGGATGACGATGTGGGCAGTCTGACGCAGCTGCTTGTCCTGGGCAATATGCGCCTCTTTCAGGGCAGTGATGAAGGCCGAGGCGGCGGCAATTGCGGCGACGGCGACGACCGCCAGCGAAATCGAGGCCGACAAACGATACTGCAGCGACGTGTTCATGCCAGCTTCGATACCATCCAGCCAACCCCGCGCACGTTCTTGATTGCTGCACTGCCCAGTTTTTTCCTTAATGAATGGATCAGGAACTCGACCGCATTACTCTCAACTTCCTCGTTCCACCCATAAATCCGGCTTTCCAGATCATGCCGTGAAAGTATTGCGCCAGGCCGCACCAGCAGCGCCTGCAGCAATGCAAATTCGCGCCCGGTCAGGCGCACCGCGGCTGCATCTGCGCGCGCTTCGTGGGTGACGGGATCGAGTGTCAGGAAACCGTTGCTCAGTACCGGCCCCACCGCCGGCCCCTGCCGCCGCGTCACCGCGCGCATGCGTGCCAGTAATTCACTGAGCTGGAAGGGCTTGACCAGATAATCGTCGGCACCGGCATCGAGTCCGGCCACGCGATCCCCGGTTTCATCGCGTGCGGTCAACAGAATCACGGGAACACGCCCGCCCCCCGCGCGGATCGCGCGCAGCACTGCCATGCCGTCCTGCTTGGGAAGGCCGAGGTCGAGCAGCAGCATCTGGTACGGCAGGCACGCAAACGAACGCAAGGCTGCGTCCCCATCCATCACCCAGTCCACGCCGTAGCTGGCGTCGCGCAACGCCTGCTGCACGACATTGCCGATCATGTAATCGTCTTCCACCAGCAAAACACGCATTGCCTTTTACCCTTTTCAGACAGACCAGGCAGTGTGGAAGCACTGCCGCAAGACTCCGGCCGACAATGTTCCTGGCACCAGGGCCGACGGCGACGGCATTGAACGCCGCAGCGATTCTAGCAAACACATGGCAAGTCCCTGCACACGTCGTGGTGCATGCCTGACAGGTCACGCGGTATCCGACCGGCGCTCACCGACTTGCCCATGGCAAATCGGCCTCGCTAAGGGACTGCTAAGTGCTGCCTCCTACTATTGCCGAGCTCGCTGCTCCGGCCCGCGGCGCAAACATGATCTTCATTTCAATCCGATTGGCTGCGTAGCGGCCATCCGACGTTTCCGATCCCGACAATGAAACTGTTCGCACTTCCCTTTTACGTCCTGTACTGTTTCCTGTTCTTGTTGCCGCCAGCCCATGCAGGCGCCACCAGCACGAAGCGCCTGACCGACCTGGCGACGCTGCGCTCAAGCGCTGTCGTCGTCCTCGATGCCCGATCGAGCAAGATCCTGTACAAGAAAAATGCACGCGTCGTCATGCCGATCGCTTCGCTGACCAAGCTGATGACGGCGCTGGTGGTGCTCGAAGCCAGGCAGAACATGAAGCAGAAGCTGAGCGTTACCAAGGCCGATCTCGATCGGATCAAGTATTCCTCGTCGCGCCTCCGGGTCGGGACCCGTCTGTCACGCGCCGACCTGCTGCACCTGGCCCTGATGAGCTCTGAAAACCGCGCTGCGTCGGCGCTCGCCCGCCATTATCCGGGCGGGACCAGAAAACTGGTGGCTGCGATGAATGCCAAGGCACGTGTGCTGGGCATGAAGTCGACGCGCTACGTCGAACCAACCGGCCTGTCACGACATAATGTGTCAACGCCAAATGACCTTGCCAGGCTGGTGATTGCAGCCGAAAAGAATCCCCTCATACGGCGCTACTCGACCGATCGCCGCATGGTCATCCGGCAAGGCAAGTCGAACAGCCTGTATGGAAATACCAACCGGCTGACGCAGAGTGCACACTGGCGCATTCGCTTGCAGAAAACGGGCTATATTTCCGAAGCTGGCCGCTGCATGGTGCTGCACGCACTCATCAAGAACCGTCCCACGGTGATGGTGTTTCTCCACGCTCAAGGGAAATATTCACATGCTGCCGACGCCAACCGCGTCCGGTCGTGGCTCACCAGGTTCGGTGTACGGGCGCTGGCCCAGGCAGTAAAACAGTAGCAACTGTTATCAACAACTTTTATCAGTTGAATCGAAGATACGCCGTGGGCGTGGCAGCAGCAGGTCGCCGACCAAAAGACAGTCAAAGGAATTTTCCGAACGACATCGTTTTCTAAGGAGTAAATTACTTTGAACAGCAAATCAGTAGCACATGCATCACTGATTCAAGCGAGCGTCTACGCATTTGTCGCGTTGATGGCACTGCTTGTCGTCACCGCCTCCGAGGTGCTGCTGGTTGTCTTCGGCGGTATTCTGCTCGCCATTCTGTTCCATGGGATAGGCGCCTGGATACATCGCAAGACGGGATTGAACCAGACCGTGGCACTGGCAATCGGCCTGCTGCTGCCGCTATCGATCATGGTCGTGGGAGGCTGGTTGATTGCTCCCGACATCGGTGACCAGGCAAGCAAGCTGGCCGACAGACTGCCTCGCGCTGCTGAAAAGCTGCAAGAGCAGCTGATGCAGTACCCGTGGATTTCGAGCTTGTCCGAAAGTACCCGCCAGTTACGGGAGCTCGTGCCGGATGGAAGCTCCATCGCGCAGTACCTGGGAAGCTTTTTTTCTTCGACCTTCGGCGGGCTCGGCAACCTGCTATTCGCGCTGGTTGTCGGTGTTTTCCTGGCGTTCAGTCCCGCGCTTTACGTCAACGGCCTGTTGCAACTCGTACCGACCGCTCGCCAGGCGCGCGCGCGCGCAGTGCTGGGTGCAACCGCCGCGACATTACGCAACTGGCTCATCGCCAAACTGGCAGCGATGGCGGTGATCGGTCTTTTGACGACCGTCGGCCTGGCGGTACTCGGGATTGATCTCGCACTGGTACTGGGTATCATCGCAGCATTGCTGTCGTTCATTCCCAACTTTGGCCCCATCCTGTCCGTTATCCCAGCCGCGTTGATCGCCCTCGTCGTGGGCCCTGACAAGGCTTTGCACGTACTGGCGCTGTACGCCGCGATCCAGGCTGTCGAAAGCTATGCCCTCACGCCATTCCTGCAAAAACGACTGGTGCAGATGCCACCGGCACTCTTGTTGACGATGCAAGTGCTGTTCGGCGTGCTGGCTGGCGTGCTCGGCGTAATCATGGCAACGCCACTGACGGCGGCGGGCATGGTGATGATCAGGATGTGGTATGTGGAAGACCTGCTGCACAAGCACCCTGCGAACATCGACACGGACGATACTCATCACTGAGGGCGCACACGCTTCGCAATACTGCATGAAAAACATTATATTTCTGATAATATATCGATACAAACTTGGTTAAGGAGTCGGCATGAAAATTATTCTCTGGATTATTGCGTTCATCTTCATCGTCGGGCTGGTCGTGGTGAGCGGGGTCTTGAAACTCATCTTTTGATCCTGAAGGCGTCCGGGGCGCCCGCGATGACAATCTCCACGCGACGCTGCCAGACCAACGACACTTGTACTGCGCTGAGCGTCGCCCGTGCCAGCGCGTTGGCGAGGTCGCCTCTGGCCTGGTTGGCCGTGGTCGTGGTCTGGCTACTCGTGTCAATGCCTGCGGCGGCGCAGAGCAGCCGCGGGACCGTGCTACTTGACGGCAGACCTTTGTTCACGGTGGCTGACCTCGGCAACGACTCAGGCCGTGTCCGGGCGCGCCAGATCGAGGAACGCCTCAGTGCACTCCTCGATGCCCCCAGCCGGGACCGTACGGTGCGTACAGTGCCCGCCACGGCACCTGCAGGAGCGCGCCTGATCACTGTGGCCGGTCGCGTGATCGTGGTTGTCACGCCGGACGACGCGCAGGATGCCGGCGTTCCCGTGGAGACGCTGGCAGCACAATGGGCCGGCACGATCGATGGTGCGCTGATTCGCGCTGCGCAGCGCAGGACGTCCGCAGGCAGCACGTTCGTCACTGCCGTGCAATCGAGTATCGAAACTGCCTTTGTGCGCCTGCTCGAATCGGCCATTGTCGTGATTCCGCGCGCGCTTGCAGCTACCCTGGTACTGCTCGCATTCTGGCTGCTTGCGTCGCTGGTGCGCTGGTTCATGCGCATCATTTTCAGGCAGTTCGTTTCTGACCTGACGGTCGAAAACCTGATCAAACAGGTTGGCTACTATACTGTCTGGGCGTTGGGCCTGGTCGTGGCAGCGGGCGCCTTCGGCATTGAGCCCGACGATGTCGCCACCGGGCTTGGCTTGACCAGCATTGCGCTCGGTTTTGCCCTGAAGGATATCCTGTCAAACTTTGTCAGCGGATTGCTGATCCTGATCCTGCGCCCGTTCGAGCTTGGCGACCAGATCATCATTGGAGAAACCGAAGGCAGCGTAGAGCGGATCGAACTGCGCGCAACGCTGATCCGTACCTACGATGGCAGGGTCGTATCCGTTCCAAACGCGGAGACGTTTACTTCCCGTGTGACGAACAACACCGCCAGTCCCGTGCGCCGGGCGGCGATTCGTATCCATGCCGACTACGAAATCAACCTGGCGGACTACGGCGCCGTGCTGATGGACGCGGCAAAGGCAGTCGACGAAGTGCTGGCAGACCCTGCGCCATCCGTCCGGTTGATATCGTTTGAAAAGGATGGCCTCGTGCTGGACCTGCGTTTCTGGACCGATTCCCGGCGTTCGGATTTCGTTGCAACTACGTCGAAGGTCAGGCTGACAGTGATCGAGCACTTACGCAAGGCAGGTATTGCCTTGCCTTCTTCCAACCTGACGGTAGAACTAAGCCGCGCAACGAATTGATTCGGTGAGCACATGAGTGGGTCAAACACGCTAGCACGAGCGCGTAGATGGTGGCGTCGTTGCTGCATTGGCGCCCTGTGGCTGCTTTTTTCGAATATGCAGCAATCCGGTGCTGCGCCGGAGCACTCCTACCGGTATAACGCGGTCGGAAACCCCGGCGCTGTCACGACCATTTCCGACAAATCGCAACGATCGGCATTCGTGCTCATGGGCGGCGGCAAAGATGTTGATGAAGCATTTCGCTGGATGATCCGTAAAGCCGGCGTCCGGCCAGGTACGGGGGGAAAGTTCGTGATCCTGCGTGCCACCGGCTCGGCAGGCTACAACGCCTACGTTTATTACAGCGGTCCGGATGGGCGCACGACGCTTCCGGCGCTCGACGGCTGGACTGGCGGCGCTGCGCTTGGCCTGAGCGCAGTCCAGACCCTGGTCGTCCCGGACCGCGCGGCTGCCGACGACCCGTTCGTCAATTCGGTCGTTGCCGAAGCCGATGCCGTATTCATTGCCGGCGGTGATCAGGCCAACTACATACGGTACTGGCAAGGCACCACACTGCAGCAGACACTGAATACCTTGTTGGCAAAGAAAGTACCAGTGGGGGGCACCAGTGCTGGCCTTGCCATCCTCGGTGAATTCAATTTCGCCGCATTGCAGGGGACGATCAAATCGAGTCGCGCCTTGACGAATCCATTTGACCCGCGCATCACCATTGGTTCTGATCCCCTCAATCCGAGTGGTGGCCTGCTGACTGTACCGGCATTCGCGAGCACGATCACGGATTCGCATTTCGTGCATCGCGATCGTATGGGAAGGCTGGTGACCTTCGTTGCCCGCCTGGTTGCCTCGGAGGGCGGGACCGGCTGCCAGGGCGGAATACTCCCTGCCTCACAGGGAGCAACGACTTACGCGCGGGGTATTGGCGTCAGCGAGCAGGCTGCGCTGCTTGTGCAGGGGGATGGCACGGGTGAAAATTTCACCGCACGCCGGGTCCGCAACCCCTGGGCGAAGGGGCGCGCGCCAGTCTATTTCGTGCGGCCGCTTGAAGCGCCAAGTCAATGCGCACCAGCGAAGCCCTTGACCGTACAGCGGGTTGAAATTCGCAAACTGGCCGATTCAGGGACGGTCTTCAACCTTTCGGACTGGTCTGGCGTCGACGGCTATATTGTCAATGTCGAAGAGGGAATGTTCGACACTTCTCCTTACTGAGCCAGTACTAGCGCTATCTGCAGATGTAGTACGGTAGAACGCAGTCAGTCGCGAAAGTGCGTCCGGCACGGTGCTCTCGCACGCCCCGGTCAGGGCGTAACACGCACATAGTCGATGTCCGCCCAGGCGCCCGGTGCGCCGGTCGCAAACAAGCCCACCTGCGCACCAACCCAGCGCCCCATCGCGGCATCGAACGGCTCGCCCAGCGGCGTGAACACCGTCCCATCCTGGCTATACGAGAACGCCACGCGCGCGCCATGCGTCACGTGCGCGCGCAGCAGCACCTTGTAGCCGGCCAGCGCCGGCCCCAGCGTTTCAGTGCACTCGCCCGCCGCCTCGCAGCGCGCCATCACCATGCGTGGCTTGCCGTCGACCCGGCGCAGCACGAACCACTGGCTCGACAGTCCCAGCACGCCCAACCCTACCTGATCGCCATCGCGCCCCGCGCGCAGTTCCACGCTGGCCGTCACGCCAAAGGCCGGCGCCGGAAATTTTTGTGTCAGCACCGACGCCAGCGTGCGCAGCGGCGCCGCTGGCTGTGCGAACAGGCGCAGCGTGCCGGGACGGGCGTCGAGCGCATACCACCTGGGCTGCGGGTTGGCGGTCCATTGCCACTGATGGCCCAGCACAGCGCCGTCGAATTCGTCGCTCGTGGCAGGCTCGCGGCGGGCAAACCGGCCGGGCACCGGCTTGGCATGCTCGATGACCGGCTGGCCCGCGCCCGGCGTGGCGGACGATTCACCGATCAGCGGCCAGTCATCAATCCAGCGCAGCGGCTGCAAATGCACCACCCGGCCATAAGCGCGCCGGTCCTGGAAATGAAAGAACCAGTCCCCGCCCTGCGGCGTCGTGACCCAGGCGCCCTGGTGCGGGCCGTTGATGCTCGTTGCGCCCTGCGCCATGACGATCCGGTCTTCGTAGGGACCCTCGATCCGGCGCGAGCGAAACACCGACTGCCACCCGTGCTCGACGCCGCCAGCCGGCGCGAACACGTAATACCAGCCATTGCGCTTGTACAGCTTGGGCCCTTCGAGCGTCCGGTAGCCCGGCAGACGGTTGCCATCGATGATCACCCGGCCTTCGTCCAGCAGGCTGCGTCCATCGGGCGCCATGCGGCGCAGCATGAGCACGTTGTTGATACCGGCGCGGCTCTTGGCCCACGCGTGGATCAGCCAGGCCTGGCCATCGTCATCCCACAGCGGGGCTGGATCGATGATGCCCTTGCCCGGCAACAGCAGGTGTGGCGCACTCCACGGGCCGGCGAACTCGGTTGCCGTGGTGACGTAGATGCCGTGATCCGGGTCGGGATAAAAGATCCAGAAGCGCCCGTCGTGATGGCGCAGGCTGGGCGCCCACACGCCCTTGCCTGGCTGGGGCGCGGCGAATGTGGCCGGTGGCGTGAGTTGTGGCAGCGCGTGGCCCACCAGCTCTCAGTTCACCATGTCGCTTGACGCGAGAAGCGGCAAGCCCGGTGCGTTGGCAAAACTCGATGACACCATGTAGTAGCGCTCGCCGACGCGGATCGCATCGGGGTCGGAATAATCGGCGTGCAGGATCGGGTTGCGGTAGCGGCCGTTGCCGAGATCCGGCGACCACGGCGCGCGTGCGGATACTGGCCCAAGCGTCTTGCCGAGGAAGCGGTCCATCGCATCGACGGTCGGCGCCAGCCAGGGATCGAACAGCCAGAAGGAATGCGGCGCGCCGTCCAGCGCCACCGTATCGGTCGGGATGCCGTGACTGGCCAGGGTGGCCGCCAGCGCTTCGCGTCCGCTCGAAAAGCGCGGCGCGGCGCCGACGATGAATTGCACCGGCGGGCTATCCTTGCCGGCATGGGTCAGTGGCGAAGCGTCGCGCCAGAGTGCGGGCTGCTCGGCATAGCGCCCGCCGAACCAGGCGCCCGCTGCCGACGGGCGCTTGGCCGGATCGTCTTCAAAGCGCAGTGCCAGTTCGGATGTGAAATCGGACAGGCCGTCGATATTGATCACGGCGCGCACCGCGTCGGGCCGGGTCATGCCCACCAGCGCCGCGATCTGCCCGCCGGCCGAACCGCCAGCGATGGCGACGCGCGCGGGGTCCAGTCCCAGCCCGGGCGCCTGTGCGCGCAGCCAGTCCAGCGCTGCCTTGACGTCGTCGATTGCTGCCGGATAGCGTGCCTGGCCCGACAAGCGGTAACTGACGGTGGCCGCCGCATAACCGCGCGCAGCCAGGCGCGCTGCCAGCGGCGCCATGTTCGAACGCTCGCCGCTGGCCCAGCCGCCGCCATGCACCAGCACCACCAGCGGCGCCGGGGCGTCGCCCGCCCCCGGCAGGTACAGATCCAGTGCCAGGGTCAGTGCGCCCCGCTTCGCGTACACGATGTCCTTGCGCACCTGCACCGGCGCCGGCGCGTCGGCGCTGGCAATCCGGATGAACGGATAGTCGCGTACCAGCTTGTTAAAGGTGGTTTGGGCGTCGTAGCGCGCCTGCGCCGCTGCCGGCGCCATGGTCGCGAGCATGCCCAGCGCAAGGCAGGCCAGCACGATGCGGTTGTACGCTGTGCCCTTTGCAGCGCCGGCCATCGTTCAGGTCACGGGTGCGGGATTGAACAGCGCCAGCGAATTATGCAGCTTCCAGTGTTCGGCCCAGGTCTTGCGGCCGCTCGCCACATCCAGGATCAGCCGGAACAGTTGCCAGCCGACGTCCTCGATGCTCGCTTCGCCGCTGGCGATGGTGCCGGCATCCAGGTCCATCAGGTCATGCCAGCGGCGCGCCAACTCGGTGCGGGTAGCAACCTTGATGACCGGGACTGCGGCCAGGCCGTACGGGGTGCCGCGCCCGGTGGTGAAGATGTGCACATTCATCCCGGCGGCCATCTGCAGCGTGCCGCAAATGAAGTCGCTGGCCGGGGTCGCTGCGTAGATCAGGCCCTTCTGCGTCAACTTGTCGCCCGGCGAGAGCACGCCGGTAATCGCCGTGCTGCCCGACTTGACGATCGAGCCCATCGCCTTTTCGACGATGTTCGACAGTCCACCCTTCTTGTTGCCGGGCGTCGTGTTGGCACTGCGATCGACGCTGCCGCGCACCAGGTAATCGTCGTACCACTGCATCTCGCGCACCATGGCCGCCGCCACTTCCGGCGTCGCGGCGCGCGCGGTCAGCTGGTCGATGCCGTCACGCACCTCGGTCACTTCGGAAAACATCACGGTGCCGCCGGCGCGCACCAGCAGGTCGGTAGCGTAACCCACGGCCGGATTGGCCGTC
>Ga0308158_10004975_pt1 | contig 11032 bp, 11 predicted proteins | sample PhyBR2_FD_201038 | JGI IMG/M metagenome (GOLD analysis project Ga0308158, IMG submission 201038) | Phyllosphere microbial communities from UC Gill Tract Community Farm, Albany, California, United States - DLSLB.R2 | ecosystem: Host-associated > Plants > Phyllosphere > Unclassified | place: USA...
AACTCATCGCCTAGGCGCTGGATGGCGCCGCGCAAGCTTACCTTGAGGGTGCCTTGCTGCGCTTCCGACGGACGGGCCGGGCGTTCCGATCGGGGAGAGACGCAAGCTTAAGCCGTTTCTAGAAATCCGGACTCGGACACGTTAGCGAGCGTGAAACCGATCGAAAGCAGGACGCCATTCCCGCCGCCGAGGTTGGCAGCGAGACTGGCCATTGCTGCGGCGCCTAAATGCCACACGATGCGATTCCGAGGTTCGACCAGTAAGGCTGCGAAAAGAATGCCGCTGGGCGGCCACAGCATCGCGATCCCGTCAGCACCGCGGGTGAGGTAGAGGGATGCGAAGGCCGCCAGATAGTAACCAACGCCTGTGGCGATCGGTAGCGCTGCAAAACGTGTGAGCTCGGTTACACGGTGGGCTATTCGGTTCATGCCCAAAATGTAGGAGGCGACGGTTAACGGATCATAAGGACTGGTGTATTTTCAATCGGTTGTGAAGCCTGCTCCAAATTTGGCTTCATCGCCGATAGCGAGGCTTGGCCGGCGCCATGCGAAACAGAGCAGGCCGTCTGATCTGCGTACCCGCCCTTGAGGATGCCAACGCGGCGTTATGTGAAGATTGCGGCGGAGAACCCTGCCGCCGCGGATCTTCAGCGCCTCAAGCTGATCCAGGGCAGCGTGGGTTTGGCAGAGCGTGGGGCCACGACGGACTCCAACTTGTTTCCCCGAAATCTGGCAGCACACTTGGGGCGGCGGTGCTGGGCACCGTGCTCGATGCCAGCCTCGCCCGCGGACACGCTGGGGCGCTGCAACAGATTTAGCAGATGCTCGTGGACCAGGGGTCGGCGGCAAGCGCAGTGATGAGCCGGGCAGGGCTAGCGCACGGCCGGCTCCTGACGTCCCGGAGCATCCTTATGATCGCAGGCGTCACGCTGGCGTTCTCGGTGTTCGTACCGCAAGCGACGGAGGAGCACGGCGCGCCAACCTAAACCGATGTCTGAGTGCTAGCAGCAGAAGCAGCGGCATCAAAGTCTGCCTGTGCGTCAACATCGCAAAGGCGCGCGGGCACATTCCTCCCAAGCCTATCCCTCTCGCTACCGCTCAAACAGACGCCTCAAGAATACGGTTTCCACCTCGCGCCGCAGATCGTTGTTCGGCTTTTTCAGAAAGCCGTGCCCTTCGTCGGCGAACACCACATACCAAGCGTCGTTGCCGTTGGCCCGCAGGCGCGCCACGATCTGGTCCGATTCCGATTGGGGTACACGCGGGTCGTTGGCGCCCTGCATCACCAACATCGGCTTGGTGATCCGCGCGACATTCGTGAACGGCGACACCCGCGTTAGTACCGCGCGCATCGCCGGATCGCGCTCGTCGCCATATTCTGCGCGGCGATTGTCGCGACGATAGGCCTCGGTGTTCTGGAGGAACGTGTTCCAGTTGCTGATCCCGTAGCGCTCGACCCCGCCGACCAGCCGGTCCGAATAATGCGTCATGACGGCAAGGCTCATATAGCCGCCATAGGACTGACCATAGACCGCGACACGACCTGCATCGAGGCCCGGCTGCGTGCCGATCCAGTCGAGCAGGGCGCCGATATCCTTTACCGAGTCCTCGCGCTTCACGCCATTGTCGAGGTTGAGGTAGCGCTTGCCATAGCCGTCGCTGCCGCGGACGTTGGGAAGGATCACCGTCGCCTTCAACACATCGGCAAAATATTGCGCGCCATAGTTCCAGATCGGACGCGTCTGCGCCTCCGGGCCCCCATGGATGTCGATAATCACCGGCGTCCGCGTGCCTGCCGGCAAGCCCTTGGGCCGATAGACGAACGCCGGGACGGACAGGCCGTCGAAGGACTTGAAGCGTACGAGCTCGGGCTCGGCGAGGGTCGTGGGATCGAGTTCGCCCAGCTCCGATTCGGTCCAGCGTGTCAGGCCGCCTCCGGTCACGCCCCAGCTCCACACGTCGCCGGCGGAAGTGGCCGAGGTCAGGCCAACCGCCAAATTCCTGCCGTCGGGCGAAAATCTGAGCGCGGTCAGGACGCCGCGCGGCAGCACCGGTTGTGGTAGCGCGCGGCGGGTGACCCGATCCTGCACCACCACGCGCGAGAAGCCGTCCTCGTTCACGGAATAGGCGAGCACGCGCCCGTCATCCGTCAGATCGAAGCTCTCGACATCCCATTTAAGGTCCGGCGTCAGGACCGTCTGCGCGCCGGTGGCGATATCGATCTCGACCAGTCGGCGCGTGTCGCTGCCGGAATCGGAGATGGCGATCAGCTTTCGTCCGCCCGGCAGATAGCGTGGGTCGGCATAGACGGCAGCGTCAGCCTTCGGCGCGATGCGGTCCGCCTTGCCGGTCTTAAGATCCAGCTCGAACAGCTGGTCCTCACGGTTGGAAAGGCTGCGCACAAATATCAGCCGCGCAGCGTCGGGCGCGATATCGGCGGGCGCCACCGCGCCGTCGGACTGGTAAAGCGAGCGCGGGTTGCCGCCCGCCTTTGGGTCGACCCCCAGGATTGCATAAGCGGCGCTTCCCTTGGTCGCCCGCGCCCATGCCATCAGCGTGCCGTCCTTGCTGAAAACCGGCGACTGGTTGCGGGTGCCGGCTTCGGTCACCGGCGTGGCTACACCGGTGAGGCCGCGCGTATAGAGTTGAAACCACTCGTCCCCGCCCGTGTCGCGCGTCATCACGAAACGATCGCTGCGGGGGATCGTCGTCGCGGCGGCGATCGGCTCGGCACCGAACGTGATCTGTGTGCGTGCGCCACCGGGGGTTGCGACGTGATGCAATTGCTGCGTCGCGCCAAAGCGCGTGGCGATCAGCATCGAGCCGTCCGGCAGCCAATCCTCGAATTGTGCCGCCCGACTATTCTGATAGCGCTGCACCGCCTCGCGCACCTCAACGGGGATACTGGGCACGCCAGAGAGCGTGGCGCTGCCGACCTGCTGCGTCGACACGGTCTGCGCTGCGGTTCCAGTAGCTAGCGCGGATAGCGCGACGGTGGCGACGAAAGGCTTGATCATTCGGCGGTTGTCGGTCGCCGGGCACCGTTAGGTCAAGGGCGGGTACAGCGGGTCCTCCGAATTGCTAGCGGTCTCGCGTGATCGACATCGTAATTTATCGTCCCGATGTCATCCTCAGCCGATCGGCGAACATCTCGCGTCCATCGCAGGGAGTGTGATTTACGTATCAACAATAAATCGCTCGATGATCGCAAGCGTCGCCTATAACTTGATCCAAGAAATGCTTTTTATCGCAGTTCCAGCCGCTTCTTGACCCAAGCCGATACAGTTACCTGCTAACTTCAGCATCAATTGAATGCGTAGCCATGGCGGCGCTTCTCCTCAATATATTTAGGACGCCCATGCCGCTTGAAGCAATGTGACCCAATGCAAGCTTTGACGCTAGAACCACGCTTAAGACGAGGCACATTGACGTGCCGCCTTCGCTTACCGCTTAGGAGTGTCTAGGCAGGTCGTGACCGGACCGACGATGGCGCGAACAGCCGAACGCGATCCGTGTCCGGTAGTCCCGGAGGTAGGCATTGGCGTCGGTACCGGATGGGCGATCGGCGCCAACTTCTATTTCAGCACATAGCGCGGTATCAGACCGTATGGCTCGTGCGCAAAAGCTGAAGGTTTACAGGACGGTCGCTGGCTTCAATGATGCCTATGTCGCGGCAACGAGTCAGAAGGCTGCCCTCGAGGCCTGGGGCAGCGAGCGAGACCTGTTCGCGCGAGGCATAGCTGAGCTCGTCACAGACCCCGCGCTGACCGCAGAGCCTTTGGCGTCGCCAGGCGTGGTCGTGAAGCATTCTCGGGGCACGACCGCGGAGCAGATCAAGGCCATGCCGGCCCCCGAACTGCGGACAGCGCGGGGAGATGTTTCGGCGCGCCCCGAAACGTCCGAACAGCCGCAAAAACCGAAGTCTGCACCGAAACCGAAGCCCAGCAGCGCCAAGCTCGAGGCGGCGGAGGCTGCGCTGGAGACGGTGGCGGCCGATTACGGCGGCAGGATGAAGGGGTTGGCGGACCGGGAGGCCAAACTGGCCCGCGAGCGACGTGAACTCGAAGAGCAACACCGCGCCAATGTTGGCGCGGCAGAGGCTGCAGTCGAAGCAGAGCGTCAACGATATGACGCGGCGATGCGACAATGGCGAAAAGCAAAAAGCGACACGTGAGTCGCAGCTGCCCAAGGGCATGGTCTATCCCGCCCACGGCGTCCTGTGTCGCGACGCTGCTATTCATGGTTACCGCTTCGCTAACCCTTAATATCCGGAACGATCATCCTTCGACACCGCTTCTAGATCCGTGAGCAAACCGAACTGTCGACAGGAATCATCATGAGCACGACCCTCGTATCAGCCGTTTTCGACAATCACGCCGATGCAGAGCGCGCCGTTTCAGAGCTGCGCGCTGCGGGCGTAAACGACAGCGCGATTTCGATCGTGGCGCAGCATGATGGCAAGAACACGACCACAGACGGCAACGGCGACACGCAGGAGTTTGTCGGCAAGGTCGCAGCCGGCGCTGGCATCGGAACGCTGCTCGGTATCGCCGCACTCGCAATACCCGGCGTCGGCCCTCTGGTTGCAGCTGGCGCGATCGCGTCGGCCGCGATCCCCGGTGCGGCCGTCGTCGGTGCAGCGCTGGGTGGCGCCGTCGGGGGGCTGGAAAAAGTCATGACGGACCATGGCGTCAGCCGGGTCGATGCCAGCTATTATGAGGGGCGTATCAACGAAGGTGGTGTGTTCGTGTCGGTCGATACAGCCGGGGCAGGGGTCGCTCCCGAGGATGCAGCCGATGTGCTGTATCGCTCCGGCGGTCACACATCGACGCGTGCCAAGGTCGCGTCGGCGTAATCCTCTCTGATTTGCTGGCTCGAAGAGACGGGGCGTTCCTAAGGGGGCGCCCCGTCTCGGCATTGGGTAGCATCGAAGGCAAGCATCGCGGCGCCTGAGCCGAACCTGTGTGCGCATCGCGCCATTTGCCAATGCGACCGGGCCCGCTACAGGCCGCCCCGCAATGGCGTATGTCAGGACCTCATGATGATCAGTACACCCCGCTCGATTGACGACCGCATCGCAGAGGTGGCCACGCACGGGGACGCGGCCTGGTTCGACAATAATCCCGATCGACGCATCCGGATACGCCAAGCCGTTGCAGGGGAGTTCGCCGAGAATATCGGACAGCCCCCCGTTGGCATGCAGTGGTTCGTACTCGTCCTCGAGGCGCAGCCCGGTGCTCGTCTTCGTCAGCCCATTGCCTTGTCGATCGGGTTTGACATCAGCGGTTTGGACGATGGCGCGCTGTTCAGCCTGTTCAAACAGGCGGCCCCCGTGGAAGCACGCGATCTGCTGAGCAAGCTCCGCGCGGCGAAGCTCCCGGGGATCACGAAGCCCGCGAGCTGAAGGTATCCCAAGGCTCGACGATCTTCTCGCAGACAGAGACCTTCCCAAAGGGCGCTTGGGGTAGAGCCAGTCCCCCGCGACGTTCACGAGGGCGTTGGTCGGGGAAGGGCATCGAGCGCTGCCGATACCTGCAGGCGCAGATCGTCGTCCCGGGAAATCTCGAGCATCGCGCTAAGGCTGTTGCGGGCGCCGGCAACATCTCCCGCGACTAGCTGAAGTCTGGCTCGCTCCCACCAACCATGGGCGTGCGTGGGCGCCACGATCGTCATGCGGTCGTACAGGACTAGCGCGCGCGCGGGATTGCCGGCCTGCTCGGCACGCGTCGCCTGGTTGAGCAGCAGTCGAACAAGCGCCGATCGGTTCGACAGGGGCAGCATCCCGTCGGAAAACCGTGTCTGGCCCGTCATCTGCTCCAACAAGGCTTCCACCTGTTCGGGGGCGACGATGCGACCGTCATTGAAGGGATCGATGATCAGCGCATCCGGTGCGTCGCCAAGGCGGACCAGGACGTGACCGGGGGTGTTGAGCGGCATCGCCGACCATCCAAGGCGTCGGGCCATTGCCACATAGAGGATCGACAGACTGATCGGCAGACCGAGCCGTCGATCGACGACAGCGATCAGGTCCGCGTTCTGGGGATCGTCGTAGTGCGTGCGGTCGCCGGAGAAGCCGAAATCCTCGACCATGACGCTGCTCAAGGTCTGGGCCTGCGCGCCGCTGCCTGCTGCGTCGTCGTCCGCAGCGCGCAGGGCCAATTCTATGCCAGTGAGCTCGTCGATATATTCATCGAGATCGATACCGGGATGATCGAGCGCTGCGAGTTCCAGGGCGGCCAGATCGAGCTCGATCTCGCCGTCTTCCATGAGCCCGAGATGAAGAATGCTATTGGTCATGCGACGCTAGATGGGGACTCTTCTAATCGTTCCTATGCCCGACTTGACAGCCGGCATGATCAGCCGAGCGACAACCGGAACGGCGTCGAGGATTACACGCCGCCACCGATCGGACTGGCGTGAAGGCTGCGCCGACCCGAACGAAACTTACCCCGGAGCCGGCGCGTTGCGGCGGTGCCGGAGCAGTCTGCTTCGCAGCCATTTGCTTAGCGAGGATACTATCATGGGCCTGTTTTCCAAAGACATCGTGACGTTCGACGACCTGTTCCTGCACCAGTTGCAGGACGTGTATTACGCGGAAAACCAGATCACCAAGGCGCTGCCGAAGATGGTGGCCAAGGCAACGGCGCCAGCCCTGAAGCAGGGTTTCGAAACCCATCTGCGTGAGACGGAAGGGCAGATCACGCGCCTCGAGCGGATTTTCGACCTGCTTGGCGAGAAGGCGAAGGCCGTGACCTGCCCGGCGATCGACGGCATCATCAAGGAAGCCAACGAAGTCGCCGGCGAGATCGAGGACAAAGCCGTTCTGGATGCCGCGCTGATCGCGTCGGCACAGGCCGTCGAGCATTACGAGATCACGCGCTATGGCACGCTGATCGCTTGGGCGAACCAGCTCGGCCGCGCCGATATCGCTGCGATCCTGAAAGAAACGCTCGATGAGGAATATGCGACCGACGACAAGTTGACCGCGATGGCAACGTCGAGCGTGAACGTCAAAGCGGAAGCGGTCACCGCATAAGCGTTTCGGTGTCGGGGGGCCAATGCCCCCCGACCATATCCAGTTCATGAAAGGCACGTTCGATGGCTGATGATATCGCGTTCACGCTTCCCGAAGCCTTGCGTGCGCAAAAACACATGCGTGATGCACTGGGCCTGGGTGAGGAACGGTTCCCGGTCCCCGCCTTCATCAACATGGTAAGCGACGAGATCGAGCAGCTGCGCAACGCCGGGAAGACCGATGGCGAAATTGCCGCGCTTATTGAGGAGTCGAGCGGTCATGTCCTCACCGAAGCGGATATCGCGCGCTATTACACGCCGGCCGAAGACCGGCATTTCAACGAGCACTAAAACCGCCCCGACCAGCGAGATGATTATGCCTTTTGTTTTAGGGCGGGGGACACAGATTTGCTGTCCTGAACGAGACCGCCACTTCCAGCGTCGAGCGTCCTACCGGTCGTGATACCGTGATGGACGCGTGGGTGGGCGAGCATGAGCAACGGCGACGCGACCCATCTCAGGGCGATACGCCATATGTTGCGAAGGACCAGTCCTTTGCTGTCGAGAATGGCGGCGGATTTGGGCGAGAGTGCAAGTGCCGGATCACAGTCCGCGAGCGTGGATTCCAACGCCAGCCCGGCTATTGCCTTGGCCCAGCACAGGTTGTTGAACTCGAGCGTCAAGCATCGCGGATTTCCGCACCGGAACATCGGGTGATTTAGGCTTGAGGTTCGACGCCGCCGTGAGATCGGCCATGCGGCCGATACGATCGCTCTTCGGTCTGCTATCCAGCCTGTTCAGATAGAAATACGACGCGGGCTTGATTGCGAGGGCCTTGTCGAACTCCATCATCGCGTCGTCGTGGCGTGCGATCGAATGATAGAGGCGCGCGGCAACGACGTGCACATAGTCATTGCCTGTACCGCCGTTACCGGTTCTGCGGCTTCTACTGCAACCGCTTGCGGTTTGCCGTTGGAAAGCTGGATCGTAGCATGCATCATACAGGCTTCGGCGTTCGTTGGATCGAGCGCGACAACCGCCGCCAAATCCGCCAGCGCCGCGTCCGGATCGCCAACAGCGCGGCCCGAGCGGGCACCGCTTTTGAGCGCAAAGACGTTTCCGGGGTCAAACTTCAGCGCTCGGGTAAAGGCCTAGCCGGTGGCCTTGAGATCTTTGATCGCGTCAACCTTCACGCCGCGGGCGCGCCAGACGATCGAGGCGGCGCGGCGATTATACAGCATCTGATCGGCCTGATCGCGTTACGTTGCTTGCGCCGCGGGCGCGTCCTTTGCAGGGAATTTGGACATGAGGCTTCGTTGGGTGCGCTCCGCGGTGAACATGCCGCCCTTTAACGTGACACGGCGGCGATATTCGGTGCCCGCGACTGTCCTGGCGATATCGTTCTTGCGGCAACAGGATCGTTTCCACCGTGCGCGTATGCTGTGGATAGGGGACGGCGTACGGCGCGGCACCGTCGGGCGCGGCGTCGCGGGTCAAATCAGCACAATAGCCGATCGTCATCCCGTCGGTTGGATCCAGCCTGAAGTTCAGTCCATGCGCGCCTTACCCGTCATCGAAAGACGTCGCTCGCCCGTCTTCGGATCGAAGCTGCTGGCGGTCGGATCGACATCGACGAAGTTGGATTCGCTCTTCCAATAGTCTCGCAACGCCCGGTCGCGCGCATCGCCGACCAGCCCGTGCTGGTGATCATGGCGAAGATGATCAGGTCGCACCCCTTGCCGGAACTGGTATCCGATGGGAGGCAGGCTCAAGACCTATCCGGGCTATCCACATGGTATGGCGACGACGCAGGCTGATGTCATCAACGCCGACATCCTCGCGTTCATCCGGAGATAACCGTCGGCGGTAGGCGGGATACGTATCGCGCCTGCCAACCCTCTATCGAAACAGGTCGATGCCGGCGATGGCCATATGCCTCCTGGGGGATGCAAGATCGATGAAGGTCATGCGGACGTAGACGGCGTCGACTTTCGTGTCGAAGACGATGCGTTGCGGCGAGAGCGCGTTGGCGATGTTCGAGAACTCGTCGGCAGCCGCCTTGACCCATGTCCTCCCGTCGAGGCTTGTCTCGACAAGGAATCGCTTCGGTGGCGCGGTATCCGTCATCACCGCGCGCGAGGGCGTCAGGATGAAGCCAGCCAAGTGCTGAGGCGTGGTCAATTTGAAAGTGACGGTCGGCCGATCCGCAGTCGACGCAACGGGAACCTGCCAGACTGTGTTCGAATCATTGTCGAGCACGGCGCCGGCAGTCTGTCCCGATGCCGAGACGATCGATATCTCGGGGGGCTGCAGCACATCGCGGCTACGCGCGGCGGGCAGCGCGACCGCGATCGGGGCGATCTGGCGGAACAGCGCGATCTCGCTGATCGCCGGACACGCCTGTGCGGCGACGATCCGCAGGCGCAGCCGTCGTGCGACGACGGGCGCGGGCAGGCGGACGACACGCTGTGCGGCGATGCACGTGCCCGATGCGATCTCCGACCACCCCTTGCCGCGATCGACGTCGACCGCAAAGCGGTCGACGCGGACGCCAAGCGGCAGGAACTCCCGGATCCGGACGAGATCGAAGCTGCGGCCGGGCGGAAGGTCGAGGACAAGGCTTGGCGTATGCACGGCGTCGGGGGTCGACCAATAGCTATCAGGACTCCGATCGAGCACATTGGCCGCCGCAAAGCGCGGCCCGCGAATGTGATCGGCCGACGCGATCGCGCCGGTCGCACGATTGTCCGCGAACGTTGCGCGCTGCGCGGTACCGAATGCTTGCAGAACGGCGACGTCGGGATCGGCCAGACGCCCGCGCCGGTCGGGTGGCAGGTTCAGGATCAGATTGGTGCCACGCGCGATCGATTCGTCGAACAATTGCAGCATCCGCTCAGGATCCTTGACCTTCGCATCCTCGTCGGCGTGGTAGAACCAGCCCGGGCGGATCGAGGTGTTGGTTTCGGCGGGCCACCATAAGGCGCCGTTGCGAAGACCGGCGTTGCCGTCCGCCTGGCTCGGTTTGCGGTTAGCCATGGTCGGCCAGCACGGATCGCCGGCGACACCATCCTCATTGCCGACCCACCGCACGTCGGACCCTAGCGGTTCGAAGGTGCAGGCCATGGGCTGATGCTGATGCACCAGGGCGAAGATCGACGGCCAGTTATAATAGGTCTCGGAGTCGATCTTCCGTGTTTCGCGGGCGCCGCCATAATAGCCGTCGCCGCCGTTGGCGCCGTCGAACCAGAACTCAAACAGCGGGCCGTAGCGCGTACAGAGTTCGACGATCTGTTTGCGGTAATAGTCGAGATAGCCGGGGCGGCCATATTCGGCGTGATTGCGGTCCCAGGGTGACAGATAAAGGCCGAAGTCTAGGCCGGCGCGCCTAGCCGCTTGCTCGAATTCGCGGACCACATCGCCTTTACCATCACGAAACGGGCTGTTCCTGACGCAATGCTCGGTCAGCATCGTCGGCCAGAGACAGAATCCGTCATGATGCTTGGCGGTAAGCACGATCCCGCGCAGGCCGCCGGCCTTGGCCGCTCCGACGATCTGATCCGCCGAGAAGTCGGTTGGTGCGAACAATTTGGGGTCTTCGTCGCCATAGCCCCATTCGCGATCGGTGAAGGTGTTGATCGAAAAATGGACGAAGGCGTATTGCTCGCGTGCGTGCCAGGCGAGCTGGCGCGGGGAGGGGGTTGCTCCCCAGGACGCGGGTGGAGTTCCAGGCGATGGCTTGCGCGCCCAGCCGCTAGACGACGCTGTCGATGCCAGGCCGGAGGCGAGCCCCGAGGCTAGCATAGCGCGGCGGGTGATGATCGGCATGGGGACTCCTGGAACGTTTCGGGTCATGTGGCATCGCTCTCGCGTGGCGTGCTGCTGGCGGCGCCCTGAGCGGTTCTGCGTAGCGCGACGTCGTAGCGTCGGCCCTTCACAGTCTCGAACGTGATAGACTGTGCATCCTTCTCGAACCGGACGATCGTCCCCCGCTGAACAATCTTGAGCGGTTCGAACCCTGA
>Ga0308158_10004976_pt1 | contig 11032 bp, 7 predicted proteins | sample PhyBR2_FD_201038 | JGI IMG/M metagenome (GOLD analysis project Ga0308158, IMG submission 201038) | Phyllosphere microbial communities from UC Gill Tract Community Farm, Albany, California, United States - DLSLB.R2 | ecosystem: Host-associated > Plants > Phyllosphere > Unclassified | place: USA...
CTGTCCGCGGCGGTACGTGGGCCTGAGAGTTTCCTGGGGAGGGTTTGCTCCTACGGCGCCTGCTAAATGTACCCGGCAGGGCTCTCCCGCCGCAGGTCGAAGGCATGTTCAGTTGGACGCCGCGGCCTGTTGGGGCCACGGCGGTCATGCAATGGGACAGGCGCCGCACAGTTGAGCCGCTCCGGATACGCTGAGCCGGCCCCTGGCAGCGCCAATCCCGGGGATCAGTGTGGTGTCCGTCACGATGCAATGTCAAACCCTTCCTGACACAAGCGGAACAGGGCCCCGTCATCTTCAGATCTTTCGGGCGCTTCAGGACCCGCGATTTGCCACCGGCCGTTTATCCCGATACCTTGTGAGCCGAATCACCCACATTTGAATAAGCCTTTCGAGCTGTGACGGGAGAGTCCTCCCGGAGAAAACACCGGGTAGGCGCCGTAGGAGCAAATCCTCCCCAGGAATCTCTCAGGCCCCCGTACCGTCATGGCGAGGCGACTCTGGAAAGCAACCGGGCTTTTGCCTGGTTCACCGACGGTGCAAGCGGCCCCTGCCAAGAGCAGGCAACGCGGAATCTCTCAGGTCCAATACAGAGCGGGGAGGAACCCATCCCACGCCGTGCCACCTTCGGCCGGCCAAAACTGGAGTTCCTCATGACGATTCAATCGCTTCCAACATCGTTTGTTGACCGCCACATCGGCGCACGCCGCCAGGCCGACGTCGACACCATGCTCAAAGCCGTGGGCTACGACAGCGTGGACGGCCTGGTGGACGTTGCCGTCCCGGCCTCCATCCGGCAGGAAACCGCCCTGAAGCTGACCGACGCCCTCAGCGAGGTTGAGGTCCTCACGGAGCTGCGCCGGATCGCCGGCAGGAACAAGACCGCCGTCCAGCTGATCGGCCAGGGCTACTACGACACCGTTACTCCGCCGGTGATCCGCCGCAATATCCTTGAGTCCCCGGCGTGGTACACCGCCTACACCCCGTACCAGCCGGAGATTTCCCAGGGCCGGCTCGAGGCCCTGCTGAACTTCCAGACCATGGTCCAGGACCTCACGGCACTCCCGGTGGCCAACGCCTCGCTGCTGGATGAGGCCACCGCGGTGGCCGAGGCCGTGCTCCTGATGCGGCGTGCCAACAAGAACAAAGATGCCAAGGACGGCAGGACCGTCCTTGACGCCGACTGCCTCCCCCAGACCATCGCCATCGTGCTGGGCCGCGCTGAGGCGCTCGGCTTCGAGGTGGAGGTCGCCGACCTGTCCAAGGGCCTGCCGGAAGGCGCCGTCAACGGCATCGTGCTCCAGCAGCCTGGAGTTTCCGGCCGGGTATGGGACCAGTCTGCCGTCATCGCTGCTGCCAAGGAGCGCGGTGCGCTCGTGACCGTCGCCGCAGACCTCCTGGCCCTCACGCTGATCACCCCTCCCGGTGAGCAGGGCGCGGACATTGCCGTCGGCTCCACCCAGCGTTTCGGCGTGCCGCTGTTCTTCGGCGGCCCGCATGCCGCCTACATGGCCGTGCAGAAGGGCATGGAACGCTCGCTCCCCGGCCGCTTGGTGGGCGTGTCCAAGGACGACGCCGGCGTTCCCGCCTACCGGTTGGCTTTGCAGACCCGCGAGCAGCACATCCGCCGCGAAAAGGCCACCTCCAACATCTGCACCGCGCAGGCGCTGCTGGCCATCGTGTCCTCCTTCTACGCGGTCTACCACGGCCCGGATGGACTGAAAGCGATCGCCGAGTCCGTGCACCACAAGGCCAGGGTCCTGGCCACCGCGCTCACTGCCATGGGCCGCGAACTGCTAACGGACTCCTTCTTCGACACCCTCACCGTGCGCGTCCCGGGCAAGGCCGCCAAGGTAATCACCGCCGCCGAAGCCCGCGGCATCAACCTGCGCTTCATTGACCAGGACACGGTTGGCGTCTCTCTCGATGAGACGACGACGGCGGCAACACTTTCCGCCGTCGCCGTCGCATTTGGTGCCGGTCCCGTCAGTGACGCCCAAGGGTTCGAACTGCCCGAGTCGGTGCTGCGCACCTCGGACTACCTGCAGCACCCGGTCTTCAACACGCACCGGTCCGAAACCCAGTTGCTGCGTTACATCCGCAAGCTCTCGGACCGGGACCTGGCGCTGGACCGCACCATGATCCCGTTGGGTTCCTGCACGATGAAGCTGAACGCCACCGCGGAGATGGAGGCCATTTCCTGGCCGGAGTTCGCCTCCATTCACCCGTTCGCCCCTGATTCCCAGACCGCAGGATGGCGTGAACTGATTTCCGGGCTGGAAGCGGATCTTGCCGAGATCACCGGTTATGACCAGGTGTCCATCCAGCCCAACGCCGGGTCCCAGGGCGAGCTCGCGGGCCTGCTGGCGATCCGCGGTTACCACCACTCCCGGGGTGACCAGCAGCGCAACGTCTGCCTGATCCCCGCCTCGGCGCACGGCACGAACGCCGCGTCCGCTGTCCTGGCGGGCATGAAGGTCGTCGTCGTTGCCACTGCTTCTGACGGCACCATCGACCATGACGACCTGATGGCCAAGATCGAAGCGCACAAGGACGTCCTGTCCTGCATCATGATCACCTACCCGTCCACCCACGGGGTGTACGACGGCGACGTCCGCGAAGTCTGCGACGCCATCCACGCCGCCGGGGGTCAGGTGTACGTGGACGGGGCCAACCTGAACGCGCTCGTTGGGCTGGCGCAGCCGGGCAAGTTCGGCGGGGACGTGTCCCACCTGAACCTGCACAAGACCTTCTGCATCCCGCACGGCGGCGGTGGCCCCGGCGTCGGTCCCGTTGCGGCCAAGGCCCACCTCGCCCCGTTCATGCCCGGTGACGCCAACAAAGCTGCGCACGAGGAGGGGCACGGGGTTGCGATCTCCGCCTCGCGCTTCGGTTCGGCGGGCGTGCTGCCCATTTCCTGGGCCTATGTGAAGCTGATGGGCGGGGAGGGCCTGACCGAGGCCACCAAGTCCGCACTGCTGGCTGCCAACTATGTCGCCTCCAGGCTGAACGAGTTTTACCCGGTCCTCTACACGGGTGAAGGCGGCCTCGTTGCCCACGAGTGCATCCTGGACCTGCGCGAACTCACGGCGACGACCGGCGTTACCGCGGAGGATGTGGCCAAGCGCCTCATCGACTTCGGGTTCCATGCCCCCACCCTTTCGTTCCCGGTGGCGGGCACCCTGATGGTGGAGCCCACCGAGTCCGAGGACCTGGCCGAGATCGACCGCTTCATCGACGCCATGATCACCATCCACGCCGAGATTAAGCAGGTAGCTGCCGGGGACTTCCCGCTGGAGGCATCTCCGCTGCGCAGCGCGCCCCACACGGCGGCCGCCGTCGTCAGCTCCGACTGGGACCGCGCGTACCCGCGAGAGCAGGCCGCGTTCCCCGTTGCCTCGCTGCGCCAGGACAAGTACTTCCCGCCGGTTGGCCGCATCGACGGCGCCGCCGGCGACCGCAACCTGGTCTGCTCCTGCCCGCCCCTTGAAGACTTCGAAAGCTAAGGACTCACCCAATGACTGAGAACTACACCGCTCTTTACGAGCAGCACAAGAAAGCCGGGGCCTCCTTCACGGACTTCGGCGGCTGGCAGATGCCGCTGAAGTACAACTCCGAGCTCGCCGAGCACCACGCCGTGCGCAAGGCTGCCGGCCTGTTCGACCTCTCCCACATGGGCGAGGTCTGGGTGACCGGGCCGGATGCTGCCGCCTTCCTGGACTACGCCCTCGCCGGCAAGCTGTCCGCGGTCGCCGTCGGAAAGGCCAAGTACTCGCTGATCTGCGACACCGACGGCGGCATCATCGATGACCTCATTTCCTACCGCAGAGCGGACGACAAGTTCCTCGTGGTGCCAAACGCCGGCAACGCCGCTGTTGTGGCGAAGGAACTCCTGAAGCGCTCCGCCAACTTCAACGTCACGGTGGAGGACGCCTCCGCGGAAACCTCGCTGATCGCCGTGCAGGGACCGAATTCCGAGGCGATCCTCCTGAAGCTGGTTCCCGCCGAACAGCACGCGCTGGTGACGGAGCTTAAGTACTACGCTGCAGTTGAGGTGGAGATCGCCGGCCAGGCGCTGCTGCTCGCCCGGACCGGATACACCGGCGAGGACGGGTTTGAGATCTACGTTCCCAACCTGGAAGCACCCGCCCTGTGGGAGGCCCTGTTGGAAGCCGGCGAAGGCTCGGGCCTCATCCCCGCCGGCCTCGCTGCCCGCGACTCCCTGCGCCTCGAAGCCGGGATGCCGCTCTACGGCAATGAACTCTCCCGGCACGTCAACGCTTACGCCGCCGGGCTGGGCCCCGTGGTGTCGCTGGCCAAGGAAAGCGACTTCGTGGGCAAGGAAGCACTCGCCGACATCAAGGCTGCCGGAGTCGGTTCAACCATCGGTCAGAAGCTGGTGGGCCTCAAGGGTGCTGACCGCCGCGCCGCCCGCGCCCACTACCCCGTCCTCAAGGACGGCACCCTTGTTGGCGAGGTGACCTCCGGCCAGCCCTCCCCCACCCTCGGCTACCCCATCGCCATGGCCTATGTCGACGTCGAGTTCGCCGGACCCGGCACCGTCCTCGATGTAGACCTCCGCGGCAAGCCCGAGCGCTTTGCAGTAGTAGCGCTGCCGTTCTACAAGCGCCAAAAGTAGGTCGGGGTTCGGGTTCGGACCGGCAGAGCCGGACTTTTCACGCGTGCTCACCTTTTGCATGTTTTGGGCCAACGCCCCATCACTTTTCGCACGCTTCGGGCCGACGCCCCATCACTTTTCACATCGAACCTAAGGAAGATAGACAATGAGCAAAGTTGTTTCTGAACTGAAGTACTCCGCCGAGCACGAGTGGGTTGCTGTTGACGGGGCCGGGCCGGCAGGAATTGGTATTTCCGCTGTCGCCGCCGACGCCCTGGGCGACATTGTGTACGTGGACCTGCCCGAGGTGGGATCCATTGTGACCGCCGGCGAGACCTGTGGCGAGGTTGAATCCACCAAATCCGTCTCCGACCTGTACGCACCGGTCACCGGCGAGGTCACCGAAATCAACGACGGCGTGGTGTCCGATCCGGCCCTGATCAACAGCGATCCGTATGGCGCGGGCTGGCTGTTCAAGGTGTCCGTCACCGAGGAAGGCCCGCTGATGTCGGCCGAGGAATACGCTGCAGCAAACGGAGGCGAGCTGTGAGCGCGGCGCCCGAAACCGTGGCCTTCCAGCAGGTGGTCTCCCCCAGCCTGGACGCCGACCTGTCCGTCCTGGACCCTGAGGTCGCGGCAAAGATCGACGACGAACTGGGCCGCCAGCGCGACGGCCTGGAAATGATCGCCTCCGAGAACCACACTGCCGCCGCTGTCATGCAGGCCCAGGGCTCGGTACTGACCAACAAGTACGCAGAAGGCTACCCGGGCAAGCGCTACTACGGCGGCTGCGAGCATGTTGATGTGATCGAGCAGTTGGCGATCGACCGGGTGAAGGCCCTGTTCGGCGCCGGGTACGCCAACGTCCAGCCGCACTCCGGGGCCCAGGCGAACGCCTCGGTGATGCACGCCCTCATCAAGCCGGGCGACACCATCATGGGCCTCAACCTGGCCCACGGCGGCCACCTCACCCACGGCATGCGGATCAACTTCTCGGGCAAGCTGTACAACGTGGTGCCGTACCAGGTCCGCGAGGACACGCACACGATCGATATGGCAGAGGTGGAGCGGCTGGCGCAGGAACACAAGCCGCAGCTGATCGTGGCTGGCTGGTCAGCCTACGCCCGGCAACTGGACTTCGCGGAGTTCCGCCGGATCGCCGATTCCGTTGGCGCCTACCTGATGGTGGACATGGCCCACTTCGCCGGGCTGGTGGCGGCGGGCCTGCACCCGTCGCCGGTCCCGCACGCCCATGTCACCACCTCCACCACGCACAAGACCCTTGCCGGTCCCCGCGGCGGCATCATCCTGTCCAATGACCCCGACGTTGCCAAGAAGATCAACTCCGCCGTGTTTCCGGGGCAGCAGGGCGGGCCGCTGGAGCACGTGATCGCCGGCAAGGCTGTGGCGTTCAAGATTGCCGCGTCCGGGGAGTTCCGTGAGCGGCAGGAGCGGGTCCTCGCCGGTGCCCGCATCCTGGCCGAACGCCTGGTCCAGCCCGATGTCACCGCCAAAGGCATCAGCGTGGTATCCGGAGGCACGGACGTGCACCTGGTCCTCGTGGACCTGCGGAACTGCGAACTCAACGGACAGCAGGCCGAAGATCGACTCGCCGCCATCGACATCACGGTCAACCGCAACGCCGTCCCCTTCGACCCCCGCCCACCGATGGTCACTTCCGGCCTGCGTATCGGCACCCCCGCCCTGGCCACCCGCGGCTTCGGCGAGGACGCCTTCCGCGAGGTTGCGGACATCATCGCCGAGGCATTAATTGCCGACGCCGGCGCGGACCTTTCCGGGCTCCGTCACCGCGTCGAGGAGTTGGCAAAGGCTCACCCGCTCTACCCGGGCGTCGCGCCTCTTTCCTAAATCCCCAGGTCACCTTCGCGACGGCGGACCGGACATTTTCACGCGTGCTGCTCCTTCGTCGCTTTGACGCACGCTTTCGAAAAGTCCGGCTCCGCCGACGCTCGTGGGCATGTCGCCACGGTGACGTGCCCTCGGAGTGGGCGGGGCATCCGGCAGCCTGCGTCTAAGGGAGCGTCACGTCCGCTCAGCGGGCGTCTTCGCGACCGAGCATGCAGAGGATGTCCTGCCCGCTCCACCCACCCCCCGTTTTAGTTAGGAACCAATTGCATGGCTGTTGGCGTTTTTGACCTGTTTTCGATCGGTATTGGGCCTTCGTCTTCTCATACTGTGGGGCCGATGCGGGCTGCTGCTGTGTTTGCTGAGGAGTTGAAGGCCTCGGGGAAGCTCGCGGACGTGGCATCGCTGCGGGTGGATTTGTACGGGTCGTTGGCAGCGACGGGGCATGGTCACGGGACGATGACCGCGATCCTGCTGGGGTTGGAGGGGTTCCATCCGGAGCTGATCCTGCCCGGGCAGGTGGAGGAGCGGCTGGCTTCGATCGCGGAGACCGGGATCCTGCACCTGGCCGGTGCGGTGGCGTTGCCGTACGGGGTGAAGGATATGGTGCTGCGCCCGTTGACGGTGTTGCCGCGGCACACGAACGGGATGACCTTCACCGTGGCTGATGCGGGCGGGGTGGTGTTGCATGCGGCGACGTTCTTCTCGGTCGGCGGCGGGTTCATTGTCCGCGAGGGTGAGGAGGACGCCGCGCAGCAGGAACTGGACGCGTCCAAGGAAGGGTTGCCGTTGCCGTTCCGGACCGCGGCGGAGCTGCTGGAGCACTGCGCGGTGACCGGGCTGGGCATCGCGGACGTGATGCTGGTCAATGAGAAGGCCTCCCGGGATGAGGAGCAGATCCGGGCCGGGCTGCTGCACATCTGGTCCGTGATGGAGAACTGCGTGGGCACGTCCCTGAAGCGCGAAGGGGTGCTGCCGGGCGGGTTGAAGGTCCGCCGCCGCGCCCCTGACTGGTATGAACGGCTGAAAAAGGAATGCGCCGACGGCCTGGACGAGGACGCGGGCGCGGCGTGGGATGCGGGCCCGCACGACCCCCGGTATTGGCAGGAGTGGGTTAACTTGGTGGCGTTGGCGGTGAACGAGGAGAACGCTTCCGGCGGCCGGGTGGTCACCGCCCCCACGAACGGGGCGGCCGGGATCATCCCGGCGGTGCTGTACTACGCGCTGCACTTCGCCCCCGGCATGGACAAAGCCACGAAGGAAGACCGGGAGACGGTGGTGGTGCGGTTCCTGCTCGCCGCCGGCGCCGTCGGGGTGCTGTACAAGGAACAGGCCTCGATCTCCGGGGCCGAGGTCGGCTGCCAGGGCGAGGTGGGGTCCGCGTCCTCGATGGCCGCCGCCGGCCTGGCCGAGGTCATGGGCGGCACCCCGGCCCAGGTGGAGAACGCCGCCGAGATCGCGATGGAACACAACCTGGGCCTGACCTGTGACCCGATCGGCGGGCTGGTCCAGGTCCCCTGCATCGAACGGAACGCGATCGCCGCCGCCAAGGCCATCAACGCCGCGAAAATGGCGCTCTGGGGCGACGGCACCCACCGCGTCTCCCTCGACGAAGTCATCATCACCATGCGCGAAACCGGCAAAGACATGTCCAGCAAATACAAGGAAACCGCCATGGGCGGCCTCGCCGTCAACGTCGTCGAATGCTGACACCGGCAGCTGCGGTGGAGAACAGGCTGACGGGCGCAGCCGGTGTTCGTCCCTGCGCCTAGTTGTGCGCTGCCGCCCACCAGTTCAGGCTGGCAGCGAACACCAGCCATGAGATGTAGGGGAGCAGGAGCAGCCCGGCGGTCCGGCTGATGGGACCGAAATACAAAACTGTCACAGCGACGGCGGCGATCAGGGCAAGGATGATCGCCAGCCCGAGCCACAGGGCTGCCGTGCCGAGGGCGGGGTACAGGGCAAAAAATGCGGGGGTCCAGGCGAGATTGAGGACCAACTGGAGGACATAGACCGCCATGGCCGGCCTGGTCCGGTTGGTCCGTTTCCGCCACACCAGCCATGCAGCGACAGCCATCGCCGTGTAAAGGACAGTCCAGACCGGACCGAACACGCCGTTCGGCGGGGACCAGGGAGCCTTGTCCGCCGTGGCATACCAGCCGGTGACATTGGTCGCCGACGCCAGCCCGCCCAACGCTGCCACCACCAGGGACGCCACCAGGAACCCGATAAGCGCAGTGACCTGAACCCCGGCGCTGTACGGCTGCCTGCCGGTGCCCGCAGGAGCGGCTGTCTCTTCCCCATCCGGCCTCATACCCCAACCCTTGTTGAACGCCCCAAGCCCCGTCAAGACGGCGTCCGGAAGCGTGAGACGGGCCATGCCGGCCGGGTCGGGGAAAGGCCGGGAGCGCATCAGGCTTTAGACTTGAGGCTGCATGTCCGCACGCATCCAGAAGTACCGAAACCGCGCACAAACCCGATTGGACACGGCCCCCTTGCGAGAATTCACCGCACGTTTTGCCACAGCCGAGGAAATTGAGAACTGGGACAAGCACGTCACGGCCAACCCGAACGGCGGCAACATGCTGCAGTCGGCCGCCTACGCATCAGTCAAGAACGGCAGTGGCTGGAAAGTCCGGTTCCTGGTGCTGGAAGGCGGCGGAAACCCCAGCTACAACGTGGTGCTGGAAAAGCGCTTCCCTGTCCTGGGACGGCTTTGGTACCTCATCAAGGGTCCTGACCTGGCGGACACGGCGGACCTGCGGCCCGCCCTCGAAGCGTGCGCGGCCTTCGTCCGCAGCAGCAAACTGAACGTCTTCACCATCAAGGTGGAGCCCGACATCATCGATTCCGGGGACGCGCAGCGGGAACTGCAGGCGGCCAAGCTGGTCAAAGCCCCCAACATCCAGTCCAACGACTCCACCGCCTTGCTGGACATCTCCGGCACCCAGGAGGAAGTGTTCAAAGCCATCTCCTCCCGCGCCAGGAATGCAGTCCGGCGTGCCGAGAAGGAGGGCTGCCGGGTGGTCCGGCAGGAGCAGGGACCCGAAACCTACCGGGCGCTGTACGATCTGATGGCCAACACCGTCAACGCCAAGGGCTCCATGCCCCTCCGCAGCTACGACTACTACGCACAGTTCTGGGACGAGTTCTGCAACCGCGGCCAGGGCAACTTCTTCTTCACGTATGAGGACGGGAAGCCCAGCGTCGGCGCATTCGTCATCAACTACGGTGCCAAGGCAACCTACAAGGACGGTGGTTCCACCCAGAACCGCAAGCAGTACGGGGATTCGCACCTGGTGCAGTGGACTGCCATCAAGCGGATGCAGGAACTCGGCTGCACGGAATACGACTTCTGCGGGACGCCGCCGGCTGCACGCATCAAGGACAAGACCCACAACCTTTACGGCATGGGGATGTTCAAGACCAGTTTCACCAAGACGGTCACCGACTTTGTGGGCTGCCATGACTACGTGCTGTCCCCACTCCGGCACCGGCTCTGGGTCAACGGCGGAGAAAAGGTGTTCCGCCGGATCGAAACCGCACGCACCGGCCAACAGTTCTACTGAGCTGCAGCCGCCAGGGCTGCAAATACAGCGCACCCCTGCCGGGCACGCCAGCCCTGCCGCGAACACAGTCCGCCTAAACACCCTCCATACAGTGCGTGCCCACCAAAGCCGCGAAGAGTCGAGAAGAAGGTCACTCCTTGAATACAGTTTCCGCCGCTACCGGGCTTGAATACGCCAACCTCAGCGACGCCGACTTCGAGGCCTTCGCCCTGAAGCACCCGCAGAACAGCTTCCTCCAGTCCATCGATTTTGCCCGCTTCCAGCGTGCCCGCGGCCAGCAGGTGGAGCTCTTCGGGGTCCGCCGCGACGGCGAACTCGTCGCCGCCGGAAAGCTGAACTACACCACCACCCGCCTGGGCTACACCGTCTGCGAATGCGCCAAAGGCCCCCTCATGGACTACACGGACCGGGTCCTGGTGGGTGCCGTCGTCGAACTTCTCCGCAAGCACGCGGCAGGGCGCAAAGCTGCCGAACTGCGGATCTCGCCCAACGTCAGGTACATCGCCCGGGACGCCGACGGCGCCGAGCACCCCGAGATCGAGGACAACCGGCCGCTGGTGGCCGACCTGGAGCGGCTGGGGTTCCAGCACCAGGGCCTGGACATGAACTTCGTCAACGTCAACTGGATGTTCATCAAGAACCTCGTGGGCATCCAGGACGTCGAGGAACTGATCATGGGCACCAGCTACCGGACCCGGAAAGCGATCCGGAAGGCTGAAAAGAACGGCGTCTTCCTGGAACAGGCCACCCTGGAAACCCTGGATGATTTCTACGGTGCCCTGAGCCGCGCCGGTGACGAAAAGGGCTTCGTGTACCGCGAACGCGCCTACTACGAGCACCTGCTCCGCACCACGTCGCCTGAGTTCACCAAGCTGATGATGGCCAAGATCGACATCCCGGCCTACCGCAAATCCATCACGGAGCGCCTGGCCGAGGAATCGGCCACCGCAGCGGACCTCCGCCGCGAGGTGGAGGAAACCGG
>Ga0308158_10004980_pt1 | contig 11020 bp, 8 predicted proteins | sample PhyBR2_FD_201038 | JGI IMG/M metagenome (GOLD analysis project Ga0308158, IMG submission 201038) | Phyllosphere microbial communities from UC Gill Tract Community Farm, Albany, California, United States - DLSLB.R2 | ecosystem: Host-associated > Plants > Phyllosphere > Unclassified | place: USA...
CGGCGTTCTCATGACTGTCCCGTGGTATCGTAGCCCGCATACAGCGGGCCCGAAAGAATGAGATGCACGATCATGTCCGGTGACGAGTCGGGCGCCTCGGTCGGCTCCTTGAAGTCGTAGCTTTCGGTTTCGAGATAGCGGACCGACATTCCGTGTTCGATGGCCGCCATCAAAGCGCCGGCGGCCAGCACCTTGCTACCTACCGGCGACAGTACCATTCGCGGCTCGTACGTGCCCTCCATGGTTCTGTCGAAGCGCTTTTTGAGCGTGGACAGCGTGCGATAGCAGTCCAGCGGGTTCTTCTCGGATGCGTAGACGATGTCGCGCGGGTCGATCTCCCACTCGTTCAGCAGTTCGTTCTGATATTCCGAGAGCAGGTCGTCTGCCCGACGCGGGTTGCGCGCGGGGAACGGCAGCAGCGGACAGATCTTGTAGCATTTTCCGATGTCCGCGCCGATTTGCGTGAGAGTACCGGTGCGGCCTCGCGCTAGCTGAGGTATCCAGATCTGAGCGATCTCCATGTCGGCGGTGCCAACGTTCGGTGCGAAGCCCTTGACGGGGCTCGGGCGGTTTGACGGAACGCTGCCAATCTTGTCGTCCATCTCCGGGTTGGAGACGATCATGAGGTGAAATGTGCGGTTTGCCGCAGCCTCGCAGTCCTGAAGCAGCATCAGTGCGGCGGGAAAGCCGATGCCGATCGAAAGCGCGCTGAGGTCCAGGATCACGTCGGTGACGTCGTCCGGGATCGGATGCCGCTGCAGGATCGAGACGATGCGGGATCCAGCGACGGGGGCGCCATCGTCCGCGAACACGTCCACTTGAAACACCTGCGAATTCGGGACCAGCAGTTTCAGAGCGGCCTCGTTCGCGTTCGCCTTCTCAAGCAAGGGGCCCGATGGACCAGGCCGGTTCTCACGGATGAAGTATGCGCTCAGCCGCTGACCGAGGGTGCCTGCCAGCAGACCCGCGATCTTGCGCGATCGCGGATCGAAACCTGCAGCGCCTACGAGGAGAACCTTGCGATTTTCGTCGCCGAAGTAGTCCGGAACGAACTCCTCCACGGCGGCGTCGAAATTCGCGATGCAGTTGGTCCAGTGCTCACGCATCGCGCAGGCCTGCGATGTCGCGAAGATAGGAGACCTTCTTCGGCAGAAAGCCGCCGCGTTTGAATGTCAGTCCGTGCACCAGACCTACCGTGCCGGTGAGTTCGATCAGCGCCCAGAGCTTGCCGCCTTGGCCGTAGTCGCGTTCGACCGTGACGGCGCCGTTCGCGACGGCGTGCTTCAGCACCATGCCCAATTCGTCATCCAACGAAAGGGCCTGCAGCTCGGACTCGAGTATCGCAATCGCGTTCGCCCCCGCGCCGAGCGGCGCGTTCGGTAGCAGCGACTCCGCCAGGCAGTCCCGTCCTATGGCATCGACCATGGCCCTTACCCGAGCGGCATAGGGGAACGCCCAACTGCTCATTATCGTCTTGGCCTTGTCGCTCAGAACGGACTGCTGGGTCCGTGCCGGAAGCGGGAGCTCGTCGTTCCGGATTGCCCTCGTCTCGATGTTCGCGACAAGCTCGCCTGCGAATTGGAGAAAGACCTCGGCGTTTTCGTTGCTGGCGTCGCAGATGTCCTCGACGCCGTAGTGCAGGGGGCGGCCGAAATCATGATGCAGATGGATACGGGCGCCGTGGGCGACGTCCGAGTCTGCTTTGAGAGGCGTTTTGGGTTCCGGGTCGAGTTCCTCGAAAAGCGAAGGCGTCGAGCGTGCGATGCGAACCGAATATCGGTGAAGCAGAATCCGGCTCATCGCCAAACCCACCTCGGGGCCCTCGTCGAAGCTCGATGTCCGCTCGAGATAGTCCTCCACGAGGGCGTCGATCTCCTTCCGGCGGGCTGCGCCGATCTTCAACTTCTGCTGGTCGCTGGCGACCTTCTGCTCCAACTCGCGCATCTTTCCCGCCGGGAACGATGGGGGGGCTGTGGGGAGGAGGCGATCGATGTCCGTCGCTCCTCGGTTGCGAAGAGCTTCAACCAGGGGAAGGTAGCGCTTCGCCATATCACGGGCCATCGTCTTGAACTGACGTCGGGCGACATCCTTTCGATCGTTGTCGGCCTGCATCCGGATGTCGACGAAATCCCGGCCTTTCGACCGGTTGTGGGACGCCTGTTCACCGGGCGACCGCAGGACGGCACCCGGACTCAAGGCGTCGAGCCGCATCATCATCCAACGGCCGAAGCGCATCTCGCGGTGCGAAAGCGTAGAGAACATCGCCTCCAACTGATCGTGATGGAGCGCGTGGACGTCGTCGAGCATGACGAGCGGGTTCACTTCGATGTGTTCGCCCTGCCACTCGATCCTGATGCGATGGATCGCATCGAACGGCGCATAGGGCGCCGTCGCCGCTTCCGGTAGATCGCTGAGCTTCGGCGGGCGCAATCCCGCTCCGACCGAATAGATCGCACGTTGAACTTCGAGCGCGCGATCTCGAATGCCGACTGCGGTAAGTCCGCCGATCTGCTCGAGATGCGCTTCGTAGTCCGCACGCGGAATGAACTCTATGCCGCTCAGGTCCCTCGTCCGGTTGGCCGTCAGGTTGCGGATGAGGCCCAGCATGGCACGCGCCTGCACCAGCCAGAAGGCAAGTCGAGTCTTAACCGAGGGTTCGTAGGGCAGTTCCCAGAACTCACGGTACTCGGATTCCATCGGGACGCGGACCGCCGCGACGTGGGGTTTGCCGTCCTGCAGTATGCCGGCATCGCTCAAGGCGGCGGCCAGCGTCCTGTTTGTGGCATTCGTCGGATCCTTGAGGATCGCCTCGACCATTTTGAACTCGGCAAGGGTCGCCAGCATCGTCTTGCCGCTACCAGGCGAGCCGATGATGCGAACCGGCACTTCGAACATGTCGTCCTTGTGCTTGTTCTTCGCGAGGAACGTCGTGAGGGGCGAAGGGCTGACGATCGAAAGGAACGATGCATCGTCCCGGACGTACTCGGTCGCCCTGCGGAGGAAGGGGTTTGCCATCGCGTATCAGCCGTGTCGGTCGCGGCGGTGGAAAAGGGAGCGCATGGGTCGGCCTTTCGCGCCATTGGTCTCGGCCCACAGGATTGGGACGGAATTGTTCGGGGTGTTGTGTTCCAGAACGAGCGGAAGGGCGCAATCGGCGTATCCGTAGCGCATGCTGGTTTGCCCCGCTTCCCGGCAGTGCGTTTCGAGACGCATGAAGAGGTCGTGATCGTAGTACCGATCGCACAGGTCGGCGAAACTGGCGTCGGAAGGTGATGTGGCGAAGATAGATTCGGTTTCCTTGTCGACGTTGCCGATCTTCAGGTCGTTCGGGAGGAGAAGGCCCTCCGTGATGAGCGCTTCGCCGTAGTTGCGTAACGGTAGTTTGGTCCGGGCCTCTACGATGCGCTCTTCGAGAGCGGTGTGGGCCTGCGTCGTGGAGATGTAGTGATGGATGTGGACGGTATATCCCTCGGCGAGCGGAAACGAGGGGCCGAGCCGCGACTTCGCCTCGCTGACGATCTTTTCGAATTTGGCCAGTTTGCCCTTCGCTTCCCCTTCCGGGAAGCGAATGAACGTCGTTCCGGAGGCGGTGAAGTCGTCGATGAGGTAGACGTCGTCAAATGTCGCGTTGGCTCCGAGATCCGAACGAAGATCCTTCGCCAAGCCCTTCCACTTGTCGTCGTCGACGTTCATCATCGGCACGACCTGTTCTTGCGACAGGCGCCCTGCATTCGCCCGCCGCAGGATGTCGATCCGGCTACCATCGCTCAGACCGACGAACAGGCAGCGCCGCAGATGCTGCTGGAATGCCTGAGCGCCTTCCGGCGCCCTCCAGACGTCGTAGGGTTTTATGCCAAGACGTGAGGCGACGGTGCGTCTGAGATAAGGCGTCACCGTTTCCGGAATGAAGGTTTCGATGACGCGCTGCATCTCTGCCGTCGAGACGTACACCAGGCGGGTCTTGACGAAGCGATAAGCGACCGCGCGGTCGGCTGGATCGAAATGACGTAGCCACGAGACGAGGCTTTCGAGAAAGCGAACGCCAGCCCGAAAATCCGAGTAACCGTCGTACTTCATGGACGACATCAGTTGCAGCCAGGCGTATTCCTTCGTTGCGACTTCGTTGTCCCAACCCATGACGTTTGCGATGAGATTCAGGGCCAAAGTGTTCAACATCGCGCGTTCATGCAGCCCCGAAGGACCCGCGTCTACCGAGCGTCGGTAATTCGCATCCGATCCGGATCCGATCTTCTGGAGCCGGGCTCCCCAAAGTTGACGATATCGGTTATCCGGCTGTCCGCCTTTGTATGGACGACGAGGTTCGAGAAGCCCATCGTCGCGTGCGATATCGAACAGAGTGCGAGTGATAGTGGCCTCGTCCCGTAGGCCGGACGTTGAGAGGACTGCAGTTGGGTGCTTCGAAGAACCGGAAAGCGGCCTACGTGCAGGCCAAGCAACGGCTGATGGCCGATCTTGCCGGAGACGAGGCGGTGGTCGCCGAGACCGCCGTGAACTTGTTCGAGCGCTTCGTCTTTCCAAAACGCTACACCGGTGGATGCTATCTCGTGACGATGTTCCTGCAGCGGTTTCTAAAGGAGGAGAAGACAGTCGCGGTCACGCCGGTGGTTGGGTACGTCAACGACGGAACCGATGACATCATGATCTCGCATGCGTGGCTCGAACTGAATAGTCTCAAGACGGACGTCACGCTCCATCTTACCGAGTACCCGGAAATCCAGTTGCCAGGCGCGCTTCTGATCCTCGATCAGCCATTGCTGAAGGGTCAGGTGGAGCACAGCTACTACCGAGAACAGACGGCGGCCGGTTACGCCGAGAACCAGCGGCTCGCGCTTGGAAGCTTGCGACGTATGGTCGCGCACAAAGACGCCGAACACGCGTACATGTCGGAGTGCATGACGGAGCCCGCCCGCATGGCCGCTCATCAGGCAAAGGCGCCACGCGGGTTGCGGTATGACGACATGAGGGCGGTTCTCGTCTGAAGGGCGGATCCCGTGATATCCGTTATCTCCGCAGTTTTGCGAACAAGGTTTGCCCATCGGTAGGAACACGAGATGAATTGCCTGGTGGGCGTAAGGGGTGGGCGATAGCGTGGGTGTGCTTGCATTAATCGTAACGGCGATTCTGGGTTTGGCGCTGTGGGGGATCGGGTTGGGTGCCACTACGATACTTCCCAGCCTCGTATCCGTCGTGGGCTCCACGATCGTCGCGTGGGCGGTGTTTCAGGCCGGACGTACCCAAGATCGGATCAAGACGACGCTCGATCTGCATAAGGACTATTATTCGCCTGCGTTCGCTATCTCAAGAAACATGGCCGAACATTTCTATCAGCTGCACTACGCTCGCGACTGGACGGTGGTGAACCCCTACGACCTTGACGATCCCGAGGACAAGCTCAAGGGATACTCCGAAGTCGTCCGGTATTTTCATCGACTTTCAATTCTCTGGCAACGCGAGCGGATGGACGAGGATCTCGTGACGGACCTGTTCTCCCGTGAAATGGGCTACTGGATGGGATTCATCTTCGAACCAATGAATGCGCGAACGGACTGGTGGACGAAGCCCGACATCTACCGTCTCGCGGAGCATTTGCGGAGGGAAAAGGCGGGCAACTACATGCATGGCCTGCAAGAGGGCGTGGAACGACGAATGAATGGTCCGGTCCGCGTCATCAAGGCGGACGGCAGCGTGGCGAAGGTCGCTCGGGACGAGGTCGCGCTACATGCCTCGACAGATGATCCCGTTTCAAACGTGCGGAAGTCCGGTCTTCGAAGCGGTATCGTCAGGTTGCTCGGTGGACTGCGACGCGAGGTTCGGCGAACCAGGACAGTTGCGTGTCCTACCGCAGTGGCCGGGCGGAGTTGAAGGCGCCGGCTGCTGACGAACTTGCTGCAGGGGGCGCCTCGGTGCGGCTGGTACGGCGGCATTGTCCAATGTTGAAAACGGCGGTTGCAGGCCCACCGACGTCCAAGGTGTGCCTTGAGGATGTGTTTGGCCAAGTGATGGTGGTTAGTGGAGACCGAGAATGAGAACGGGGTTCGATGAGGAAATGCGTTCCGCTGCGCGTTTGGCGGACCATGCCGTAGCACGCACGATGAAAAAGTATCGCGACGGCCTCGTCATTGACGAGGACGATCTAACTGGAGTTCTGGTCGGGAACCTCGATACGGAATTCACAGAGCATCGACGTAAAGGTTCCGGTGGAGTTCAGTGGTCCAGTTCCATACTACGGCATCGTAGGGGGAAGGCGGCCGAAGAGAAGAGGATTGGGGCCGACATGATCATACACGTCAGTCTCGACTCCCCAATCCAGACCTACTCGAAAGCCGTGCTGATCCAAGCGAAGCGGCAGGATCCCGGCAGTATGATGACTGTTCGCGACCGGGACGACCTTGTTAAGCAGTGCAATAAGATGTTGGCGGTTACTCCGGCATCTTTTGTATTCGATTACACGACTACCGGAATGCGATGCGCATCCGCCACAAAGATAGCGGGGTCTAGCAATCCGGATTTGTATTCAGCATGCAGTTGGACATCCTACCGATTCTTTCTGGAACTATTCAGGTGTCCGGTTGGCGACCCGAACATCACCTCGGCGAGAGCTTCCGACCTGCCGGTTCCCATAGTCCTGGAACTGAAAGGGGAGGGCGATATACAAGACGAGTAGTGTGGGGATCCGAGCCGAAAATTGGCGGGCTAAGGCATCACCATCTGCTATTCCTCGTCGATGTCGAGAAAGACGTCGATTGGACTACTTGCACTGATGTTGCCGCTATGTCGTGAGGAGGGATCCGGGTTCGCCTGATAATCTTCCTCGTAGGGCAGACTGTTCAAATGATCTTCGATCTGCTCGATCAGCGCTTCGAATTGGCCTGCACGATCAAGCCCCCCGAAGCGGCGTTCTGCACGCTCAATGTTCTCCTTGAACTCAGTGTACAGCCCATGTTCGTCGCTGGACGAGAAGCGACTTCGGAACATGCCGAACGTCTCGGAAAGATCGTACAGCCATTCCTGCTCGAAGCTGCTTTCGAGCAATGCGAGCTCTTCGGCTGTGAACAGCAGACAAAGGCGCCTGTTCTCGAATATGGCGGCGTCAGCGAAGTCGATTGCGTTCACGGTTAAGCGCTCGACGAATAGCTGCCGCCTTTCCTCTGGCAGTAGGCCTGCGCTGTGTAGCGCTGCTACCAGTGTTTCTCCGCCTAAGGAAAGGGAGGAGGTCGTGACGGTCATCACCCATTCAAGGACTTCCGGGCGCTCTTCTACGAAAGAGCGGAGGAACGTGTCGTCACAGCGTTCGCCTAGGAATGACCTGAGTGCTTCATCAATCTCAAGATCGGCCAGCCTTCGGCGAACTGTAGGATAGAGGATCGTCGGCACCCTGATATGGGCTCCAGCGATCTCCTTCGGCGCGCAGACAACCTCGCGGACGAGGCGTTCGACCCGGGCACCTCCTACGTAGAGCTCAACGAGTTCAGGCGATTGGCCGACGATGGTTGCGAAGGCGTCGGTGATCGTGGGGTGCCGGAACATCCAGCGCAAGCCATCTTCATCGGACACGCGTCTTGTGAGGCTGTCGTCGAGAATGACCAGCGCAGCCGAAATGTCTGCTGGCGAAGTGCCGGTGAGCCGAACGACGATATCTAAAGCCTTGCTGCCCGCAATCGGAGACGGGACGCCGCCTTCGGGGTGAAGAAATATCAGGGCAATGGCTGCACGGCTGGCCCCGTCGAGCCCCTCGAGTATCTCTATGAGGAACTCTACGGGATGCTCGACCAGCTGGACCAGTCTCGTGCGGGTGATCGGGATCTTCGAGGTGAAGAAGGGATCGCCAAGTCGTCTCGCGGTTTCCGGTAGAAAGCGAGGGCTTTCGGCTACGGAGGCGAGGTGGGGCTTGAGACGAATCCGCGTCGACCTCGGCTGCTTTCTCCGAACGTGATTATAGAGGATTTGCGCCCGCTCGTTCGCAGTCAGATTGTGTACGTCGATGACCACCTGACTTTCAGAGAGTAGCGGGAAGTCGCGCGTCCTAAGGAGGGGGCGGGCGGCGGACCAGATGTAGTTACGAGACGTGAAAATGACGCGTGCGCCGTTGGCGATCGCGGCTCGAAGCTGAGGAAACTCGGTGTTCCACCGGTTGATTCGCGCCGTGTCGAACTGGTTCGCTCCGAACGCGTCATCCACCCACAACACCTGCTTCTCGGTGGGATGCCAGAGGTGGAGCTGTTCCGGACTGCCGATCCGCACTGCGCCCGAACAGCCTTCGTCGAGTGAACCGAGAGCGAGCAAGGCGGCTATCGTCGACTTGCCCGATGCCGGGTCGCCGAGAAGGATCAGGAAACGGTACTCGTCGAGTGCTTTCACTGCAGCTCGATATGAGTCGGTCGGCACAAAACACGCTAGATCGTCGCCCATCTCAGCCAGGATCGCCTTTGCTTGCTCCTGTGCATGACCGGTCACGATGTGGGAGAGGTCGCCGATGCCGTAGACGCGCGGCACGAGCTTGCGAAGCTGCGCGCTTGCCTTGATCTGCTCGACGATCCAATCGCCGTGGTAGACGCGGCAGGTTTTGACGCCTTTCGCCTCGAACGCTTTGCAGATTGCAGCTTCTGACACACCGGTCACGCCGGCGTTGGTGATGACGACGTAATCTTCTGCCAAACCGTCGGCCGCCAGCATCTCGACCTTTTCGAGTTCGTCCTTGAGCTTGCTGAGGGTCAACCGTGCACCTGCGCCGCCGATGTACTTCACTTGGATCGTGGACTTGAGCGAGCCCGCACCGCCGGTCCATGTGCCGAGAAACGCACCGTCGCGGCCCCCGTCTCGTGACCCAAGGAACGTCTGTACGGGACGTTGCAGTACCTCGGCGGCGACCGCGCTTGCGAGATCTTGGAATGCTTTCCACCCCAGCGTGGTCAGATCGTAGGCCATCACGCAGGCTTCTGACGCCATCGTTGCGCCAAGGCCAGCATGACATGCCCGCGAAACGGTTCTTATTGCGCGCGCAGGCCACTTATTTAGCGAGGAGCTTCTTCCACTTAACCTTTCTGATCCCGGCCACGATCCGGTCCCAGTCGATGCACGAGAAGTCGATCTCGTGGAGTTCACGGTGGATCGTCCGGATTCTTGGCTCCGACCCGTAGCGGCTTCCCGTGCTCACGGGCGCGTGCCCGCATATCTGATCCAGCGTCCGATCCGTCAGACGGGCGTCATTGCCCTTAGCCTTGAAGGCGTGGCGGAGGGAGTGGAAGACCAGGCGTCGGTCGTCGGAGACGTGACGATCGATGATGCGGTTTATCTTCTGGCTGGCCTCCTTCGTGCGCTTGCCCACGCTGTTCTCCCTCAGGTCGGGAAAGAGCTGCGTATGGCCGAGCTCGGTGAGCGCATCTACGTAGTCGGAGAACCCCAGTTCGACGAGTTTGTCGTGAACCGGAACGAGCCGGATCGAGTCGTCTGTCTTGACGCTCTTGCCCTCGGCGTCCTCGTCATCGACGTATTCGTCGATGTCTAGATAGACGATGTCACCGTCGCGGCAGACGTCCGCGAGGGCGACCTGTCCTACCTCTTCCAGCCGCGCACCGGTGGTTATCGAAAGCAGGAAGAGCCAGAAGACGGTGACGTCGCTGATATGCGATCTGATTTCCCAGTTCGCGGGATCAACGAAAAGCGGGCTCGCACACAGTGTCGCGAGCTCGTGATCCTCGAAGCTGCGGCGCGTGCGTCGTTTCTTGGTGTAGCCGACTATCTTGATGCCGCTCCCGATGTTCACGGGGGTCCAGCGTTGATGGAATGCGTACGTGAGTAGCGCTTGGAGCGCGCCCACCCGCTTCTTGAGCGTAGGAGGCGCGCACTTGGGGATGGCGTTCTTATGCTTCGCGACGCGGGCGGTGAAGGGCAGGGCGCGATCCGCCCTCGGCATCGATGCGGGAAGCTTCGCGGCCTCGTCGCGGAAGTCGTACAGCATGTCGGCGTCGATCATCGATATGGTCGGATCGCCCGCGAAATCGATGAAGTCGTCGATCGCGGTCTCGTACTCGCCAGCGGTCTGCGGGCGTGGTTCGTTGCCGGCCTTCCATTCGTGAAACAGCGTCTTGAGGCGCAGGTTCGGACGCCGCCTCGAATTCGGAACGCGCGGCCGGTGACGGCTGAGGCGTATCCGGTTGGCCTCCTCGTCGCCGCTGCGTTTCTCGTCGACGACGTCCATGAGCGCCTTGACGATCTCGTCCTGTGAGAAGTGCGCGGCACCTGGGTCGAATGCCCGCAGCCGGGCGGCCGGACCGGTAAGGCAGGGACGCCAAAGTGTTTCGTCGTGGTACCATCGCAGTCGAATCCAGTTCGTGCCGGTCTGCTCGACGTCGCCCCCATATGAATCGGCCACCAACCTCTCGAAGCGCGTCTTGTCTCCGCAAACCAGATCCCAGTCGGTATTGGACGGTGGGCCCATGATGGCCGGCGGGAAAGGGTCGTCCACGCCGATCGACTTACGTGAACCCGCCGCGGCATCCAGTTCCATGAAGGTCGCTGCGAGTCGCTGATGACCGGTGAGACCGATGCCCGTCGCGGGGGCCTCGCACCAGCGTCGCACCAGCGCGCCGGGCGTCGGGACCAGCGTTCCTTCCGCGAACCGGCGGCGCGCTTCGGCGAGCTTCGTCTCGAATTCGGCGTTCTCGCGCGCGAAGCCGATCTTGGCTTCGGCAGGGTCCTTGGTCCGCAGCGATACCTTGACGACGGCCTTGCCGTCGAAGGCCGGACGAAGGGCTTCCGGGACGGCCCGTCTGAAGTAGAGTTGCCCGGTCCGGGGATCGGCGAAAGGGGACGCCATGCTGGTCTTCTTCACGTTCTTCTGTACCCATGTTCTGTACACATGACGGGTAAAAGAGACGTAAATCCGCGCATTTCCGAGGTTTACTCGAGAATGGTGACCCCTACGAGAATCGAACTCGTGCTTACGCCGTGAGAGGGCGTCGTCCTAACCGCTAGACGAAGGGGCCGTGTAGTCGAGCCG
>Ga0308158_10004982_pt1 | contig 11015 bp, 6 predicted proteins | sample PhyBR2_FD_201038 | JGI IMG/M metagenome (GOLD analysis project Ga0308158, IMG submission 201038) | Phyllosphere microbial communities from UC Gill Tract Community Farm, Albany, California, United States - DLSLB.R2 | ecosystem: Host-associated > Plants > Phyllosphere > Unclassified | place: USA...
GCTCGGCATACCTGGTCTCGAAAGCGATCAAGTCGGCCACCGTCGTCGGCTTTGCGGACCTGGGCATGGAAGCGATCTACGAGTTCGACGTGACCGACATGCCAGTGACCGTCGCCGTCGATTCGACTGGCACGTCGGTCCACACGACCGGCCCGAAGGAATGGTCGGCCAAGATTGAATCGCTGCGCGGCGTGCCGATCAACGTCGCATAACACCTTTCCCCTTCAGCATGGTTTCCACCACGCTTTCCCACGACGCCCCGGTCGGCATTTTTGATTCGGGCGTCGGCGGTCTCTCGGTGCTGCGCCACATCCAGGCGCAGCTGCCGCATGAACACCTGTTGTATGTCGCCGATTCCGGCTATGCGCCGTATGGCGACAAGCCGGAAGCGCTCGTCATTGCGCGTGTGCTGGCGATTGCCGACTTCCTGATTGCGCAAGGTGCGAAGGCGATTGTCGTGGCGTGCAATACGGCCACCGTGGCGGCAGTGCGCGTGCTGCGTGAGACGCATCCGGGGATGCCGGTCGTCGGGGTGGAGCCGGGGTTGAAGCCTGCCGCTGCCTTGACTCGCAGTGGCAAGGTGGGCGTGCTGGCGACGGCGCGCACACTGCAAGGGGCAAAGTTTTTGCTGCTGTGGGACCAGATCCATCGTGAGACTGGCGTGGATTTCTTGCTGCAGCCGTGCGTGGGTCTGGTGGACCAGATCGAGCTGGGTGAGCTGGACTCTAGCGCCATGATGGCCACGCTGGACCGCTTTATTGCGCCGCTGTTGGCGCAGGATGCCGATACGCTGGTGCTGGGCTGCACGCACTATCCACTGGTGCGTGGAGCGATCGAGCGGCTGCTGGTGGGTATGGGGCGTGGTGACGTGGCGCTGGTGGATACGGGGGATGCCGTGGCGCGGCAACTGGCGCGTTTGCTGGCGGCTGGTGGGTTGGCGCGGGCTACTGGTTCGGATGCGCTGCCAGCTGGCCTGACGGGCTATACAACGGCCAGTGCGGCGGCGCTGACGGCGGCGTTTCGCAGCCTGCTGGGAATCGATCCGCCTGTGTACGCGGTCGATATTGCCAAGCCGCAAGCGCCCTCTGCTTCGACATGCAATTAAATTTGCAAGCACGGGCTAAAGTTTATATAATCTTGTTCTGTCGCGGAAACAACGAGACAGATGTAGTAGTTCAGTGGTGGCTGTAGCTCAGTTGGTAGAGTCCAGGATTGTGATTCCTGTTGTCGTGGGTTCGAGCCCCATCAGCCACCCCACAGAATATGTAGCAAATCAAAGACTTACACGCTTCGGCTTGTGGGTCTTTTTTGTTTTCAGCCTCGCCCGTTGGCCATGTAACCGCTGTGTAACCCAATTCGATAAATACCTCTTGCCGTCTTGCTCGTTCGGGCGGTTAGGCGTTTCTTCAGATTCGCAACTCATATGCAAGAACTAAGACTGCAAAGCTCAGGGGAACTTTGTTGACATGCATTAACTCCCGCCCCATCATGCTCATTTGCTCTCTGTGTCGTCTTTCGTCGTTGACGGCGTATGAACTCGCGCCATTGCTCGTTAATAATGGGCGCGGGTCTCCTTTCTGATGACGCAAGAACGAGCAGGCACATACCAAGGAACTGATTACATGCTTACTGGCGAATTACGCAGCCAAATCGACGCCATCTGGAACGCATTCTGGACCGGCGGCATCTCCAACCCGTTGGAGGTCATGGAGCAACTCACTTACCTGCTATTCCTGCGCCGCCTGGACGACCTGCACACACTAGAAGAAAACAAGTCGCTGCGTCTGGGCAAGCCCATGGAACGCCGCACCTTCCCTGAAGGCGTCGACCCCAAGGGGCGCGACTACAATGACCTGCGCTGGTCGCGTTTCAAGAATTTCGCCGCGTCCGAGATGTACGCTGTGGTGGGTGAGCATGTGTTCCCATTTTTGCGCAGTATGGGGGGCGACGGCTCCACTTACTCGCAGCACATGAGGGATGCACGCTTTACCATTCCCACGCCAGCCTTGCTGTCCAAGGTGGTGGACATGCTGGACCATGTGCCCATGGAGGACCGCGACACCAAGGGCGACTTGTACGAGTACATGCTCGGCAAAATTGCCAGTGCCGGACAGAATGGTCAGTTCCGCACGCCGCGTCATCTCATCCAGCTCATGGTCGAGTTGACGGCACCCACCGCCAAGGACGTAATTTGTGACCCGGCAAGCGGTACCTGTGGCTTCCTCGTCGCTGCTGGCGAGTACCTGCGTGCGAACCACCCGGAAATGCTGCGCGATGCACAAGCCCGCGAGCACTTTCACCATGGCATGTTTCACGGCTATGATTTCGACAACACAATGCTTCGCATTGGCAGCATGAACATGGCGCTGCATGGCGTCGATAATCCAAATATCCGTTATCAGGACTCGCTGGCGCAAGACCATGCTGGGGACGAAGAGAAGTACTCGTTGATTTTGGCCAATCCACCGTTTGCCGGTTCGCTCGACTACGAAGGCACGGCCAAGGATTTGCTGGACATCGTAAAAACCAAGAAAACCGAGTTACTGTTCATGGCGCTGTTCCTGAGGCTGCTCAAACCTGGGGGCCGGGCCGCCGTCATCGTGCCTGATGGCGTGTTGTTTGGCTCGTCCAAAGCACACAAGGAATTGCGGCGCTTAATTGTGGAAGGCCAGAAACTCGACGCCGTCATCTCGCTGCCATCTGGCGTGTTCAAGCCATATGCGGGCGTGTCCACGGCAATTCTCCTGTTCACCAAGACAAATTCGGGCGGTACGGAAAATGTCTGGTTCTATGACATGAAGGCGGATGGCTGGACCTTGGACGACAAACGCCAACCGCTGTTGTCCGAGGATAAATTGGGACTGCAGTCACTGTTGGCGGGGAATACCCGGCTAAACGACGACGACCATACCAGGAACAACTTGCCGGATGTGCTGACCCGTTGGAGGCAACGGGAAGGCTCGGAATTGGAGCGGGACCGAACCGACCAGAGCTTCTGTGTACCAAAATGTGACATTGTGGGCAATGACTACGACCTGTCGATTAATCGCTACAAAGTAGTCGTGCATGCAGTGAGAGAGCATCTTCCTCCAACAGAAATTTTGGCGAAACTGGCTGTGCTGGAGGCTGAGATTCAGGCGGGGATGAAAGCGATTGAAGGGATGTTGGCGTGACAGTAAATGCATTTTCCACCCTGCCGCCGAGATGGAAATTACACAAACTGGGTGCCTGCGTTCGACTGATTAACGGTCGTGCATATTCCCAACATGAGCTACTTGACTCGGGCACCCCAGTTATTCGTATTCAAAATCTCAATGGTGGTGACCGCTGGTATTACTCTGACCTGAATCTTCCTGAAGATAAGTATTGCCATCGTGGTGACCTACTGTTTGCATGGTCTGCCAGCTTTGGACCGTATATATGGAATGGTGAAAAAAGCATTTTTCACTATCATATTTGGCGGGTAATTCCAAATGAGTTTCTCGAGAAAGCGTTTGCATTTCGTTTACTTGATTGGATAACGGCAAAGGTTAAGTCAGCTTCGCGCGGGGTTGCCATGCTTCATATGACAAAGTCTGGCATGGAGGCTTGGCCAATAGCATTACCACCGATTACCGAACAGCGCCGCATTGCCGCCATCCTCGACCAAGCCGATGCGCTCAGAGCCAAGCGCCGGGAAGCCTTGGTGCAACTGGACAACCTCAAGCAGTCGATTTTCATCGAGATGTTTGGCGACCCGTCTACGAATCCTAAGGACTGGCCGTCTGCAAACCTTGGGAGTCTCATTCATAGTGCGTCGGACGGCCCACACGTGAGCCCGACATATGCGGATTCCGGAGTGCCGTTTCTTTCTGCTCGACACGTTCGCCCCGGTGAAATTAGTTGGCATGATTTGAAATTTCTGACCCAAGAAGATGCGAAGTTGCAATGGAAAAAATGCAAGCCCGGGCGAGGCGATATCCTCTATACGAAGGGTGGCACAACAGGTTTTGCTGCCGTCGTCAAAACAGATGAGCAATTTGCTGTATGGGTTCACGTGGCATTACTTAGACCCAATAGAGATTTGGTGGACTCGACATGGCTCGAAGCAATGTTGAACAGCGATTATTGCTATCGGCAATCCCAGGATTTAACCCATGGCATCGCTAATCGCGACCTTGGGCTAAAGCGGATGGTAAAGATTCAAATGTACTGCCCACCGCTAGCTCTTCAACTTGAATTCTCACGAAGAATGTCACAACTCGCAAACCAGAAAGAACTACAACGGTCTGCTTTGTCAGAACTGGACGGACTCTTCGAGTCGCTCCAACACCGTGCCTTCCGAGGTGAACTGTAAATGAGCAATTTCGCCTTCCTTCAGTCTGAGTGGTCTTCCCTTTATGGTTCGGCTACCAAGGCCGAGGAAATGGCGAACACGGACGCGCGCACGTCCTGCTTCTATGCCCGGCGCACGCTGGAACTGGCGGTTGACTGGCTCTACAAGCATGACCAGTCCTTGCGGCTGCCATACCAAGACCATTTAAGCGCCCTGATTCACGAACCCAGCTTTAGGAGCGCTGTAGGCGACGCCATTTTCACTAAGGCAAAGCTCGTCAAGGACGTGGGTAATCAAGCGGTGCACAGCACGCGGGTCATCTCGCGCAACGACTCCCTCGCTGCGACACGCGAACTTTTCCACATTTGCTTCTGGCTGGCTCGCACCTATGGACAGTGCAACCGTCCTGACCCTAGCCTGCGCTTCGACCCAGCCATGATGCCGCAGGCCGTGCAGCCGCCTGCGACACCTGCCGCACCTGCACAGTCAATAGAGCAGCTCCAGAAGCTGGAAACCCAGTTGCGCGAGCGGGACGAAAAGCTTTCGCTGCTGCTTTCCGATAAGGCCGCGCTGGACGATGAGCTGAAGGTGTTACGTGAGGAGGTCGCCGCCGCGAAAAAGGTCAACGCCGCGCAACCTGATACCCATGACTATTCGGAAGCCGAAACACGCGATTACTTTATCGACCTATTGCTGAAGGAGGCAGGCTGGCAGGTCGATGCGAAGAACTTCGAGATAGAAGTGACCGGAATGCCCAACAATCAAGGGAAGGGCTTCGTAGACTATGTGCTGTGGGGCGACGATGGAAAACCGCTGGCGTTGGTGGAAGCCAAACGCACTCGCAAGGACGCCACGGTAGGCCAGCAACAAGCCAAGCTATATGCCGATTGCTTGCAAGCGCAATATGGCCAACGCCCAATCGTTTTCTATACCAACGGTTACGAGCACTGGATGTGGGACGATACCCGTTACCCGCCGCGCCCGGTACAGGGTTTTTTCAAGAAGACGGAACTGGAACTCTTGATTCAGCGACGCACCAATCGCAAGAAGTTGGCCGAGGGCGTCATCAATGACACCATCATCGAGCGCTATTATCAACATCGTGCGGTGCGCCGGATAGGCGAAACGTTCGAAGTGGACAACCAGCGTAAGGCCCTGTTGGTGATGGCGACCGGCAGCGGCAAGACACGCACAGTTATCGCGCTGGCTGACTTGCTGATGCGATGTAACTGGGCGAAGCGCATCCTGTTCTTGGCCGACCGTGTGGCGCTTGTCAAGCAAGCTGTGGGGGAGTTCAAGAAACACTTGCCTGATTCTGCACCCGTGAACCTGGTGTCAGAGAAAAACACCGAAGGCCGGGTGTACGTATCCACTTACCCAACCATGATGGGGCTGATTGATGACGCTGCCGATGGTCAGCGTCGCTTCGGTGTGGGCCACTTCGACCTAATCATCATCGATGAAGCGCACCGTTCTGTATATCAAAAATACCGTGCGATTTTTGGCTATTTCGATGCGATGCTGGTTGGATTAACAGCTACCCCAAAAGACGAAATTGACCACAATACCTACGGACTGTTCGACCTAGAGAGTGGTGTGCCGACCGATGTGTATGGCTTGGATGAGGCGGTCTCCGAAGGATATTTGGTGCCCCCCAAGGGAGTTTCTGTGCCGCTCAAATTTCAGCGAGAGGGCATCAAGTACAAAGAATTGTCGGAGGAAGAAAAAGAGCAGTGGGATGCGCTGGAGTGGGACGAGGATGGCAATGTGCCCGATTCTGTCGACTCGGCTGCGCTGAACAAGTGGCTTTTCAATATCGACACCGTGGACAAGGTGCTCGAACACCTGATGACCAATGGCGAGAAGGTAGCCGGTGGCGACCGCTTAGGCAAGACCATCATCTTCGCTAAAAGTAACGCTCACGCCGACTTTATTGCCGAGCGCTTCAATATCAACTACCCGCACTACAAGGGCCAATTCGCCCGCGTGGTGACCTACAAGACCGAGTATGCGCAGAGCCTGATTGATGAGTTTTCGAGGAAGGAGGACGTGCCGCATATCGCCATCTCGGTGGACATGCTGGACACCGGAATCGACGTACCGGAAGTAGTCAATCTGGTGTTTTTTAAAATCATTCGGTCCAAGACCAAGTTCTGGCAAATGATAGGACGAGGAACCCGCCTGTGCCCCAATCTGTACGGGCCAGGCAAGCACAAGCAGTTTTTCAACGTCTTTGACTACTGCCAGAACTTGGAGTATTTCAGCCAGGAGTTGCCGCCCGATTCGGGTAAGGCTCCGGTGCCGCTGAGTACCTTGCTCTTCCGCGCTCGACTCGAAATGATTTCCGAACTCGACAGGCGAATTGACGACGTTCCGAAGGTTGCGGAAACAGTTTCCACCTACGGCAACCAGCTAAGCGATGCGCAGTTGCGTGGCGAGTTGACCGGCTTGCTGAACCAGCAGGTCGCTGCGATGAACGTGGACAACTTCGTAGTGCGCCCTCAACGCAAATACATCGAGAAATTCTCCAAGGTGGAAGCATGGCAAAAGCTCGACGGCGACAGTCTGGACGAACTAAACCAGAGGGTCGCCAACTTGCCGTCAAGCCTGCTGGACAACGATGAAGAGGCCAAGCGTTTCGATATGTTGGTGCTGCGTACCCAACTGGCGATTTTGCAGGCTCGGCCTGATTTCTTAGCCTTGCGCGAGCGTATGCAGGCTATCGCCAGCGCACTCGAAGAGCAGGAGGCCATTCCTGCCATCCGGGAGCATATGGTGCTGATTCAGTCGATTGCTGGTGAGGACTGGTGGGTAGACGTCACCGTCTCCATGCTGGAAAACGCCCGAAAGAAGTTGCGCGCCTTGGTCAAGCTGATTGAAAAAGGCAAGAAGAACATTGTCTACACCGACTTTGAAGACGAGTTCGGCGCGGACACCACCATTACGCTCCCCGGTGTCAGCACAGGTATGAATCTTGTTAAGTTTAAGGAAAAAGCCCGGCAGTTTCTGCGAGCGCATGAGAGCCACCTATCTTTGCAGCGTCTACGCCGCAACCAACCACTGACGCCTTCTGACCTTGAAGAGCTGGGACGCATGCTGGAGGATGCAGGCGGTTCGCATGACGTAATTCAGCAGGCCACAGAAGAAAGCCATGGACTGGGCATCTTCATTCGCTCGCTGATTGGGTTAGACCGGGAGACTGCCAAGCAGGCTTTCAGCCAGTTTGTCGTTGGCACCACGGTCACCGCCAGCCAGTTGGAGTTCATCGACCTCATTGTGCAATACCTGACGGAGAACGGCGTGATGGATGCTGCACGGCTGTACGAGTCTCCGTTCACCGATATCAGCCAGCATGGCCCCGAGGCATTGTTCTTGCCGATTCGCGTTACCGAGATGGTGCGTGTGCTCGATGAAATCCGTCAGCGTGCTGTCGGTTGACCAAGCACTTATTGCAGGTATGCAGCGTCGGAATGTTGCCTGGAACAAAAAGATGCTGCTTTAAGCCCGCAAAGGACGGAAGCAACCTAAAGTTTACATTAGGATTCTCCGGGTTCAGCAATCGATCCACGACGTTCGGGCGTCGTCATATTCGGCGGCCACGGAGCATTCGTTGGCTCGTATTTAACTCAACGTTGTTGAGGCTAAGGACCGTGTCCAGATCTTAGATTTGACTCAGGCTATTGGTTGTGAATTTATTTAGTTGGTAGAGCTGGATTTTAATTCCTGTCACGGGATCGGGACCCATCACCTGACCCACAGAATTAAAAAAGCCCAGTCTTCGGAATGGGCTTTTTATAGAACGAGAAAAAAGGAGGTTAGATCTGACATTCGAACATGTGCCCTACGTTCACCATGCAGTGTTCCTGCAATGTATGGAATCTTCTCACTCAGCCAAACCTACCCCTATTTGAAGCTATTTTTAAGCCTGAGCTCATGCCCAAATTTCGGACATGGCCCCGGCTTTGACTTTAGAAACTTTGGCTTGAGTCAGCGGCTGGCAATCATCATCTGCTCCATCCCATTCCATACCAACTGCGTATTCAAATCCCGCGACGCCGACAATTTGCCGTTGACGTACAAATTGGTCCGCAGCGCATACCTTCCCTGCGACGCATCCTTCGGCAACGTGATTTCAAACGAGTTCTCAAAGCGTCCGCCCGAGTTGTTGGTCAGCGCCTTGGAACCCGATTTGAACTGCTTGCCATCCTGATCGAACACCACCAACTCTTCGCGCACTTGCATGACCGGTGTCGTCGCACCGTTCACCAGTTCAACGGTTGAGTTGACCACCACCGGTTTGCCACGCTGCACCGTGCTGGCATTTAGGCGTGGCTGGTACGACACCACTTGCGGCTCGGCTGGCAGGCGGCCGCGGGTGCGGATGAAGTCGTTGTCGACCTGGGCGGCGGTGCGGGTCTGACGTGATTGCGAGTTGATGGCCACGCAGCCCAGTGCGGCCACGATGCCACCGGCGGCGGCGCCCCTTGCTGCGCCGCGTTTGCCGTCCATCAGTGCGCCCAGCAGTGCGCCGGCTGCGGCGCCCATCAGTGCCGACGAGCCGACGGCGCACGGGTCCTGCTCGGCGGCGACGCCGCCTTGCGGGTACTGCGTTTGCGACATGCCGCTCTGGCCCGTGGTGGCGCAGCCGGATACCAGGCTCGTCAGCAACGTCAGCACAACGATCTTTTTCATTGGCGTTTTCATGGTTTTCCCTGATGAGACTGCATTATCTGATGGTGGTTTCTTCTTGCAGCATCTGGCGTTCGCGATCGCGGATCTGCTGCATCATGCTGTCGAGCTGCGGATTGTTCGGATCGGCCCGGCGTGCGCTTTCTACATAGGTTTTGGCGGCATCAAATTTTCGCTGCAACAGCGCCTGCTCAGCATCGCGCAGGAACATCGTTGCCATCGAAGTACGCTGCGCGGCACCCGTGTCTTGTGTCGCTGAAGCACTCGGCGCACTCGGCGCACGCTGCGCAGCCGGTTCCTGGCTTGGTGCACGCTGGACCGGCACGGCGCTTGGCATGAAGACCTCGGCAGGCGGCGCCGGTTGGGCTGCAGCCGCATCGGCGGCATCCAACGCGTCGACCTCCCATTTGAGCTGGTTCAGGCTGGGTTCATCGCGGTTCAGGCCAGTCAGTTTGGCCAGTGCGGCCCTGGCTTGCGCCTGGTCACGTGCATCGAGCGCGCTGCGCACGTCGGCCAGCGCTGCCTTTATGGATTCCTGGGTCGCCTCCAGCCGGGTGCGCAAGGCTTCGGCCTCCGGCTTGTTTGAACACGCTGCCGTCAATTCGTTCAGTCCCGCGCGCGCACGACCGGGCCGGCTGTCCTGCAGCAAGCCGTCGATTGCACGGAAATTGCGCTGGCAGGCGTTATCGGTCTTTTCCGCTGCGGCAATCGCGCGTTGCAAGGTGTTGACCTTGGCGCGCTCCTTGTCGCTGCATTCGGCGCTGGCCCGCAGCGCCTGGGTGCGCGCGGCGGCAAGGTCGCCCGCCGTGACCGCCTGGGTGCCCAGGTCGAAGGCCGATTCGCAGGCGTTTTCCTCGATCACCGGCTTGTCATTGGAGCCCATGTTGTAGAGCACAACCAGCAGCAGCGCGATCCCGCCGGCGATCCACTTGCCCTTCCCGCCTTTGCGCGTTGCGGGCGGTATCGGCGCGCGATCGGCAGGCCGGGAAGGCGTTGCGGGCGCAGATGGCGGCACAGCAGCAGCTGGAGGAACGCTTGCCGTCGGCGCCGCAACTGGTCGCGGTGTCACAACAGGCGCCGCTGGCGCAGGGACGCTTGGCGGCGCTGGTACCGCAGCAACCGAAGCAGCAACAGGAACCGCAACTGGAGCAGCAGCCGGCACAACCTTGCGCACCGCCCCATCCACCCCTTCACCACAGAATGGACAGAACGCCACCTCACCCTGCAGCGTCGCGCTGCAGCCAGAACACTGTTTCAAAGTCTCGTCCTCACAGCATCGGTGGCAACGGCGGCGGCGAGGCCGGCGCCCCGAACAGCATCGTCAATTCCGGCAACTGCCCCAGCTCACCCCACGCTGCAAGGCCCACGCGCCACACCTTCGTACCAGCGACCACGACCTGCCCCGCTTGCACCATCTGCGCGATCTGCTGCGCGCTGTACGGGCCGAACTGCTGCCCGCCAATGCCCAGATGATATTGATGCTCGACGAGCGGTGGCGGCATACCCAGTGGCGGTGGCGTCGCACCCAGCGGCGGCGGCATGCCAGGCATGCCCGGCGCGCCCGCCGGGAACGTGGCAGCTGGCGCGGTAGCCTGCGGCGCGAGCAACGCGTCTAACTTACCGGCATTGAATGCATCCGGCTTGATGACGTATTTCAAGCGCAGATGACCATCCTCGCCCGGCTCGCGCACTTCCCAGTCATACGCGTCTTCGTCCGAATCCGGCACGACGCTCGCCCACTCCGTCAGCACCTCGAGCAATTGCTCGTCAGCGCGGTCGATGTCGCGCTGGCTCATGCCCTTACGGCGCGCCTTCTCGGCCAGCTCGCGCTTGGCTTCGCCGGCAATCGCGCTGGCAAAGCCCTTGCGGTCATCCTGTGCGCCCGTCGCGTCTTCCACCAGTTTCGGCGTGTAGACGGCCGTCTCGTAGTAGCTGGCCAGTGCTGCCAGCGCGACGGTCTGGCTGGCGTCGAGTTCAGACAGGCGTTCCTGCACCCGCTCGACAATGGCGT
>Ga0308158_10004984_pt1 | contig 11014 bp, 11 predicted proteins | sample PhyBR2_FD_201038 | JGI IMG/M metagenome (GOLD analysis project Ga0308158, IMG submission 201038) | Phyllosphere microbial communities from UC Gill Tract Community Farm, Albany, California, United States - DLSLB.R2 | ecosystem: Host-associated > Plants > Phyllosphere > Unclassified | place: USA...
CCCCCCCGGGCCCCGCTTCTCGCGTCTGCGGGCTGAGCTAACCGCCCAGACCGGCGAGGAAGGCACGCGCAACGGCCCGAGGCTGCTGCTGGTGCCAGACCACATGCTCGGCACGCTGCGGGCCGTCGGCGATCGCGACGGCGGACACGTCTGCCGAAGAGCGGGCGACGACACCAGGGGCGAGCATCGAGACGGCGAGTCCCGCCGCGACGAGGCCGAGAATCAGGTCCGCCGACCCGGCTTCGAAGGCGACGTCCCTGGTCAGACCGGCGGATGCGAAGGGCAGGTCGCTCTGCGCTCTTCCCGACGTGCCGGCGGGGAAATCGGCGAATGTCTCCCCGGCGATATCGGCGAGCCGGATCTCGGTGCGGCGAGCGAGCGCATGCTCTGGCGGCATCGCCGCCACCAGCCGCTCTCGGCCGAGCAGGCGGTGCGCTACGCCGGAAGGCTCGACATCGGCGCGCAGACCGAGGAAGGCGACGTCGAGCGCGTCACCGCGCACATCTGAGATCAGTGAGTCGCTGTTGCCGACGGTCAGCTCCACCCGCACATCCGGGTGCGTCGCGCGGAATCCGGCCATCGCGCGCGGTATGTCGACGGCTGCCACCGTGGGGATGACGCCGACCCTCAGAGTCCCGACGACCCGGCCGCTCGCGGCGATGGCATCCTCCCGTGCCGCAGCAGCCGCCGAGACGGCCATGCGAGCGTGGTGAAGAAAGGCGAGCCCCGCCTCCGTGGGCCGGACGCCGCGACTCGACCGGACGAACAGCCGCTGATCGAGTTCCCGCTCGAGGGCGGCGATCTGATGACTCAGTGCGGACTGCGTGACGAAGCAACGCTCGGCCGCGCGGGTGAAGCTCGAGGTCGAGGCGACCTCGACGACGTAGCGAAGCTGCTGCAGATCCATACATAGATGATCGCTGCTCATCCATGAGGTGACAACCATGCATTGGACTCATTCCCGGCAGACCCGCACCCTGGAGGCATGACCCAGCTACGCCTCCTTCTGCTCACCGCACTCGCTCCCATCGCCTGGGGAACGACGTACCTCGTGACGACAGAACTGCTTCCCGCCGGGCATCCGATGCTGGCTGGACTCCTTCGGGCTCTTCCCGCCGGGCTGCTCGCGCTTTTCATCGGCAGAGCCGTGCCGCGCGGCTCGTGGCTATGGAGGTCTGCTGTTCTGGGCACCCTGAACATCGGAGCGTTCTTCCCGCTGCTCTTCATCGCAGCCGAGCGCCTTCCCGGCGGCGTCGCGGCAGCGGTAGCCGGCGTCCAGCCGTTGATCATCATCGGCCTCGGCTGGATGATCCTGCGGGAGAGGACCCGGCCGCTCGCCACGGCCGCGGCCATCGCCGGCGCTGTGGGCGTCGCGCTCGTCGTCATCGGACCGACCGCGCAGCTCGACATGATCGGTGTGCTGGCGGCTCTCGGTGGCATCGCAGCCACAGCATCCGGCGTCGTGCTCACGAAGCGCTGGGGGCGGCCGGCCGGCATCGGCCCGATCGCCTACGCGGGGTGGCAGCTCACGGCCGGCGGTCTGGTGCTCCTCCCGCTGACGGTGCTGCTGGAGCCCATGCCCGCGCGAATCGACCTCGCTGCGATCGGCGGATACGTCTGGCTCGGCACCGTCGGCGGGATCGCCGCGTACGTGCTGTGGTTCCGCGGCATCCAGCAGCTTCCGGTGGCGGCACCCGGGCTGCTGGCGCTGCTGTCCCCCGTCGTCGCCACGGTTCTCGGTGTCATGGTCGCCGGCGAGACGTTCACCCTCACGCAATCGGCAGGTATCGCGATCGTGCTCGTCGCACTGGTCAGCGGCCAGGCGTTCGCGCACCAGCGCGACGGTCTCGGTGCCGGCTCCCCTGCGACGCGCACAGGCGAGCCGGCCGGCGTCAGGTGACGCGAATCAGCTCTTGCCGAACAGCTTCTGGATCTCAGCGAGGTCCGCCTCGCTCGGCGCCTTCTGGCCGAGCCCGAAGCCGGTGCCAGTGGGATTGGCGTTGGCTGTGGCGACGCCCGCGTTCTCTGCCGCGCGCTTGGCGGGGTTGCCCGAACGGGATCCGCCGCTCTTGCCCTTGGCGCCCTTCTTGCCGCGCTTCGCGGATGCCCCTGGCTTGCCCATCGGGCCCATGCCCGGGATCTGCGGGGTTCCGCCGCGCGCGACCGTCTTCATCATCTTGGCGGCCTGCTCGAAACGCTGCACGAGCTGGTTGACGTCGGTGACCGTCATACCCGAGCCCTTCGCGATGCGCAGGCGACGCGATCCGTTGAGGATCTTCGGGTTGCGGCGCTCGCCGGGCGTCATCGAGCGGATGATCGCCTCGGTCCGGTCGATCTCGCGCTCGTCGAAGTCCTCGAGCTGCTGCTTCATCTGGCCCATGCCCGGCAGCATGCCGAGCATCTTCTTCATCGAGCCCATCTTCTTCATCTGCTGAAGCTGGTCGAGGAAGTCCTCGAGCGTGAAGGCCTCATTGGCCAGCTTCTCGGCCATCTTCATGGCCTCTTCCTCATCGAAGGCCTGCTGAGCCTGTTCGATGAGGGTGAGGATGTCACCGAGGTCGAGGATGCGGCTCGCCATGCGGTCAGGGTGGAACGGCTCGAGATCCTCGAGGTTCTCACCCGTGGAGGCGAAGATGATGGGGCGCCCGGTCACCGAGGCGACCGAGAGCGCGGAGCCACCGCGGGCGTCACCGTCGAGCTTCGACAGCACGACGCCGGTGAAGTCGACGCCCTCCTGGAAGGCCTTGGCCGTGTTCACGGCATCCTGACCGATCATCGCGTCGATCACGAACAGCACCTCGTCGGGGCTGGTCGCCTTGCGGATGTCGGATGCCTGCTTCATCAGCTCCGCATCGACACCGAGGCGTCCTGCGGTGTCGATGATGACCACGTCGTGCTGGTGGCGGCGCGCGTACTCGACGCCGTCCTTCGAGACGCGGATCGGGTCGCCGACGCCGTTGCCCGGCTCGGGCGCGAAGATCGTGGCACCGGCACGCTCGGCGACGACCTGCAGCTGGTTGACCGCGTTGGGACGCTGGAGGTCGGCGGCGACGAGAAGAGGCGTGTGGCCTTCGCCCTCGAGCTGCTTGGCCAGCTTGCCTGCGAACGTCGTCTTTCCCGAGCCCTGGAGGCCCGCGAGCATGATCACGGTCGGCGGCGTCTTGGCGAACTCGAGACGGCGCTGCTCGCCGCCGAGGATGCCGACGAGCTCCTCGTTCACGATCTGCACGACCTGCTGCGCCGGGTTCAGCGCCTTGTTCACCTCGTCGCCGAGTGCGCGCTCGCGCACCTTGCCGGTGAAGTCCTTGACGACCTGCAGCGCGACGTCTGCGTCGAGCAGAGCGCGGCGGATCTCGCGGACGGTGCCGTCGACATCGGCGGGGGTCAGCTTTCCCTTCGTGCGCAGATTGCGGAAGGTCTCGGTGAGCCGATCGGAGAGCGTGCCAAACGTAGCCATGGTGCCTCTGATTCTACGCGAGCGACGCCCCTACTCCGAGCGCGGCCCGCAGGGCGTCCTTCGCGCGCTGATAGCGGCCTCGGGCGGTCGATGCCGGGATGCCGAGCAGCTCAGCGGCATCGGAGATGCTCATCCCCTCCCAGTGCACGAGCCGGATGAGCTCGGCCAGGTCGGGTTCGAGCCGATCGATCGCATCTCGCACGTCGGCTCCCTCGTCGGCCGGCGGTGCCGACGCCGCCTCGCGCACCTGCAGCCGGATGCGATCGGCCAGCGCCCATCGGCGCCGCAGGCCGCGAGCATGATTGAGCAGCGTGCCCCTGGCGATGCCGAACAGCCACATGCGAGCGCGCTCGGTGTCGCCGGGGAGCTCTGCGACCCGGCGCCAGGCGACGACCATCGTCTCCCCGAGCAGGTCGGGCGCGTCATCGGGTCCGACCCGCCGTTCGAGGTAGGCGAGAAGGGCGGACGCCGAGGAATCGAGAGCACGGGTCAGTCGCGCGTCGTCGTGGCGACTCACTCCTGTGCACCCTCTCCGCCCCAGTCCTCGCCTTCGCAGTGCAGCTGGCTGTGAGCCTCTGCCCCGGCGAGACCGTGCTCCGAGTCGTAGCCATGCTCCTTCAGCTCGTTGTGCATCGCTTGGCTCATGGCCTGCTCGTGGGCCGTCCACGCGTTGAGGTCGGCGATGCGCGGATCCTTCGCCGCCTCGGGGTCACGCGCCATCGCCTCTTCGACGACAGCGAGCGACTCAGCGATGAAAGGATCGGCGGCGGCCTCGACATCCGTGTGCGCGAACCAGTCGTCGATGATGCGATTCACGTTCGCCTCCACGAACGGGTCGGCGATGTCATAGCCGCTGAACCGGATCTCGCACTGCCCCCACGTCGGCGCGGTATAGGTGTAGCTGCGGTTCGGGTTCTCAAGCCCGGCGATCCAGACCCAGTCCGAGTTCGCCGTGGCCACGCCGGCGGTGCCGATCAGTGCAACCGCGGCGATGCCCGTGATCAGCGATGTCCTTCTGCGCCGCTTCGGCGGGCGCACCGTGTCATGGGCGTCTGCCGCCATCTGCGCCAGGGCGGCGTCGTGGCCCCTGCCTCTGTCCGCGAGCGCGGGTGAGGATCGGTCGAGCAGGTCGTCGAGCGAATCGGTCATGAGGTCCTCCTTCAGCGGGTCTCACTCATGACGTGTCCGTCCGGGCGCGAAACGTCCTCAGCGCCAGGGAAGATCGTGGATCGCGTGCAGCGCCTCATCGAACTGCGACTCCAGCGACGCCTGACCAGCCCCGCGCTCAGCCCACACCCGCACTGAGGAGAGCACGGCGGTCGCCAGAGCCGACCCCAGGATGTCAGCGCGGACCACCTCGACTCCTGCGCTGCGCGCGGTCGCGGCGATGGCCGACGCCAGGCGGGCGTGCCGCAGTCCGGTGTCGCGCATCAGCTCCGCCTCGACTCCCATCGCGCTGGCATGGCGCAGTGCGAGGGCGAGCGGGTCGGGAGCGAGGCCGTGCAGCATCGGACGCAGCGCGTCTCGTACGGAGTCGCCGTCGGCATCCCTTCCCAATCGGGCCAGCGCCACCAGCGCAGCGTCGAGCCTGGCGTCGAAACCCGACCACAGCACGTCGCTCTTCGATGAGAAGTAGTTGAAGAAGCTCGACCTGCTCACCCCTGCTCGCTGGGTGATGTCGACGATCGAGGTCGCCTCGTACCCCTGCTCGAGGAAGAGCTCACAGGCGGCCTCTGCGAGGGTCTCGCGCGACGAAGCCCGAGGGCGCCCTGCTCGCGAAGCCGTGGTCATAGCGCTCAGCGTAGCCGCGCGTCGCGACCGTCGCCGCCCGAAGCGGCGTATGGTGGTGCGAGGCAAGTTCTTGGACACTATCCAACAATTGAGAGAAGCCCCCATGCTCGACATCCAGTTCCCCGGCCTGGCGCCCGCCTACGTGCCTTACCTCGACGGATGGGAGCTGCAGCGCAGCATCCACCACGACATCGTCGCCGGCACGAGACCCGACACACTGCTGCTCCTCGAGCACGAGGCGGTCTACACCGCGGGCACCCGCACCGAGGATCACGAGCGTCCGCAGGACGGCACTCCTGTCGTCGACGTCGACCGAGGCGGCAAGATCACGTGGCACGGTCCTGGTCAGCTCGTCGGGTATCCCATCGTCCGCCTGCGCGAGCCGATCGACGTCGTGGCGCACATACGTCGGCTCGAGCGCCTGCTCATCGGCATTCTCGAGCCTCTCGGCGTCGATGGCTACCAGGTCGAGGGCCGCAGCGGCGTGTGGGTGCGCCGACCGCTCGGCGAAGACAAGGTCGCTGCGATCGGCGTGCGCGTTCAGCAGGGGGTCACCATGCACGGATTCGCGATCAACTGCGACAACACCCTCGCGGGCTTCCGCGGAATCATCCCGTGCGGCATCACCGACGCCGGCGTCACCACCGTCAGCGAGGTCACGGGAGCGCACGTGACGCCGTCCGACATCGTGCAGGCCGTCGCGGACGCATTCACCGCGGAGTACGCGACCGAGACCGAGGGGGTCGCCGCATGAGCGCCGCCCACCCCGACGGGCGCAGGCTGCTGCGGCTCGAGGTCCGCAACGCCGAGACGCCGATCGAGCGCAAGCCCGAGTGGATCAAGACCAAGGCGAAGATGGGGCCGGAGTACACCGCATTGCAGTCGTTGGTGAAGACCGAGGACCTGCACACCGTCTGCCAGGAGGCGGGATGCCCCAACATCTTCGAGTGCTGGGAGGACCGCGAGGCGACCTTCCTCATCGGAGGATCGCAGTGCACGCGCAGATGCGACTTCTGCCAGATCGACACCGGCAAGCCCGACGCATACGACACAGATGAACCGCGCCGAGTCGCCGAGAGCGTGCAGCGGATGGCGCTGCGATACGCGACGGTGACGAGCGTCGCCCGCGACGACCTGCCGGACACGGGCGCCTGGTTGAACGCCGAGACCGTGCGGCAGATCCACGCCATGAACCCGAACACGGGCGTGGAGCTGCTCGCGAACGAGCACAACGCCGACCCTGCGTTCCTGGGTCAGATCTTCGACGCGCGGCCGGAGGTCTTCGCGCACAACGTCGAGACGGTGCCCCGGATCTTCAAGCGCATCCGTCCGGCTTTCACCTATGAGCGCTCGCTCAGCGTGATCACGCAGGGGCACGAGGCAGGGCTCATCACGAAGTCGAACCTCATCCTCGGCATGGGCGAGGAGCCGGAAGAGGTCGTCCAGGCGCTGCAGGATCTGCACGATGCAGGGTGCGACATCATCACGATCACGCAGTACCTGCGCCCTACGCCCCGCCACCTTCCGGTCGCCCGCTGGGTCAAGCCCGACGAGTTCGTCGAGTTCAAGGCCGAGGCAGAACGAATCGGGTTCCTCGGCGTGCTGGCCGGCCCGCTCGTGCGTTCGTCCTACCGCGCCGGACGCCTGTGGGCGCAGTCGATGATCTCGAAGGGTCGCGAGATCCCGCCGCACCTCGCGCACATCGCCGACAGCGCCGACCTCGGCTTCGCCCAGGCCGTCTGAGCGCAGGGATCTGCGGGCGCCCAGCGCCCTGGGACGCCCACAGCCGACCGGCAGGCGCAAGGGGGGATGCCGTCTTCTGCCGCCCGCTGTAGCCTGCCCGGATGCTGAAGATCGTGTCGATCGTCATCAGGGTGCGCGACATCGCCGCTCAGGCCCGCTTCTGGACCGAGGCGCTGGACTACGTGGAGCGCGACCCGCCGGAGGACGACTGGGTCGTGCTGAGACCGCGAGACGCGCAGGCGCCGTGCATCGCACTCGACGCGCACGCCTCGGAGCGGATCCTGCCGCCGCGCATCCACCTCGACATCTACGCCGAGGATCAGGCATCCGAGATCCGGCGTCTCATTGCACTCGGGGCCCAAGAGGTGCCGTGGGACCGGCGACCCGCTGATGCCGACTACGTGATCCTGGAGGATCCGGAGGGCAACCGGTTCTGCGTCGTCGACCGGCCGGATTGGTCGGGCTGGAGCGAAAGCGCCCCGATGGGCTCCGACGGCTAGTCGGCGCTGGTGACGGACTGCACCGAGCCGTCCGACGCCAGGTTCACCAGCAGCACCTCATCGGTCTCATCAGCATCGAGCGCGTACTCGAGCACCGCGAACGGCTCGGACCCGCCGTGCTCGTCGGCGAGGATCGTCATGCTCGACAGGCGCAGCGAGCGGATGATGTCGACAGCGGCATCGCCGCTCACGTCGACCAAAACGTCCTCGAGATCGTCGCCGAACGCCTCCTGCTGCTGCAGGATGTACTCGGTCACCTCGCTGGTACGGTCGTCGACCTCGGTCAACATCGCGCCGCGAACCGAAGCATCCAATGCCTCGATCCCGGCGATCAGCGCCGCCGCGACATCCAGAGCGGCGATCGAGACGTCGTCCTGATCAGGGGCGGTGAGATCGACCGTCACCGACTGGTCGCCGAAGTCGACGCGCTCCGTCCAGAAGATGGCGCCGTCAGGCCCCGAGGACAGGACCCCGAAATAGTCGTGTTCGATCGCCATATCGCTATGAAACCAGCCTCTCCGCCGCGGCGGTAGTCCTACGCGCCGACGAGAGACGACACGAACACGTGCGGCGTGAAACCCGTGAGATCGTCGATGCCCTCGCCCTGACCGAGAAGCTTGACCGGGATGCCCGTCCGCTCCTGCACGGCGAGCACGAAGCCTCCCTTGGCCGAGCCGTCGAGCTTGGTGATGACCAGGCCGGTGACTCCGGCATGCTGCAGGAAGGACTCCGCCTGCATGACTCCGTTCTGACCCGTCGTCGCGTCGAGCACCAGCAGGACCTCGCTGATCGGAGCCTGCTTCTCGACGACCCGGCGCACCTTCGACAGCTCGTCCATCAGACCGCTCTTCGTGTGCAGCCGGCCGGCGGTGTCGATGATGGCGATCTCGATGCCCTGGTTCTTCGCATACTCGACGGTCTGGAAGGCGACGGACGCCGGATCCTGCCCCTCGTGCTGGGGCCGCACGATGGCCGCTCCCCCGCGCTGCGCCCAGGTGGCCAGCTGCTCGACGGCAGCTGCGCGGAAGGTGTCTGCGGCACCCACGACGACGCTTCGCTCGTACCCGCGCAGGAACTTGGTGAACTTGCCGATGGTCGTGGTCTTGCCTACGCCGTTCACGCCGACCACCAGCACGACGGCCGGACGCTCGGTGAGCTTCAAGGTAGTGTCGAACTTCGCGAAGCGCTCTTCGAGGGTCTCTCGCAGCATGCGCTGCAGATCCCTCGGATCGGTCGTGCGGTAGCGGTCGACCTTCTCGTGCAGCTCGTCGAGCAGCTGCTCGGTGATATCGGGCCCGAAGTCAGCTGTGATCAGCGCCGTCTCGAGGTCTTCCCACGTCGACTCGTCGATCGTGGGCTTGACGAACATGCCGCGCAGCGCACGACCGAGGGACCAGGATTTCTCCGCCATGACTCCAGCCTAGATCCCCCATGGGTGCCGAATCCCCCGTGGAGGTCAGGCCGACGCCGCAGCGCGGTCACCCACGCGCTGACCGACCACGGCTGAGACGCCGTCCTGCCGCATCGACACGCCGTACAGTGCATCGGCGATCTCCATCGTGCGCTTCTGATGCGTGATCACCAGAAGCTGCGAACTCTCGCGCAGCTGTTCGAAGACCGTCAGAAGACGACCGAGGTTGGCGTCGTCGAGCGCGGCCTCGACCTCGTCGAGGATGTAGAACGGGCTGGGGCGGGCTTTGAAGATCGCGACGAGCAGAGCCACCGCGGCCAGCGATCGTTCACCACCCGACAGCAGCGAGAGCCGCTCGATCTTCTTGCCCACGGGGCGCACGGCCACCTCGATGCCGGTCGTCAGCATGTTGTCCGGATCGGTGAGGGAGATGCTGCCCGAGCCCCCGGGGAACAGAAGGGGGAAGACCTCACCGAACGCCTGCTTCGTGTCCTCGAAGGCGGCCGCGAAGATCGTCTGCATCCGCTCGTCGAGCTCGGCGATGATCGTGAGCAGGTCCTGCCGGGTCTTGGTGAGGTCGGCGAGCTGCTCGGTCAGGAAGGCATGCCGCTGCTCGAGAGCGGCGAACTCCTCGAGTGCGAGCGGGTTCACCCTGCCGAGCTGCGCGAGCTTTCGCTCCGCCTCTTTCAGCCGCCGCTCCTGCACGCGCCGGTCGAAGGGGACGCCTGCGGCATCCTGCTCATCCTCCCCTGCCGGAGCGCCGGGGTCACGCGGGATCGGCTGGTCGGGGCCATATTCCGCAACGAGAATATCTTCGTCGAGCGCCAGCTCGGATGCCACACGATCGAGCAGGCTGCCCAAGTGGAGCTTCTTCTCGTGGATCTGGAGTTCGAGGCCGTGGACGCTCTCGGTGAGCGCGGCGAGACGCTCTCGCAGCGCGGTCTCCTGCTTGCGCAGAGAGACGAGCTCCTCATTGTGCGCCGAGCGCTCCGCCTCGGCCGCAGCGAGGGCGACGCGTGCCTCGCTGACAGACCGGTCGATCGAATCGAGCACGCGGGGCAGCTCTTCGGCGACCGCTGAGGCAGCAGCCCGCTGAGCCCGACGGATCACCGCCCGTCGCGCGGCCTCCGCGGCAGCGTCGCGCTCCTGTTCGCGCTGACGCTCGAGGGCGACCACCCGGGCCTGCGCGGCACGCACGCGTTCCCGAAGCGTCTCGATCTCGAGCCTCGCGCGCACCTCCGATTCACGAGCGGATTCCAGCGCCTCGAGAAGCCCGTCGCGAGCGGAAGCATCGAGCACAGGGCGAGGCTCCGATTCGGCGTCCTGCAGCTCGGCCTTCCCCGCTGCCGCCTTCTGCTCCGCGTCAGCGACGGCGGACTGCGCCTGCGCGAGGCTCGTCTCGAGTCGGTCGCACTCGGCCACCGCCGCCTCATGCTGCACTGTCACCCGGTTGACCTGCTCCGCATGGTTCGCCAGCGCCGCGTCGTGCTCTCGCAGCTCCCTCAGCGCATCCTTCGCCACACGCCGCGCCGTCTCCACGCGTTCGGTGGCATCGACGCGGGCCTCCCGCAGCGCGTCGACGACCGTCCTCACCTCGGCGAGGCGCTCGCCGGCGGCGTCGCGTTCCGCAGCGAGCTCGAGGCGCGAGGTCTCGCCCGATCCGCCGCGCAGAGTGTGCGCGGTGACGACCTCGCCGTTCTTCGTGACGATGGTCGACCTGTCGTCGCCGAGTCCGTCCAGCGCCGCCCTGGCCACGCGCGCCGCGGCGAGGTCTTCCGCGATCAGCACGGCGGCGAGCAGCCCGCGCACGCCGTGAGGGGCCTCGACGACGTCGACGGCCGGCACGACGCCGGCGACACTCGAGCCGATCACCTCGCCAGTCACCGTGCCCTGAGCGATCACGATGTCGACCGTTCCCCTGGTGCCCTCATCGACGAGGGCGAACGCATCGTCCGGACCATCGACCAGAACTCCTTCGGCGAGCGGTCCGAGCACGGCGGCGATCGCACCCTCGAATCCCGCTCTGACCTGCACCGAATCTCCCACCAGTCCGCGCACCCCCGGTGCGCCGGACGCCACGATCTCGGCTGCGCCGCCCGACAGCGACAGCGC
>Ga0308158_10004988_pt1 | contig 11012 bp, 10 predicted proteins | sample PhyBR2_FD_201038 | JGI IMG/M metagenome (GOLD analysis project Ga0308158, IMG submission 201038) | Phyllosphere microbial communities from UC Gill Tract Community Farm, Albany, California, United States - DLSLB.R2 | ecosystem: Host-associated > Plants > Phyllosphere > Unclassified | place: USA...
ACCTCCGAAGTTCGGCCTCACGACCCGTCAGGTCGTTCAGCAGGGCGGAAATGGCGTTGATGCGTTCGGCTTCCATGATATCGGCAGTCTCAATGTGGGTTGAATCGAACCGGGGATTATACCCGACACCAAGCGCCCATGCGGCTGTATGGCTTGCCCGGCGGCGGGGCAAGGGGTACCATCGCGCGGTCTTGTTACCCGGATTACCCATGAACCGCTCCCTGCGTTACCAGATCAGCACTGCGCTCGTCACCCTATTGCTCCTCATTGTTCCTGTCCACGCTGCCAACAAGGCGCCGGCCGGCGCCACCGCCGTGCTGGCGGTGCTGGAAACCTCCGACCTGCACGCCAACGTCGTCGGCTACGACTACTACAAGCTGGCCGCCGAACCGTCGATCGGCGTCGACCGCACCGCCACGCTGATCAAGGCCGCGCGCAAGGAATTCGCCAACACGCTCTTGCTCGACAATGGCGACACGATCCAGGGCACAGCATTCGCCGACTACCAGGCACTGGTCAAACCGCCCGCCTGCAACGAGGTGCTGGGCATCTACAAGATCATGAATGCGCTGGGCTACGAAGGCGGCACGGTCGGCAACCACGAATTCAACTACGGCCTGCCGTTCCTGAACCGGATCACGGGCAGCCAGTTCCAGGTCAAGGGCGTTGAAAAAGGCCCGCGCTGTGCCGGTCCGGCGTTCCCGATCGTGCTCGCCAACGTGAACAGCCTGCAAACAAAAGCGCCGCTGTTCGCGCCATACCGGATCATCGACAAGAAGATCACGGTGCGCGGCCCCGATGGCAAGCCGGTCGAGACGCTGGTAAAAGTCGGCATCATCGGCTTCACGCCGCCCGACATCATGGCGTGGGACAAGCGCTGGCTGGAAGGCCGCGTGGTCACTGCCGGCGTGCGCGAAACGGCAGAAAAATACATCCCCGAGATGCGCAAGAAAGGCGCGCAGCTGATCGTGGCGCTGGCGCACGGCGGCCTGGACGACAGCCCGTATTCGCCGGCCATGGAAAACGCCAACTGGCACCTGGCGAAAGTGCCAGGCATCGACGTCATGCTGATGGGGCATGCGCATCAGCTGTTCCCGAACGCCGAGAGCGCGGTCCCGCAATTCAACCTGCCGGGCGTGGACAAGGTGCGCGGGCTGGTGCACGGCGTGCCGACCGTGATGCCGAGCCAGTGGGGCAAGCACCTGGGCGTGGTCCAGCTGCACCTGGCTTACGACGGCAAGACCTGGACGGTCGACAAGGACAAGACCGTCGTGCAGGCGCGCGCCACGCAGACGGGCGCCAAGACCTTCGTCGAACCGGATGCTGAAGTAGCCGCCCTGGTGCGCGCCGAGCACGAAGCGACGATCGCCTACGTGAAGACGCCGGTAGGGCGCTCGGCGTTTCGCATGACGAGCTATTTCGCCGACGTGGGCGACCCGTCCGCGCTCGAAGTCGTCAACCGCGCGCAGGCCGAGTACGTGAGCAACTACGTCAAGACGAACCTGCCGCAATACGCCGGCCTGCCGGTGCTGTCGGTGTCGGCGCCGTTCAAGGCGGGCTTTCCGGGCGTGACGGATTACACCGATGTGCCCGCCGGCGACCTGGCGCTGAACAATGCAGCCGACCTGTATCTGTTCCCGAACTCGCTGTATGCGGTGAAGGTCGATGGCGCAGGCCTGAAGGCGTGGCTGGAAACGGCGGCGCAGCGCTTCAACACGATCGACCCGGCGGTAGCCGCGCCGCAGGAACTGGTCAACACGCGCTTCCCGAGTTTTAACTTCGACACGATCACGTCGAAGGATGTCAGCTACGAGATCGATGTGACGAAAAAGCCGGGCGAGCGCATCGTGAACCTGACGTATCTGGGCAAGCCGGTCGCGCCGGCGCAGGCGTTCCTGGTCGCGACCAACAACTACCGCGCCAGTGGCGGTGGCGGCTTCCCGGGGCTCGATGGCAGCAATATCGTCATCGCGTCGCCCGATAACAACCGCGACATCCTGATCGCGCACATCCGCGCGGCCAAGGAACTGACGCGCGCGTCGCATGGCGCGGCGCGCAGCTGGCGTTTTGCGCGGGCCGAGACGAAGGGGCAGGTGGTGTTTCATTCGGCGCCGGGCCTGGAGGGGCTGGCGCGCGAGGCGGGGCTGGGCAATGTCAGCCAGGTGAGGGCAGACGATGGCAGCGGCAAGGGGACGGCGCTGTACGCAGTCGATTTGTCGAAGTAAACGGTTGGACCAGGATGGATGCCGGCCCAGGGGCCGGCATTTTTATTGGCTGTCCCGTACGGCGCTACTGGGTCAGCTTGCTTACCATCTCGGCCAGGTCGTGCAGCTTGAATGGCTTGGGCAGGATTTGCAGCTCGAGCGCCGAATCTGGCCGTTCCAGCGCATTTTCGGAGTAACCGGTCGCGGCCAGCGTGGCGACACCGGGGTAGGTGCGCCGCACAGTGTCGATCAATTGCAAACCGTTCATCCCGCCCGGCATGATGACGTCTGAAAATACCAGGTCGACCGTGGCCGACTCGAGCACGACCAGTGCTGCTTCGCCGCTTTCCGCTTCCAATGTTTCATAGCCGAGCGAGGCGAGGAACGCGGCCGACATTTCGCGGACGTCGGGATTGTCGTCGACGACCAGCACACGTTTGGGGGCGACGCCTGGTGCCTGGTCATCCGGCGCAGGTGACGTGTCGTTCTCGTCCTGCGGGCCGCTTCGCACATGGCTGGCGACCGGGAACAGCATGCGTACCTGGGTGCCCTTGCCGACTTCGCTGTCGAGCTCCAGCCGGCCATGGGATTGCTCCGCAAAGCCGTGCACCATTGCAAGGCCCAGCCCGGTACCCGGACCTTTGGTCGTGAAGAACGGCTCGGTGGCGCGGCCCATGACGTCCCGCGACATGCCTTCGCCAGTATCCGAAACACAGATAACGACATACTCATCGCCAAGCAGCCGTTGCGCTTCGATTTTTTGCTTGTCACGCAGTACCGATGTGCCGATGGTGATGGTGCCACCCTGCGGCATGGCGTCGCGCGCGTTGATCAAGGTGTTCAGCAGCGCCACTTCGAACTGGTGCGGGTCGATGCAGCATTCGGGCAGCGCGGGGCGCAGATCGAGACGCAGCTCGATCTGTTCGCCCAGCGTGCCGACCAGAATTTCGCTGAATGCGATGACGTGGCTGTTCAGGTTGACCAGGCGCGGCTCGAGGCGCTGCTTGCGCGCGAACGCCAGCAATTGCTGCGTGAGCTTGGTCGCCTTTTGCAGCGCCGCCTGGCTTTTCGCCAGCATCTTGCCGGTCAGGTCGGGGTTGGACAGGCTCTTGAGCGCGATTTCCTGGTTCCCGATCGCCACTTGCAGCAGATTATTGAAGTCATGTGCCAGCCCGGCAGTAAGCTGGCCGATGGCTTCCATCTTCTGCGCCTGCGTGTAGGACATCTCGGTGATGCGGCGCGAGGTAATGTCGAGCTGTGATGCGAAAAAGTAGAGCAGTTCGCCATCCTTGTCGAATACCGGGCCGATGAACAGACCGTTCCAGAAAGGAGTGCCATCCTTTTTGTAATTCAGGATATCGACTGCCACCGCCTTGTGCTCTGCCAGCGCCGTGCGCAGTTCGTCGATCACAGCGCGGTCGGTATCGCGCCCTTGCAGAAAACGGCAATTGTTCCCCAGAATCTCGTCAGGCGTATAGCCAGTCAGGTCGAGAAATGCCCCGTTGACGAAAACGATCGGGTTGTCCTTCTGGCGCGGGTCGGTCACGACCATCGGCATGCGCGTCATTTCGACCGCCGCGAAGAAGATATTGTCCTGGTTGGCAAATCCCGACTGGGAGATCGAACTGGACTTCCAGTGTTCCACACCCGGGTTGCCCATGGGGTTATAGGCACTGCCTTCCACGTCTCCACCAGCCTTGACACCCACGCTGCCGTTTGCCTTCACCAACTCGTCACCGTCGTCGCGAGAAAATGCGCTAACCATGCGAAATCCTATCAAAATAATAACTTAACACAGACGTCGGATCATTGTAGCCATGCAGTCGCCAGGCGTCGCCGGCAAGTCAGTGCACCGGCTTCTTCTCGTCCTGCACGAGTACGAACGGACTCACCACCGATGCCCACAGCGTCGCATCCGTCGCCAGCCAGGCCTGTGCCTGCGCGTCGCTCACCTTGGCCACCTGGCCGTCGCCCATCCAGCGCGTGATGCTGTCACGGTCATCGTGCGCGATGCGCAGCGCGACATCGATCAGGTCCAGTGCGCCCGACACCCACACCACGCTGCCGCTGGCAAAGTGGCGCTGCAGCTCGCTCCATGCGACGCGGCCGGTCTCGCGGTTGATCTTGTCGTGCAGTTCGGTGTCGTTCTCGGGTTTGGTCTTCATGTGCATGGTCATCTGGTCAAAGAATCTCGACCGCAGGTTGCGGCGAACCCGTCCATGTTAACCGATAGGTGTGCGCCTTGCGCACGTTGCCCACCAGCGCCGGGCGGAAGCACGCCAGGCATGTGCCGCCGGCATGCCGCACGCTGGGAAAGATCACGCCAAGCGAGCCGGCGCCAAGCAACTCGTTGGCCAGCGCCTGCGAGGCGACATAGCTGGCCGGGTCGAGGCAGTCCTCGAAGGCAGCGATGCCGCGCAGGTCATGAAAGGTCGCACTGAAGTCGGCCAGCAGGCACTGATAGCTGACGCTGTCGTCGAAACGGTTGATCTCGGCGTATTCGACAGTTTTGTGAAAGATGACTTCGGCCAGCGACGTGGCCGCGTCGAACCCGCAATACCAGGCGCCCCGCTCGCCGTCGTTGAAGCGGCTGCCTTCCGGGCGCGCATACGTGAATGCGGCATTGATGATGCGAAAATTGGGCACGCCGAACACGAGTTCGTCCATGCCGATGCCAGGTGCCTGGCCGGATTCGGCCCGCAGCCGTTCATTGGTGGCGTTATCGAGATCAAACAGGTCGCGCAGCGTAGCGTCGCTGTCGGCCAGGGGCGCAAGTACCGAGTCTTCGACATCGGCAAAACGCGACGGGATCAGGCGGCAGGTATCGAGCTGGCGCAGCAGCGTCAGCCTTGGCGTGACGTGCGGGCTCACAGGCCGCCGCGCCTGGCGTCGAGCAGCTTGCGCACTGTTTGCATCGCCAGCAGGCCACCGGCCTGCATGAAGGCGAGCGGCGTGCGGCCAGCAAAAACCGGATTGGTGTTGGGCAGGCGCACCCATTCGTCGGCGAGCTTGTCGCCATACAGGATGTGCAGGCTTTTATAGATGCCGAGCAGGTACGAGATGCGCGTGATGCGGTCGACTTCGAGTACCCGGTCGGGGTTTTTCTTCCAGTCGTAGAACGACGACGATGACAGGCCGCCGAGGAGTTCGCGCGCATCGTCGTCGCGCAGGCTCCAGGCAGCGGCGAGCCGGAAAAAGCCGGTCAGGGCCGAGCGCGAAAGCCGCTCGCGCTCGGCCCTGGATGTCAGGTCGACCAGCGTCGCCGGTTCGAAACGGCTCTTGGGGTAGGCATAGGCCAGACTCATGATTCCTCCGAATTTGGAGTATTTATACTCCAATTTTGGATCACTCGCAAGTCTTGCACCTGAAACGCGCGACGGGCTGTCCGGCGCGCGCCGGACTCAGTCGGCGCCCACGGCAGTGATGACCGCGCCAGCGCCGGCACTGAGCATCCAGCCCGTCATGAGCAGATAGAACATCAGGAGCGTAAACAGCACCGAAACGCGGCGGGCATCCAGGCCGGCAAACAGCGGCTTCTTGTCGTAAGCGACACCGACGAAGTACGCGCCGAACACGGTGGCCAGATAGTGCACGGCGCCGAAGGTTTCGCCCAGTTCGCCCTTGCGCGGATGGTCGATCAGCAAGTGCGACAGGATCACCAGCACCAGGTATGGAATCGAGGCCGCCAGCGGCGGCAGGTACAGGCCGAAGCGCTCGACAAAGGTGCGTACCGCCGGCCGCTTGCGCGCCAGCAGGGGCAGGAACAGGTTGTGAATCAGGCCCGAAATCAGGATGATCTTGAGCAGCACGGCCTTGTGCAGGCTTTCCTCGCCAAAGCCCAGGTTGTGCAGATTGGTTTCGGCCTGGCGGTTATTCTGCACGAAGAACTCGGGCGACTGGATTTGCAGGATGCGCTGGAACCAGCTGATTTCTTCCAGCGCGGCCACGGCCACCAGGCCGGTCAGGCCAAGCAGCACCAGCACTTCGAGCCGCATGCCGCCGTTCTTCCAGCGGTCGACCGCCACGTAGCCGAGCAGGCCCGACGTGAGCGAGAACGCCAGGAACTGCATCCATTCGACGATGCCGTCTTCCACCAGCAGGCGCGAGAGTTCGTGCGGATTGCCCGACCATGCCAGCGCCAGCAGCAGAATGAATGCATTGATGATGGTGGCCGACATGATGACCGGATGTTTGTACCACTGATGATTGACTGCTAACTTATTGACCACCAACTTGCTCCTTCAGAGACGTAAAATGTTCAGCCGTAATGGGCTGCAGCGCGGGGCCCGGTGCAGGGGCGGCATCGGCATCGCTCGAGGTGCTGCGGCCGGCGCGGCGGCGCGCCGTGCGCCGCCGCGCGCCGGCCAGAAGCACAACGATCGCCCAGCCAAACAGCAGCGGGTCGAGCAGCGCGTCCCACAGGTTGCCGCTCGGCAGGCGCGGCACCGAGAACAGGACCACCGCGCCCAGCACCGCTGCGGCAATCCCGCGCGCATGATTGCGCACGATCGCCAGTGCGCAGGCGCCGGCCATGATGACTGCGACGATTGGCGCCAGTGCGCCGAAACCGGCGTAATAGTAACCGCTCGTGAGAAAGCCAACCGCGTCGAGGTACAGCAGCGTCCCGGCCACGGCGAGTACGCCTGCCAGCGATGGCGGCATGGCCCCGCTGCGGCGGGCGCCGTTCCAGCGCTCGGTCAGGCGCACGAGGCAGCAGCCCACCAGCAGGCCGCTCGGATACTGGAACGCCAGGCCCAGGTACCAGGCGGGCGACAGGTTGCCGGGCAGCGCCATCAGGGCCAGTGCGCCACCCATGATGGCAGCCACGCCGGTGCGCGAGGGCGGGGCGGCGCCGCGCCACAGCGCGCAGGCCACGGTGGCGGCGACAATCGCCCAGCCAATGCGGCCGTACACGATCTGGCTTGCGAGATCCGGCAATGTCATTTAGGTGTTGCCTTCCGGTTGAATACGGTAGCGATGGTGCGCAATCGCCTGGCGTTGCCAGGTGTAGGTAATATGCAGCTCGTTGCCGACCTGCTGCATTGACGGATACGAAAATTCGTCGCCGGCCGGCCCCTTGGCGATGTCGGCGATCGTGCGCCAGGTCCGCATGTCGTCCGAGATCGACAGGCGCAGGATGCTGCGCGCCGACGCGCCGCCTTCGACGTGATTATGCAGCATCAGGAATTGGCCGCTGGCAAGCCGTATGGCGGCGACCGACGTGCTGTAGTTGGGCAGGTCAAGCGCCGGCAGGTCACGCCACGTGGCGCCGCCGTCGAGGCTTGCTGCATGCTGGACCAGTTGCTGTTCGCTGTCGTCGCGCATCACGGCGCGCACCTCGTTCTTCGAGATGGCAACGAGGGCGGGCTGCAGTGTCGTGGTGCTGTTGCCGATGCGCGCCAGCGAAGTCGGGTTGCCGTCGGCGTCGAACGCCATCAGCATCGGATACTTGTTGCCGATCTCGAAATACACCGGGAGCCACCAGCCACCGTCGCTCAGCATCAGCGGCGCGGTACGCACCAGCGCGCTGGTATTGAACAGGGGCGAGGTCGGCAGGATGCGGCGCACGTGGAAGGTGGCGCCCTGGTCGTTCGATACCAGGTGCGCGATGCGCGCGGCAGCCCAGCCGCCCAGGCCCGTGGCCACCACGTACAGGTGGATCTTGCCGGCGCGGTCGGTCCAGGCTACCGGGTTGCCAATGCGGCGCACGCCGAATCCCAGTTCGGCGCCCAGCGTATCGCGGCTGACGACCATCTTTGGGGCGCTCCATGCACCATGGGCCCAGGTCGAGGAAAAGACTTTGACGTCCGGACCGCTTTCACGGCTGCCGGCCCACCAGAACGCGAGCATGCGATTGCCCGGCAAGGCGGCGAGGGTGCTCGCGTGGGCCGATGGCATGCCGCGCGGCGCCGGGATATGGGCGTGCGAGAGTTCGGTGAGTGTCACGCGGCCAGCGTTGGTCGTGGTCACGGTTGGCACAGTCGGCACGGCAGCAGCCATGGCGGCGGCGCCAGACGCGGCGCGCCAGCGCAGCGCCTCCGCCGCGATCACGAGTACCAGCACGGCAAGCAGCAGGCCGCCGAGAAGGATCGCATGATGCCTAGGCGGCCGGGTGATCGCGGACTTCTCCATTCGCTTCCAGTCGAAGAACCCGGCAAGTGCGTTGCGCACGGGGTTCGGGCATTGAATTTTTCACCGGTAACAGCATGCCGATGTCGCGGACGTCAGCGTACGATCGTGACCGGGAAAAGGCGCTATCCTACCGTAAAGCAGCGAGAAAGAACATTGGGCGTTCATAAAAGACGCGTCGTTACGCGCTGAAACGACGCAGCGATCCGCACCCCTCGCGCCGTTGGCAATCCAGCCTGAACACCGCCTATACTGGCTTTTTTGACCCTTCAGGCATTGCCGCATGCGCACCACACTGACTCCCTTGCTGCCTGTTTCCGTCCTTGCGTGCACGTTGTTGATGACCGGCTGCGCGCACCGCAATCCCCATTACGACGCCGCCAAATCCCATCATCGGGTGGAAGGCTTCGCGAATAATTATCCAGCCAACCCTGCGTACCAACGGCCGCCGCGCGGCTTCTTCGAAGGCTGGGCGGCGCGGATCGCCAACTGGACGGAGGACGCCGCCGTGCGTGCGCCGCTTGCGCCGATCGCGCCGGTGGCGCCCGACCTGGCCTTCCTGCATGCCAACCGCAGCGAGCCGGCGCTGACCTGGATCGGCCACGCAACGTTCTTGTTCCAGAGTGGGACCGGCGTGAATATCCTGACCGATCCCGTGTTCGACGAGCGTGCCTCGCCGCTGCCGTTTGCGGGACCCAGGCGCCATCAGGCGCCTGGCGTGGCGCTTGCCGACTTGCCGCGCATCGACGTCATCCTGCTCAGTCACTCGCATTACGATCACCTGTCGAAGGCGTCGCTGCGCGCGCTGTACCGCCAGCCGGGCGGGCCGCCGCTCCTGGTGGCGCCGCTGGGCGTGGACGTCTGGCTCGCGAAGAACGTGACGGGCGGCGACCGCTCGCGCATCGTCAAGCTCGATTGGTGGGAAAAGACGGTGTACCGGGGACTGGAACTGCACCTGCTGCCGGTGCACCACTGGTCGGCCCGCTCGCTGTGGGACCGCAATGCGACGCTGTGGGGTGGCTTTGCCGTCACGCGTCCGGGGTTTGCGTTCTTCTTCTCGGGTGACCTGGGCTATTCGAAGGACATCGGCGACATCGCCGCGCGCTTCGGCGGCTTCGACCTGGCGGCCATCGGCATCGGGGCCTATCAGCCGCTGTGGTACCGCAATTCGCATGTCAGTCCCGACGAGGCGGTGCGGATCCATCGCGAACTGCGCGTCAAGCGCAGCGTGGGCATGCATTGGGGGACCTACCCGATGGGGCAGGAGCGCCTCGATCAGGCGCCGCGCGACCTGGCGCTGGCGCGTGCGGCGCAGGGCGTGGCGGACGACGCGTTCTTCGTGATGCGGCATGGGCAGACGTACAAACCACCCATCGCGCCGTAAGTTGGCGATGCGATGGTCATGCGCAGCGCTCAAGGCTGGGCGCGCAGGGTCAGCTTGAGAATCTCGCCCGGCTGCCAGAGCCGCATGCGCGGCCCCCAGCCGCCGGCGCCGCGGCTGACCACCAGCTGCATGTGGCCGATGCGGTACCAGCCCACCAGGTAGGGAAACTCGCGCTGGGCCAGATAGGTGAATGGCCAGACCTGGCCGCCGTGGGTGTGCCCGGACAGCATCAGGTCGATGTCTTTTTGCGCAGCGCGCTCGATCAGGCCGGGATCCGGGATGTGCGAGAGCAGGATCGTCGCGCCGTCCAGCTGCTTGGGCAGCATGCGTTCGAGACCGGCATTGACATCGCGCCCGCCGCGTCGGGCGCGCCCGATATCGTCCAGGCCCGCCAGGTGCAGGCCCGGTGCAATCTCGACGTGCTGGTTGCGCAGCCACCTGACGCCGCCGGCTGCGAACTCGTGGATCGTACCGCCGGCGTCGCCGTAGTACTCATGGTTGCCCGTGATGGCCCAGACGCCCAGGGCGGGCCGTAACCGTTTGAGGACAGGTGCGAGAAGGGCGTCGTTGATCGGCTCGTCTTCGACCTGGTCACCCAGCATGACGACGGCATCCGGATCGAGCGCATTGATCTGGTCGACCCGCTTGCCGAGCCACGCTGCGCGGCGCTGCGCCCCGAGGTGCGTGTCGCTGATTGCCACCAGTACGGTGCCATCGAGCGCCTTCGGCAGGCCAGGCAGCGTGACTTCCTGCTCGACGATCGCCGGGGCCCGCATCGCCTGGAATATCGCGAAACCGCTGACCGACACGCCTGCAATCGCGCCCAGCGCCAGAATCCGCGGCGCCCAGGTCCGCAGCCAGAAGCCAAAGCCGGTGATGATGTCGGCCAGAAGCAGGTACTGCGTCATGCAGAACAGTACGCCAAGCCATGTCATCGAAAACTGTCCGGGCCACCAGCGCCAGTCGAGCGCCGCATCGCCGAGCTGCACGCCCCACAGATAGAACGCCCACAGCGCCGCCGCGCCCACCCACCAGACACGCGCCGGCACGCGCGCACGAACCGGCCCCAGCGCATACAGGCGATGCGCCACGTAAAAATGCATCAGTGAGCCAACGAAATTGATAATGATCGAAAACATGCATGCTCCCGCCAGCAGCCAGCCAGCGCACAGGGAATGAGGGGGCAACGGACAAACCGGCTCATCATAGCGAACACGCCAGGATCATGTCGCCTGTAAGTATCCCGCCCGCAAACAGTTATCAAACAATTCGACTCTGACCCTAATTGTTAGGCA
>Ga0308158_10004991_pt1 | contig 11010 bp, 8 predicted proteins | sample PhyBR2_FD_201038 | JGI IMG/M metagenome (GOLD analysis project Ga0308158, IMG submission 201038) | Phyllosphere microbial communities from UC Gill Tract Community Farm, Albany, California, United States - DLSLB.R2 | ecosystem: Host-associated > Plants > Phyllosphere > Unclassified | place: USA...
GCCGCCAGAAATAACCATATCCGATTGTCTGTCGGTCACATACAAATATCCTTCATCGTCCAGATATCCAATGTCGCCGACGGTCAACAAACCATCGCATTCCATGGATTGGCGCGCATCATGATTATTTTTGTAGGTAAAGTCGGCATAGGCGGGTTGTCGCGCGTATATCAGTCCGCTTTGGCCCGCTTGCGCCCAGGTTCCGTTTGCCCGGATTCTGATTTGGGCATGGCCCAGCGGTTTGCCGGCGCTGCCTGGTTTTTTCATGGATTCGGCAGCACTGATCAGTGTGACCAGGCCCATTTCGCTGGAGGCGTAGCTTTCATGGATGACCGGTCCTACCCATTCGATCATCTGGCGTTTGACAGCAGCAGGGCAGGCCGAACCGGTAGAGGCAACGAACTGCAGACTGGACAAATCGTATTGCGCTTTGGTCTCCCGTGGCAAATCGAGCATTCTTTTGTACATCGTGGGCACAAGATAGGCCGTTGTTACGCCGTATTTTTCAATCAACTGCAGGACTTTTTCGGAATCGAACCGGTCCATCAGGATAAGGGTGCTGCCGTATAACAGCGCCTGCTGGACATAACTGTTGGTTGCGCTGTGATGCAGTGGCGCAGGCATTAAGGCCACACCCGTGTCTTCAATGCCCAGCGCGCCGGCGATAAGGCCGGGTTTGGTGGATATGTCGGTCAGCTGTTTTTTTGCCCGTACGATCCCTTTTGGCTTGCCTGTGGTGCCCGATGTATACGGCATATGGGTGCCAAGATATCTGGAACGTGGCGATGCTGCAGCCGTGCCAGCAACAGCTTCGGAATGATCCAGTTTGTAGTAGGTGTGTGCGCGGGTGATTTGGCCACGTTCTTGATCTGCAAGAATGACGCTCATTTCATTGGGCACAACTGCCTTGATCTTTTCATAGCCTTCGTTGCAGGTCACAATCACTTTGGCTTCACTGTCGCGCAACAGATAGCTGACTTCGACCGGCGTCAACCGGTAATTGATCGGACAATAATTATTGCCGTATACCATCGAAGCGGCAATGGCTTCAATGAGCGACGGGCAATTGGGCAGATAAATGGCAATCACATCTGTGTCTGTCATGCCCGCTTGTTCTAATGCGCTCATCAGCAAGTCTGTTTGCCGATTTAACGCTTCATTGCTCACCACGGCATCATTGAAAATCAGATTTGCCTTGATCATTGTCTCGTGTCCTTTCGTTATCAGAAAAAGCTTACCGAATCTGCCCGGCAGATACAACGTGGTTGCTCTCAACAGATTGTTTATTAATTATGAACAATATAAAGGAAAACACCTACAATACAAATCGATGACCAATGATGGCACGCACAAGGCAGGGTAAATTTCATATGAAGCCTTATGAATACGATTTGAATCTGTTATACGTTTTCCATGAAATTGTGCGTACAGGCTCGCTGTCTGCGGCCGGCAGAAAATTGCGCATTAGTCGCTCGGGGGTCAGCCAGAAACTCAAGGCGCTGGAAAACAACATTGGCTCGCAACTGATCCGGCGCTCTACGCGCGATATTGACCTGACAGGGTCAGGCCAGTGCCTGTACGACCATTGCGTTGGTATCTTTGAACAACTGGACACTGCCGAGCGTCAGTTATCAGGCCTGAAAAATGAAATGCAGGGGCACATACGCCTGTGCGTGCCCACCAGCCTGGGTCAGGACTATTTCAATACGGTCCTTATCGACTTCATCAAAGAAAATCCGAATATTTCATTCACAATCATTTTCAGCAACAGGATTAAAAATTTCCTGTCTTCCGAAATTGATGTTGCCTTGCAGATAACCACGATTGACAACATTCCCCAGGACTATGTCGCCCGTGAAATAGGCGCTGTGCCCTGGTGCATATGTGCGGCCCCTGGTTTTCTGGAAACGGTTGAGGCGATTACGCTGCCAGGGCAACTGGCCGGCTTGCCATTTATTGCGCCTACCTACACCGTGCCCAGCCCCAAACTTACTGTTATCACAAATGAAAATAGCACGGTCCATATTCCGCTCAGTTTACGGGTCCAGTCCGAATCGCTGCCGTTTCTCAGGGATAACGTGATCGGGGGCCAGGGCATTGGCTTGCTGCCGGTTTATTCGATAAAAAAAGAACTGGATGATGCATCTTTGGTCCGGCTGCTGCCGGATTGCCAAATAAAAGGATTTGGTGATCGTCTGTATGTGATATCCACGCAGACTTTTCATATGACTCAATTGCAGCGAAGGTTTATTGATTTTGTCATCCGCAAATTAAGACGGATGTTTGCGTAGCGCGCGTCGTGCTGCTGACATCAGTAGCGCAAGTGCTTGCTCCACCCCCGCCTGTGCTGTAGCTATGACCTTGCGGTCAGATTATCCGGGTTGTCCGGGTTTGTCCTAATTTGTCCGATTCCTGGCTATCTGTATAGTTTTAACTTAACGATCGTTCGGTAAGTTAAAATGACCGACCCGAGCGGCTTATAAAAATAAGGAGGCAAGGTGAGGATTTGGTTACCGGTGTGCTTGGCATTCTTCGCGTTTATCGGTTCACCGCCAGCAGTCCGCGCTGGCGAAAGAGCTTTTCCAAATAAAGCAATCCACCTGGTCGTGCCTTTTGCCCCTGGTGGCGGAGCGGATATCGGCGCGCGCAGGTTTGCAAAGGCGCTGTCCGACTTGGTCGGACAAAGCGTTGTCGTCGAGAACGTACCGGGTGCAGGCGGCACGCTGGGTGCCGCCCGAGTAGCGCATGCAGCTCCCGATGGCTATACGCTTTTGTACACCACGCCCGGCCAGCAAATGACCGCACCTTATCTAATAGATAATTTGCCCTACGATGCACTCAAGGACTTGCGCGCCGTCAGCAAACTGACAGCGGGCGTCAATGTACTGGTTGTCACCAGAGACTTTCCGGCGGTCTCGATACAGCAATTGATTGACTACGCGAAGCAAAACCCGGCCAAAGTAAATTTTGCCAGCTCGGGCATTGGGTCGACCAGTCACCTTGCAGGAGAACTGTTCAAGAAAATGGCTGGCATCAACATCACCCACGTGCCATACAGGGGCTCTTCTGTTGCCGCGGCCGATATTGTGGGGGGGCGGGTGCAGATGACGATCGATACGCTCAGCGTATACCTGCCGCATATCCGTTCGGGCAAAGTACGGGCTCTGGGCGTGTCTACATTGCAGCCGGCTGCCATTGAGCCGGGGATCCGACCAATCGCCGATGTACTGACCGGTTTCGAAGCTTCTCCGATCAATTACATTACGGCGCCTGGCGCAACGCCCGAAGCCGTTATTGAAAAGCTCAACGCGTTAATCAATAAGGTCGCATCCGACAAGACATTACAGGCAACGTTTGCCTCAACCGGCTCCGTGCTTGGTGGCAGTACGCCTGAGCAAATGCAGGCGCTGGTCCGCAGCGAGCAAAAGCGCTGGAAAGCTGTCATCGATAGTGCCGCCATTGCGGTGATGCATAAAAAATAATGAATGTTCAATGTCTTGCCGAGATTAAAAGCATGAGAAAACTCCAAACGAAATTGAAAATGGCGATTGCGTCGTTATGTGCAGCATGCGCATTTTCGGCGCATGCGCAGACCTTTCCCGATCGCCCCATTACACTTGTTGTGCCTTATGCTGCTGGTGGCATCACGGATGCATATGCCCGTTCGATTGGTGATTATCTGGGACGCTTGTGGAATACGCAGGTCGTAGTGGAAAACAAAGGCGGCGCAGCGACGATTATCGGCACGCAGCAGGTTGCCAGAGCCAAACCCGATGGCTACACACTGCTGCTGACCAGTTATGCGTATACATCCAACCCGATCCTGAGAAAAGACCTGCCGTACGAGCCGGCTGCGCTGACACCGCTCATGTTGCTGGGCAACAGCCGCAGTATGTTGGTTGTGCCCGCCAAGAGTGATCTGCGCACACTTGACGATGTGATCAAGAAAGGGAAAAAAGCGCCGGGTAACCTGAAGTTTGCTTCGTCCGGCAATGCCTCAAGTCCCCATGTTGCTGCTGAGTTGTGGGCCAAGCAAGTGGGAGTGAGTTTTACTCATGTTCCATACAAAGGCACTGGGCCGGCCATGAATGACCTGTTGGCCGGCCTGGTCGATGGCATTTTTGACGGACCAAGTTCCATCGCCAATGTACGAGCAGGGCGGCTACGAGCGCTCGGCATTGCGAATGAATCCAGACATCCCGCCGCACCTGAAGTGCCGACTTTCAAGGAACAGGGCATCGATATGGTCTTCGGTAGCTGGTTCGGTTTCATGGCACCGGCCAATACGCCAAAACCCGTTATCGATAAGTTGAATAAGGGCTTAAATACCTCCCTTCAAGATCCGAAGGTTCGAAAAGTGCTCGAGAGTGCCGGATTGTTTGTTGTCGGTGGCACGCCAGCCGAGTTTGCCAGCTTCCTTGACGCAGAGGCCCGAAAGCTGCAAGGCCTGGTCGATAGCGGTGTGAAATTTATCGTTCAGTAATGAGCAGAATACTATCAAAGGAATCCAAACCAATGACACTGAAGTTTATCGAAGTTGAACGTCTAGACGGCGTTGCTATTGTTTATTTGAATCGCCCCCCCGTCAATGCGCAAAGTGCTGCGCTGCGTGAAGAGTTGATTGGCGTTTTCGATTCTTTCAATGATGATGAGGAAATACGATGTGTTGTACTGACTGCGCACGGCGATATATTTTCTGCGGGTGCGGATATCTCAGAGCGCCCTGCTATCAAGCAACGCGGTCCAGGCGCTTATTGGAGCCACAATCGTCTGGTGCGCGAAGCGGCCCTTTCCATTGCTGACTGCAGCAAACCGGTGATTGCAGCGGTAAACGGTCCCGCGCTTGGGGCCGGCTTTGGTTTGATGGCCGCCTGCGATATTTGGATTGCTTCGGATAATGCTTATGTGGCCATGCCAGAGATTAACGTTGGGCTGGCCGGCGGGACGGCATTATTGCAGCGAATCTTCGGAAAATCCAGGGCCCGGCGCATGTTTTATACTGGAATGAAAGTGACCGCCGATGAACTCTACCGCCTGGGGTTGATAGAGGCCAGCCTGCCGCGACAAGAGCTGTTGCCTTATGCCTTGAATCTGGCTAAAGAGATCGCAACAAAAGCGCCCTTGTCTTTACAGTATGCCAAGCAGGCTGCGCAAGTGACGCTCAATATGCCGCAGCGCGAGGGTTATCGTTACGAACAAAACATTACTGTTGCATTGTCCAGGACAGAAGACGCCGCCGAGGCGCAGCAGGCTTTTCTGGAAAAACGGTCACCGCTGTACAAAGGCAGGTAATATGACCGCGCAACTGAATGACCATTATCTTTCCTTGCCATCAAGTGCAAACAATGAACAGGGGCATTATCTGGCGTTTCAGCATGAAGTGCGTCATTTCGTTCGGCACAATTGTCCCGAAGATATCCGCAAAAAGGTGCGGGCCGGAGAAAAACTGACGCGTACGGTATATAGCCGGTGGCAGCAAATCCTGCACGAACATGGCTGGGCAGCGCCGGGCTGGCCGCTCGAGCATGGCGGTACCGGCTGGGACCTGCGCCAGCGCATGATATTTGAAGAGGCCATCGCAGATTTTGATTGCCCACCGCTCTATCATCATGGGCTGGGCCACATTGGGCCGGTCATTATGCAGTTTGGGACGTCCGAACAAAAACAACTTTATCTTCCCCGAATTATCAGTGGCGCTGATTGGTGGTGTCAGGGGTACTCGGAGCCAAATTCGGGCTCTGATCTGGCATCCCTGCAAACCCGTGCAGAGCTGGATGGCGACCATTACATTGTGAATGGACAGAAAATATGGACTTCTCATGCTCACGAAGCGAACATGATTTATATGCTGGTGAGAACCTCGCGCGAAGACAAAAAACAGGAGGGTATTACGCTGCTACTGGTGCAAATGGACTCGCCGGGGATCACGGTGAAACCGATAGAAACCATCGATGGCTGGCACCACGTTAACGAAGTGTTTTTCGAAAATGTTCATGTGCCGCTGACCCAACGAGTGGGGCAGGAGGGGCAGGGGTGGCAGTGCGCCAAATATCTGCTTGAGCGCGAACGATTACCGCCGGCCAGCGTTGGTCAGTTAGTCCGACAATGGCGCAGGGTGGCACAACTGTTATGGACAAGTCAGCATGAGCAACAAGCGAGTCATGACTACTCTGCGTTGAATCAGAGCATGTTCATGTTGGCAGCGCAGATAAAAGGTGCCCGGGAGATGTTGGCTGACGCTATTGACGACATGATGGAGAAAAAACCGTTGGGTGCAAAACCCTCGGCGCTGAAATTAAGATGCAGCCTGGTAGCGCAAGGGCTTAGCGAATTGGCATTGCGGCTTATCGGCCCGGCCGGCAGCCAACAATTCATATCTGAGGCAGCGGACCCAACTGAGTCCGGGATCTGGTTGCAGAACTATATGTTTACCAGGTCCAAGACGATTGCTGGCGGAACGACAGAAGTTCAGCGCAATGTGGTGGCACGTCAATTGTTGGGAGCATGACTTGATGGGATTTGAAGTAGCAACTATTTTTCCAGGCGTTCTGTTGGAAGGCGCAGAACGTGTAGCAAAAAATGCTTCCTCATACGAGGCAGCACTATATCCACGTATGATCCAGGAAATGGGATGGAGCAGCACGTTGATTTCCGAGAGCAATGGCGGCTATGGCGGTTCTTTTGCAGATATCGGCTCTTTGCTGGAGGGCATGGCTTCACGGGCGATTAACCTGCCTATCATGACCCGGTGCTGTATTGTGCCTGGCATGCTTGAGGCAGCGCCCGAGCGGGAAACGGTCAGTGCCCTGCTGTCGCAGATTGCCGAAGGCGTGGCGTGTATTGAACTGGCTGGACCACTCAGCTGGCGGCAAACGCATGCGCTCCCCCAACTGTCGCCCGTCACGGATGGCTGGACTGTTAATGGTCGGCTGGAGGATTTTGAGTGGTCCGAAGGTTGTACACACGTATTATTTTGCGCGCTTGATACGGCCAGCCAGAAAATCAGTATTGTCATTATCGAGGCGGGGCAATTGCCGGACCACGCCAGCAGTTTTGTCACCGTCGAGCGGCGACGCATCAAGCGGGTTGACATGGGTTCGTTGAAAATATCCAAAGATAGCGTTTTGGTTCAGGGTGATGACGCGTCGGCAATGTGCCAGGCCGGCTGGAAATTGGCGCAGGTGTCGGTTGCTGCAGATATTGTGTGCACCATGAACTATATGCTGTCCGAGACCGTGAACTACTTGCAGGAACGCAAGCAGTTTGGGCAGCCACTGGCCCGGTTTCAGGTGCTCAGGCATGATGTTGCCAAACTCTACGTTAGTTATGAAACCTGCAAGAATCTGTTAATGGCATCATTGCGTTCACTGGATGGAGCAGGTGGCAGCGATGATCTGGCTGCTTTGGATTTGCTTGGTGTATATACACGGGAAGAGGCGATCGCGTTCGCACAATCGGTCATTCAACTGCATGGCGGCATGGGCATGACCCAGGAGACAATGGCGGCGCGTATGGCTTCACGACTCGTGGCCAATGCGTTTCGTTTTGGCGATGTGCACAGTCACGCCAAAGCACTGACTCAATTGCAGGCGGGCGAAAAATGAAGTCAGCACAGATGAATGGGCATTCATTGGATCAACTATTCAATCCACGCTCGGTTGCGATCATCGGAGCGTCGTCAGACCCAGCAAAACTGGGAGGCAGGCCGATTCGTTTTTTGCTCGAAGCAGGCTATGAAGGGGCCATTTACCCTATTAACAAACGTGCCGAAACAGTGCAAGGGTTGAAAGCCTACGCTTGTCTGGCAGATATCCCCGGTGATGTTGATCAGGCACTCATTATTGTGCCAGCGTCGGCAGCACTAGAGGCTTTGCAGGATTGCATCGCAAAAAACATCAAAGCGGTTCAGGTGTTGAGTTCGGGTTTTTCAGAAGAAAGCGCGGAAGGTCTCGTGCGTCAGAACCAATTGGTCGAGCTGGCCAAGCGTCATGGCGTGCGACTGCTTGGCCCCAATTGCCTGGGCATCGTCAGTGTGCGAAATCGCTATTTTGCAACCTTCTCTACAGCGCTGGAGGCGCTTACACCTTCGCCCGGCGGCATCAGTTTTGCGACCCAAAGCGGGGCGTTTGGCTCGTGTGCATATGCGCAGGCCATCCAACGTGGATTGGGTATTGCGCGCATCGTTGCTACCGGTAACGAGGCTGATATTGATGTCACCGAATGCATTGATTTTCTGGCCTCGGATACGCAGACGAAGGTCATCTGTGCGGCTATCGAAGGGTGTCGTGACGGCAATCGATTGCGCACAGCCTTGCTCAAAGCGGCAGCGGCCGGCAAGCCGGTGATCTTGATGAAAGTCGGCAGTTCTGTTACCGGCCAGCAGGCGGTAGCGACCCATACGGGAGCGATCGCCGGCAACGACAGGATTTTTGACGTGGTATGCCAGGAATGCGGGGCATGGCGCGCCTATTCAATTGAAGAAATGCTGGACATTACGTACGTGTGTACGCAACTGCCGCTGCCTGCGAATGATAGTGCCAGTATTATTACCGTCTCGGGTGGTATTGGTGTGCTGATGGCCGACGATGCCGAGCGTTATGGCGTAAAGGTTCCTGCTGTAAGCGAAGAGCTGCAGCAGCAGGCCCGCCAGGTAGTGCCATTTCTTGTCGGCGTCAATCCTCTGGATACGACCGCGCAGATTGGAGCCATCAAGCAAGGGCTATCGGATCTGATATACCTTGTCATTGGCGGTACCGAGTTCTCCACCCATTTTATCTATTTAGCCCAGATCCCTTGCGATCCGGGCAGATTTCTTCCGCTGCTTGAGCAATTGACCGCGATCAGGACCAATTATCCGGACCGTCTGTTAGTACTGGTGGGGCCGTCCGAGGAGTCGTTGCGCAAGCAACTGGAGCAGCAAGGCCTGGTGATTTTCGCCGATCCTGGGCGGGCAATGCGAGCCGTGGCTGCGTTGTGCGAACTCAAACGGCGTTGGTTAGCGCTGCATCCCGGTTTACCTGACCCCGTTCGACCCGGCCGACATCGGCCTGATGCCGCTAAGCCTGCACTGAACGAGTGGCAGGCCAAACGCCTGCTCGCGCAGTACGGCCTGCCGGTGCCGACAGAAGCATTGTGTGAAAGCGCAGCTCAAGCAGTGGCCGCAGCGTCGGAGATAGGTTATCCAGTAGTGGCGAAAATCGTCTCTTCGGACATTCAGCACAAGACCGAATTTGGAGGGGTTCTACTGAATTTGCAAAATGCCGAACAAGTCCAGGAGTCATTCGAGGCGTTACTGGACGCAGCCGGAAAATTGAGTGACAAGCCGTCAATTGAGGGCGTGCTTATCGCTCCGATGATAAAAGGCGGCGTCGAGACAATATTGGGCATACATATAGATCCGACCTTTGGCCCAATGGTGATGTTCGGTCTGGGGGGCGTGGCGGTTGAATTATACGACGATGTCGCTTTCGCCTCTGTGCCGTTGTCCAAGGCACGGGCTGGCCAACTGGTCCGGTCGGTACGCGCTTGCCGGCTGCTTACCGGATGGCGAGGCCAGAAAAGACTCGATATCGAACAATTGGAATCTGCGCTACTGAGCCTCTCAGATTTTGCCCAAGACTGGGCGCCGGTGCTCGAAGGCGTTGATATCAATCCGTTTGTTGTAATGGAATCCGGGGCGGCTTGTCTGGACGCAGTGATCTCGTTTAGAAAGGGAACTTAGCTATAATTCACGGCTGAACCCTATAACGAGACTATTGCATGGCATCCAGAGATCCGGACCGAAGACAAAAAATTTTGGAAGCGTCGCGACGTCTATTTGCGCGATATGGGTATGGTGGGGCGTCGATCAGCATGATCGCGGCTGAAACAGGCTTGACCAAAGCAGCGCTGTATCACCATTTTCCAAGCAAAGAGGCCATCTATCGCGCCAGTTCCAGGACCGGCATGGACCAATTGCTGCATGAAGTGGAGAACGCGGTCAGTCAGGCACAAGGTGGGGCAGAGGCGCGTTTACACGCATACATGCACGCTTCTATTGAACATTACGAAAAAAACCAGGACAGCTGGATGTCGGGGTCTGCGCTCTTTTGGGGCGCGGCTTCCGATGAGGCCCGTGAGCAGATTCTGGAAGTCAGGGATGCGTACGAGGGTTTGTTGAAACAGATTATCCGTGAAGGGATAAATGCAGGCGTTTTCAGAAGTGATCTGGAGCCGCGGCTTTCCAGCAAATTCCTGCTTTCGATTATCAATCAATTGCCAAAATGGTATCGCAGCGACGGCAAATATAGTGCCACGCAAATCATAGACATTTATCTGGATACTTACTTAAACGGCGTGCGTAGCCATCAGGTGCCTGCCGAATAATGTTCGCATAAGCATGGCAATGAATGTGCCTGGTAGGGAAGTTAATGTGTCTTGCTGGCTGATCCCGGCCCGATTTACTGACAAAACCAGCGATCTGCACAAGTGGCAAAATGGCAGATAAAAATTTCAGCAACAGGTTTGATCCGGCACTATTGCTGTCTGATAATTTGTCGGGTGCCGTTTGGCAACACGGGCGCGGCGACTTCTCATGCGCCTGCCGCCTCAGTTGTTTTGGTGCTGCCGTCCTTTTGTTCGTACACCACGGTTTCGACCGGAAAAACAATCTTGAAGGTACTACCCTTGTTGATTTCGCTGTCCACAACCAGCTTGGCATTGTGCCGAATGACAATGTGCTTGGTAATGGCCAGGCCCAGGCCGGTTCCGCCGGAAGCGCGGGAACGGCTTTTGTCTACCCGGTAAAAGCGCTCGGTAATGCGTGGAATGTCTTTCTTTTCAATGCCCAGACCCGTGTCGGTCACGCTGAAGATCGCCTCGCCATGCTCGTTGCGAGCCCAGCGGATGGTTATTTTGCCGCCTTCCGGTGTGTAGCGTACGGCATTGGTCAGCAGGTTGGTGACGGCCGATGCCAGCTCGTTCATCTGCCCGACCACTGCTAACGCAGGATCCACGTCGAATTCAAAAGCG
>Ga0308158_10004993_pt1 | contig 11009 bp, 11 predicted proteins | sample PhyBR2_FD_201038 | JGI IMG/M metagenome (GOLD analysis project Ga0308158, IMG submission 201038) | Phyllosphere microbial communities from UC Gill Tract Community Farm, Albany, California, United States - DLSLB.R2 | ecosystem: Host-associated > Plants > Phyllosphere > Unclassified | place: USA...
TCGAGCCGCCATGTTCAATAGCTTCCTGTGTCAGCGCCGCGTCACGCGCGCCTTCTTCGTCGGGATGACGGACCTCGAAGACCTTTTCGACCGGCTTACCCTGCGGGAAAAGGCAGCTCACCGTCACCTTCCAGAGTCTGTCCGTCATGGTGTCATCTCCTTTGCCGGTTGATCCGTAACGCTACATCTCATTCGTCATCGCCGCGGGCTACGGGCACGTCCAGCCTCGACAGGGTGACGGTGCACTTCGTGGTCCTTGCGGTCTTGCCCACGGCCTTGCGGCACCCGTCCAGCGTCTCGCGATTGTCCTGCACGATCATCGCACCCTCCACCATCGTGTCCCAATTGGCAGGTGAGGCTACCGAACCAAGCCGCTTTGCACCGTTCCACATGGTATCCGCACCAAGCGTGGTGGTCGCCATACGCTCAGGCCAATGCCAACTCGTCGGCGCCACATTCCGCGCCACGAACCCCGGCAGTACTGACCAGAGCAACGCACCGGCCGCTATCCCGCCAAGGCCGACCTGGATCAGCGTCCGCTTCTGCGCGGCCACGCTGCGTGCTTCCTTAATGTGACCATGCAGACCGCGGGACGCATCATCGAGCGTCCGCCGCGCCTCCGTAATCAGCACCCGGTCTTCGGCTCGCACCCTCGACCCGGCTGCAGTAATCTGCGCGACCAGCGTTTCTGGTGTCAGCTTCAGCGCCGGCTTCTCACCCAGCTTCACCCCCTCCTGCATAAGGATGGCGATACCTTCGATAATCCTCCCCAGCGTCTCGCTGTAATCGGGTGGCTCGACCATATCGGGCACGTCGACGCGAGTTACTGCCAGACCCTCGATCGCCCGGCGCAGCAACGCGATCTCCTCGCCCTGCCGCTCGACACCGACACGCAGTCCATTGAACGCTTCCGCTGCAGTATCGCGTTCGTGGTCATCACTCATGCCATGCCTGCCCTTTTTCCGTACGAAAGCACGAACCTGATCATACCCGAAGTCATGATCTATCGCTCCATGCCGCGGTCCCGGGTCGGCTCGACCGAACGAGTCAGCGCCTGCTCGACGGAGCGCTCCTGCCCAATCGACCGATCACGTTCTGGCTTCGCCATTAGCTCGGCCTTGCGGCTCTGGAGTGCCGTATCCAGCGCCGGATCGCTGGCGAGGCCCTTGGCGACCGCCTGCATCCGTTTGGTGGCCTCGCTGGCTCCGGAGCTGTTGCCAGCACGCTGAAGCTCGGCCCGCTCGTGCGCCATCGCCTGCCACTCGGCCACGAACCGGTCAGCCCGGGCTTGCGGATCGAGCCGCACCTGCTGCTCTTCGATCATCGCCCGTACCGTACCGGAACTGTTGCCCCCTGCGATCTGCGCCATCAGCTGCGGATCACGCGCCAGTGCCGACGCCAGATCCCGCGACGCATGTGGCCGCACGGCATCGAGCCCTTCGCCTGCCTTGCGTAGTGCAGTGTGCTGATGCGGCAGCACTGGCAGCCCCTTATCTCGCATCCGCTCCATATCCGCCGCGGCACGGGCATAGCGTTCTATACCTCGCACTTCCGCAGATTTGCCGCCCGTTGACAAGGAAGGCACAGGCTTCGAAGCCTGTGCCTTCTCCACCACCGGCGTAGGCCGGAAGCCATCGAACATCCCCCGTGTCCGCGCCCGGACCTTATGCGCCACTTCAGGAGCGCTCTCCGGCAACCGGATCTCGCGCCGGTCGGCAAACGCCCGCACTGGGTCGCTGCGATTGACCGGATAATCCCCCGCCATGTCCTTAGACCGCTCGCGTGACAGCGTGCGCACAAGCTTACGCTCGTCGACAAAGTCATCTTGCCCGTAATGCAGTTGCACACCGTCACGGTGCCGCGACAGTCCGACATAGGCCGAATGCCGGTCCATCCCCGGCGTCGCCAGCACGTGGGTGGCGTCCACCGTCACGCCCTGCGACTTGTGGAAGGTCGCGGCATAGCCGTGATCGACATGCGCATAGTCCAGGAGGTCGAAGCCAACCTTGCGGCCATCATCAAGCCGTACGATCATCCGCTCGGCCGACGCCTGCTCCAACGTGCCGAGCGTGCCGTTCTTCACCCCCAGCTCACGGTCGTTCTTGAAGAACATCATCCGGTCGCCACTGGCGAACTCACGAGGCCCCCGCTCCGCCTTGACGCTGACATCAGCGCCCAGCTCACCGCTGGCCCGGACGTGCGCACGGGCCAGCTGGTTAAGGTCGTACACCTCGGCATTGGTATGGGTGAGGATCATCCGCGTCGCTTCCGGCGCCGCCTGGCGCTCGCGGTCCCAGCCCGCCATCAACGCTTCACGTGCGCCCTCCCGGGTCTCACTGGCATGCACCATGTCATGCTCACCGTAAGCCCGCAGCGCCTCTGCCGTGCGCCCGGTCGCCAACGCCCGCGTAGCATCCCGCTGCCAGTCCTCACGCTGCCGGCGGATCTCAGTAATTTCCACCGCGCCATGTGCCTGAGATAGCGACCGGAACGCCGCCCCCGCCTCGATCGCCTGCAACTGCTCAGGGTCGCCGACCAGCACCACCTTGGCACCAGCTTCGCGGGCATGGCTGAGCACCCGCTCCATCTGCCGGGTACCGATCATTCCTGCCTCGTCGACCACCAGCACGTCGCGCGAGGTCAACTGCTCGCGCCCCCGCGCCCACTGATACTCAAGGCTGGCGATAGTGCGCGACGCGATCCCCGATCCACCTTCAAGGTTTTCCGCAGCGATGCCGGAAAGGGCCGCGCCGCGCACCTGGTAGCCAGCCCCCTCCCAGGCCTCGCGCGCCACCCCCAGCATCGCCGACTTGCCGCTGCCGGCATAGCCGACCACCGATGCCAGCTGGCGCTCGCCGGTCACATGATCAAACGCATCACGCTGTTCACCCGACAACACCATGCCCCGCTCGGCCGCGGCATCGATCGCCTTGTCGCGGTGCCGGTCGGCAACACCGTAATCGCCACGATCCGCCAGTTCACCTGCAGCCACCTCAAGGCGTTCCTCAACCGTGATCATCTCGCGGCTGGTGAACCGTGGCTGCCCGCGCCCGTCCTCACCAAGCGCCACCAGCTCAGGCGAACTCCGCACCGCTCTCATCACTGCGTCGAACTGATCCTTGCCGTCGGAATGCCGGAACGCGAACGTTGCCAGATCACGCGTCGTGAACGTCGCCTGCCCGCGCGTGATTGCGTCCAGCGCGACGTTCGGATCGGCGATAATCTTCTCGCCGTTCTCGCGCGCGATGCGCACATGATCTGCTGCCCGCTCAGCACCCTCATCCCGCTCCAACCGGCGCATCCCCGCTGGCCCGATCTTGTTCTGGGGCTCCAACTGTATGCCCTGCTCGGCATAGGACCGATGATCGATCCGTGCATCGATCCCAAGCTCAGCTAACCGTTCGTTGACGTGCGCACTCCACGCCTCGCGCCAATGCTGGAGCAGGTCGCGGTCGTTCCAGTCGCGGTTCTTATTGCCAAAGCCGTCCGGCCCGACATCGCGCATCGACAGCATGACATGCGCATGCGGTTTGGGACTGCCGTCCGCCGCATGGTCCCAGTGCACATTGAGATCTGCCACCATGCCGCGATCGGCGAACTGTGTTTTCACATAGTCACGTGCGAGCGCAATGCCCTGCTCGCGGTTCAGTTCTTGGGGTATTGAGAACTCGACCTCACGCGCTAACTGCGCATCACCCCGCTTCTCCCCTACCTCAACTTCGTTCCATAAAATAATGCGATCCGCCAGCCGCTCAGGCGCGCTTTCGGGCAAAAACACCTCGGAGTGGATGACCCCTGCCTTGTTCGAAAAGTTGTGATGACGACCGAGCCGTTCATCGGGCAATCGTGATGCTGACCGGTACGCGGCAGCCGCAACTGCGCTGCTGCCGGACTTTCGACTGATGATTTTGGCATTGAAGTGGTAGATCGCCATGCCGGACCGCCTCATGCGGTTTTTAGCGTACAACCGACAGGTTGTATAGGCGCGCACTTAACCACTCCTTCGTCGGGCACTCGTGACTTGCCGCGCTTGATCCGAAATGTCATGCTGGTAGCACCCGGTTTGACCACGAGGAGCAAGTTCGATGCGCAAGGTGCGGGACTATGATGCCGAGCTGAAAGCGCTGAACGAACGGGCGCGCGGTTTGAAAGCGAAGAAGGTTCAGCAGCTGGGTGAGCTGGTCGCCGTCACCGGCGCTGATAGCCTTGATGTTGAAACGCTTGCCGGTGCGCTACTTGCAGCGATCGCATCAACCGACGAGGCGCAAAAGGAGGCATGGCAGAAAAGCGGTGCCGCCTTCTTTCAACAACGGACACGTAAAAACGGCAAACGCACTGGCGGTGACACAGCGAGCAGTACGTCGGACAGCACAGGTGATCCGACGCGTTGAGACCAACCGGTATGCTGCTGATCGACGAGGTTGGGTTATGGATCGACGCGAACGTACCCGCCATCTGATCGAGTTGGGTGGCCTCGTCCACAAAGCCGGACTAGTCGATCTCACCGACGATGATCGTGCTACCATCTACGGTGCGCTGCTAGAGCTTGCCGGCAAAGCACGAAGTGATGAGTCCGCCTCCGCGCTTGCCCTCTGGAAACGGCGCGGCAAGCGAGCGTTCGACAGTGAAGCCATAGCTCCGGAGACAGGCGAATGACTGGATCTGATCAACAGTCACAAACCGGTAATGGTGGTTTGTGGGAAAGGCTGATCGAAGGCCTGGAACATGGTGATCTTCAGCCCGGCACTAATCATCTCGAAGCTGGTCGGCCGATCTATATGGCTGACAGACACACACCCGACAGCGCGGTCGTCAAGCAATACCCCAATGGGCACCGCGAGCTAATTCGTATCGACCCTGACGGCGAGCATCTCACTGGCCCCCTGCCCACCGTGGAACCACGCATATGATCTGGCGCACCGGCAGCGAACGCCGCACCATCTCCTGGCTTACGATCGCCGTCATGGTGATTGTCGCCTACTACGTGGTTCAGGGCATTAACGCGTACGTCTTCACCATCCCATTGCTCAAGTTCGGCTTCATCCTCATGGGCGTCTTTGTCGCCCTGATGTGGATTCCGGTATTTCGCTGGCACGCCCCTACCGGTGAGCGATCCACCCTGCTTGGCTCTGCCCGCCTTGGTGCGGACCGCGAGGTTGCCGAGCTGGAGAACGGCACCGGCGACCTGCTCGTCGGCTGTGCCGTGAAAAGTGGGAAGGTGCTGCGTCAGGATGGCCCTGCCCATCTCGTCACCATCGCACCCACCCGGTCCGGCAAGGGCGTCGGCACCATCCTGCCCAATCTCCTTACCCTCGACCGTGCCCTGGTCTGCATCGATCCCAAAGGCGAAAACGCCCGTGTCTCAGCCCGCGCCCGCGGCAAGTTTGGGCAGGTGCATTGCCTCGACCCGTTTGGCGTCTCCGGCCGTTCCACCGCCCGTTACAACCCGCTCGATCGCATGGACGTCAGTGACATCGATCTCGTCGACGATGTGGCAGCGCTGGCCGACGCTATCGTCCAGGATGACGATGCTGGCGGCGATGCCACCCATTGGAACGAAGAAGCCCGCGCGTTCATTGCCGGTGTGATCCTCCATATCGTCGCGACAGAGCCGCTGGAGCGCCGCTCGCTGCTTACCCTGCGCGAGTACCTCACTTTGGCCCCAGCGGGTCTCTCTGGGCTCCTGGAAGCCATGCAGGGCAACCCTGCCGTCCATGGGCTGGTCGCACGCGCCGCCAATCGGTTCCTCGGCAAGGCCGATCGCGAAGCCTCGGGCGTGCTGTCCGCTGCCCAGCGCCATACCCACTTCCTCGACAGCCCACGTATCGCCGACTGCATCGCCACGTCTGATTTTCGCTTTGCTGATTTGCGTGAGGGGGCGGTCACAATCTTCCTATGTCTGCCGCCTGATCGCATCGACGCCTACAGTCGCTGGTTGCGTCTGATCGTCGTCGAAGCACTCACCGCGCTAGCGCGCACCCCCGCCCTGTCTGGCCGCAAGCCCGTGCTGTTCCTGCTTGATGAGTTCGCAGCCCTGGGTCGGCTTGAGCCTATCGCCCGTGCAATGGGTCTGATGGCGGGTTACGGTGTCCAGCTCTGGCCGATCTTGCAAGACATTCACCAGCTTCGTCACCTTTATGGCGACCGCGCCGGTACCTTCCTCGCCAACGCCGGCGTCCTCCAGGTGTTTGGTGTCAACGACCACGATACCGCTGATCTGGTCTCGAAAATGATCGGTGAGGAAACCGTCGAGTACCGTTCCGAAGGCTGGTCCACCAACTACGGCAAGGAGCTTATCGGGGGCACCACCCATGGCAGCACCGTCAGTGAACATGCGATCGCCCGCCGGCTGTTCACGCCCGACGAGATCATGCGGCTCGGGTCTGACCGACAGCTCTTACTCCGTCCGGGGCAGCCCCCAATCCTCACCGGGCGGATCGTTTATTACCGCGATGCTGAGTTTGTCGGGAAGTTCGATATAATTTGATCCTTTGCCATGGATGTCAGCCTTGTTGCAATGCAGACTCGCGTAACGCTCTTGCTTAAGTAAGCACCGAGTTCGACAGCTTCGATTACGGCAAGAATGGTAGGAGAAATCTCGGTATCGGGCTCGGCAGCATAAACTTGGGCTGACTTACCAGCATAAGTTAGCAGGTTGTTGGGTCCGATCTGCCGATGCGTTCATATTATTTGGCTATCGACGCTGACATTTGCGTTAGTAGTTAATGTTATTATTTCTAGTTAGATTAGTTAAGGTGAAAATAAGCCTTTAGATTCAATGAGTTGGAACGGGATTTGTGTACGATAGACGAATGAATGTGTTCGATAGACGAGCGTTATGTGCTCGATAGACGGTTGACTTTGTGCTCGATAGGCGAGGAGGTGTATGCCTTGTGCTCGATAGACGAGAGTCCCTTAGCTTGGCATCATTTTACCGCCGGCAAATCGCTGTAGCAGATCAGCAAAATCCGCTGCGGTTGCCATTTCCGTCGGTTCGACCGGCAGAAGGATCTCAAGGTCACGACAAGGAGCGTGCTCTTCAAATCGTTCGGGGGAATCTCCCGTTCGTCTATCGAGCACGTCCTGAGAGGCTCGTCTTTCGAGCACGTTCGAACGACGAGTGAATACCGCCTTCAAGCCTTTGATTCCGCGAACTGATTTGAAATCCGCCAGCCGTTTCCCCTCAGCATCACCAATAAGCGCAATGTGGACCTCGTATTCAGGCAAATCGTTCGCTTCTACGATTTGGCCTAGGAACCGCTTGAAATTGCGTTTGTCATCATCGCTATAACCAATCTTCTCTGCGAGCTTTGGCAGACTGATTGTCCAGTGCGATTGCCGGCCGCAATGTTTACGGGCAAGTTCGTACACCCGGCGAGCCACTCCGCTTGTTAGCTGAAAATAGGCGCTGTCGATCGAGAGAATCGTGCGGTCTTCGACAATTTGGCGCCACACCCAGTCCTCGAGTTCAACCTCGCACATGCCGAGCACTGGTTTTCCATTGATCATGCGCTCAGTCATGCGGCCGGACTTTATCCAAGAAAAGAAAGTGCGCTCAGTCTGACCGTTCTTGGTAGCTATATTTGTACGGATCGAAGTTGATTGGAGGCGATCGAATGCCGAGACTAGATCTTCATAGGCCCTACCACCGGCAGAACGGCCGCATGATATAAAAAAGTCATGCGCGTGAAAGCGAACTTTCTGAGATACAGTGACGCCTTCATTAAGCATACGATTGATCTGGGATGCAACATATATCAATATGTCTTTGTCCCAGATTGTTGCTAGGCCTCGATGTCCAGGCTTTACTTCAATGCGAACTTTACCGTCATCATAGACGCGCGTCTCGAACACTGGTTGCTTGGAGATCGCGAAAAATGGATACTCCATCAAGTTCATAATGTCACGGTGGCGAAGCTGTTCCTGCCGATCGAGAAACAGGTTTGGGATGATCTTTAATTGGCTTTCCATACTCCGCCCCATTTGCGCTCGATAGACGAACCTGATGTACCACAATGTGCTCGAAAGACGAATCTTTTTGTGCTCGATAAACGAGTAGACGCAGTCAACCGCGCTTGGCGAATACCCGCCGTCGACATGAGCTAGCGGATTGTCGCCCAGCGCATCGATCAGCGTCCAAGCTGTCGCGAAAAGGCGGGCGACATGCGCCCATCCCACTACGCCCGACTGCATCCTCCCGCGACGCGCAATCGTCCTGCGCTTGGAGCAGTGGTTTTCTAAGCTTGGTAAACCCGTCTAGAGGCCGTTATGAACATGCAGCGAGCGTGGCGGCCTGCTTCATCATGAGGCATGCGAACGCGACGATGTGAAGTCCTGCGAGGGTTTCGGCATAGCGTTTGTAATTCTTGACGGGACGCCTGAAGCTGGTCGCCCATGCAAGTGACCGCTCGACCACCCAGCGTCGCGGCAAGAGGACGAAGCCACGTTTGGCCTCAGGCAGTTTCACGACCTTAAGAGCGATGCCGTATCTTGCAGCGGCGTTAGCGGCACGCTCGCCGGTATAGCCCTGGTCGACCCAGGCCAGTTTGACCGCGTCGTTGGTAATGGCCTGCACGGTACGCGCGAGGCGCCCCACCTCGCCGCAACCCTCCGCGCTGGCGGACGTGACATGAAGCGCCAGCAGATGGCCCAGCGTATCGACGGCCATATGGACCTTCAAGCCCTTCTTGCGCTTGCCCCCGTCATACCCGGCCCGCTCGCCGCTCTCGGACGTGGATCGAAGCGTCCGGCTGTCAATGATCGCAGCGCTCGGCTCGGCCTTGCGCCCCGCCGCCAGCCACCGCTACCTCTGCTGGGACAGCGCCGCCCACGGCGGTAGATCATTCGGCATCCAACGTTACGGCGCACCCGCCTTCACGATGTAGCGCAAGCCGTCGAACACCTCGCGCAGATCGTGTTCCAGCTGCTCGGCATCCTCGAGCTGCAACAGCAGGTATGGCGCGACCAGCGACCATTCCTCGTTACTTACATCAGACGGATACGGCTTGCGGCAAAGGCTCATCCAATAACGGATGAATCAGGCCCCCTCCCAAGTCCATAACAGCCTCTAGCGTTACCGTGACGACCTCTCTGATTTACGCGCTGCGCGCATAGTTTCGTATCACATTAGCCGAACGGCAATCAGGTCATGCGTCCCAGTTACCGCATTCGCCCTTGCAGCAGCGGGTTCAACGGCTGTGGTCGCGTCGTCCTTGCGCACTACGCCAGGCTCGGACCAGGCCACGCCACGCACCGCCTCATTTACCTTATCCGGTGCCGAGATCGCCGTCAGTTTCGCCCTTACAGCTCAATACCTTTGCTGTAGATCGGTCGTGAGCCCCCTGCCCGCTCATACATCTATCAAGCCTTGTTCGATCCATGAACGCCCGTTGACCGTCATCCGTATTCTTTGCCGTCTAATAGCATTCCAGCTTATAAACCTGCCTAAGTTGGGCGAAACAGTCTACAGTGTTCAACATCGCTTCTAGTCCGAACGCTCGTAATATCTATGATAGACATTGGGACCCTCTATAAATCCATCATATTTCCTCTGTGGGCGATTAGTTTTTGCCTTCTAATTAAAGGGTCACTAAGACGCGAAACAGGGATATTGGTCGGTCTCGTGAACAGGACAATGATAAATACGTGAGGTATATTGGGCGGTAGAAAACTCTTATCGGATATTAACTATGACGCTGGCCGATGACACAGCAGACTTATAGTTTAGGCAATTCTGCGCCGGCTATATTAAGAAGTCTATCAATTGCTTCGCCAATTGTGATACGCTCAATATAAGCGTAATGCTTAAGTCGGTCCTGAGTGTCACGGCTTGTGCGCACAGAGTAATTGATCTTAGCTTCACCCGCCGTCGGCACCCGAACGGCACGGGTGATTCCCAACGGCGCAACAGCTTCTTCGACAGCCCGGATCTGCTCCCGAGTTACGCGAGGCACGTCTGGGCCATCCGATGCGCTGGGAAGGGTTTTGCGAGGTCTTAGCAGCTCGTCGCTCATTTATTACCTCCAAGAAGGCTAACGATTTCATTAGCGAGGGCGTTTGCGTTGATGATCGCCGTTTCTATTCCTGGAACGGCTTTTGGGTTCAGTCGGGCAAGTGTCCCCCCGTAGGAAATGAGGGCGCGGTACGCTTGGCGTTCTGCAACAGCGGTTTCTAACAAAGGAAAGGGCATATCGTGTAGAAGGTTCATCACGTGCGTGAGTTCTCGAGCATAAAACCTGGTACTTGCGGGCGCATTAGTCAAAACACCACGGTACAGGATGGGTCTTCCGCGGGCGACCGCAGCATTGTTAATAGACTTCTGAGCTTTTGCAGCAAGGTCGGCATCAAGCATCGAGCCCCGGAATGGAACCAGGACAAGGTCACTCATGAGCAGAGCATGAGTTGCTCTCGTAGACGCCCGACCATCCAAGTCCACAATTACCGTTTTACCACCTTCACGAGCAGATTGGATCGCACCAACCAACTCGTCCTCGTCGGGCTCTTTTTGAATGGTAAGATTTGGGATAGTACTATCATCGTCTGTCCACATTGACAGAGACGCGTTCGGATCGGCGTCTATCATTGTAACGTCGTAGCCATCTATTGCCAGTGTCGTTCCCAGCAACAATGCCGTAGTCGTCTTTCCAGCGCCGCCTTTCGGCGAAAACAGCGATATAATTGCCATGCGTTACCCTGCCTTGCCGCGTACCTCTGCGTCACATAGGACAATAGGCCACGTTGTATTATGGGTCAATGCGCCAACGTGCGTGTAAACGCGTTACAGGTTGTGACAACGTGTTATAAATGAAAGCGGGGAGCGTGCCGTACGCGCCGTTTCACGCTGCCACCTTATGGCCATGCAAATCGGAACAAAGCATTCTAACACAAGTATGGCAACCTACGGCGTATGAGGGACAACTTTATCCGGCGTCACGCGTTTCCACGCGGCTCCACGCACTATCACACATAACGAGGCGCTGCGCTGTACTGAAGTGCGCCATGTGGCCGCA
>Ga0308158_10004997_pt1 | contig 11000 bp, 6 predicted proteins | sample PhyBR2_FD_201038 | JGI IMG/M metagenome (GOLD analysis project Ga0308158, IMG submission 201038) | Phyllosphere microbial communities from UC Gill Tract Community Farm, Albany, California, United States - DLSLB.R2 | ecosystem: Host-associated > Plants > Phyllosphere > Unclassified | place: USA...
CCAAAAACTAAGGTCCCTGCTGAATAGCGTTTTGGGGCAGTGGGGAAGTAATCTCTTTTCCCTTTTGTTCTTATCAATACTCAGATTACCAGCTCACTACCCTACAAAGCGAGCTTGTCACATTACTTAAACGTTGGTTTAAGAAACGTGACAAGCTCGGCTATAGTGCTTAGTGGCTCTCTTGTAGAAAATGACTCATTACTTCAGAAAGAGCACGAATGCTGGGCGACGCTGAGCACTTAGTAGGCTATTTTCACGCCTTTACTTCTCGCTAATCATCCTTAAAAATGGATTTCAAGCTCTTTGAACATACCTACGCCCTTCTTCAAGAAGGCAAATTAGAAGAGGCAGTAGCCAATGGAGAGTCGAAGCTGAAAGGAATGCCACAAACCGATTTCCATCTCATCCTTACTACTGACTTACTTTCTCAAAGCGAAGCAGTTATTGACTGGATTACCAAATTCTACCAGCGTGTCTCGCAGCAAATTCAAGTGCGCGCCCTCTATGTGGAACTGAATGCGTTTGACGTTAATACAGACGAATGGTACTTAGATGGCTTTGCCTATGAAGAGCTTGGAACCATTGAAGACGTGGACTGGCTAGCTAACTGGCGCACCGAAACAGCTACGCAGGAGCCGCTTCTCTTGACAGGTCTTGAGCCGTTGCAAGAAGCATTTGAAGCTTATTCTCAAGAGGATAATGCACCCGAAGTAATAGTCCAAGCACACGATGTGGCCGAAGTGCTGGTGATTTTGCGCGTACAGACGTTAGTGGAATATGTCCATCAAGCCGCAAAAGGCAGAGGGCTGGCGTGGGGTGCCATTCCCTTACTGGTGACTGCGCATGAATACGAGATTATCTATCAATCTAGTTGAGGTGTTTCAACTCTTGATTTTGGTATTTTTCTTATAAAGAGCGTAATGCGTTGATGTGCCCAAAAGAAGTTGGACTATTAGAAAATCCACTTAACATAACAAGTCTTATATCCCCACTCTTGGAAAAGTGGTGATTTTCGGTCATTTGCAATGCCATGACCAGTGTAGTATTTTTCCGAGTGGACAGCTATAATTAGGGCCACAAAATCACTGCACACTGCTGCTCACCTAACAAATACACTATGCGAATTCTGTTAAGTCTGCTTTTTGCATTTTCGGTAATTCAGCTAGCGAAAGCTCAGAACAGGCTGGGATTGAATGATAGCCCAGTCTTAACAGAGCAGGAAGGACATTTTTTGGACTCGCTACTTCGGGGGCAACGCGGTAGGTTTGACTTCCCTACTAAGCACGTTGCCTTCCTCTATGGAGGCAGTACCGGCAATGCCTTTCAACCCAAAAGCGCTTTTTTTCACCAAAACGTATTGCCTTGGACTACCACAGGACGTACCCCAGCCTTACGCTTGATTAAGCTAACGGAAGCAGAAAAAGAAGCGTCTGGAGGCTACGATGCGCTGGTCGTCGCCTGGGCAAAAGTGTTTACATCCAGGCAAAAGGAAAAGATGCTCACAAGATTGGCACATCAAGAGAAGCGCTTAGGTGATTAAATCTAGCTTTTTACATGTTGGAAACGACCGTTTACAACACGTAAAATGAGCTACTCGGCCGCTGGGGCTGGGGCAGCTGGAGCCACGTAGTTTGGAAAGTAGGAGGCATTTTTGGGAAACTTCGTCCGGTAATGCTTTATCTGGTCCAAGTAGAAGGTGCCTTCCTTCAATAGCCGGGCGTTTTTTTGCAGAAGTTGCTCATTCTCAGCCTGCGCTTGCTCTAAATCGGCCTTGGGCACCCGCGAAAAATGCCCGGTGCAAAGCATCGTCAACAGTATCAGCGCTACCGGGCCAAGCGTAAAACCAACCGTCGAGCGCCAGTTTTCAAACACGTTTAGGGGTACGGAGCGGGGTATTTGCTGCGCCGTGGCTTTCAAGCTGGCTTCGGCCGCTTTCAGGGCTGCTAGCCGCTCGTCGAGCGCGGTCGTCAGCGCCTTTTGCCGGTCGTCCAGATAGTTAATGAGCTGGTAGCCCGTATCCTGAAACACCTTCGCCTGCTGGTCCACTTTGCCAAGGAGCTGCTTGGCCACGGCTTCACTGTTGACGTTCAGCGTCAGGGGTCGGTCGCGCTCAGCCAACTTCACCAGGGCTTCTACCTGGTCTTTGGTGGCCGGCAAGTCCCGTTTGTTGTAGGCGCGTAGCTCCTGGGCAATACGCTCAATCTCGGCCATCAGGACGGCTACGCCATTTGTTGGGGCCGGTGGGGGGGTTGGATTCATAACAAAAGGGAAAGAATTACCGGATTCCGTAGCCGCCGTGCTCAATGCCCGGCTGCGGGGGTTTGGGTGTCTGCTCTAGCTTCGTGCGCTCCTGGGCCTGTTTCTCGGCTTTTTCGGCCTGCTCCTTCTGCGCGGCGTACTCGCGGCCGAACGCTTCCAGCTCCAGCGCCATCCGGTGCTGGCCGTACTGCTGGCCAGCCGCGCTCAACTCTGCCCGCTGCTGCTGCACCTGCTCGTGCTGTGCCTCGATAGTCTTGGCCAAGTTGTTGCCGCTGTACGCCCGGCCCAACTCACTGCCTTTCAGGTGGTGGCCTTCGTACTCGAACACTACAGCCTGCAACTTTTGCTTCTGGTAAGTGGCCTGTACGCCTATCCCGTCCCGCTGCATCGCCGCCGTTAGCTCCTCGGGGCTCGTGGCGTGGGGTAGATGCCGGCTCAGCGCGTCCTGCACGTAGAGTTTGGCCGCGGCTCGCTCGGGCAACTGCTCGCGCACGGCGCGGCGGTTATCCTGGCTCACTTCCTGGGCACTCACCAGGCCGTACTGCTTTTCCAGCTTCCGGCACGCGTCCATACTGTTGCGGTAGTTGTGCTGGTCGCTCACGGTGGTCCCGTCGTTCGCTACCCGGTTGACTATCAAGTGGGCGTGCGGGTGGTCCTGGTCCTGATGCCGCACCAAGGCCCACTGCGTCCCCTCCGGGTCCACCTTCATCGCCTTCAGGTAAGCGCGGGCTATTTCCTCCATCCGCTCGTTGCTCAGCTGCGCCTTCTCCTCCGCTGGCCAGGCCAGCGCGACGTGCATCACGGCTTTGCCCAAGTTGGGGTTTAGCTCCCGCTGCGCGTTGAAGTCGGCCGCCATGTGGGCGGCCGACGTGTCGCGCACGCCTTCGGTGGCCAGCACCTGGGCGCCCTTCTCCTCCCCAAAGACATAGGTGCAGATGCCGCCGAAGCTCTTGCCAATAGTCACTTTGCCAATCATCGTGTCGGGTCGGGGGCTAAGTCATCGAGCAGCCGGTACAGCTGCACCAGCACTTGGCGGGCGGCTTCGCTCACGTTGTGGCCGGCGTGCAGCTGCTTGGTGAGTTGGTTCAGGTTGCCAGCCATGCCCACGAGCTGCCGCAACTGCCCTATCTCCTCGACCGTGCGCGGCCGGGGTGAGCGGGCCACATCGGGCGTGCCAGCCCACACGGCGCGCAAGACTTCGCCCATCGACTTGCGGTACTCCTTCGCCTCGGTGGCCAGCTCACGGTGCTCCGCCTCGGTCAGTCGCACCGACACGGTATGCACCTGGTGGGGCGTCGTCTTGGGCTGCCGACCTCGGCGGCGAGGCGGCTTAGGGGGCTGGTCGTCCGACATAGAATAACCCCCGAAGGGGCAAGTTAGAGTGAGCCCAACGGGCGAACGGGTTTTGAGCGAAGCGAAAAACATAACTTGCTTTTAACGTCTGCACCTATTGAACGAGCTACCAAGGTACGAACTACCCTCGCCCACGCAACTCCCCCCACTTACTTTTCCCTGTGCGCCCTAACTGCTCTTTTTCCCCTCAGCCTGGCATTACCTCATCAGCTCACGACCTCCCCGCCTCCTCCCTGAGCTACGTCCTGGCTCTCAGTAACCACTGCTTCACGGCCCTCCTGCTGCTCCGCCTAGCCTGACCGTCCCTCACCTTCGCCCAGCTGTTGCCTACCTACCCTCCTCGATTACCCGGCTCACTCACTTCCCGCTATCACCCGGCTCCCTTTCCCTACTGCCCCTTTGGTCGTCCTGGCTCACTAGTTACCCTCATTTCGTCTGTCTTGGTACTACCCCGCACTCCCTAGCCCATAGCAGTACATAAACGCGACAATTAGGTTTATAAACTGTTAATTACCAATAATATATAGTTTATTGAATGCGCGCAAGTTACTGGCTTCCAAGAGTTTTGTTGTTTTTGTTTTCCTCGCGCCGTGGGTGCCGTTCCGAGTTACCCACATTCTAAAAGCCTTTTTTCCTCGCGCGAACACCAATTGGTGTATTTGAAAATCTTTGTCTATTTGAGGGCTCAACAATTGGCCTTGTAACTAAATGAATTTTAAATAGTTATACGCGTTTAAAAAAACCTTAGAAATAGGTTTAGTGTGCTTAGAAATAGGTTTAGTGTGCTTAGAAATAGGTTTAGTGTGCTTAGAAATAGGTTTAGTGTGTCTAAGAAATAGGTTTAGTGTGTTTAGAAATAGGTTTGTAAAGTAGCTTATTTTATGTTCCTATTTTTTATCGTATAATTGCGAACAGTTCAATTAGATAGCCCGCAAAAATGGATAAGGAAATAGAGATTCGGCAACATAATGCGCTTACCAACGCCCGCTACGATTACACCGAATTACAGCAAGACTTGATGTTCTTCATCATCTCCAAGCTCAGACCGGACAATAAGGATAGTTACTCACTAAATATCATGGAGTTGTCTAAACTAACGGGCAAGAGATACAATGCTACCTACCTGCACAAAGCCACAGCTGATATGGGTTCTCGGGTGCTGGAAGTCCTAAACGAAAAGAGCTACAAGCAAATTTGGATGTTTCAACAGGTAGAGTACCATCTAGGCAAAGGAATCATTGAATTTGACCTTACCAAGCACATTTTACCCTATCTGTTCGACCTCAAAGACAACTTCACCTCCTATGAGCTGGCCGCCGCGCTCCGCCTCACCAGCAAGTATGCTAAACGCATCTACCCCTTTTGCAGCCAGTGGAAAGACTTGGGTGAAACCAAAAAATACGACCTGCAAGACTTCAAAAAGATGCTCGGCCTCATTGATGACAAGGGCCACGAGAAAATGAAGCAACTCATTGACCTCCGCACTAATGTATTAGACGTGGCTGTGAAGCAAATCAATGAGCACACCGAACTGCACGTCAGTTACAAGCTCGAAAAAGTAGGTCGTAGCTTCAAAAACATCATCTTCACGGTCAAGCCGCAAGCCCTGGCCGAACCAATCCCCTTCGACCTGGTGGCCACAACTCAGGCCGTACCGGGCGTGCAGCAGAGCCACTACGACAACGCCGCCCGCGTCCTCGACGAGCTGCGCATCACCGACGCTAAGCACCGGCAAACCATCCTGACCAGCGCGGCCCACGTCGCGGAGGTGAATCGCTACAACCACGACCTAAAAACGGGCAAGGTCAAAGCTTCCCGCAATCCTGGGGGCCTGCTGCTCGTGCGCCTAGGCTTGGTCGCCCCAAAAACTAAGGTCCCTGCTGAATAGCGTTTTGGGGCAGTGGGGAAGTAATCTCTTTTCCCTTTTGTTCTTATCAATACTCAGATTACCAGCTCACTACCCTACAAAGCGAGCTTGTCACATTAGTTAAACGTTCGTTTAAGAAATGTCATAAGCTCAACCATTACATTCAATTAGCACACTTCCTGAACGCAATTTGCGTTGGCAGATTTCCTTTTCCTGTTAGCTAATGCTTTCTCACTTACTGCTCACTACTGGTTTGCTAGGCACCTTGCTACCGTTGTCTAGTTCCGCTCAAACAGCCCCGCCCTCATCACGTTTTTACGTCGGTGTTGGGGCTAATCTGTTATCCAACCTTCCCTTCAGGGACCAGGGGATAGTACCGCGAAGCCTCGGTCCGTCGCTGACGGCCGGCTTGCTCTTCACGCCGCGCTGGGCGCTTCAAGTTGGCTTTTCTTATCACGGCAAGCAAGAGACGATTGCTAATCCAAACCCAGTAGGAGACGTGACCGTCAGGACGAAATATTTCCTGGTGCCCGCGCTACTCCGCTATACGGTCACTGCACCCGCTACTCCTGTTCAATTCGACATCTTAGGTGGTGCTACACTGGTACATGCAACAGGCCGGACCAGCTTTTCTTCCTCCGTGTACGATGAGTCTAGCACTTCCGACACTAGATTCAATTTGACGCTAGGACCAGCTGTGCGCGCTGCCATCTCCAACCACCTAGAATTAACGGCCTCTAGTTTGGTAAGCATGGTAGTGGGAGAGAACTATTACAGATTCAGTGACCGCCTCTTTCTAAACACATCTCTTGGGCTGAACTACAAGTTCGGCTAGAGCTGCGGAGTCACAGACAGCATAATTATTGAACAAAAGGGAGAAAATACCGCCGCGACGAGGCGAAGGCTTTTCTCCCTTTTGTCCCTTTACATAATGTCACTTATATCCCCACTCTTGGAAAAGTGGTGATTTTCGGTCATTTGCAATGCCATGACCAGTGTAGTATTTTTCCGAGTGGACAGCTATAATTAGGGCCACAAAATCACTGCACACTGCTGCTCACCTAACAAATACACTATGCGAATTCTGTTAAGTCTGCTTTTTGCATTTTCGGTAATTCAGCTAGCGAAAGCTCAGAACAGGCTGGGATTGAATGATAGCCCAGTCTTAACAGAGCAGGAAGGACATTTTTTGGACTCGCTACTTCGGGGGCAACGCGGTAGGTTTGACTTCCCTACTAAGCACGTTGCCTTCCTCTATGGAGGCAGTACCGGCAATGCCTTTCAACCCAAAAGCGCTTTTTTTCACCAAAACGTATTGCCTTGGACTACCACAGGACGTACCCCAGCCTTACGCTTGATTAAGCTAACGGAAGCAGAAAAAGAAGCGTCTGGAGGCTACGATGCGCTGGTCGTCGCCTGGGCAAAAGTGTTTACATCCAGGCAAAAGGAAAAGATGCTCACAAGATTGGCACATCAAGAGAAGCGCTTAGGTGATTAAATCTAGCTTTTTACATGTTGGAAACGACCGTTTACAACACGTAAAATGAGCTACTCGGCCGCTGGGGCTGGGGCAGCTGGAGCCACGTAGTTTGGAAAGTAGGAGGCATTTTTGGGAAACTTCGTCCGGTAATGCTTTATCTGGTCCAAGTAGAAGGTGCCTTCCTTCAATAGCCGGGCGTTTTTTTGCAGAAGTTGCTCATTCTCAGCCTGCGCTTGCTCTAAATCGGCCTTGGGCACCCGCGAAAAATGCCCGGTGCAAAGCATCGTCAACAGTATCAGCGCTACCGGGCCAAGCGTAAAACCAACCGTCGAGCGCCAGTTTTCAAACACGTTTAGGGGTACGGAGCGGGGTATTTGCTGCGCCGTGGCTTTCAAGCTGGCTTCGGCCGCTTTCAGGGCTGCTAGCCGCTCGTCGAGCGCGGTCGTCAGCGCCTTTTGCCGGTCGTCCAGATAGTTAATGAGCTGGTAGCCCGTATCCTGAAACACCTTCGCCTGCTGGTCCACTTTGCCAAGGAGCTGCTTGGCCACGGCTTCACTGTTGACGTTCAGCGTCAGGGGTCGGTCGCGCTCAGCCAACTTCACCAGGGCTTCTACCTGGTCTTTGGTGGCCGGCAAGTCCCGTTTGTTGTAGGCGCGTAGCTCCTGGGCAATACGCTCAATCTCGGCCATCAGGACGGCTACGCCATTTGTTGGGGCCGGTGGGGGGGTTGGATTCATAACAAAAGGGAAAGAATTACCGGATTCCGTAGCCGCCGTGCTCAATGCCCGGCTGCGGGGGTTTGGGTGTCTGCTCTAGCTTCGTGCGCTCCTGGGCCTGTTTCTCGGCTTTTTCGGCCTGCTCCTTCTGCGCGGCGTACTCGCGGCCGAACGCTTCCAGCTCCAGCGCCATCCGGTGCTGGCCGTACTGCTGGCCAGCCGCGCTCAACTCTGCCCGCTGCTGCTGCACCTGCTCGTGCTGTGCCTCGATAGTCTTGGCCAAGTTGTTGCCGCTGTACGCCCGGCCCAACTCACTGCCTTTCAGGTGGTGGCCTTCGTACTCGAACACTACAGCCTGCAACTTTTGCTTCTGGTAAGTGGCCTGTACGCCTATCCCGTCCCGCTGCATCGCCGCCGTTAGCTCCTCGGGGCTCGTGGCGTGGGGTAGATGCCGGCTCAGCGCGTCCTGCACGTAGAGTTTGGCCGCGGCTCGCTCGGGCAACTGCTCGCGCACGGCGCGGCGGTTATCCTGGCTCACTTCCTGGGCACTCACCAGGCCGTACTGCTTTTCCAGCTTCCGGCACGCGTCCATACTGTTGCGGTAGTTGTGCTGGTCGCTCACGGTGGTCCCGTCGTTCGCTACCCGGTTGACTATCAAGTGGGCGTGCGGGTGGTCCTGGTCCTGATGCCGCACCAAGGCCCACTGCGTCCCCTCCGGGTCCACCTTCATCGCCTTCAGGTAAGCGCGGGCTATTTCCTCCATCCGCTCGTTGCTCAGCTGCGCCTTCTCCTCCGCTGGCCAGGCCAGCGCGACGTGCATCACGGCTTTGCCCAAGTTGGGGTTTAGCTCCCGCTGCGCGTTGAAGTCGGCCGCCATGTGGGCGGCCGACGTGTCGCGCACGCCTTCGGTGGCCAGCACCTGGGCGCCCTTCTCCTCCCCAAAGACATAGGTGCAGATGCCGCCGAAGCTCTTGCCAATAGTCACTTTGCCAATCATCGTGTCGGGTCGGGGGCTAAGTCATCGAGCAGCCGGTACAGCTGCACCAGCACTTGGCGGGCGGCTTCGCTCACGTTGTGGCCGGCGTGCAGCTGCTTGGTGAGTTGGTTCAGGTTGCCAGCCATGCCCACGAGCTGCCGCAACTGCCCTATCTCCTCGACCGTGCGCGGCCGGGGTGAGCGGGCCACATCGGGCGTGCCAGCCCACACGGCGCGCAAGACTTCGCCCATCGACTTGCGGTACTCCTTCGCCTCGGTGGCCAGCTCACGGTGCTCCGCCTCGGTCAGTCGCACCGACACGGTATGCACCTGGTGGGGCGTCGTCTTGGGCTGCCGACCTCGGCGGCGAGGCGGCTTAGGGGGCTGGTCGTCCGACATAGAATAACCCCCGAAGGGGCAAGTTAGAGTGAGCCCAACGGGCGAACGGGTTTTGAGCGAAGCGAAAAACATAACTTGCTTTTAACGTCTGCACCTATTGAACGAGCTACCAAGGTACGAACTACCCTCGCCCACGCAACTCCCCCCACTTACTTTTCCCTGTGCGCCCTAACTGCTCTTTTTCCCCTCAGCCTGGCATTACCTCATCAGCTCACGACCTCCCCGCCTCCTCCCTGAGCTACGTCCTGGCTCTCAGTAACCACTGCTTCACGGCCCTCCTGCTGCTCCGCCTAGCCTGACCGTCCCTCACCTTCGCCCAGCTGTTGCCTACCTACCCTCCTCGATTACCCGGCTCACTCACTTCCCGCTATCACCCGGCTCCCTTTCCCTACTGCCCCTTTGGTCGTCCTGGCTCACTAGTTACCCTCATTTCGTCTGTCTTGGTACTACCCCGCACTCCCTAGCCCATAGCAGTACATAAACGCGACAATTAGGTTTATAAACTGTTAATTACCAATAATATATAGTTTATTGAATGCGCGCAAGTTACTGGCTTCCAAGAGTTTTGTTGTTTTTGTTTTCCTCGCGCCGTGGGTGCCGTTCCGAGTTACCCACATTCTAAAAGCCTTTTTTCCTCGCGCGAACACCAATTGGTGTATTTGAAAATCTTTGTCTATTTGAGGGCTCAACAATTGGCCTTGTAACTAAATGAATTTTAAATAGTTATACGCGTTTAAAAAAACCTTAGAAATAGGTTTAGTGTGCTTAGAAATAGGTTTAGTGTGCTTAGAAATAGGTTTAGTGTGCTTAGAAATAGGTTTAGTGTGTCTAAGAAATAGGTTTAGTGTGTTTAGAAATAGGTTTGTAAAGTAGCTTATTTTATGTTCCTATTTTTTATCGTATAATTGCGAACAGTTCAATTAGATAGCCCGCAAAAATGGATAAGGAAATAGAGATTCGGCAACATAATGCGCTTACCAACGCCCGCTACGATTACACCGAATTACAGCAAGACTTGATGTTCTTCATCATCTCCAAGCTCAGACCGGACAATAAGGATAGTTACTCACTAAATATCATGGAGTTGTCTAAACTAACGGGCAAGAGATACAATGCTACCTACCTGCACAAAGCCACAGCTGATATGGGTTCTCGGGTGCTGGAAGTCCTAAACGAAAAGAGCTACAAGCAAATTTGGATGTTTCAACAGGTAGAGTACCATCTAGGCAAAGGAATCATTGAATTTGACCTTACCAAGCACATTTTACCCTATCTGTTCGACCTCAAAGACAACTTCACCTCCTATGAGCTGGCCGCCGCGCTCCGCCTCACCAGCAAGTATGCTAAACGCATCTACCCCTTTTGCAGCCAGTGGAAAGACTTGGGTGAAACCAAAAAATACGACCTGCAAGACTTCAAAAAGATGCTCGGCCTCATTGATGACAAGGGCCACGAGAAAATGAAGCAACTCATTGACCTCCGCACTAATGTATTAGACGTGGCTGTGAAGCAAATCAATGAGCACACCGAACTGCACGTCAGTTACAAGCTCGAAAAAGTAGGTCGTAGCTTCAAAAACATCATCTTCACGGTCAAGCCGCAAGCCCTGGCCGAACCAATCCCCTTCGACCTGGTGGCCACAACTCAGGCCGTACCGGGCGTGCAGCAGAGCCACTACGACAACGCCGCCCGCGTCCTCGACGAGCTGCGCATCACCGACGCTAAGCACCGGCAAACCATCCTGACCAGCGCGGCCCACGTCGCGGAGGTGAATCGCTACAACCACGACCTAAAAACGGGCAAGGTCAAAGCTTCCCGCAATCCTGGGGGCCTGCTGCTCGTGCGCCTAGGCTTGGTCGCCCCAAAAACTAAGGTCCCTGCTGAATAGCTGTTTGGGGCAGTGGGGAAGTAAGTTCTTTTTCCCTTTTGTTCTTGGCAATAATCAGATTAT
>Ga0308158_10004998_pt1 | contig 10997 bp, 13 predicted proteins | sample PhyBR2_FD_201038 | JGI IMG/M metagenome (GOLD analysis project Ga0308158, IMG submission 201038) | Phyllosphere microbial communities from UC Gill Tract Community Farm, Albany, California, United States - DLSLB.R2 | ecosystem: Host-associated > Plants > Phyllosphere > Unclassified | place: USA...
GTGGCCGATGCCTCCGTCATGCCGGAGCTGACCACCGTGAACCCGAACATCACCACCATGATGATCGGTGAGCGGTGTGCCGAGCTGGTCCGCGAGGCACGCACCGCCTGACGGTCACCGCAGCCGCTGCTCGCCTTTCCGCAACTCCGGTGGAGGCTATTCGCGCCCTTCCGAAACCCAGGCGGGGTTCGCGGAGCGGGACCCGACGACGGCGTCCGAGGCCGCGTCCAGGGCCTCCAGGTGGGCAGGGGTGAGGTCCAGGGACAGTGCGCCGAGATTTTCGTCGATGCGTGCGGCCTTGCGGGTGCCCGGGATGGGCACGACAGGGAGGCCGAGCCGGCTGCCCTGGGCGAACAGCCAGGCGAGGGCCACCTGCGCCGGTGTGGCGTTGAGCTGGTCCGCCACGGACCTGATGGCATCCACCACCGCCTGGTTGGCGCTGGCGGCATCCGTGGCGAACCGGGGGATGTTCCGGCGGAAGTCCTTTTCACCCAGGCTGGAGGTGTCCACGGTTCCGGTGAGGAAGCCGCGGCCGAGCGGGGAGTAGGGGACAAAACCCACGCCCAGTGCGGCGGCAGCGGGGACTACGTTGCGTTCCACGTCCCGGCTCCAGATGGACCATTCGCTTTGGACCGCCGCGATCGGGTGGACCGCTGATGCGTCCTGCAGTTCTTGGGCGGTCACCTCGGAGAGGCCAAGGTGCTTGACCTTCCCCTGCTTGACCAGTTCGGCCATGGCACCCACGGTTTCCTCAATGGGCACGCGGACATCACGGCGGTGCATGTAGTAGAGGTCGATCACGTCCGTGCCCAGCCGCTGCAGGCTCCGTTCCACTGCTTCGCGAACATAGGCGGCATCGCCGCGGATGTCCGTGTAGCCGTCCGTGGGCGTGCCCACCAGCGCGAACTTGGTGGCCAGCTGGACTTCGTCCCGACGGTCCTTGAGCAGCTGGGAAATGAGCTCCTCGTTGCTGCCCCCGCCGTAGATGTCGGCCGTGTCGATGAAGCTGACCCCGGCATCGACGGCGTGGTGCAGGGTCTGCAGTGCCTCGGCGGGGTCAACGTCGCCGTAGACCGGCGTGAGGGCCATCCCGCCGAAGCCCAGGCGGCTGACGGTCAGCCCGTCGCCGAGCTGGATCTTTTGGCCGTGGTCAGTGGGCTTATGTGCCATGGGTGCTCCTGTTCGGTTCCTGCGGTGGTGAGAGGGCGTTTACAGCCAGGGGATGACCCGGTCGGCCGCCGGGCGGCCGGCCTGGATCAGCCGGGCATTGGCTTCATCGGGTCCGGTGGCCCAGGCAACCGCTGCGTCCCGGTCCATGCCGAATGAGATGTGCCGGTCCACCAGCCGCTGCAGCCGGAGTGCGGGCGGGGTTTCGAGGAACCAGACCTCGGCCAGCTGCGCCCGCACTTCCTTCCACGGCTCCTGCTCTGCCAGCAGGTAGTTTCCCTCGGTGATCACCAGCGGAACCTCGGCCGGGACGGCGATGGAGGCGGCCACCGGCTCGTCCAGTGCGCGGCGGAACTCCGGCGCGTACACCACTGCCTCGTCCCGGAGCGCCAGGCGGCGCAGCAGCGAAAGGTAGCCGCCGGCGTCGAAGGTGTCCATGGCGCCTTTACGCTGCCGGAGCGGGGTCCCGTCAATGATCGCGTTGCCCAGGTGGAAGCCGTCCATCGGCACCACCACGGACATGCCGGGGCTGAACTGCTCCTGCAACCAGGCTGCAAACGTGGACTTGCCGGACCCGGGCGCCCCGGCTATTCCCAGGATGGTCCGCGTTCCGGGCAGCAGCCGGCGCCGCAGGGAATCCACGGCCACGGCGATCTCGGGGGAGTGCATGGCAAAAGCCTAGTCACCGCTGAGGACCCGTGGTGCATCTTTTGGGGACGGCAACGCCTTCAGGCCCGCGGCGCAGCCCACGATCCCGGCAATGAACAGGAGCTTCAGGAGGCTGAAGGGCTCCAGGCCGGTGGCCATCGCCCAGCCCACCGTCAACGATGCGCCGATGCCCACCCAGATCGCGTAGGCCGTGCCCAGCGGAATGCTCCGGATGGCCATGCCCAGGCCCAGCATGCTCAAGGCCGCCGTCACGGCGAAAACAACGGTGGGAAGCGGCTTGCTGAAGCCGTCGGACAGGCCCAGGGCCGTGGCCCAGACAGCTTCCAGGACGGCGGAGGCCAGCAGTACCAGCCAGGGAACTGAACGTTTCACCGTTACGCCACCACCTTCAGGCCAACCACGCAGGCGGCGATGCCGGACAGCAGCATCAGCCGGGCCGCCGTCGGGCGTTCAACCTTGGCGGCCATTGCGTAGGCGGAGGTCAGGACGACGCCGACCCCCACCCATACGGCATACGCCGTTCCGGTGGGAATGGACTGCATCGCGATCGCAAGCCCGCCGGTGCTCGCCGCGACGGCCACCAGGAACAGGGCCGCCGGCGCGAGGCGGCGGCGGCCGGAAACCTGGGCGGACCGGTGCAGGGCGGCTGCCCAGACGGCCTCCAGCGCACCGGAAAGAAGAAGAATTATCCACGACATGACCAGATCCTTTGGCCAGTCTTGTCGCGTGCCGGGTACTGAACCGTCGTCCGGAGGCTCGAGGGGCGGAGCCTTGGATTCCAGCGTAACAACGCACGACGCCGGGCGGCCACCGATGGTGCCCAACCTCACCACACGGGCTGCTACGAGGCGGGCTCCAGCGGGTCGATCGACACCACTGCCAGGAAGCCGCGGCCCAGGATCGCGGGGCTGTTGGCGTCTGAGCCTGCCACGGCGTCGTAGCGCCCCAGTTCCACCGGCTCGCCGTCCGCCTGCCCGCCTTCACTGACCACAGCCTGGCCCTGCAGCAGCACCGCCAATTGTCCGTCGAAGACCGGGTGGGCCCGCTTCTTGGACAGCTCAATGATGGAGGTGTACCCCTTGTAGGCCGCGGAACGGGTGATGACGTTCAGGTCGCGGATGTCTCCGGTGGGCAGCGACCCCGTGGTGGCGGCCCCGCCGTCGAACCTGAAGGGACGGTACTTCTCCACTGGTTGCTCCGCGCCGTCAACGGTAAGCAGGAGCAGTTCACCGTCGATGACCGTCAGGACCCGTTCCATGCCGGGGAACCCGGAAAAGTCGCCTGCCTTGGTGACGTCCGCGATGCTCACCCGCCAATCCCAGCCGCCTTCGGCTGAATCCAGGCGGGCGATTTCCCTGGTCACCCCGCCCCCATTGCGCCATGGTTCGGCCTTGAGTCCTGCGAAGCGGATGATCTGCATGAGCCCAGCCTAGTTCCCCGGCCCGGCCCCCGGAGTGGTCCGGCATCGCAGGTGCGCCCCGTCCCTGCTAATCTCCTGCGGGGGGTCAACGCGAAAACAGCCTGAAGGAGCCGGGAATGTTCGTCAAAGTGTGTGGGCTCAGTACGCCCGAATCGGTCCGCGCGGCGGTGGATGCCGGGGCCGACGCCGTAGGGTTCGTCCTCACTGCCAGCCCCCGGGTTGTCTCACCCTCCCAGGCCGCCTCCCTCTTGTCGGAGGTGCCCGCCGGAGTGCGCCCGATCGGCGTGTTCCGCGACGAACCCGTGGTCGACGCCGTCGCTATTGCCCGGGCCGCGGGCCTCGAATGGATCCAGCTGCACGGGCACCGGTCCCGGGCGGACGTGGCAACGGTGCATAACGCCGGCATGAAGCTGGTCCGGGCCATCACCATGGGGGCCGGCGAAGATGAGTTCGAAGACTGGGGCGAGGACCTGCTCCTGATTGATGCGGCGGCGCCGGGTTCCGGTGAGTCCTGGGACTACGCCTCGGTGGCGGCGTTGCCGGTGCTGCAGGGCCGGGACTGGCTGCTGGCCGGTGGCCTGGACGCGGCAAACGTGGGCCCGGCGTCGGCCGCTGCCCAGGCCTGGGGCGTGGATGTCTCCTCGGGTGTCGAGGTGTCCCGCGGCGTGAAGGACCTGGCAAAGATCCGCGCCTTCGTGCAGGCCGCCAAGGCACCAGCGGCGGTATAGCGCTGCGCTCAGGGCAAGATCAGGGGGTCCCCTGCCTTCTTGCGGGAGGCGCGGGGGCAGAATGGGTTCATGAAGACACTTCTGAACATCATCTGGCTTGTTTTCGGCGGCTTTTGGCTTGCCCTGGGCTATTTCCTGGCGGGCGTAGTCTGCTGCCTGCTGATTGTCACCATCCCGTGGGGCATCGCGTCCTTCCGGATCGCGGCCTACACGCTCTGGCCCTTTGGCCGGATGGTGGTTGACCGGCCCGGCGGCAACGGTGTCTTTTCGCTGCTGGGCAACGTGATCTGGCTGCTCGTTGCCGGCATCTGGATTGCCATTGGCCACGTGCTGACGGCGTTCGCCATGGCGATGACCATTGTGGGCATCCCGCTGGCCATCGCCAACCTCAAGCTGATCCCGGTGTCCCTGATGCCGCTGGGCAAGCAGATCGTGCCTTCCAGCAGGCCGTTTGCGAGCAACTACCGCTAAGGGTCAGTGCGCCGGCGGCAGCGGGCGGAACACGCCGTCCTGCAGGATGGCCACGGATCCGCTGCCGTCCAGTTCGGCCGCGATGTCCACGTCCTCCGCGTAGCCGGCGCCAGTCAGCTCGCGGCCGCTGGAGCACCGCAACAGCACCTCGCGCAGGCGCGGCTCGGCGGCTTCGAAAACGGCCATCGCCGCCACGGCTTCCGGAGCATAGCCGTGCCTGCCGTCGCCGGCTTCATAGCCGCCCTTCCCGGCGGCTGCCAGCCCTGCGATGAAAGCACCGGCCCCGATCTGGTCTTCCACGGCGGCCCGGAAGGTACCGTCCTGCCAGCGCTCGCCGGCCGCAACCACGGCCACCACAGCGTCGCCGGGAAGGCTAGCCGCGATCCAGTCCGCCGTTGCGGCGGCGTTGCGGAGGCACACCGTGGCCACCAGTGGAACGTCGCCTGCCAGCTCATGGCAGAGTTCAGAGCCGTTGGGGGACGGCAGGACGATCCGTTCCAGCGTTTCAGCGCCGCGGATGCTTGCCGGGGAGAGGCTCAGCCCGCCGCCATCGCGGGGGCCCGCCAGCTGGGCGTGGTGGTGGGCGGCAAAGTCTTCCGCCGTGGTGTCCCGCCACGGGAAGGGGAAGACCTCCGCGTTCCGGTCCAGTGCCACGCTGACGCAGGTGCTGAAGGACAGGACGTCCACCACCACCGCGATGTCCGCGCCGGGGGCGACGGTCCTGGCGCCGTTCAGTCCCCAGTCAAGCCGCACCTCGAACGGGAGCTGCCGGTGCGCGGCGTTCGCTGAGTGGGTGTGCCGCGGAGTGGAACGGGGAGCGTTCATGCCAGTTCGCCTTTCAGGTTGCGGTGCGCGGCGGCCTGCCACAGTTCCTTGGCGCGGCGGTGGTGGAAGATCGGGTCCAGTTCCAGGAGTTGGCGCACGACGGCGGCCCGGCCGGCGGCGAAGTCGGCATCGCCGATGTGCGCGTAGTCCTTCCGGACGGCCGCGAGGTAGCGGGCGTACTCCTCCGGTTCCCCGCCCAGGATGGACAGGTCCGCGTCGGAGAGGAGGGCGCCGTCGTCGTCACCGGGTTCGGGCCGGTGGTCCGATGTCAACAGGATCAGCCGGACCACCTCTGCCACGTCCGCCTCCGGCAGGCCGGCGGCGGTGAGCCGGTCTTCGGCCAGCCGGGCGGATTCTTCCTCGTCCTGGCCTGCCGTGCCCCGGTAGACGGCGTCGTGGAACCACGCCGCCAGCAGCACGGTCCGTGGTGGCTCGGCTGGTTCGGTGAGCAGGTCCAGCGCCTCCAGGACGGAAAGCAGGTGGGTGCAGCCGTGGTAATGGCGGTGGGGTTCGCTCCAGCGGTCCAGCAGGTCCAGGAAAAGGGCATCGTGCCCGGGCATGATCGCTTCCCAGCGGTTCAGCAGGGGGACTTTCAACGATTTGTTCCGCCGGCGGGCCGGTATCCGCAGTCCGCTGGCGATCAGCTTGCGGACCAGGAGCCGGGCTTCCACCGGAACCGCTCCCGCCGCCACCAGTTCATCGAACCGGCGCTCCGGGACGTCGTAGTGGTCGCCGTCGAACGCCCGCTCGGGAATCCCCGCCGCAGCCGCGAACACATGCAGCTCCTCCAGTGATGTATCGGAGACCAGGTGTGAGAAGTGCGTTCCGTGTGCAGGCCACAATGGCGGGTCAATGTAGATGGCCATGGAAGGAGTCTAGTGCTGCCGCCGGGCCCTTCACCGTGGGACCGGCGCCGCGGTCGAATTCCTCATGTGCGTTGTGATGGCACCAAAGTAATCGCATTTGCGGATTAGTATTGCGGCATGGCCCTTATTCGCGTTTCCGAAGCCGCCCGTTTCCTGGGCGTGAGCGACGATACCGTCCGCCGGTGGACGGACCACGGAACACTCACGCCCTTCCGGGATGACTCAGGCCGGCTCGCCGTCGACGGACTGGAACTTGCCACGCACGCCCGGAAGCTGGCCCAGCTCCCGGACGATCCGCAACGCGGCGGCAGTTCTGCCCGCAACCGGTTCGTCGGCCTGGTCACGAACGTCATCGCCGACAAAGTGATGGCCCAGGTGGAGCTGCAGTGCGGGCCGTTCCGGGTGGTATCCCTCATGAGCAGCGAGGCGGTACGGGACCTGGGCCTGGAACCGGGTTCCGTCGCCACCGCAGTGGTCAAGGCAACCACAGTCATCATCGAATCCCCGAAAGGCCGGGCCACCGCATGAGCCGGCAACCTGTCCGCCCGGTCGCGGCCGCCGTCCGGGCCGCCGTCCTTCCGCTGGCAGCACTTCTACTGGCAACCCTCTCCGGCTGCGCCGCCGGGGGCGGCCCGGCCGCCGGCAGCACGTCGGATGCGGCCCCCGGCTCAGGTGCGCCATCAGGCACCATCGCTGTTTACGCGGCAGCCTCCCTGAAGGGCACCTTCACCGAGCTGGCACGCACCTTCGAAACGGAGAACCCCGGAACCAAGGTCACCTTGAGTTTCGCGGGTTCCTCGGACCTTGCCAGCCAGATCAACCAGGGCGCGCCTGCTGACGTTTTCGCCTCGGCGGACACGGCCAACATGAAGAAACTGCAGGACTCAGGCCTCGCTGACGGCACACCCCGGAATTTCGCCACCAACACCCTTGCCATTGCCGTCCCGCCGGGCAACCCGGCGGGAATTTCGGCGCTGAAGGACCTGGCGCGGCCGGGCGTCAAGCTGGTGGTCTGCGCCAAGCAGGTCCCATGCGGGGCGGCTGCGGCGAAGGTGGCAGACGCGGCCGGGGTTGCGCTGTCTCCCGTCAGCGAGGAAAACGCCGTGACTGACGTCCTGGGCAAGGTTACGTCGGGTGAAGCCGATGCCGGTTTGGTATACGGCACGGACGTGAAGGCGGCCGGCGCCAAGGTGGACGGCATCGAATTTCCGGAGTCCCAGGGCGCCGTCAACACCTACCCCATCGCGGGCGTGGCCAGTGGCCGGAACAAGCCCGCAGCGCAGGCCTTCATTAGCCTGGTGACCGGCGCTGAAGGGCAAAAGATCCTCGCGTCTGCCGGATTCGGGCCCGGCGGACAGTAATGCCGGGCGGCCCAATTGTCCAAGCTCAGGCAGGTCCCCGAAAGCCGCTGGGCCAGGTAAACACGAAAGGTGCCAAGGTGGGCGGGCAAGGCTATTCCGGCGTTCCCGGCTGGGTGCGCGCCCTGGCGGTTGTTGCCGCCGTCGTGGTGGTCCTCCCCCTGCTTGCCATGGTGCTCCGGGTGGACTGGGCGCAGTTCATCCCGCTCGTGACCTCGGAATCGTCGCTGACGGCGCTGGGCCTGAGCCTGCGGACTTCCGCGGCGAGCACCGTGCTGTGCATTGTGCTGGGCGTCCCCCTTGCGCTGGTCCTCGCCCGGGATACCTTCCGGCTGCAGGGCCTGCTGCGTTCGCTGGTGCTCCTGCCGCTGGTCCTTCCCCCCGTGGTGGGCGGCATCGCGCTGCTCTACACGTTCGGCCGCCAAGGCCTGCTGGGGCAAACCCTGGAGGTGCTCGGCCTGAGGATCGCCTTCTCCACCACCGCTGTGGTGCTGGCGCAGACGTTCGTGGCGCTGCCGTTCCTGGTGGTCAGCCTGGAGGGTGCCCTGCGGACCTCGGGCTCCCGTTACGAGGCAGTGGCGGCAACCCTGGGCGCACGCCCGGGCACCGTCTTCCGGCGGGTCACGCTTCCCCTGGTCCTGCCCGGGCTGGCGTCCGGCGCCGTCCTGTCCTTCGCCCGCAGCCTGGGCGAGTTCGGTGCCACGCTGACGTTTGCCGGCAGCCTGCAGGGGGTCACCCGCACCCTGCCGCTGGAGATCTACCTGCAGCGCGAAACCGACCCGGACGCCGCCGTCGCCCTGTCGCTGGTGCTGGTGGCCGTCGCCGTGGCGGTGGTGGCGCTCGCCTACAGCCGGCCTGCGGCCCGCAGCGGGGCGGGAAAACGGGCGACGACGCCGGCACCGGCAGGAGGGAACCGTCAATGACGTTGTCCTTCCAGGCAGCCGTGGCCAAGCGGGGATTCGACGTGTCCTTGACGGTAGGGCCGGGCGAAACCGTGGCCGTGATGGGCCCCAACGGTGCCGGAAAGTCCACATTGCTGTCCAGCATTGCCGGGCTGCTGCGGCCGGACAGCGGCGTGGCGAAACTCAACGGAAAAACCTTGTTCGACCTCGACGGCGGCAAGCACACCTGGGTGCCCCCGCACCACCGCGGAACCGCCCTGCTCGCCCAGGAACCGCTGCTCTTTCCGCACCTGAACGCGGTGGACAATGTCTCCTTCGGGCCCCGCAGCGCCGGGATTCCCAAACGGGACGCCCGGGAGGGTGCCATGCGCTGGCTCGCTGAGGTCGAAGCGGAAGGCCTGGCCGGCCGCCGGCCCGCCGAGCTTTCCGGCGGCCAGGCCCAGCGCGTCGCCGTGGCACGCGCGCTGGCCGCGGATCCCGCGCTCCTCCTGCTGGACGAGCCCCTCGCCGCCCTGGACATCCACTCCGCTCCGCTGCTGCGCCGCCTGTTCAAGCGCGTCCTGGCCGGACGGCAAGCCATCATCGTCACGCACGATGTCCTCGATGCGCTCATCCTCGCGGACAGGGTGGTCATCCTGGAGAACGGCAGGATTGCCGAGGAAGGCCCAACGCGGGAGGTGCTGGAACGCCCACGCAGTGCGTTTGCTGCCGGCCTGGCCGGGCTGAACTTCGTCCCCGGAACCTTGGACGGGACGGGGGTGCTCACCGTGGAAGGCCTGCGGATCTCCGGCCATGGTGACGAGCAGGTGCCTTCCGGGCAGGCCGGGGTGGCGGTGTTCCCGCCGTCTGCCGTTTCCGTGTTCCTTACCGACGCGCACGGCAGCCCACGCAACTCCTTCGCGGTGACCATCACCGAACTGGAGCCGCACGGCGACCAGATCCGCGTCCGGGCCGGCGGCCTGGCTGCCGACATTACGCCGGCGGCGTCCGCGGACCTCGGCCTGGTGCCGGGAATCACGGTGCACTTCGTGGTCAAGGCGGCCGCAGTCTCGGTGTACGGGACCTAGCCCGACCGGGCGGGACCTCCGGCTCTGGACAGCAGTTTCGCCGTGGGCAAACATGGCTTGAGAGCCTCGTTCTGCAAAGTTGAGCGTAGTACACTCAACTTAGTTATCAAGCCCCCGAAAGGAGCCCTCTTTGGACGTCAAATTCACCACCAAGAGCCAGGAGGCTCTTTCCGCTGCGGCAATGAATGCCTCAACCGCCGGCAACCCGCAGGTTGAACCGGCCCACCTCCTCAAGGCGCTGATGGACCAGCGGGAAGGTGTCGCCGTCGCGCTGCTCCGCGCCACCGGCGCTGATCCCGATTCTGTCAGCGTGCAGGCGAGCAGCGCCATCAAGGCCCTTCCTGCCACGTCGGGCGGCTCCAGCCAGCAAGCCCAGCTCAGCCGGCCCGCGCTTCAGGCCATCCAGAATGCCAAGGAGGACGCGGAGCGGCTGGGTGACACGTTCGTGTCCACCGAAGTCCTGCTGCTGGGCCTCTCCGCCGCCAGCGACGCCACCGGCCGGTTGCTGCGCGACGCCGGTGCCTCCCATGAAGCGCTGCTCGCAGCAATGACGGGTGTCCGGGGCGATCGCAAAGTCACCAGCCCCGACCCGGAAAACACCTTCCAGTCCCTCGAGAAGTTCGGCACGGACCTCACCGCCATGGCCCGCGCCGGCAAACTGGACCCCGTCATTGGCCGTGACACCGAAATCCGCCGCATCGTCCAGGTGCTGAGCCGCCGCACCAAGAATAACCCCGTGATCATCGGCGAACCCGGCGTCGGCAAGACGGCTGTCGTCGAAGGCCTCGCCCAGCGCATCGTGGCCGGTGACGTGCCCGAAAGCCTCCGCGGCAAGACCCTGATCGCACTGGACCTCGCATCCATGGTGGCCGGTGCAAAATACCGCGGCGAGTTCGAGGAGCGGCTCAAGGCCGTGCTGGAGGAGATCAAGAACTCCGAGGGGCAGATCGTCACCTTTATCGACGAGATCCACACCGTGGTGGGCGCCGGTGCCACCGGCGAGTCCTCCATGGATGCCGGCAACATGCTCAAGCCCATGCTGGCCCGCGGGGAACTGCGCCTCATCGGTGCCACCACGCTGGACGAGTACCGGGAAAACATCGAAAAGGATCCGGCCCTGGAACGCCGCTTCCAGCAGGTCTACGTGGGCGAGCCCAGCGTGGAGGACACCATCGGCATCCTCCGCGGCCTGAAGGAGCGCTACGAGGCGCACCACAAGGTGGCCATCGCGGACTCCGCGCTGGTTGCAGCCGCCACGCTGTCCAACCGCTACATCTCCGGGCGCCAACTGCCGGACAAAGCCATCGACCTGGTGGACGAGGCCGCCTCCCGGCTCCGCATGGAGATCGACTCCGCGCCGGAAGAAATCGACCAGCTCCAGCGGCTGGTGGACCGGCTCACCATGGAAGAACTGGCACTGCAGGACGAAAAGGACGCCGCCTCCCTGGAACGCCTGGACGCGCTCCGGGCGGACAAGGCCGACAAGGAAGAGGAGCTCAACGGGCTCAAGGCCCGCTGGGAGGC
>Ga0308158_10004999_pt1 | contig 10995 bp, 10 predicted proteins | sample PhyBR2_FD_201038 | JGI IMG/M metagenome (GOLD analysis project Ga0308158, IMG submission 201038) | Phyllosphere microbial communities from UC Gill Tract Community Farm, Albany, California, United States - DLSLB.R2 | ecosystem: Host-associated > Plants > Phyllosphere > Unclassified | place: USA...
TAATCGCCGTCCACCACTCCGAGCCTTCGCCGGTCAGCGCCGCTTCGGATTGCGCGATCGCTTCGTGGTCGTTGCTGACCAGGTAATCCTCGACATCGTTCAGTGACGCGAACGACAGGATCGAGACCGCATCGATCTTGCTGCCTTCCGGGTCCTTCTGGGTCGAGCCGATATTGAGCAGCACCGCGTAGCGCTTCACGAACTCGGTCGTCGCCGACTGGCCCATGACCAGTGGCGCGTGCTCGTCCAGCAGGCGGCGCTGGAACTCTTCGCGCGACAGGTCGGGGTTGCGCATGTGGATCTTGACCAGGCTGATCGGATCGCGGTGACGCGCGCTCGGGATCAGGATGTATTCGCGCGTGATTTCACGCGTGACCATGCGAAACGCCACCTGCTCGTCAGCGATGATCCGCTCGGCAAATTTCTCCTGGCCCAGCACACGCTCGATATCGTCCTGCTCGGCATACGTGATGTAGGCCAGGCCATCCCAGCGCGGACGCCCGTATGGCGGCACGCATTTTTCTGGCTCGGCCGGCAGCTTGCCGTCGTCACCGATCATCGCGCGGTACGGTGGCGGGAAGAACGACGACGGGCCCGATGCGATACGGTGCACCTGGTCGTAGCGCAGCACGCGCTCGGACGAACTGCCCGGCTCATCCCACGCGAATTTCGGGCCGTGGACCTTGCGCCAGTATTCGTCCCAGTGCTCGAACGCCAGGTTTTCATTGCCTTCCAGCGCCAGCGCGCCGGGACGCCAGTTCGGCAGATGCACCTCGTTGCCGTGCTTGCTTTTGGCCGAGCCGGCATCTTGCGGCCGTTCGCTGCGCGGCGTGCTGTCGACGCGGCTGACAAAGGTCGCCGTGACGATCAGTGGATGCGTAATCGGATCGCGGGTCTGGCCCATCGGTGGGCGCTGCAGGTTGTCGCTACGGTCGAAATCAATGGTCATGACATTCCTTTTTCTTGATCGTGCGTTAAAAGACAATGGTAAAAAATCAGTCGGCGTTAAACAGTGGCAGCACGTGCTCCGCCAGTTCGGCCAGCGCATCCTGCGCCGGCCGGCGCAGCGGCTTCAGGTTCAGCGCCACGTGGCTCACGCCTTGTTCCTGCTGATGGTAAAACAGCTCGACCAATGCATGGCGGCCGCTACGAATGCCATTGCGCACGAAGCGCATCGGCTCATCCGGGTCTTCCGCCAGGTCGAACATCGTGCCGTAGCCGTACGGGCGCACCCACTGCCCCGGCTCGTGGCTGGCGCGCCATGCCTCGATCAGTTGCGGCAGGCGGGTAAAGTCGCTCAGATGCCAGATCCAGCCATCGCTGTGCCGGGCGATCCACGCCATGTCCTGGCGCGCCCGGCCGACGACAATCATCGGCAGGCGCGGCGCCGCCGGCTTGGGCACCAGGTCGATGCCGCCGTCGAGGTTGCCGTAGTGCGCCGTGCGCGCATGCGGAAAGTCCTGTTCGGTCACGGTCTTGATCAGGCCGAACGCTTCGCGAAAACGCTCGCCGCGGTTGTCGAAGTCCAGGCCAAACGCCGGATACTCGACAGGCCGGTCGCCGGTCGACAGCCCCAGCACCAGGCGCCCGCCCAGGAGCTGGTCGACCGACACCGCCTGCTTGGCCACGATCAACGGCTCGCGCAACGTCGCGACGATGCCGGCGGTGCCCAGCGCGATGCGGCTCGTGTGCGCCGCCAGAAAGCCCATGTACACCATCGGATCGAGCACCTGGCCGGTATCGCCGAAGTTGGGATCGTAGAACGGCACGTCGCGCAGCCACAGGGTCGAAAAGCCAGCCTCATCGGCCATGCGCGCCATCGTCTGGTGATTGGCCAGCGTCGGAAACGGCGAATCCGGATAACCTTCGAGCGGCATGATGAAGCCGAAGGTCAGCTTGCCCGGCTTGAAAATCCGCTGGTAGCCGGCGTGGTTTGCCAGTTCGGCCGGCAACGGGCCAATGGGTGCAATCGTCATGATCGTTACGCCTTGGCTGCCGGGGTCATACGCCCGACCAGGCCAGTCGCCAGCGCAGCCAGCACGGCGATGCCAGCAGCCACATAACCGACATTGCCCGCACCCCAGTTAGCCACTGCAAGGCCACCGATCACGGCGCCCAGCGCGATGCCGCCGTTGGCCGCCGATACATTGATGGTGCCGGCCAGCGCCTGGGCGCCAGTTGCCGCCTTCATCACGCGGATCTGGCAAATCGGATACAGCGCGGTATTGGCGATGCCCCACACGCCCAGCGCGATGGCAAAGCCAATGCTCAGGCCGGCGAACAGCATCGACGCGGCCATGCCGGCTGCCAGCACGAGGCTGAAGATGGCGGTGGTGGCCAGCGGCTTCTGGTCGACCCAGAGGCCACCCAGCCAGTTACCGATCAGGCCAACCGCGCCAAAGCCCATCAGCCACCAGCCGACCTGCGCGGGTGCTACGCCAGCCGATTTCTCCAGCATCTCGGCCAGGTAGGTGTAGCCGGTGAACATGGCGGTGAACACCAGGATCGACAGCGCCACGTTGGCCATGAAGAACGGGCTTTTCAGAATCTTTGCCTGTTCGCGCATGGCAACCGGCTGCGATGCACGCACTGTCGGCATGCTGAAGAACATCAGCACGGCCACCAGCAGCGACAGCGCGGCCAGCAGGCCGAACGCGCCACGCCAGCCGATCGCGTCTGCCGCCAGCGTGCCGAGCGGAATACCAAACAGCATCGCGGCCGAAATGCCGAGATACACGGTCGACACGGCGCGACCGGCTTTTTCTGGGCCAGCGATCTGGGCTGCGGTGTCGCTTGCGGTACCCCAGAACACGGGCAACGCCAGCGCCGGCAGCAGACGCGCCAGTGCCAGCACCCAGATGTTTTGCGCGACGGCGGCCAGCGCATTGGTTGCTGCAAACAGCACCAGCACGGCGACGAACAACTTCTTGCGATCGACATTGGCCAGCCACGCCGTCAGGAACGGGCCGCATACCATGACGACCACGGCGAACAGCGTCACGAGCTGGCCCGCCGTGGCCACCGTGATGGACAGGTCACGCGCCAGTGCGGGCAGCAAGCCGACGATCAGGAACTCGGTGGTGACGATGACAAACGCAGCGATGGCCAGAATCGTGATGGAGAGTGTGCCGCCAGTCGCCTGTGGCTTGTCCGCCATCGTATCGACGGTGGTGGTAGATGAATTGGGCATTGCGAAAAACTCCTGTAATTATCTGACTGTCATCATATAAGAGATAAAAATTCCCATGTTGGATAAGAATTCCTTCATGATGTGGAATAAATTTCCAGGAGGTAGTCAATGACACCCGCAGAACGTCTCAAAGGCCTTGAAACCTTCGTCGCCGTGGCCGATGCCGGCAGTTTCACGGCGGCCGCCGACCGGCTGAATCTGACCAACTCCGCCGTCGGCAAGTCCATCGCCCGGCTTGAAGGGCGATTGAAACGGCCGCTGTTCGACCGCACCACGCGCAAGCTCGAGATGACGGACGCCGGCAACGTCTTCTACAAGGTCTGCGTGCGCGTGCTGGATGAACTCGAAGCGGCCGAGCGGCTGCTGGCGCATGACCATATCGCCCCGTCGGGCCGGCTGCGCGTGGACATGCCGGCCACCTTCGGGCGCATGCACGCCGTGCGGTCATTGCTGGCGTTTGCCGAGCAGTATCCGCAGGTGCAGCCGCACGTGTCGTTCACCGACCGCTTCGTCGATCCGGTCGAGGATGGCCTCGACGTGGTCGTGCGCATCGGCGGCTCGGACACCTGGCCGGCGGCGCTGTGCTATCAGCATCTGGGTGACGAAGAGCTCGTCTTCTGCGCCTCGCCCGCCTATGTGGCGCGGCACGGCGCGCCGGCGACGCTGGAAGCATTACTGGGCCACGACGCCATTCTGTACGGCCGCGCCGACGGCAGCACGAGTCCATGGCTGATCAAGGATGGCGCCCAGCCGCTGGCGCGCCAGCACGTGAACGGGCGCATCATATTGGGACAGGCCGAGGCCGAGGTCACGGCCGTGGAGATGGGACTGGGCATCGCGCAACTGGCAACCTGGCTCGTCGAGCAGCAGCTGCGCGACGGCAGCCTGGTGAAAATCCTGCCCGAGCTGGCCACGTCCGGCCTGCCGTTGTATCTGGTGTGGCAGCGCAGCCGCCAGCACGCGCCCAAGGTAACGGCACTGATTGCGCACTTTGCGCAGACGCTGACGATCCGGCCTGCAGCGACCGACGCAGCCGGTGCGCTAGCGCCGCAGCCTGTCGCGCCAGCCTGACGGGGTCACGCCGACACAGCCCTTGAAGCGCCGCGTCAGGTGGCTCTGGTCGGCAAAGCCGCATTCGGGCGCCACCGCCGCGAGCGGCATGCCGCCCCGGATCAGCGTGCAGGCATGGGCGACGCGCACCGAATTGAGGTAGACATGCGGCGGCGTGTGATACGCGGCGCTGAACGCGCGCGTGAGATGTGCGCGCGACATCCCGGCCACGGCGGCCAGGTCGGCCACCGTGATATCGCGCTGGAAGTACATGCGGATATAGTCCCTGACTTGCGCTATGCGCGCATCGGCGGCGAATGCGCCGGCCCGGACAACCGGCGCGCCGGGACGCTCGCCATGGCGCGCCAGCATTGTGCCAAGAAACGCACGCAGCAGCGTCTCCGCCCGCAGCGACTCGGCTGGCGTTGCCAGCAAACTGCTGGACAGCCGCGCAAACGCCGCGGCCATCTGGTGGTCAGTCACGCATGGCCGGGTGAAATACCGGCCATCGGCGCGCTCGCCCTCGGGCGCGATGCAGCTTGCCACGAACGCATCCGGCACATACCAGATCGCATAGCGGAACCCGTCGGCGGTGCCGGCGCTGCCATCATGGTCTTCATCCGGATTGAACAGGACCAGGTCGCCCACCTGGCTGTCGTACTGCGCGCCCTTGCAGCGAAACCGCTGCACCCCGGCGGTGGTCACGCCAATCGCGAAACCATCGTGGCTGTGGCGCTCGAATGCGTGATCGGTGAAGCTTGCCTGCATGAGCGTAATGCCGCTGGCCAGTGCCGAAAAGGTGGTGTCGTTCACTGGCCGGGCGGGTGCGAGGTGCATGCGACAATTGTACAAGACCCCTGCCCGCCCGCAGGCGCACCATGGCGTTTTCACTTTTTCACTGAAGGAGAACGCATGAGCGCTGCAATCGACCTGGCCGGCAAACTGGCCACATTCACCGAAGCCTGGCAACCGCGCACGGTCAGCCTGTTCAACGGTCACGACGTCATGGTCGCCAAATTGCGTGGCGACTACCACTGGCATGTGCACGACGATTCGGACGATTTTTTCCTGGTGCTCGCCGGTAGTCTGGAGATCGATCTCGACGACGGCACGACCGTCACGCTGGGGCCGGGCCAGCTGTACGTCGTACCGCAAGGCGTGCGGCACCGGCCCCGCGCGCCCCATGAAGCGCAGATCATGCTGATCGAGCGCACTGGTACACCCAACAGCGGCGACCTGGCTACAGCGGCCCCGCGCCGGATGATCTAGCGTCATTACAGAACAGGCTGATTTTCGATTTTGTGTTAAAAACAAGGCAACTGAATCAATCTTGTATTCGGTTGAACAATGTATCGAACAACACTACTCGCTTAGGAATTACCATGAAATCTACCAGCCTGCTTTCTTCCGCCCTGATTGGCGCCGTCGCCAGCGCCCGCTCGATGACCCCGATGGCCACGCTTGCCGCCGCACGCCTTGCCGGCCGCAACACGTCGGGTAACCTCATGCTGCTGGATCGCCCGCTGTTCAAGTACGGCGCACTGGCCATGGGCGCCGGCGAACTGTACGGCGACAAGATGAAGTCGGCGCCGGACCGCACCGTGTTCCTCGGCCTGCTGGCACGCATTGCCAGCGCCGGCATCGCCGGTGCGGCGCTCGCGCCAGAGGGTCGTGAAAAGGCAGGCGCCGCAGTCGCCGTTGCAACCGCCGTGCCGCTCGCGTACGCCACGCTGGCTGCCCGCAAGCAGGCGATCGCCAAGATGGGGCAGACCCGCAGCGGCCTGATCGAAGACGCGCTGATCGTCACGGCGGGCATTGCCGTGGTGGCACTGGCAACGCGCGCCGCACGCGACTACTGATGTACCCGGGCCGGCGTCAGCCGCCGGCCCGCTTTGCCCGATGCCCGAGTTTGGCGAGTGCCTGCAGGATGGTGTCGCAATGGTCGCCCTGCACTTCGATCACGCCGTCCTTGACGGTCCCGCCGGCGCCGCAGGCAGTACGTAACTGCTTGCCGAGCACAGCTAGGGCCATCGGATCGAGCGCCACGCCCTTGACGAGCGTGACGCTCTTGCCGCCCCGCCCTTTACTTTGCAACGACACGCGCACATTGCCGTCGCCGACCGGCGCAGCACTGGCAGCTGTCTTGCACGTGCACTGCGCCACAGGCTGGCGGCACGCCGGGCACATGCGGCCCGTTTCCGTTGAATAGACAAGACCGCCATTCGAACTACGCATCGTGATCAGTCCAGCCGCTTGAGACGCTGTCCCATGATGCCCCAACGGCAATCGACGCCGTCGACCCGCCCCACCAGCGCCCAGCCGGTACCGATCTTTTCGACGGTGACGCGGCTCTCGATCTCCTTCGCAAGCTTCTCGGCCCAGCCAGTGGCGGCGCCCTGCCCCTTGAAGAGTTCCTTGCCGTCGTAAATCACGGTTGCATCGAAGACGGACATGGCGAATATGGTCATTGCTTCCTCTGGACTTCTGAACGAAAGCAGCATCCTACCACCGGTCACCATCGCATAACCTCGCCACGCATGACGCATGACCGTGCGGCGAGCCACCGCGGCGCTCTGCCTGAACATCGACTTATTTGGCGGCATCGATCAATTTGAGGAGATCCGCCTTGCCGTTGTCTGACCAGCCTGTGAGTTGATCGACGACCTTGCCGTTCCTGAGCAGATAAAAGGACGGTATGCCTGTCGCGTCGATGCCTTTCCATTGCGTGGCACTATACGGCGCGTGGATTGGCATCGAGGGATTGGCGGCATTCCACTCGCTGATCAGACGCGTGTCGATGGGTGCATTGGTGGCGGTGACCAACACGAGATGTACATGTTGCAAACGCCCCTGCAGTTCGGGGTCGGCCTGTAGCGCCTGTAGCGCGTTGGCGGAGTTGTGGCAGCCAGCGCCGACCACCATCACGAGCTCCGTACCGGGCCGACTTGGCATGGCAACGCGGGTCAGGGTATTGTGCTTCGCGTCGTACGCAAACGCGCTGCGGCCTGCGAAGGCTGGGCCAAGCGAATCCACCACCTGAGGAATCGCCATCTCTGCAAGATAGGGACGCATGGCGGCAAACGCCTGGGCCTTAGCGAAACGATGCGCAGCGAGTAAGGCGTACAGCATGGCGTCGTCCAGCGTGCGCCGGGTATCGATAGCGCGTGCAGTGAGTTCGTGATGCAGCCGCAGCATATCGTCGGTTGCTGACGATGCCGGGTTGTCGTTAGCGGCCAGGCTGGCGGCGTCGAACAGGGCCACGAGATTGCCTGACGGCTCGTTGCTCAGCGTTGCCGGGTTCAGGCGGTTTCCGAAGAGCTGATAGTAGCGCTGAAGGACAGCCGGCGCGCCGATCTCGGTCGCGCTCACTGAAATTGAAGCTGAAGCTGCAGCGCGTCGTGTCGCGTCTGCCTCCGCGAATTCGCGCAGGCGTTGAAGATCCAGCTCCGTCTGGCTGGACGGCGCCGACAAGCGCAGTGGCGGGCCGACCAGCTTTTTTTCCAGCATGGGCAGATACTCGCTGGCGCCGAGGAAACTGAGCACCGCTGCAAGTTGTCCGTGGCCCAGTTCACGGACCAGCGGCGTACTACCAAAACCGGCTAACCCGTTCTCGTTCCAGCGGATTTTTCGAATGACCTCGCGCTTGCCATAGGGTGTCAAGGCATCCAAGGGCGTCGGCTTGCCTGAAGCAATCGTTGCGCGCAGCGCCTCCTGCGTGTACACAGCCAATGGCGCAGGCGGCGTCACAACCGGTTCGGCTGATATATAGCCGGCCAGCTGGCAACACAGGCAGAAAAGCAGGTGACGCGCTGGGAAATTCAATGACACTGCGTCTCTTGGCTTACTTTTCTCTGTTTTTGCCAGGCCATATAGCCAAGCATATTCCACAGAAAATCCCCACGAATGCAGCACGGCCCCAATCGAGCTCGTCTGTACTGCTCAAGAAACCGGTGTAAAGAAGTGTGCCAACGGCAACTCCTGACGCATTAAGAAAAAAGTTTTTCATCGTTTGCAAAAGTCATCTTGACGTGAAGGCAGTAATCTGTCCAGAGCAGATATTCAAGATCTTTTTCTATTTCCAAGTAATAAAAAGGTGACCGATGCAAAACCGCAAAGTATGCCTATACCAATACCTCGCACCAAAAAATTGGCAGATATCGGTCCAACGACATACTCGTAGATGAGAACAAGCAGGGCTACAAGCAATCCAGCAAGCACGCTCTGGACAATCAATTTTTTTGTAATATTCATGCCCTGTTTTCCATACTGAATCTGCATTGTTTTTGTTTCAGAAATGAGCGCAGCGTCATCCGACTTTATTCAGCATAGCAGACGCACAAGTTCCATAAGTCACAGAATGTCACAATGACTGCCTTCGGCGCTGGATTAAAATCTCGATATATCAACAGCGAATTGCTGGTCGCGCTGGGAAATGGCCGACCACATTGTCGGCATGCCTGTCGTTTGAATTCGCCGCGTCAGCGCAGCACTTCCAGCCTGACTTTCTTGCCTTTGCGGAAGGTATAGATCGTCATCGCAGCGTCGCACAAATCGCCCTTCGGATCGAAGGCGATGCTGCCGGTAACGCCCTCGTGCCTGACGGCGGCCAGTGCTGGCAGGAACTTGGCTGGATCGCTCGAATTTGCAGTCTGCATCGCTTTCGCGAAGACCATCACCCCATCGTAGGCATAGGGCGCATACGACTGCACCGGGAGCTTGTAGCGCTGCTGGTAACGCTGTGTGAACGCGTTCAGGCCCGCTTCCTGCGCAGCGCCGACGCCGCCCGCCACGACGCAGTACACCTTGTCGTCGACCAGCGCGTCGCCGGCCAGCAGCGGCATTTTTTCCGAGCAGACGCCATCGCCCGAAATAAGCTTGGCGCGCAGTCCGAGCGCCTTCATCTGTTTGAGCATCGGCCCGGCCACGGCGTCCATACCGCCATAAAAAATCACGTCCGGATCGCGCGCGCGGATCTGGGTCAGGATGGCGCTGAAATCGGTGGCCTTGTCGCTGGTGAACTGGCGGCTGACGACGCTCCCGCCCGCCCCCGCCTTCTTGACACCCTTCACGAATTCGTCCGCCAGCCCCTGGCCGAAGGCCGTGCGGTCGTCGATCACGGCAATCTTCTTTGCCTTCAGGGTGCCGAGCGTATACGTGGCCAGCGTGCGGCCGATCAGGTTGTCATTGGCAACAACGCGAAACGCGGTCTTGAACCCCTGGTTGGTGTAGACGGGCGTCGTGGCCGCCGGTGAAATCTGCGGGATGCCGGCATTGGCGTAGATTTTCGAGGCCGGCACGGTCGTGCCCGAATTGAGGTGCCCCACGACGGCCGCCACCTTCGCATCGACCAGCTTTTGCGCGACCGTCGTGCCGGTGCGGGGATCGGCGCCGTCATCCTCGGGCTGCAAGACCCACTGGACCTTGCTGCCGCCAAGCACGATCCCCTTCGCATTGAGGTCATCAATCGCCATGCGGGCGCCGTTTTCGATGTCCTTGCCCGCATGGGCGCTGGGGCCGGACAGCGGCGACACCGTACCGATTTTGACTTGCACAACCTTGCCTGCAGGCTGGGCCTGGGCAAGCGGTACGACCGCAAGGACAAGCGAGGATGCAGCGGCGAATACAGGGAAATGCATGACGGGCCTTATAAAGATACGCTTAGCGCTGTGGCGCCATCAGGTCGAGCAGGATCGCGGTCTCGGCCTTGATGGTATTGGTGAGCGTCGGCTTCAGATCCGGCGCCCATTGCGGCGAGTGGGTTCCCGGCAAGGGCTTGCCGGCCTTCTTCGCTGCTTCGAGACGGCCGGCATCGACCGCACCCACGTGCAGCAGCAGCGCCTTGACACCGGGCTGCTGGCCGTACAAGGCGAAGTCTTCAGACGTCATCTTGGCAGGCATTTCTTTCACAAAATCAGGGCCGACGGCCTGCTCGACCGCCTTGACGGCGCGCGCCACCAATTGCGGATCGTTGACGACCGAGTCGGTGCCGGTCTTGACTTCCACCAGCGGCTCCTTCGGCGCGCCGGCGGCGAGCGCTTCGCCCTTGGCTTCGCGGGCGATGCTGGCCAGCACGCGCTGGCGCACTTCGGGCCGGAAGGTACGTACCGTCAGCGCCAGCTTGACCTGGTCCGGCACGATATTGGCCTGGGTGCCGCCCTGGATGCTGCCGACCGTGATCACGACCGGGTCGAGCGGATTGTTTTCGCGCGAGATCAGGGTCTGCAGCGCCATCACGAGCCGCGCCGCCATTACCACCGGGTCGCGCGTCTCGTGCGGTACAGCGCCATGGCCACCCTGCCCGAACATTGTGATGGTGACGGTATCGGCCGAGGCGCGGAATGGCCCGGCGTGCCACATGACCGTACCCGATGCCATCGACGCGTCATCGTGCATCGACAGCGCGTAGTCCGGTTTCGGGAAGCGCGTAAACAAGCCGTCCTTGAGCATGGCGGCGGCGCCGGTCAACGCTTCTTCGGACGGCTGGCCGATCAGCATCAGCGTGCCGCTCCAGGCCTTGCGGTTCTCCGCCATCAGCTTTGCCGTGCCATACCAAGCGGCCATATGCAGGTCATGGCCACAGGCATGCGCTACCGGCACAGTGTCGCCGGCGGCATTTTTCGTCGTGACGTTGCTGGCAAACGGCAGACCGGTCTTTTCCAGCACCGGCAGTGCATCCATCTCGGTGCGCAGCATCACGGTCGGCCCTGGACCATTCTTGAGGATGGCCACGACGCCGGTACCACCGACGCCGGTGG
>Ga0308158_10005000_pt1 | contig 10993 bp, 7 predicted proteins | sample PhyBR2_FD_201038 | JGI IMG/M metagenome (GOLD analysis project Ga0308158, IMG submission 201038) | Phyllosphere microbial communities from UC Gill Tract Community Farm, Albany, California, United States - DLSLB.R2 | ecosystem: Host-associated > Plants > Phyllosphere > Unclassified | place: USA...
CAGGCGAGCACACAAGTGGCAAATGCGGCAGGCAATAGCGTGCCGGGAAAATAGTGCGAAAGCATGTGATGTGATGTTGGCGCCATGGGCCTGAGCGGTGTCGGGTGACGCCGGGCCAGAACCTGAAGACTCTAGCGAAGCGCCCCTGCAAAGTCGAGCGGAGCACGACAAGACAAGCAACTGACGACGGGTTTTGTTGCGTATGCGCAACGACAGTTGCACATGGTAACATCAACGTGAAAGCGGTGCTGGTTCGGCGTTCCACAAGCGTGCGCCCGCCAGATCGAGCCACGTCAGGTACAAGCGCACATCGAATTCCAGCTGGTGATAGGCCGGTTCCATCCAGCAGCACAGCTTGTAGAACGCCTTGTCGTGTTCTTTTTCTTTGAGGTGCGCCAGTTCGTGCACGGCAATCATGCGCAGAAATGGCAGCGGCGCATCGCGAAACAGGCTGGCGATGCGGATTTCGTGCTTTGCCTTGAGGCGTCCGCCCTGGACGCGCGAGATGGCCGTGTGCAGGCCCAGTGCATGCTGGACCACCTGGATTTTGCTGTCGAAGGCGACCTTCGAGACCGGCGCCGCCTGGCGCAGGTATTCGTCCTTCAGGTCCTGGACGTAGTCGTACAGGGCGCGGTCGGTGCGGATGCCGTGCGGTGCCGGATAGCGCTGGCGCAGTGTGTCGCCAAGACGGTCTTGCGCGATCAGGCCGCTGACCTGCGTGCGCAGTTGCTCGGGATAGGCGGTCAGGTATTTCAGGGTGTGCATAAGCCGGGCAATGTACCACAGGGGGCTGTGCCTGAGCAGAAGGCCATTCTGAAAAAAAAATCTAAGACCCCGAGTGTGACAGCCTTCCAATCTGTCATTCGAGCAAGAGGTAAAACTTGTCAGACGAGGCAATAGTGCACCAGCACTATGTACGGGCGATGGAGTCCGTTCGGAGCTTGGACCAAGACTCAGTTATGTTAACGTCCGTGACGCTGCAGGAATCCTAGTTGAATGCTGCTTGGCTCTATAGCCCAAAACGACGATGCACGTATCCTGAAAGCTGAAAGCTGAAAGCTGAAAGGAGAAGGACGCATGTGACTAAATTTCGCTACCTCATTGTCGATGAACTATCCAGTATTTTCGCGTGTTGCAAGCATTGTATAGGCATCCGCGATTTTTGTTTGCCAAGGGGTTGCCTTCTCGATTCGACGCTTTTGTTGCTTTATTGAGGCATGGAGATGTAACAGATGAGTGGTGCTAAGACGAGCCTTGCGCGCTGTGGGTGATGTCGCGATACCCATGCCATAACGTCTCAACGTGTGCAGCTACTAGGGCCTGAATAGAAGAGCCAAGTTTATTGACACGTTGAAGGTCAGCGGCCATTTCGCAATGTTTCGAAAGGTTCGCCCGGTGCTTCACACCTGTTCTAATAGAGCGGGATTACCGCTATATCTCTCTGTATCTGCCAATAATTGCTGTTCCACTCTCGTCGCCACTTGCCGTTTTGGCGTTGCCGAAAATTCATCCCTAGTATCGACTGTCGCGACGAGTGCTTAGGTCGTCATGATTGAAGTCGAGGATTTAATCCGCAAGTTAATATGCGTTTTAACTAGAAAGTTATATTTGTTCCAACCTTAGGTTGGGGCTGCTGCGGACGTTGTGTGCCGCTCTGCGCAAATTAGAAAATTTGTATGGCTAAAAGAAGATAATTGGTAGTGTTTTATGAATGCAACAGGTTACAATTTGTTGCAACAATTTTTCCGTCAAAAGCATCGAGAACGAAGTCCGGTCGATGTCTTGTCACGACGTCATTTCAAGCGCCCGTCGAGAGCTTCAGTGGGAGCTGGGTACCGAGGGGTAGACGCTAAAGACAACGAAAAATTTATTATCTTTCGCTACTTAGTTAGTGGCAATAACTAGAAAAAATTTACTAATCGCAGTGTGACTGTATGCAAAAAAAACTTAGACTGCAAAGAGCTGATAGGTACGCCTTCCTAATTTGCGCTCAGATGATGTCTACGATGGTAGTCGCTTATCTCGAAGGGCGTCAGGCGGCTAAATGGCTCGGATGTGAACAAGGTGCCGTACCTGACTGGGATGATATTGTGCAGGAGCTAAGTGATGGCACGCTGCGCCATACGCAAGTTAAGCGCCAGGCCACAGATTTCAGTGACGATAAAGCCAAGCGCGATTACAAGATATCGAGAATGAAGACGGGCGTCCCTGCCACTGCAGCTATGGCTTTGCCTGTACTTCGAGACCGGAGCGCCTTCGACGAGTCCATTGCAGCACTTGCACGATGGTTTTTGCCGACAACTGTCACTGACGGTAAAGTAAGAGCTTTTACAGTTCAGGTCCCGGATAGACAGGTGAAGATTAAACACGAATTCGAGATGAGACGTTTTGAAGAGTTCTGTGCATTGTGCAGTCTTCCTACTACAACTCCCAATGGACTACAGTCGCGCGCGCAAATTGATGCAACAGCCGCTCACATCTTTGATTGGCTAACAACTTGGTGCGACTTCACAGACTGGACGCATATTCATACGGCGCTGCGGAACTTGAAAGTCGAGGTTAAGTCACTTGAAGACGAAATAAGGCAGTCAGCGTTGTCGACCCTAGAAAGACATTTCTTTCCGGCATCCGAAGCGTTCGATGCGATGATGCAAGACTTACAGGCTAATGTCTCTGATGCAGGCGCTGCGACGCCACGCCAAATGCTAGCCGTGGTTAGCTCGTTTCGTCGAGCAGAGTCTGCAATTTGGACGCAGTACGCGATGGAAGAGACATCGTTAGCCTGGGGTATCTCAGGATGTGCCACCGGACATGAGGACAGAATCGAAGACCCGACGCAGACGGTGCCAATTTATTGGAAGGATTGCACCTTTAGCGAAAAGCGGCTCAAGGTTTGTGCGAAATTTGACCACCACACGTTGTTGCGCGAACCGCTGGCTTCAAGACTGATGCGGCTTGCGCTTCATTTACGGGGCGCAGGTCATGTAAGTATTTCGGAAATGAAGCAGTGGAATGTCGCGGTTAAAGGCGTGCTTACGAGTACCCTTGGAGTAACGTCCGATGATTTCTCGAATCTCCCTTGGGTCGAAGCTAAGGACATTGCATATTGTGTCGATTCGCGTCAGCTTCCAGGTATAGCTGACACTAACGTTGAATGCGACAACTTCGACTCCGCTATGGGAAAAGTTGTTTGGGAGCTCACCAAGGCGGACATCAATCGTACTATTCGGGACATGCGAAGCGGTGACTTACAAGCCGAAGTAGATGGACTTTGGCGCAAAATTTACCCTCTGCTCGATGCTGACCTAAGTAGCGCACATACACTATTGTGCGGCATGGTAAGTCCAGCTAGTGAGGGGCTTGGACCACTAGCGGCGATGCGAGTTGGGCCACGCACGATTGAGTTACTATCCCCGGGACTGATGATGCTTATGATTACTGCCGTAGCTCTTAAGCGTGATATCGATATCGCGTCACTATTGTCTGGTAATGACGTGCGCGTAATCGCTTTAAGGTATTGGGGCGGCCCATCGTCTATGACCCGGTTTTCACGAGTTATTGTGGACGACGACGACGACATAGCGGTTGAAGATTTTTTAGGTAAGGAAGTTGCAGACATTGTTTTGATGTCTCAAGTCCGGTCCCCAAATAGTGAGGTCAACCGCGTTTCTATTGCTACAGATAGAGCGTCACAGGACAGCTTTGGCGCCCCCCGGCGTGCAAAGCTGTTGGTTACGAATTCTAAGCAATTCCAGGCGGCTGTAAGAACTGGAAAAGTCGAGAACGTGGCTGACCTTCTCGCCACAGAGCTCCGATTGCGCGACGTCGCGCGAGAACAAAATATTATGAAAACTCAGCTGGAAGAATGATGAAGACTCAAGAGATTGAAGCGCAGATTCGTATCCGAGCTCGAAACAGATTCTCAGTTTCCGCGGATGAGTTTTTGGCTAGCCTTGCGGAACCGTCTCTGGCTGACGTGTCTGCATTCAAATTGCGGCGCGCAGCAAAGTTCGACGGTAGCGGTCGCACGGTGCTGCTGGCCGTCATTGATAAAGTCGAAGATTGGAAAACCGTATCACGTTGGACTGCACAAGTTCGCGATATGGTGCCGGAGCCAGAGACTTCGGACCTTTATCTTATTTTGCTTGGGGAGGGATTTAGTTCCCATAACTGTTCGCGGATTGAGGCGGACGAGCAGTTTTGCCGAAAGTATGTGACCAACTCGTTAGACGAGATTTGTTCACTTCTCGACAGAACGTTTTTGGCTCCATTGTCGGTGAGTGGTACCGGGGACGGAATCGTCGACCCTGTTACCGCTGCATTCCAATCCACGCAAGCTAGGCATGCTTGGCTCACTGATACAGTACAGAAGCATTGGTTGAGGACCTTTCTAAGTGAAAAGCCGGGTAAGGATTTAGTACCTGAAATTATCGAAAATGCTGAACCAGGGGAGGGCTCCTAATGGAAACTAGAGAACCAATCAAGCTAAAATCGGTAGTCCTCAAAAACATCCGTCGCTTTGGTGTAGATGTAGAGATTAAGTTTGGCGCAGGTGCGACAATATTGATCGCGCCCAATGGCTCAGGCAAGACTGCGGTGTTAGAAGCCATTGAGCTGGCACTGACATCCGGTGTTAAGCGAGTTGAGGGACGGTGGGCACCTCTTATCCGCGAAGGCGGTGACGATGCTTCGGTCCAAGTTGATTTCGGTGATTGGAAGCGTGAGGTCTCACTTTCAAAGAATAATGGTGTCCGCATTATAAAAGAGGGCAAACTGGATGAGATCTTCGGTGACATAAGCCCAGAAGGGATTCCATTTCTACTTCGACTTACACACTTACTCGACCAGCGAGATAGTGGTTGGTTCTGCCAGCAGGGTCCTGAGGGTGCCGGAGAGCAGCTTACGGCGTTGCCGTTGGGGCGTCAAGCATCGCAGGTGAACTCTACTGTCGCCAGGTTGAGGCCTGCGGTCTCTAGGCGAATTACTGAATTGACTGGCGCTATTGCGTCTAAGCAAAAAATACTGGGCGACTGGAGAGCACTGGTACATGTACGTGATAGCGCACAAACTGATTTAAGTAGACCACTGACGCCTCTATCAGTATTAGCGCAGAGCTTAGCGCTAATTACAGGCTTGTCCATTCCACAGGGATTAGGCAGTGTTGCGGCTATCCGTGAACAATGGGCGATTGTCAATGCGGCTAACAATCAGGCTTTGGCATCAATGGTAGCATCGCAAGGTAACCTGGCCGGTTTGGTTCTGGTACCGGCAGCATACGGAAAAATTGCAGACTCGCTGGTACAACTTGAGCAGGAATTGCAGAAAGAAAAATCGACTCTGGCAAGGCATTATGCTACTGAAACTGCAATAAACGAAAGCATAGTTGCGGCAGTTGCGAGTCATCGCGAACTTCTTAAGAAGGTTACGCAAACCACACTCGTCCTGGAGCGTAAGCGGGCGCATGCAAAGACGGTAGCGCTGTTGGAAACGCAACGACAGCAGAGAAAAATGTGGTTCCGCTCACGTGAGCAGAAAAAAACAGCGTTCGACGCGACCCAGCAAACGCATAGTGCGGCACTGACTGGGAAGGATGTTAACGCGATGCTGGAGGCATTGGCTGGAACAATCGCACTCAAGCGTAGTAGTATCGCTGCCGCTAAGCAGTCTTATGCTGAATGGCAAGGCGCTGAAAGCCGTAGGAAGGTCGAGGAGCAAAATCTCCAAGCAAGGAACGCTGAGATTGAATCGCTTGATAAGAACCTTCGTATTGCGGTAGCTGAACTGGAGCAGGCTGTATTGGCGCACCAATCCGCCAAGTCGATTTTAGCTGTATATCAAGAAGCAACTGGAGCAATCCGTGCTGCTGTCGCCACAGTCGCTGAGAAACTACCGATTGGTACTGATACCTGCCCGGTGTGTCTGGAACAACATGGAGAACACGTGCTGCGTCTAAAGATTGCAGACGCGCTCAATGCAATGGACCCGCAACTTGGTAAGGCGACTGCGAATCTTCGTTTAGCAGCGGAGAAATTGGAGAAGGCAAAAAAGTCAAAAGATAAAGAGAGCAGCGCACTCTCTACCGCACAAGTTCTGCGTGCGCGCGTGAACGAAGCGATTGCTGCCATTGAATCAGACATAAAAATTGCCAAGAATAACAGCATTCTTATTGGTCTTGAGCTAGGGGAAGTTCAGGGCCGTCTAGATTCCTTGCAAGCGGAAGTCGATAGCGATAGTTCGGACCTCGATGCTAAGCGTAGTGCGCAAGAGCCCTTGCTTAGTGTCGAGGCTATGACTCAGCTGACTGCACGTTTTAACTCCGAAAAAAGAGAATTGGGGGATTTTGATGAAGCTCTGGCTCGACTGGACGAGACGATTGACGACACCACCGAAGCGCTTGCTAAGCTCGACCCGTTGGTGACTGAGAATTTCACCATCGAATAGGGTGAACAAGCATTGTCGTCACTTGAGGAGCAGGTACGACTTAGTGCTGCGGTCATTGAGAACGAACAGGCCAAGAAATCTGCTTTGGCTAGAACACTGCTTGACGTAGACGCTGTAATCTCACGCATCACGCAGCGATTAGAATTGGACCAAGCTCGTTTCGAAACACAGCGGTCGAAGTGGGTATCTGCTGGATTGATTACGCCGCCTTCTGATGAACAGCTAGAAGCCGTCAAAGAAAAACTTCTGGCGGATAAAATGAAGGCCGAGACAGCACAAGCGAAGCTCGGTGAGATTGAGACTGAACTTAGCCGTATCGCTGAGGCTAACGTCCTCTCGACCGCTCAGCAAGCAGTTGATGCTGCAAGGGGCGGGAGCACGGAGAGCGACTATGCCCGGGTTTTGATGGATGAGTTGAAGATAGTTCAGGACGAGCTTGCGATGGCTGTTGAGCGTAAGATTGCATTAGATGAGTTTCACGCGCATCTGACCAGCGGCATCGATAAAATCCGTGACAAGATTGCGGACGTCGTCCCTCAATGGCAAGCCATATTGCGGCGCATCGTTCAAGAGCCTCGATTCTCGAGTACGAACTTGAACTACTACAAGAGCCGTAACAAAGACCACGCGTCGGTCCAAGTTGGACTTGGTAGTGGGAGCGTAGGCGTTGCGGATGTCGCGAGCCAAGCGCAAATGACGGATTTACAACTGTCATTCATGCTTGCAATGGCAACGGTGCATCAATGGTCGCCTTGGAAGGCCCTGCTGTTGGATGACCCGACTCAGCACCACGACTTAGTGCATGCATCTTCGGTTTTCGACGTGTTGCGTGATTTCATTGCGGAGCACGGCTTCCAGGTGGTTTTAACTACACACGATGCGCAGCAAGCTCGTTTCCTAATGCGTAAGTTGAGTAATGACGGAATTGACACAAGGCTCTGGACGCTTGAGCCATCACTGAATGGAATGACTGCCAAACAACTAAGTGGGCATCAATAGGCTGCACTCGCTTTATAGCAGTCTGTATTGATGGAATTCAGGCTGGAGAGGAAGGTTACACTAGGGTCGTGTTTCATGGCAATTAAGTATTAAAATGTCTTGATGCAAAATACGGTAACAATATCGGATTAGTTAAGGGTAATATAAGACGATAATTGCCTGGGAATCTTGCGAATTGCGATGACAGCAATCAAGCATATAAATTTTTGCTCTGATTGTTGCTGGTTAAAATTTTCTGGGCTAATTTTTATTAAAGGGCACATAGGTGAAGGAAATATTTACTTATCAAGAACACGTCCGCGATGATGCGTTCGCAGAGCGTTCACCGGGATTTATGAGGCACCATGGAACCGTTGGGTTTTTTCGAGATAGCGATGATTCAACGTGCCCTTTTTGTAAGTGCCCTGCTACGGAAGTATATTATAACCGCGTGGTCGACTATCCGGATTGGTTAGACGGAGGTGAGTATGCGTTGGCTAAGTATGCTTGGTCGTGTCCACAATGTGGATGGTGGAGAACACGAACAAACAGGAAAACTGACGGAACAATAGATGCAGTATCAACTATTGTAAGAAGCGCTGTGCTTAAGAAATATGATCTATCTAGCAAGGGTTTGCCGCTCACAGTGCTTCAGCAGCATTTGCGTGAAAAATACGAGGATGTTATTCATATCCATGATAAACAAATGGAGAAGTTAGTTCAGGCTGTCTTTGCTGAGCATTTTAACTGCGAGGTCGAACATATAGGCAAGTCTCACGACGGAGGGGTCGACCTATTGTTAATTCAAGCCGATAGTCCAACTGTTATTCAAGTGAAGCGTCGTCGTTCCTTGCCACATGTCGAGGCAGTCAGCGGAGTGCGTGAACTCATTGGGGCTACTTTATTAAAAGAAAGTAAAAACTGCATTTTCGTATCGACTAGCAGTAAGTTTTCTGAACCCTCGAAAGAAGCTGCACAACGAGCGATTGAACTTGGAATAGTCGAAAGCTATGAGTTATTTGATTTTCAACGTTTTTCAGCTGTTCTAAAATTGGTGACACCTGCTGCTAAAAATCCTTGGGAAGGGCTTATTGGTGAAGATACTTAGAAATTTGGAATTGCGAGTATAGATTGCGACTGCAGTGAGTTTCCCCCATCACGCGTGGCTTTTCGAGTTTCATATCGAGTCGCGGTATTGACCCGGCTTTGAATATCGGATTTTTAATCTACGATGCATTAGCGCCACAGGTACTTTCGCTTAGCTTTTATGCGTGGCATAATTTTCTTCCATTCCACATGCCGTTAAATTCCATAAGCATAATGAAAATCCAATGGGCCGTCGCGCTACACTTTGATCAATAAATCAGATAACTCGACACCTTTAGGATTTTTATGAATAACATAAAAATTAGCAAGCCCTGGTGGGAGCACTTAGTACCCAAGACAATGATTTCACGTCGCCGAGAAGTCGAATCCCTGCTTAATAGGTTCGTGAAATCTTCCCCGTACGGTTTTGAGTGGGCGAAAGTCGCCGCGAATCCGTCGGGTTTGTTCAGACTGAAGGTTGGGAACATTATGCCGGTCGTGCATTTGACCTTTTTCGTAGGTCATCCAGGATTCGCCGCACCTCTGCAAACGTTCAGATTAGGGCACCGGACTGTAAGTCGAGAGTCAGAGTATTTGTCCGGGAAAGCGCTTGTAGAAAACGAACACGTCTTGCAACCAATTATTGTAATTGAGTTGGTTACTGATCCGGTTTATGTTGCAGCAGCTGCAATAGGTAAATTAAACATTGAGGAAGATAAAGTCGTATGGCCTAGTCAGATAATATCAATTCCAGCACACCTTTTACTTGCACCCCAGCACTCGCCTGAAGTTGCCTACGTAATTTATCAACATATTTTTGGCAATGGCTCTTCCTATCCTAATGATGGATTTTTCTACGTTGGCGTTACCAAGAGGAGTTGGCAAAAGCGTTGGTCAGAGCACAAACGTGCAATTGATAATGGAAGTCCTTTGTTATTTCATAGTAAATACAGAGAAGAAAAGAAAAACGGAAGAGTTACTTATATTAATCACAAGGTAATGGGCGTTACGAATAATCTTGATCTGCTATATTCGACAGAGGATTTTCTTGTTGAAAGTCACTGGGGAGACGAGCGTCGACTTAATATGATTCCTGGTGGGAAATCAGGACTAAGATACTTAAGGGAGAATGGACTACTTAAAAAATCTGTTGTTCCGCTACCTGATGAACGGTATAAAATCGTCGATAGGTGGCTTAGGCAAAATCCACGTAAGGGTTTGCCTGCGCCGTGGGTTGCAGAAAAATGGAAAGATAATGACTGGGCCGTTGCGCAGATTTGCGGGCGTGACGGCCGGCTGTCGGTGGAGCAAGTGCGAGCCATTCGCGAGCTAGCGAAAAAACACACTGCTGAGAAAATTTACGAGAGCATCGGTGCTAAAGACGTAGCCCAAGTTACCCGTGTACTCAACGGACAGACATACGCGCGCGTCGACTAGATATTTTGAGAGGAAATTGCTCGCGCTCAGTCACAGATTGGCGAGCTGACTGTCAATTTTTAATAAGATTCTAATAAATTTCTCATTGGTTCGGCAATATTTTCTGGAAGCCATTGGTGTCTTGAAGTAGTGCTTACTGTTGACCGCGCGACAACATTGCTGCTTAACCTTATTGACAGACAGTTAGGCCTTGATTTTTTATTTTAGGCTTACGTATTCGAAGTGAGCATGGCGCTAGGTGCAAAATTGAGCGATGACTTAGTTTTGCGTAATTTGGCTTACGGTAGTGTTAATTGTAAAATAATTATAGACTACCAGGCTTGATTAGATGTATTTGTGAAAAATCGAGTGCATTGGTAAGTAACGCTAGAGCCGGAGTATTTCATATTAAAAAAACCAGTAATTCGAGAAATATTGGCTGAAAATTCCGCAGCAGCAGGGAAAATTCATAGCCAGAGTCTTGCGCGATGCTCCCAGGAACAAGACTTAGAAAATAATAACTCCCTCTGCAATCCTGCTGGTATCTGCCGGCCAGGAGCTGAATGCAGAGTTAGCTTATATTTAGCGAGGAAATTTATAGTACACTAATTTCAAAGCCGAGTTCCGCCGGCCGCCAATGGCGTTAAGTATCCTCGTAAGTCAAATTCTACTGATGGTAATTTGGTTCTATATGAATGCAGAGTTATAGAACGCGTTGTCGTAGTCTTCGCATTTTAAATGAGCTAACTCATGGCAATTCTCATGGCCTCGAATTCTCCGAGCAACTTTGAACAAAGTGCACACACGAATTCTCGCTTGGCTTTAAGGCGTGCTTGGCGCGGCGCCACAGAAAAGCGTCGTTCTCGCACCGGCGGAAAACGACGCTTTCAGGGCTAGCTGTCCTTGCTGCTCTGGCGGTTGCCCTTGTCGGCCATGGCCGCTGCAGCCGCGCGCTGCGCCGACTGCCGGCTTTCGCCACCCTTGCGGCCGATGTCGGCCATGTGCGCGCGGTTGCGGCTGACGGCTTCGCCGCCTTTCTGGCCGGCGCGGCGCGCTTCTTCGGAATCGAATT
>Ga0308158_10005001_pt1 | contig 10991 bp, 9 predicted proteins | sample PhyBR2_FD_201038 | JGI IMG/M metagenome (GOLD analysis project Ga0308158, IMG submission 201038) | Phyllosphere microbial communities from UC Gill Tract Community Farm, Albany, California, United States - DLSLB.R2 | ecosystem: Host-associated > Plants > Phyllosphere > Unclassified | place: USA...
AAGTGGATGGGGTAGTCCTGCACCACGCCGATCAGGGTGAAGCCGAACGCGATGGTGATGCCGTGTACGCCATCAAAGCCCAGCGCCACCGCGCACAGCCCGGCCAAGCCGGCACTGGCCAGCGGCAAGAAACCCAGGATCGGCATTTTCCAGCTGCGGTAGGCGAACCACAGCAGCAGGATCATGCCGATGGTATCCAGCGTGCCGATCATGCCCGCTTCGCTGGCGGTGCGGTTGCCGATCTTGACCGAGAACGCGCCCGGCCCGCTCAGCTCGATGCGGCTGCCGCTGGCAGCGGCGATGCCGACAAACCGGTTGTTGATCGTATCCACCGCCAGTTGCTGGGCGCCAGGATCAAAGCCGGCCGCATGGGTCTGCACCAGCAGCAACGCCTGCTTGCCGGCGCGATCGAACCAGACATCATCGATACGTTGCGGCGCATTGGCTGGTTGCAGGGCCTCGGCCACGCGCAGCACCTGCAGGGTGGGATCGGAAGGCAGCAGGGGCTCGATCAAACCACCGGCAGGCGAGCCAAGGTCCTGCAGGCGTGCCTGCAGTTCTTCACCGAGACGGGCGCTGGAAAACGCATCTGCCGGCAATGCATCGATCAGATAGCGGTAGGGCAGCAGACGCTCGGGGAATGCCTCCAACCCGGCCTGCTCACCATTGGCAACCAGCTCGAACTGCGCATCGGCGGCCAATGCAGCACGCAGCGCGCGCGACTGCTGCGCCAGCTGCTCGGGTGCGGCCCCGGACAGTGCGACCAGCAACAGCCGCGCACCCGGGCCTTCGCCCAGTTCATCCAGCAACAGCTTCTGCGCGGGCGTACGTGCGTCGGGCATGAACTTGCGCAGGTCGCCGCTGACCTGGATACGGCTGCTGATCCACATGCCCAGCACGCCGAGCAGCAGCAACCAGGCAATGGCCAGGCCAATGCGCTGCGCGGATGACAGCTTCAACGCGTGCCACCGGCACTGCACAGCCCATTCAACGCGGCGGCGTCGCGAACGGCGGCCGCGGCAGTGGCGGCACCGCCCAGCAAGGTGCGCTGCAGCTCGCCCTTGGCCGGCTGGGTTTCGATGCAGCGCAGTTCCGCGTTCTGGCCGTGCAGGGTCACCGCCCGCACGCGCCGGGCCAAGGCCTCTGCCTTGGGCGTCAGCTGCAGTTGCCAGCGCTGCGCACTGCCGGAGGCCTGCAGGCGGTAGTTCTGCTCCAACGCGGCCAGATCACCGGCCAGCATCGCCCCGAAACTGGCCTGCAGATCGGCCAGTTCGGGCACGCGTTGCAGCGCGAACACCCGCGGCGGCTTGCCAGCGCGGGCAATGCTGACCTGGCCATCGGCGATGGTCGTTGTCTCTGCATAGGGCGTGCGCACCTCGCGGACCAGCGTGCCGGCATCCGGGCGGCGGTATTGGCCTTCGACCCGCAGCGGCTCCTTCAGCAATGCCGAGCCACGCAGTTCGACGAAGTTGGTCTGGCTGGGTGCCGGCTGCGCCAGTTGCCGCAGTATCCATGTGGCATCGACGCCACTGGCCAGGGCGGGGCTACTGGCCAGCAGGCCGGTCAGCAGGCACGGGAGCAGCCGTCGCACGGTCTTGGGGATGCCAGAAATCATAGAAATTGAACCAGTTGTAAGGGGCCTCGCGCAGGTGATGCTCCAACCTGCCGGCATAACGGTGGATAAGCGTGGAAAGGATCTCCGCCCGGCCGCGGCGCGGGATATCCACCACCTCGGCGAATGACTCGAAGCGCAGGTCGTAGCGGTTGCCGCCAAGGTACAGGCCAAAGGCCAGCACCACCGGTGCCTTCAATGCGTTGGCGATCAACCACGGCGCTGCCGGGAATGCAGCGTCACTGCCCAGCAGCGGGGCGGCGACAGCCGGTTCATCGGGACGCGCCCGGTCCACCAGCAATGCCACCATCGCGCCATCTTCCAATGCCTGCTGGATGGCCAGCACGATCGCGGTGCCCTCCTGTCCGGCATCGATGATGCAATCAGCCAGCTTGGGGTCGAGTTCGGCCAGCAGTTCGGTGATGGCGGCATTGTGCGCGCGGTCCATCAGCACCCGCAGCTTCAGGTCCGGGCGCATCCTGGCCAGTACCCGCAGCGCATCGAAGCTGCCGAGGTGGGAACCGAACACCAGCACCCCGCGCCCCTGGTCCAGCTGCTGCAGCAAGGGCTCGGTACCGCTGCTGCGGATGTCGAACAAGCTCGTGCGGCCGGCCAGCAGGAACACCCGATCCAGGATGGTGGCGGCGAAGGTATGGATATGCCGGGCCACTTCCAGCGCACGCGCCGGACGCCCGCGCAGGCGTCGCAGGTAATCGGCGGACGCGCGCCGTTCGGCACCCCGCACACAGTAGAAATACAGGGTGATCGGGTACAGGCAGGCGCGCGCGATGCCGCGCCCGCCATGCCGCGCGATGCCGCCGATCAAACGAATGGCGAACCGTCCGCCACCTTCGGGACGATGCTTCCAGTCCGCCTCGTTCATGCGCCTGCGTCGCCTTCGGCCAACACCAGCTCGCCACGCACCAGCAGCTGGTCCTCGCGCAACACACGGAATTTCCAGCGTGGCGCCTGGCCTTCCAGCTCCACCCGTGCCTGCTGATCCGGCAGCAGTGGCGCCATGAACTTCACCTGCGGCAGGCGCAATGCGCCGACCGCCTGCCCCTGCTCGATCGCCACCGCCTGCAGTACCTGCTCCAGCACCACCACACCAGGCACCAGCGGCCGACCGGGGAAATGCCCGGGCAGGCAGGGATGATCGGAGGGAATACTGAACTGCATCAGATGCTGTACCGGCGACTTTGGCACACAGGATACCGGCAGCCTTGTGTTTCAGCGCAGCAGGTCGCGCCAGAACGCCGGGCCCAGCTGGCCCATCTGGCGCAGGAAATCCCAGGCATTGCGGTAGGGCCGCTGCGGGAAAAACTGCGAACGCACGGCGTACTCCACTGCGAAAAAGCCACCGATCAGGCCCCAGTCGGCGATGTTCGCGCACCACGACCATTGTTCATGGGTCACCGGCCACCACGGTTGGATGCCGAAGGCGGCCAGCAGACCGTCGGGGACGGCGCTCATCGCCAGGCCCAGATTCACCGCCGCCAGCAGCACCAGCACCAGCGCCCAGGCAGCACTGAGGCGGCGCGTATAGCGCTCCAGTGCCGCGGTCACCGGCATGCCGGCGCGGCTGTACAGGGCCTGCACGATGCGGGTGATCAGCGGAATCCGCCCGGGCAGCAGTGAGCGCGCGAAACCCCAGGCCACCAGCAGCGGAAACACCACCGGTGGCGCCAGCAGCAGCATCCACGCCCAGGCCGAACCGCCCAGCCACCACAACAACGCACAACTGGCCGCCAGCAGGCCCCATGCCCACGCCTGCCGCCGCGCCAGCGGTTCCAGCAGGCACAGCAGCACCAGCCCGGCCAGGGCGGCCGCGGCCCACATGCCCTCGTTGCGCAGGCTGGCCACATGCGACAGCACCGGATAGGCCAGCAGCAGGATCACCCGCAGCGCCAGCGCCACCGGCCCGTGGCCGGGTTCAGGGCTGGCGGCACTCACGCCGTTCAGACCGTCTTGTTGGCTTGGATATGCGCCGACAGGGCCCGCAAGGAACCGAAAATACGGCGGTTGTCCTCGTTGTCCGAACGCAGCTGGAAGCCATAGCGCTTGCTGATGGCCAGCGCCAGTTCCAGCGCATCGATCGAATCCAGGCCCAGCCCGTCGTTGAACAGTGCCGCCTCCGGATCGATCTGGGCCGGGTCCACGTCTTCCAGGTTCAGGCTCTCGACCAGCAACCCGGCCAGCTCGCGCTCGGCTTCATTTTGTTGCGACATTTCCATACCCACGGCAAATAGACCCGCAACGATCCGGCATCGCCGACGGTTGCGCAAGCATGACAGTTCAGACGCGCGGGGTATCATTGCGGTCTCTGCGATGCCCGATACGCCGTGCAATGACGTCCCCGCTCCACGCCCGCCGCCGCTTCCACCTGCGCGCCACCTGCCTGCCCACCAATGTCACGGAGGTCTGAGATGAATGCCCAGACGTCTCCGGCGGCGGCTGCCGCGCTGCACATCGACTATGCCGATCCCTCGCAGCTGCCGGCCCTGTTGGCCGATCCGCAGGTGCTGGCCGTTTTCGGCTTCCAGGCCGGCGACGCGGCGGCCCCCAGTGACGATCCGCGCTATCTGCAGGTAGGCCTGCAGGCCGACGGCGTGGCCAAGCTGGAAGTGTGGCGCAGCGACAAACCGGTCAGCCATGGCCGCGATGCCAACGGTGTGGCCTGGGCCAGCGACGGTGCGCTGATGTTCGGCGCCCTGCAGGTAGACGAAAACCTGCACGGCGGCATCCTCGGCGCCTCCGAACACGCCTACGCCCAGATGCTGCAGGCATTGTCGGCGCATGCCTATCCGCACCTGCTGCGGATCTGGAACTACCTGGATGCCATCACCGAAGGCGAAGCCGACAACGAGCGCTACCGCGAATTCTGCGTCGGCCGAGCACGCGGCATCGGCGCTATCGACACCGCCACCCTGCCCGCCGCCACCGCCATAGGTCGGCTGGATGGGGTGCGCGTGCTGCAGGTGTATTGGTTGGCCGCACGTGATGCCGGCACGCCGCTGGAAAACCCGCGCCAGGTCAGCGCCTACCGCTACCCGCGTCAATACGGGCGGCAATCGCCCAGCTTCGCCCGCGCCATGCTCGCCGCGGGCGGCAGCCGCCTGCCGCTGCTGCTGTCGGGCACCGCCAGCGTGGTCGGCCATGCCACCCTGCATGGCGACTGCACGCAGCGCCAGCTGCAGGAAACCTTTGCCAATTTTGAAGCCCTGATCGGCGCGGCCCGCGCGCACCGGCCGAGCTTGCCAGCGCAGTTCGGCGAGGGCAGCCGGCTCAAGGTCTATGTGCGCGATGCGGCTGAAATCGGCGATGTGCGCGCGGCGCTGGCCCTGCATCTGCCGGCGCAGGTGCCGTACATCGTGCTGCATGCCGCGGTATGCCGGCGCGACCTGCGGGTCGAGATCGACGGCGTCCACGACGCCTGACAGCCTTCAGGCAGAGGCGCCGCAGCAACAGCCGCGGCGTGGCGCCTGGTCAGTGCCCCAGCAAGGCCAGCACCGCATCGCGCGGCAACTTGCCGGTGTCATTGCGCGGCAGCACCGCCACCTTGCGCAATGGGCGTGGCAGGAACACCGGATCCATGAACTCGCGCAGATCGCGCAGGATGTCGGCCTCCTCGCGCCCGGGTGCCACCACCAGCGCGGCAATGCGACCCACCGCGTGGCCGGGCTCGGCGGCCAGTTGCACCACCACCGCATCCACCACACCGGGAACGGCCTGCAGCTTGCGGGTCAGGTCACCCAACGAGGCGCGTTTGCCGGCGATTTCCAGCAGATCGGCACGCCGACCGCGCAGCACGAAGCGATCCCCCGGCAACAGTTCCACCAGGTCCGCCAGGTTCACCGGCGCGGGCAGGTGCGCCGCATGCACGCGCGTGCCATCGGGCTGGGGTTCCAGGCTCACACCCGGCAGCAGGCTCCAGGCGGTTTCGCTGGCGGTGCGACGGCGGGCGAAGATGCAGGTCTCGGTAGAGCCGAACATCTCCCGCACCTCGGTGGAAAAAGCCTGTTCGGCCGCTGCCGCAAGTTCCTGCGACAGCGGCGCGGTGGCGGTGACGATGCCGGCCAGCGGCGGCAAGCCCACGCCCGACTCCACCAGCGCCTTGAGGTGCACCGGGGTGGTGATCAGCACCCGCGGTTCCTGCACCTGCTGCAGCGCGAGCACCACGTCCTGCGGAAAGAACGGACGCCCTGCCTGCAGCGTTGCCGGTGCCAGCAAAGGCAGCAGTACCGCCATCTCCATGCCATACATGTGCTGCGACGGCACCGTTGCCACCAGCGCCGGCTGCGCCTCGCCCCACAGGTCTTGCAAGGCTTGCAGGTTCTGCGCGGTGCTGGTCAGGAACGACCCCCAGGTCTTGCTGTTGGCGCTGGGTGCACCGGTGCTGCCGGAAGTAAAACCAATCGCCATCAGCTGCGTATCCGCCAATTGCGGCAGCACGCCGTCAAGACGCGGCAATTCCATTGGCAGGACGAAGCTGCCCGGTGGCAACGGCTGCTGGGCGTCGTCAGCCAGGCAGTAGGTCTGCGGATAGCGCTGCTGCACATCGGCAACGACCGCATGTGCGCGCGACGAAGGCAGCAGGTTCACTTGACCGCGCAGTGCCACCGCGCAGAACGCGACCAGGAAGCGGTAGCGGTCGTCGCACAGGTTGACCGCATGCTGGCCCGCCGGCAGCAGTGCGGCCACGCCACGCACATGCGCGAAGAAGGTCTGCAGATCGATCGACCTGTCCGCGCCGACCGCCAGCAGGCGCTGCAGGCCACCATTGGCCAGCGGGTGGCGGGACGGGGATGACAACTGCTCGGGAACAACCGACATGCGACTACCAGGACCTCGTTCGATGGACAGCCCATCGCGACGCCGGCCACAACGGGGCGGCCAGCTTGGCCCTGCGCGGCCCGGCTGGCAAGCCGGGCCATGTCACCGGGGTTCAGTGATAGCCGGTTTCGGCCGTGACCTTGCCGCGGAAAACCTTGTACGACCACACCGTGTAACCCAGGATCACCGGCAGCAGCAGCACCAGCCCGACCATGCTGAAGCCCAGCGAGGACGCCGGTGCGGCGGCCTGCCACAGGGTCAGGTGCGGCGGCAGCAGGTAGGGCCACATGCCCAGTACCAGGCCGATGAAGCCCAGCACGAACAGCGCCAGGGTCAGCAGGAACGGCGGCAGATCGCGCCGTGGATGCATGGCGCTGCGCCACAGCGCCACCGCCACGGCCAGGGTCAGCAGCGGCACCGGCGACAGCCACCAGAAGTTGCCGTCGCTGAACCAGCGCTCCATCACCCGCGACTGCAGGAACGGCAGCCAGGTGCTCACCAATCCCATGAACACGATCACCGCCACCATCAATGGCCGCGTCAGCGAGCGCGCCAGCGCCTGTTCCCGGCCCTCGGTCTTGAGGATCAGCCAGGTACTGCCAAGCAGCGCATAGCCGGTGACCACCGCCACCCCGGTCAGCATCGAGAACGGGCTGAACCAGCCGAATGCACCGCCGCTGTAATGCCCGTCCTGCATCGGCAGGCCCTGCACCAGCGCGCCGAGGATCACGCCCTGCGCGAACGAAGCCAGCAGCGAGCCCAGCGCGAACGACACGCTCCACAACGCACGCGAACGATGCGCCTTGAAGCGGAACTCGAAGGCCACGCCGCGGAACACCAGTCCCATCACCAGCAACAACACGGGCAGATACAGGCCCGACAGCAACACCGCATACACCTGCGGAAACGCCGTCATCAGCCCTGCGCCGCCGAGCACCAGCCAGGTTTCATTGCCGTCCCAGATCGGCGCGGCGGTATTCATCATCACGTCGAGCTGCTTCTCGTCCTCGGCAAACGGCGCCAGGATGCCGATGCCGAGCACGAAGCCATCCAGCACCACGTACATCAGCACGCCGAAGCCAATCACCGCGAACCATGCCACCGGCAGCCAGGTTGTCATCTCCATGTCAGCGCTCCTCCAGTGGTTCGTTGACGCCGGACAGCGGCCGCGCCGGGGTATGCATGCCGTCGTCGCGCGGCGGCGGGTCATGTGGCTTGGGCCCACTGCGCATGATCTTGACCAGGTACCAGATGCCCCAGCCGAACACGAACAGATAGCCGATCACGTAGATGGCAAGTGACAGCACCGTCATCCACACGCTCTGCGTACCCACCGCATCGGCGGTGCGCAGCACGCCATACACCACCCACGGTTGCCGGCCCATTTCGGTGACGAACCAACCGGCCACCAGCGCAATGAAGCCGCTGGGCAGCATCCAGTTCCAGCCGCGCAGCAACCACTTCGATTGCAGCAAACGCCCACGCCATAGCTGGAAAGCCGATATCCACGCCAACACCAGCATCAGCGTGCCGATGCCAACCATGATGCGGAATGCATAGAACACCGGTACCACCGGCGGTCGCTCGCTGGCCGGCACCGAGGTCAAGGGCGCAAAGCTACCGTCCATGCTGTGGGTCAGGATCACGCTGCCAAGCTTGGGGATGGCAATCTCGTAATCGTTGCGCTCTTCCTTTTCGTTCGGCACCGCGAACACCACCAGCGGCACACCTTCGCCCGGCCGGGTTTCATGCCAGTGCGCTTCCATCGCCGCGATCTTCATCGGCTGGTGCTCCAGCGTGTTCAAGCCATGCATGTCGCCAACGAAGATCTGCACCGGCACCGTCAATGCGGCGAATGCGACCGCGGCCACCAGCATCTTGCGGCCGGCTTCCACATGCACCCCACGGCGCAGGTACCAGGCACCGACGCCGCCGATAACAAAGCAGGTGGTGATGAACGAGCCCAAAGCCATATGCGCCAGGCGATACGGGAAGGAAGGATTGAACACCACCTGCCACCAGTCCTGCGGATGCACGATGCCATCGACCAGCGTGTAACCAGCCGGGGTGTGCAGCCAGCTGTTGGAAGACAGTATCCAGAAGGTGGAAAACAGCGTGCCCAACGCCACCATGCAGGTGGAGAAGAAGTGCAGGCGCGGCGAGACCTTCTCCCAGCCGAACAGCATCACGCCGAGGAAACTCGCTTCGAGGAAAAACGCGGTCAGCACCTCGTAGGTAAGCAATGGCCCGATCACCGTGCCGGCCACTTCACTCAGGCGCGGCCAGTTGGTACCGAACTGGAAGGCCATGACGATGCCGCTGACCACGCCCATGCCGAAGGACACGGCGAATATCTTCTGCCAGAAAAAAAACAACTCACGCCAGACCGGGTTGCGGGTGCGCAACCAGCGCCATTCGACGAAGGCCAACCAGCTGGCGGTGCCGATGGTGAAGGCTGGGAACAACACATGAAAACTGACGACGAAGCCGAATTGGATCCGGGACAACAGCAGCGCTTCCACGGGCGCTTCTCCGCATGACCTTTAATTGGGGCAATTCTGGTCCGGTATTGGTTAAGACCGGATGTGACCGGATGTCGCAGTGCGTCAAAAAGTCGCAGCCGCTCTAGCCCCCTCCCTTTGGCGCAGCCAAGGGGAGGGTTGGGGAGGGGTGAGCATTTGGCTGGTCCTGTAGAGCCGAGCCATGCTCGGCTGAGGCCTTACCGGGAAAGCCCCTGCCGAGCATGGCTCGGCACTACCCTTCTGCCCCAGCTATTCGGGCAACCGAAACATTGCCGATTCCGGCAGCTCAGCCGCCGAACCCGGCCCCCATGACCTGTGGCCCAGCCCGCCGCAGGTGCTCGCTGCTACCCTTGCGGAGTTCTCTTTCACCGGTGCCGAATGATGCCCAAGCTGCTGCCCCTGTCCCTGCTGTTGTTGACCGCTTTCGGCAGCGCCCATGCCGCGCCCACGCCGATCACCATCGAGCAGGCCATGGCCAACCCCGACTGGATCGGGCCGCCGGTGGAATCGGCCTGGTGGTCGTGGAACGGCCAGCAGGTCGAATACACGCTCAAGCGCCAGGGCAGCCAGGTGCGCGACAGCTTCCGCCTGCCGCTCAGCGGCGGCGTCGGCCAGCAGGTCGCCGATGACCAGCGCGGCACCCTCGATGCCGCCGACCGCGTCTATGACAGCAGCCGCCAGCGCATGGCCTTCGTGCGCAACGGCGACGTGTTCGTGCGTGACCTGCGCAGCGGCGCGCTGACCCAGCTGACCCGCAGCAACGACCGCGCCAGCGACGTCAACTTCGCCAGCGATGGCGGCGTCATCTGGCAGGTGAGCAACAACTGGTTCCATTGGAACCCGCGCAACAACAGCACCCGCCAGGTCGCCCAGCTCAAGGCCGACAAGAACCCGGCCGACGCCCCCAAGGCCGACGTACTGCGTGACCAGCAGATGCGCACCCTGTCCACGCTGCGCAGCGACCGCGCCCAGCGCGAGGAGCTGCGCGAGCAGGGCGAACGCTGGCGCCAGGCCGACCCGACCCGCGCCGCGGCACCGATCTTCCTGGGCGCCGATGTCGAGATCGTCAGCAGCGCGCTGTCGCCCGATGCCCGCCACCTGATCGTGGTCACCAAGCCCAAGGGCTACGACGAAGGCCGCGGCGGCAAGATGCCGCTGTACGTCACCGAGTCGGGCTACGAGGAAGCCGAGGACACCCGCACCCGCGTCGGCCGCAATGATCCGGAGCCGCATGGGTTCTGGCTGGCCGACGCCGCCACCGGCAAGGTCCAGCCGCTGTCGCTGGACAACCTGCCCGGCATCGCCACCGATCCGCTCGCCGAGCTGCGCCGCAAGGCCGGCAAGGACGCGCTGAAGGGCAACCGTCCGCTGGAACTGATGAGCGACTTCATGGGCGGCGGCATCCGCTGGAATGCCGACGGCAGCCAGGCCGCGATCATGCTGCGCGCCAACGACAACAAGGACCGCTGGATCGCCACCACCAGCGCCACCAGCGCGCGCCTGGAAAACCGCCACCGCCTGACCGACGGCGGCTGGATCAACTGGGGTTTCAACGATTACGGCTGGATGCCCGATGGCCGCACCCTATGGCTGCTGTCCGAAGAATCTGGCTATTCGCACCTGTACACGCAGAGCGGCAGCGCCAAGCCCAAGGCCATCACCTCCGGCAACTGGGAAACCTCGGCACCGGTGGTCAGCGCCGACGGCAACAGCTTCTACTTCCTGTGCAACCAGAAGTGGCCGGGCGATTACGAGGTCTGCAACGTCAACGCCAACGGCGGTGCCGTGCGCGAAGTGACCGCGCTCGATGGCGTGGAAGATTTCAGCCTGTCGCCGGATGGCCAGCAGCTGCTGGTGCGTTATTCCGCGCCCTACCTGCCGGCGCAGATCGCCGTGCTGCCGAGCAGCGGCGGTGAAGCCCGCCAGCTGACCGACACCCGCAGCGCCGAGTTCAAGGCCCGCGAGTGGGTGCAGCCGCAGATGGTGCAGGTGCCGTCCAAGCACGGCGCCGGCCACGTCTGGGC
>Ga0308158_10005006_pt1 | contig 10987 bp, 11 predicted proteins | sample PhyBR2_FD_201038 | JGI IMG/M metagenome (GOLD analysis project Ga0308158, IMG submission 201038) | Phyllosphere microbial communities from UC Gill Tract Community Farm, Albany, California, United States - DLSLB.R2 | ecosystem: Host-associated > Plants > Phyllosphere > Unclassified | place: USA...
ACCGCATTCTGCTGCGCGATGAGCAATGCCCTAATCTGCAGCAGTTGATTAGACTGATGACTTGCGAGCTGATTAGCATAACCAATGGCTTGCAGCTGTCCTTCCGCTCCGCGTGCGGAGGTTTGAAGCCGAGCCAATTGAGCAGCATCGGATTCCATATTATCTTGTTGCTTGTCTAAGCCACGGAAAACGGCGTCATTCGCTTTTTTTTGCGATTCGGAACCGAGAATATCAGTCGCTTTCATTGCGTTCCATTCTTCGGCCGAGCACCCTTTTACTGAATAACAAGGTGAACTGCGGTATGTGGCCGTGTCTTTGAAACGTTCTAAATACGCATCCACAGTACCCAACGTCCTTTTGTAATGTTCCAGCGTGTCGATAGCGCCGCGCAGTTTGCCCATCGTGGTAGTTGCGTTGTCCCACAGCTGAGTTGTTGGCTGCAAGGTATTGCGCAATTGATTTTCATACTGCTGGAGTTGAGTCTGATACTGTTGAACTTGCTTTAGTGTTTGTGTAACGCTCTCAAAAGCAGTCATCAAGTTCTGTTTTAGGTTCGCGCCGTCAACAACTGGAATGCCAGCATGCGCCGGACTAATGACGCCAGGAAGCAAAGACACTGCCATCGTTAAAGCAACTTTAGCGGCTAAAATTTTACGAGTGAACGGTTTCATTATTTCTCCTTGGAGTTAATAGTCAAATGCCTTGTAAGGCTTTGAGAATGTCATGTCTTTAGTGACCATGACGTTAAACCGATAACCTGGTCGAATCTCGATTGTCGGTGAAATGTTCAGGTTCTTCGAAATGATTTGAGCGGTTACCTGGCCCAGCTGTTGGCCAAGCGCTTCACTCATAGCACTGCTTGCTGTAGGGCGCGAATTTATTCCCTGGTCAGGTTGGCTAAGTGCAATACCCGCCGTGACTCCCGACATTAAGAAAGCGGAGCCAAAAAGACGGAAGTAATGGTTATTCACTTGGTCTCTCAAACCAGCGTATCCCGCGCTGTCAGCTCCCGGCATGGAGCCGATATCCATGGCTTTACCGTCAGGGAAAATGATTCGTTGCCAGCCGACCAGAATGCTCGACTGACCATAGGCAACCTCACTGGTATACGCACCAACGAGGCGCGATCCTTGTGGAATCAGCTTGTATTGCCCGCGTGGCGTGTCGTATACGTCCTGGCTTACCTGGGCGATGATCTGACCTGGAAGTTCGGAATTGATGCCGGAAATCAGCGTGGCCGGTATAACAAAGCCGGCGCGCAATTCATATGGGGAGCGTGGAGCTTCCGGTTTAGCATCTAGACGCCAGCGATCGCCCTGGCCCGATCCGGCAAACTGAGCAACGTTATTCCGGCTGGCCGAGGCTTGCATCAGCTTTGGTGCTCCCCCGAATTCACCTCCCTGCCCTGCGCCGGCCCCGCTGGCACTACTTGCCCCGCCTCCGACGCCTGCGGCTTCCATCTGTTGTAGTCGAGCCTTATAAGCGGCAGTAGGGTCGTCACGAGTCGCGGCGTCAAGCTGCTGCCTGACGGCTGCGATCCGGGCTAAGGTTTCCTCACGCGTGGCTGGTGCGCCGGTATTGGTCGCGGCCATACTGGTGCCCTGGCTCGATGCAGAGCTACGAGGCGGCGCGAATGGCATTCCTGATTTCGCTTTGACTGCTTCATCAAACTGCTGCAGCTTCATCGTGCGAATGCGCTCTGCCTGTTCGTCAGCCATGCTACGTTGTGGTGCCTGCATCTGAGCCATTTGCTGTTGTTCAGACGTGGGCGGTTGCATTCCCGAGCTAGTGGGCGGCGCCGGTGGCACATCAAGGTTTGCGGGAGGCGTGGCGATCAGGACCGAGCCAGGCGCATCGGTAGTTGGTGGAACTAATTGAGGCGTTTTCGCTTGAACAATCCCGTCCTGACGATTGCCGGCGATCTCCTTTGCAAACATCGTTGTATTGCCCGCCTTTTGCTGCGCGACGGCTTGAGTCGGTGCATTCTGTTGTTCAGCACGGTCCGATGCGACCAAGAGCATGATGAGCAAGAACATTGCCAATCCGCCACCCAAAATATAGAGTGGAACGTTGTTGACGCGACGGACGCCGCTGCGATCCGACTTATCTCCAGGGGAGGCATCGGGGGACATCAGATCTTCATTGCTAGTGCTCATTCGTTACTCCTTCCGAACCCAAGCGCCGGCCGGCGCTAACGCGCCGCTGGTGGACTGATAGACCCTTGAGAGGGTCTGTTTGTTGATGAGGATCGTGACCCGGTACAGGCCTGGATCAAGCGGCTGATCAACGATATAGGACAGCGCTTGTTCCCCGGCAGCGGCCGGTGCGGCCTGCGCGCTCGGCTTGACTTCCGCGAGCGCATATCCCTTGGCGCGCAATGCCGTCACCAGGTTGGCCCCGAACGTATCGGCCGTGACGTGCTGGAGGTTGAATCGTGTCCGAGCAGGGGGATACAAGGCGATCAGCTTCTTTACCGCGTCGTCCGCCATAGCCTTGTCGTCAGAAGCATTTGGCGTCTGTACGAAGCTGCCGAATGATGCTTGCTCTGGCGCGGTCGCGCAGCCAGCCAGGCCTACAAGCAGCGACATGAGCAGTGTTGTTTTGTGCATGTCACTTCTCCTTCGTGATGGTGACGCGATCCTGGCCACGGCCAACGCCAGCGATTAGAACGGCCTTGTCAAACACGTTGTCCACGATAAAGCGGTCTCCGTGAACGCGATAGTTCACTTGTACCTCTTCGGCATCGGTGAACAAACCGCCCTCTTTGCGAATCACTAGCAAGGTAGGTGCTTCGGTCTGGCTCATTACCGCTGGCATCTGGATGAATGTACGGACTCCATCGTTGTAGACACGAATTGGTTTCCAAGAAGCTTGGCCATCCACCCGGTAGTTAAAGCTCAGATCGCTCAGAACTTCCTTGGTTTGTGGAATGGTCTGTTCGGCTCTCTCACGGACTTCGCGGGTACGAATAGCGTCCCACTTCGCCGCTGCATCCTCTGGATAGGTGAACCCCACGTAAGGCATGAACTGCGAGCGGTGCGAACGTAATTTCATGCGATACGTGCGACGGTTGGTGGTCACGATCAGAGTGGTATCGAGGCCAACATCAAGAGGCTTGATGATCAGGTGCTGCACTTCGCCGGCGCCCGTGCCGCTAATAGCCGGCTCCACGGTGAACCGCGGATCACCCATGTTCAGGTTGTTCACCTGTTCACCAGGTTGCAGTTCCACGTCACATACCTGCAGGACTGCGCAGACGATATTGATCTGCTGAACGCCGTACACGAAACGCACTACGCCGTTTGGACCCGCTATTGGCTTCATTCCAGTAGCCTCAGAGCCGGCCGCTTGCCACTTCTGTGCGATAGCGATGGCGTTTTTCTCCTGTGCCGTCAGCTTAGGATTTTGCTTTGAAAAGTACGCGTCCGCTGGGTTCTCGCTCGCTGCCCGATTTGCTACCGCCCGGGCGGCGGCCGCTCGGGTCTCTGCCAACCGTTCAGCACGCTCGAATGCTGCCTTTTCAGCAGCGACCTGAGCGGCCGGCGCTGGCACGGCTGCGGCCGGCGCTGGAACGGCTGCAGCCGGGATTATTGGATTGGCGGCGGTTTGGCCAAGAAGGGGCAAGGCGCCCAAGATCATTGCTACGAACTGTTTTTTCATGGAGTTGCCCCTATTAACGTTGTTTGGACCAGGAGTAGTCACGGACGTGGATGCCCAGCGGGTTATCCCGGATTTGCTGTTCCGTCGTCTCAGGTGACGGTGCAACGGCATACACCGTCACAAGTGCGCGCCACTGCTGCGGAGTGGCCTTCAATGCACCTTGCCGATCCCGTGTCGTTTCGGTCCAGTCCACCTGCCAGGTGTCAGGGGTCTGCGGCAATACAGTGTCGATTTCGACGCTGACCGTTTCAATTTCGGCTCGCTTGAATGGATTGCTCGTTTCGCTGCCGTTGAGCCATTCATTGGCTTTCGCGGTCGCTGGATCGTTCGGAGCCAGCATCGAATAAACATGGAAGACGCCTTTGCGTTGCAAAGCGATATCTGGTGTAACCATGCGCATGCTGGATATCCAAGACGCGACTGAAGAATGGATAACTGCAGGGTCTGCAGCCGACGCTAGCTGCGCTGGACCGACGGCCGCTTGTTGCCCCAATTTGTCAACCTTCACAACATACGGAACGAACTTAGACTGACTGCCGATGTAAGTCATGCCGCCAACGGCAGCCAGGGCGACCAGCAGGGCCAGCACGCCCAACAGCTGGAACATCTGGCGACTAGCTACGTTCGCAGCGGCTTGATCGTTCCAAGTCCGCCTCGCCGATAGATAAGGGTTGGCATTTTCCCCTTGGCGTCGTCCGCCTTCAATGGGTTGGTTGTTTTTGCGTTGGTCGCCATCGCTCGGTTTCTTTTTCAAAACCAGTCGTTTGATCATGTCGCCGATATTCATGCTGTTACTCCGTAGTCGTTAAGATTCAGGCCTTTGCTCGATAGCCATTCGTCAATCCAGGCTTCACCGTGGATAGTTTCGAGCTTCTGAATGGTGCCAATTGATTCCTTATCGGTGGAGCCGCAAAACGCCAAGGCCAGCGGACCTAGTGCAGTTTCGTAAAGGCGCCGGCCGGCTTCCGAAACGACGTAGTACTGACGCTTCGGAATCGCGGTTGCGATAATGTCGATTTGCTTACTGTTCAGACCGGTCTGCATATAGAGAGTGGTAGCCAGCTCCGCTTTCGCATCCCGGTTGGGCAGGTAGATGCGAGTCGCAGTCGATTCGATGATGATGTCCATGATGCCGCTATTGGCTGCGTCCGTAAGGCTCTGCGTGGCCAGTAAGACAAGACAATTCTTCTTGGCGAACGACTTGAGCCATTCCTTGATCTTGGCCTTGAATGCAGGATGAGCCAGCATCAGCCACGCTTCATCGATCAGGATCATGGCCGGCTGGCCATGCAAGTTGCGCTCAATGCGCCGGAAGAGATACAGCAGCACAGGCAACGCATATTTGTCGCCCAGATTCATCAGTGCTTCGATTTCAAAGGTGGTGAACTTTGACAAACTCAGGCCATCTTCCTCGGCGTCGAGAAGGTGGCCCATCATGCCGTCAACGGTGTACTGCTCCAGGGCTTGGCGAATCGACTCATCCTGGACGGTCAGCACGAATTCGCTTAACGTCTTCGCGCCGCTGTTTTTCATATTGAGAATGGTGCGGGCGATCTCATTGCGCTGTTCAGGAGTCGTGATTACGCCATTCAGCGCGCAGCAAGTGTCGATCCATCCCATTGCCCAAGCACGGTCGCCTTTCGTTTCGAGAAACTGTAGCGGGCAAAAAGCCAGTTTGCTGTCGTCAGCTGCAATCTCGAAGTGATTACCGCGAACTGCTTTGGTGGTCGGGTACATCGACATGCCTTTGTCAAAGCAATAGATCGACATGCCTTCGTAGCGCAATGCCTGGAGTGCGATTAGGGCAAGGTGTGTTGACTTGCCGGTCCGCGTCGGGCCAAGCATGAGCGTGTGCCCCAGGTCGAGCCAGTGCAGGTTTAGGCGGAATGGTGTGGCGCCGTGCGTGACGCAGCTCATCAGCGGTGGGGAGTTCGCTGGGTACATCGGGCACGGAGCATAATTCAGTCCGGTCCAGATGGTACTTGTAGGCAGCAGGTCGGCTAGGTTCATCGTGTTGATCAACGGTCGGCGCACGTTCTCCACTCCGTGACCTGGCAGACTCCCCAGATACGCGTCGAGCGTGTTGACGGTCTCGACACGCGCAGTAAAGCCAATGCGGTTGATCGCTTTTTCCAGCAGCATCGCAGAACGTTCCAGCTTGTCGCGGTCTTCGTCCATCAGGACGACGACACTGGTGTAATACCCTTGCGCGACCAAGCCGCTATTGGCCTCGGCGATAGCCGAAGACGCGTCAGCAACCATTGACACCGCATCTTCGTCAACCACACCGGAGTTCGTGTTGAACACCTGGTCAAAGAAACCACGAATTTTCTGTTTCCACTTCTTGCGGAACTTGTCGAGGTGCGCAACCGCTTCATGATGGTCCATGAAAATGAAGCGGGATGACCAGCGGTATTCGCATGGTTGTTCTCCCAACGCAGTCAAGATGCCCGGAGTCGATTCGAGCGGAAAGCCGTCGATGGATACGACCTGAACGAACTTACGGCCGATCTTGGGTACAGAGCCAGACCACATTTCCTGAGCGCCGATCAGCGAATCCAGATACATCGGATTGTTCGGCAGCTGGATCGGATGATTCAGGCCAGTAACGCAAAATTGCAGCCAGCGCAAAAAGTCGTCGTGCGTCACCGACGAGCCGTCTTCCTGCGTAATTTTCTGGCCACGCAGACGAGTTGTTTTGACGGCTGCCGACATGCGCGACTCAATGTTCAGGCAATCGCGTTTGAACGTATCGATCAGACCCTGAGTGCGGGACCGGTGGTTTGCAACTACCGTTTCGTCATCGAACATCATTTCGATGAACTTCTTCTGTGCGAGCAAAGGTGGGAAGTACGTCACCGTCAGTACGAAGAAACCTTCGTACATGGTGCCAAGGCCCTCGAACAGCCGGCGACGCTCTTCATCAATGGCCCGTGACAAAGGATCAGGGAAGTTGGACGCGGATGCCGGCGAATAGCTCGGTGCTGGCCGCCGCACAGCGTCTACATGGATCATCCAGCCATTGCCCATACCCGAGAGGGCCTGATTAAGACGAAACGACACCAGCTCACGCTGCTCTTCGGTGCTGCTGGCATTGTCCTCGCCCTGATAAAGCCATGACGCCATGAAAGAGCCATTCTTACCAACAATAATGCCGTCGTCCACCATAGCGGCATAGTTGAGAAGATCGGCGAAGCCGGCTTCTTTTGAGCGGTGCTTTTTTAGCTCCAACTGGCTGTTCGCTGCTTGAATTCGCTGAAACAGGAGCAGCAGCATCAACGAACCAAGGGCCGCGATGGCAATGGTTAAAGTAATCATTTGTATTGCTTCCCTTGACTGGTGGGATTGATACGGAAAGGCGTGCTGCGGGCCGGGTAATAACGCTTGTAGCGGCGCTGTCGTATGTACACTTGGCGCATTTTCGGGTCGGACTTTGCCATGAGCCGGAACATGTACAACGCTCCGAACCACAGCACAAGTCCAACCACCGTTGCCCTTAGCTCTTGTGCGCTAAAAATCAGCGCAAACGCCATAAGGCCGGTGAACATCACCAGTTCACGATCCCCACCCATGAACAGGTTGTGTCGATTGCCGGCCCGACGAATGGGAATCGTGCGGAGCGCCATGATTAAGCAACCTGGCCTGCGGCACTCATCGCCAAAAACCGCATCTGCGTAGCAGCAGCATCGCCGAGTGCAGCGATTTCAGCGCCGCGACCAAAGAAGGTGCTCATCATGTTTTGAGCGCCGACCAGGAAGGCCATCACCAGGACCAGGAACATCAAAGTACGGAAGAAGCCGTTCAAGTCGCCACCGAAGATCAGGACACCACCTGCGATGACAATGCCGATGATCGACAGCGAGAAAGCGACCGGGCCAGTGACCGAGTTACGCAGCGAGGTCAGCCAATCCTCGTAAGGGAGCGCGCCGCCCGTACCCGTAGTTGCGAAAGCCTGTGGCAGCAAGAAGACATAAGCGAATGCCAGGGCCAGTGCGACGTAGAACAACACAGTTGCAGGTTTGGCGATCTTGAATTGAGGAATGGAAAAAGTTGCGTGCATTTGGAAAGCTCCTAAAGGGTGGTGGTGACGTATTTGCCATCGACATAGCCAGAAATCGAAGTGATTTCCTGCACGCGGCGGCCTTCTGGGGTTTTGGCGATGTGGACAATTACATGGACTGCCTCGCCGATAAGCGGTCCAATTTCGGCTGGTGCCGACTCGTTTCGAGAAACAAGCGACGCCAAACGTTTGATGGCCGCTTGGGAGTCGTTTGCGTGCAATGTTGCAGCGCCCCCCTCGTGGCCGGTGTTCCATGAATCAAGCAAATCCAGAGCTTCGGCGCCGCGAACCTCACCGACCAGGATGCGATCAGGGCGCATCCGCAGAATCAGCTTGAGAAGGATCGTCATCGGAACATCGACGGTGCTGTGGTACTGGACCGCGTTTTCAGCTGAGCATTGAATTTCGCCTGTGTCTTCGATGATGCAAATGCGTTCATGCGGGTTGCACTTGACCATTTCATTGATGATTGAATTGACCAATGTGGTTTTGCCGGAACTGGTTCCGCCACTGACCAGAATGTTGCGATGGTCCTTGACAGCTTGCTTGATCACTTCGTAGTGATGCCGGGTCATGATCCCAGCTTCCAAATACTGTTCCAGCGTGAAGATGGCGATCGCCTTCTTTCGGATAGCGAACGTAGGAGCTGTCACGATTGGTGGCAGTTGGCCGGCGAAGCGCGAACCATCGATTGGAAGCTCCCCTTCAACATACGGCAAGCTTGCATGAACAGTTTTGCCGAGGCAGCTTGCGACAGTGCGGATGATCGCCTCCCCCTGCGCGGGCCTTAAGGTAGCAATGCATTTCATCGGCTCGCCGAAGCGCTCATGCCAAACCCTGCCGTCCGCATTCAGCATCAATTCGGAGGTACGTGAGTCGTGCAGTGCCGCCAGAAGGACAGGCCCCATGTCTCGTTCAAGCTTTTTAATTGCCCGACTCGCCATGCCTGAATTGTTGTCATCTGGTTCGGATTGTTGCGTCATGGGTTCCTCTGTAATGTCATCGATTCTACAAGACAGAGGATATACCGAAACGGCCAGAGCAGCAATATTATTAGATGTTTACCGTGTATTTCGAATTGATGTGTTGCGCACGTATAGGGGGAAGATGTGTACTAACGGTGAGAGTGTGCTATGAAAACCAGTCTAGTGACTGGTAAAACAGGCGCATTGCACGCCTGCAGAAAAATTTAGCGGCTAAAAAATTTCCACGGGGAATGTTGTCACCGTATTCGTTTCATGATGAGCCGTTTTCGATTTTCATTGTCCCACTGGCGAACCGTGAACCCTTGGAACTCCGTTAGGATCGCAGTCAACCTCACATAGCCTTCGGGAAGACTATGAAGCGCATGGCCGCCAGCGAGCACATCTAACGTCGCTCTATCCAGATCAGTCATTTCAAGCAGAATCGGTAGTGCGGTATCTAAAGCCTCCGCGATTGCTTCCATGATCTTGAGGGAGGGATTGGCCTTCCCATTTGTCAGGTCTGACAAGAAAGAGACCGAAATGCCGGCCTTGTCTGCCAGTTCGCTTTTGGTCATGCGTTGCTCATCAAGCAACCGCAAGACATTGGTAAAAAAGATTTGGTTATACACGACTAGCCCTGGATTTTAGAACGCGAATTTTAGCCGCTAAAGTCATACCAAGTGGAAAATCCAGCTAAATTAAATGCCACGAGTCACTATGTAACCTAGCATCGTTTCGCTGCCACAATTTCGACAATATTACCCGCGAAGACCCCCTTGGCGATACCCCCTCGTTACGGAAAAATGACTAGAAGCGGAGATTTCCCCCTTATTTCTGGCGTAAATCATTCGATATGGCGAATAAAAAAGTTCTCAGTCTTCCCGATATATGCTATATTGGGTGTTCCATTCTTGTCATTCCAGGAGTCTTAAATGAGCAGTATTAAGCACGATCAACTAAAGCTACTCGCCGAGAACGGCGGCGTGAAGGGAGTAACCATCGTGGGCGACCCTGCCGGATTCACACTCAATGTTGCTACGGTCAGTGGAGACAAGCTGCTATTTACCAAGACCGGCCAGATGCGATTCTTTAAGAAGATGGAAACGCTGCTGGACTATCTGAAAACGGAAGTGGGCGTTGGCAAAGCGACGATTCAGTTCGACCGGTGGAATCCGGGCCAGAGCGTGATCAAAGGATAACCATCTCGGAGGAACATCGATGAGCATAGAAAACGAAGAGCTATCTTTCATCCCGGCCAAGATAGTCAAACAAAACGCAATGAACAACAAACTTAAGGCGCGCACCGCCGAAGCAGCAATACGGAAATTCGTTCCCGAACAGCTGCAGTTCTGGCCGGATGATCGAAGAGCCATTGCAAACGAACTTGCACGCTCAGCCCTATTTCAGTGCCGCAACGACAAGGAGCCACGCGAATATCTCGACAACGTGGAACTGTTCGTGTTGGGCGAGGGCGCTATGACCTACAAGGGGGAAGAACTGCGCACGCGGGATGAAGACCTGTTCGTCACATTCGCACACTGCGCGCGGGATATGCCCTCGGGAAAGATGATTGTACGAATTACGAGTAGCGAAATCTGCCGCATGAATGGATGGCGCCAAGCTCAACCCTACTACAAGATTATCTTCGAATCGATCCAGCGCATGAAGGGTGGAGTAATAACTGTGTTCTCAAAGCGACTGGCTAAAGCGTTGAAGTGCCAACGGGCGCTCGATGCAGGCGCGTCTGAAGAAGAGCTGGCCAAGCTATACGATGAGCTGGAATCGTTTGAGTGCGCCGAAAAGTCGCTCTTAACAATGGCGGAGAAGAGCGAAGAGGTTGGCGGCATCATGGTTTCACTGATCAGCGGCGATCCTACATTCACAGGCAGCAGCGGCATCAAGGATGGTATCCCTCAAGGGAACCTAAGTTGGGAAATCACACTAGACAAGAAACTGGTGTCGCTGTTCGCGCAGCCATATCGCACGTTAGTGGACTTCGAGACCAGGAAAGAGTTGTCAGGAACTGGAAAGCGGCTACAGGCCTACTATCTGAGTCACAAAAAACCTCACGACGTCAAGTTGCGCAGTCTGGAAAAGATGCTAGGCCGTCAGAACCAGTCACTCGCGGCCCTAAAGTTCCAGATCACGGCAGAACTTCGGGTACTCCAGGAAAAAGGAGATATCTTTGAGTTCAGTTTCAAGAAGTCGGCAGATGGGACTGATTGGCTTGTGTCAGTTGTCAGGGAGCGCCCGGAGCCGAAGAAGGATTCTCCAAAATGAGTAAATTGCGTCTTCCCGACGA
>Ga0308158_10005007_pt1 | contig 10987 bp, 7 predicted proteins | sample PhyBR2_FD_201038 | JGI IMG/M metagenome (GOLD analysis project Ga0308158, IMG submission 201038) | Phyllosphere microbial communities from UC Gill Tract Community Farm, Albany, California, United States - DLSLB.R2 | ecosystem: Host-associated > Plants > Phyllosphere > Unclassified | place: USA...
AAAATAATGCGCTGGATCACCCGCCCCGGCTGGCCCGGTAACCTGCTGGCCATGGCGGCCGGCGGGTTGACCCCGCTGTTCCTGGCCCCCTTCGATCTCTGGCCGCTGGCCCTGCTTTCGCTGGCGCTGTTCTACCTCGGCCTGCGCGAGCTGAAGCCGCGCCAGGCGCTGGGCCGTGGCTGGTGCTACGGTTTCGGCCTGTTCGGCGCCGGCACCAGCTGGATCTACGTCAGCATCCACACCTATGGCGGCGCGTCGGTCGTGCTTGCGGCGTTGCTGATGCTCGGCTTCGTCGCGGCGGTGGCGTTGTTCTTCGCCCTGCCCGCCTGGGTCTGGGCGCGCTGGCTCAGGCGTAACGATGCGCCATTGGCCGACGCCCTGGCCTTCGCCGCGCTGTGGCTGGGCCAGGAAGCCTTCCGCGGTTGGTTCCTGACCGGTTTCCCTTGGCTGTACAGCGGCTACAGCCAGCTGCAGGGCCCGCTCGCCGGCCTGGCCCCGCTGGGCGGCATGTGGCTGGTGTCATTCGCTCTGGCACTCAGCGCAGCACTGCTGTGCAACCTGCCGCACCTGCGCGAACGCAAGCCCGTGCTGGCGGGCGCTGTGGTGTTGTTGCTGGCGCCGTGGGTCTTGGGCCTGGCGTTCAAGGGCCACGCATGGACGACTCCAGCGGGCGAGCCGCTCTCGGTAGCGGCGGTGCAGGGCAACATTGCCCAGAGCATCAAGTGGAATCCCGAAGCGGTCGATCACCAGTTGCAGCTGTATCGCGACAAGACGTTCGTGTCCAAGCCAGTAGACCTTATTGTCTGGCCGGAAACGGCAGTGCCGGTGCTGATGGACTCGGCCCAAGGCTACCTGTCGGTGATGGGTCGATTTGCCAGCGACCGCCATTCGGCGCTGATCACCGGCGTGCCCATTCGCCAGGTGGAAGACGGTCAGCGCCGGTTCTACAACGGCATCACTGTGGTAGGTGACGGCGAAGGCTTGTATCGCAAGCAGAAGCTGGTGCCCTTCGGTGAATACGTGCCCTTGCAGGATCTGCTGCGCGGCCTGATCGCCTTCTTCGACCTGCCCATGTCCGACTTCGCCCGCGGCCCCGCCGACCAGCCGCTGCTGCAGGCCAAGGGCTACCAGATCGCACCGTTTATTTGCTACGAAGTGGTGTATCCAGAGCTGGCCGCAAGCATGGCCGCGCGCAGCGACCTGCTGCTGACGATCAGCAACGACACTTGGTTCGGCACCTCGATAGGCCCGCTGCAACACTTGCAGATGGCGCAGATGCGCGCGCTGGAGGCCGGACGCTGGATGATTCGCTCCACCAACAATGGTGTGACTGCGTTGATCGATCCGTTCGGCAACATCACCACCCAGGTTCCGCAGTTCGAGGAAGCCGTGATGTATGGCGAGGTGACGCCGATGCAGGGTCTGACGCCTTATCTGCAACTGCGGTCGTGGCCGATGACGGTGGTGTGTGTGTTGTTGCTGGGGTGGGCGTTGTTGCGTAGAAGGGCTTGATGCTATCTGTACCGGCCTCTTCGCGGGCAGAGCCCCGCTCCCACAGGGGGAATTGTGGGAGCGGCGCAGGCGGCGAGCCCTCTGCCCGCGAAGAGGCCCTCGAGATCACCGATAAAACATCTTATACCCTACCAACCCCACTGCCTCATTGAGCAGTTGGCCGTTCTGCCAGATGGCCTTGCTTTCAGGCAACCACCCTCCCAGCGGCCGTGCATTGTCGATGCCCAGGAACCCCACTGGCGCCGGCACCACTTCCAGTCCGCTCTGCTCGAAGCTCCAGCGCGAGCGCTGCATGTGCCAGGCCTGAGTCACCACCACCACTCGCTTGATGCCATGTTCGGCGAGCAACTGGGCGCTGAATTGGGCGTTCTCCCAGGTCGTGCGACTGCGCTCTTCCATCCAGCGTGCCGAGGTACCGAAGTCGTCGCGCAGCGACTGCGCCATGATCCACGCTTCGCTAGGCGGCGTGCCATAGTGCAGGCCACCGGACGTCAGCACCGGCAACCCCGAAGCTTTGGCCAGCCTCGCTGCATAGCGGACCCGTTCGAGCGCGACACCGGTGGGTTGGTCGACGCCGTCCCAGGCCGGATCACCCCGCTCGCGACCGGCCCCCAGAATGACGATGGCGTCGGCGTGCTGTGCCAGGGTGCTCCATGCCTGCACCGGCAGCGCAGGTTCACTTTCCAGCCAGTTGGCCGCGCTCTGCACGACCACTGGCAGACTCATCAGCCACAACCCGCCCAATCCGGCAACGAAACACGCCCCCGCCAGACGCGGCCAGCGACGACGCAGCCACCAGGCCGCCAGCAACAGGACGAAAAACACACCCGGAGGCAATAAAAGTTGTTTGAGGACATAACGTGAAAACATCGGGCATCTCCAGAAAATGCCCGAAGCCTAAGGGTTGCTACGCTAACGAACAACTGCCGTCACGACTTTGCAGGGTACCCATGACCGCGCTTGCCGATCGGCGATCGGCGTCGGTCGCGCTCATGCAGCCAGTACACCTTGGCCGACGCTTTGCTCACAGGAGCAGCCGGAGCTGGCGGCTCGACGCAGGCACGCTCGCCACACACATTCAGGTAGGCGTCGATCAACTCGTACTCCGCTCGGCTCAAACCACGCAACTCCAGTTCCGCCGGCTTTTCGTCGCGCAGTCGAACTGCGGTCCGGGCCACATCCAGGGCCAGTCCCAGACGGTCGATGAGTCGTTCGTAAACGTCAGGCTGCATGCCCTTTATATGCGGCTCTACCATTGGCTCACCTCACTCGAGAAAAAATCGTTCTATCCTCCATGAGCTTAGCGCCGGCTGGAAAATCAGCCGGTTGCAGCGACCAACGGAATGCGTCAAGTGCCTGCCGCAGCCAAGGCGGCTGCAATCTGGGTTTCCCTCGATAGACGGGGGTCATGTATGCTACGGCGTTTAATATCATCGTACCTTGCCAACAGGCTCAGCCTCTTTAGCAGCTGCCGGATAAGGTCACCCATTTCTCAGCGCAAAGTAGCCATGCACGAACTCTATCAGCCCCGCGAAATCGAAGCCGCCGCCCAGTCGTTCTGGGACGCGAAGAAGTCTTTTGAAGTGAGTGAACAGCCAGGCAAGGACACGTACTACTGCCTGTCGATGTTCCCCTACCCCAGCGGCAAACTGCACATGGGGCACGTGCGCAACTACACCATCGGCGATGTGATCGCGCGCTACCAGCGCATGCAGGGCAAGAACGTCCTGCAGCCCATGGGTTGGGACGCCTTCGGCATGCCGGCGGAAAACGCGGCCATGAAGAACAACGTCGCGCCGGCCAAGTGGACGTACGAAAACATCGCCTACATGAAGACCCAGCTCAAGAGCCTGGGCCTGGCCATCGACTGGTCGCGCGAAGTCACCACCTGCAAGCCCGACTACTATCGCTGGGAACAGTGGCTGTTCACTCGTCTGTTCGACAAAGGCGTGATCTACCGCAAGAACGGCACGGTGAACTGGGACCCGGTCGACCAGACGGTGCTGGCCAACGAACAGGTCATCGACGGTCGTGGCTGGCGTTCGGGCGCGCTCATCGAGAAGCGCGAAATCCCGATGTACTACTTCAAGATCACTGCCTACGCCGACGAGCTGCTGGAGAGCCTCGACGAACTGCCAGGCTGGCCGGAACAGGTCAAGACCATGCAGCGCAACTGGATCGGCAAGTCCAAGGGCATGGAGGTGCAGTTCCCGTATCACCAGGCTTCGATCGGCGAAGCCGGCACGCTGAAGGTGTTCACCACCCGTCCCGACACGTTGATGGGCGCCACCTACGTTGCCGTCGCCGCAGAACATCCGCTGGCGACCCTGGCCGCACGTTCCGATACTGCCCTGCAAGCCTTCATCGATGAGTGCAAGAGCGGCAGCGTGGCCGAGGCCGACGTCGCCACCCAGGAAAAGCGCGGCATGCCGACCGCGCTGTTCGTCGAGCACCCGCTGACCGGCGAGAAGCTGCCGGTCTGGGTCGCCAACTACGTGTTGATGCACTACGGTGACGGCGCGGTCATGGCCGTTCCGGCCCACGACGAGCGCGATTTCGAATTCGCCTTGAAGTACGACCTGCCGATCAAGCCGGTGGTGCGCACCAGTGCCGGCGACCTCACGCCTGCGCCTTGGGTCGCGGCCTATAACGAGCACGGTCCGCTGATCAATTCCGGCGAATTCGACGGGCTCGACTTCGAAGGCGCGTTCGACGCCATCGAAGTGGCCTTGATCAAGAAAGACCTGGGCAAGTCGCGTACCCAGTTCCGCCTGCGTGATTGGGGTATCAGCCGCCAGCGCTACTGGGGCTGCCCGATCCCGATCGTGCACTGCGATACCTGCGGCGACGTACCGGTCCCGGAGGACCAACTGCCGGTCGTGCTCCCCGAAGACGTCGTCCCCGATGGCGCCGGTTCGCCACTGGCGCGCATGCCCGAATTCTACGAGTGCAGCTGCCCGACATGCGGCGCGCCGGCCAAGCGCGAAACCGACACCATGGACACCTTCGTGGAATCGTCCTGGTACTTCGCCCGCTACGCTTCGCCGCACTATGAAGGCGGCATGGTCGATCCGGCCGCTGCCAACCACTGGCTGCCCGTGGACCAGTACATCGGCGGTATCGAGCACGCGATTCTGCACCTGCTGTACGCGCGCTTCTTCCACAAGCTGATGCGCGACGAAGGCCTGGTCAGCTCCAACGAGCCGTTCAAGAATCTGCTCACCCAGGGCATGGTCATCGCTGAAACCTATTACCGTCTCGAAGCCAATGGCAGCAAGACCTGGTACAACCCGGCCGACGTCGAGCTGGTCCGCGATGCCAAGGCCAAGATTGTCTCGGCCAAGCTCATCAGCGACGGCCTGCCGGTGGAAATCGGCGGGACCGAGAAGATGGCCAAGTCGAAGAACAACGGCGTCGATCCGCAATCGATGATCGACCAGTACGGTGCCGACACCTGCCGCCTGTTCATGATGTTCGCCTCGCCGCCCGACATGAGCCTTGAGTGGTCCGATTCCGGCGTCGAAGGCTCGCATCGCTTCCTCAAGCGCGTGTGGCGCCTGGCGCAGGCACATGTTGGCCAGGGTTCGCATGCCCCGCTCGATGTCGCGACCCTGGACGACGAGCAGAAAGCCGTTCGCCGCGCGATTCACCTGGCGATCAAGCAGGCCAGTCAGGACGTGGGCCAGAATCACAAGTTCAACACCGCCATCGCCCAGGTGATGACGCTGATGAACGTGCTGGAGAAGGCCCCGCAGGCCACGGCCCAGGATCGTGCCTTGCTGCACGAAGGCCTGGAAACCGTGACTCTGCTGCTGGCGCCGATCACGCCGCACATCAGCCACGAGCTCTGGCAGCAGCTGGGTCACGCCGACGCGGTGATCGACGCCGCCTGGCCGACGCTGGACGAATCGGCCTTGGTGCAGGACAGCCTGCAGCTGGTCATCCAGGTCAACGGCAAGCTGCGCGGGCAGATCGACATGCCCGCCAGCGCCAGCCGCGAAGAGATCGAAGCCGCCGCACGGGTCAACGAGAACGTGCTGCGTTTCACCGACGGCCTGACCATCCGCAAGGTCATCGTCGTACCGGGTAAACTGGTCAACATCGTCGCCAGCTGACCGACCGGCGCCCGCTGTGCCGGGCGCCCGTCAAGCACGCCACAGCCAACAAGGTTTCTAGGGAGCAACAAGATGATCAAACGCAATCTGCTGGTGATGGGCCTGGCTGTCCTGCTGAGCGCCTGTGGTTTCCAGCTCCGCGGTACCGGTACCAACGAGATGGCCATCAAGGAACTCAACCTGACCGCTCGCGACGCCTACGGCCAGACCGTGGTGCAACTGCGCAAGGCGCTGCAGGGCAGCGGGGTCAACGTGGCCAGTGGCGCACCGTACACCCTGGACCTGGTGGACGAGCGTGGTAACCAGCGCACGGCCAGCTACAGCGGTTCGGCGCGTTCGTCCGAGTACGAGCTGAGCAACACGCTGCAGTACGAGATTCGCGGGCAGAACAACCTGACCCTGCTCAACGACAAGATCGAGGTGCAGAAAGTCTACGTGCACGACGGCAACAACCTGACCGGCTCGGACCAGGAAGCCAGCCAGGTGCGTCGTGAAATGCGCAACGAACTGGTTCAGCGCATGATGCTGCGTCTGCAGCAGATCACGCCTGCCCAGTTGCAGAAGCTGCAAGTGGACGCCAACGCCCGTGCCAAGGCTGAGGCCGACGCCGCTGCCGAAGCCCAGCGTGTGATGGATGCGACGCCACAGCAGTCGCCGATCCAGATCCCCAACCAGTAAGGCAGACAAGGGCGCTCAGGCGCCCTTTTCGCTGTCATTGCGCCTGTGAAGATTCCCACCCTGTCGATGCGTCCATGAAGATCAGCCCCGCCCAGCTCGGCAAACACCTGCAAGGCCCGCTAGCGCTCGTCTACGTGGTCAGCGGCGACGATCCGCTGCTTTGTCAGGAAGCGGCCGACGCCATTCGCGCGGCGGCGCGTCAACAGGGCTTCGACGAGCGCCAGGTGTTTAGCGCCGACAACAACTTCGACTGGGGCACCCTGCTGCAAGCAGGCGCCAGCCTGTCGCTGTTCGCCGAGCGACGCCTGCTGGAACTGCGCTTGCCGTCGGGCAAGCCGGGCGACAAGGGCGCCGCCGCGTTGATCGAATATTGCTCGCGGCCGGCCGAAGACACCCTGCTGTTGATCAGCCTGCCCAAGCTAGACGGCAGTGCGCAGAAAACCAAATGGGGCAAGGCCCTGGTCGACGGCGCGCACACGCAGTTCGTGCAGATCTGGCCGGTGGATGCGCAGCAGTTGCCGCAATGGATCCGTCAGCGCCTGGCCCAGGCCGGGCTGGCCGCACCGCCGGACGCGGTCGAACTGATCGCCGCGCGGGTGGAAGGTAATCTGCTGGCTGCAGCCCAGGAAATCGAGAAGCTCAAGCTGCTGGCCGAGGGTAATCAGATCACCCTGGAAACGGTGCAATCGGCGGTGGCCGACAGTGCCCGCTTCGACGTGTTCGGGCTGATCGATGCGATCCTCAATGGCCAGGCCGAACATGCGCTGCGCATGCTCGAAGGCTTGCGCGGCGAAGGTGTCGAGCCTCCGGTCATCCTTTGGGCGCTGGCCCGTGAGCTGCGCCTGCTGGCCAGCCTGTCGCAGCAATACAGCCAGGGTGTGCCACTGGACAAGGCCTTCAGCCAGGCCCGTCCGCCGGTGTGGGACAAGCGCAAGCCGCTGATGAGCAAAGCCCTGCAACGGCATTCGGCGCTGCGCTGGGCACAACTGCTGCAGGATGCACAACGCATCGACGCGCAGATCAAGGGCCAGGCGCCGGGTTCGGTGTGGGTGGGGTTGTCGCGCCTGTCGTTGTTGATGGCGGGCCAGCGCCTGACCCTTCCTGCCGAATAGCGCAGCATTCTGGTGGGCAGATGAAGCGTGCACTGCGGTGTGTCAGATACATTGCGGCGCTGCATTCGCGGGCAGAGCCCGCTCCCACAAAGCTGCACCGCAGAGTGTCAGGGTAAGCGCTTACAAGGCTAAACCCATGCTACAGGTCAGGCTGGCATGTTAAGGTTTGCCTCTGCCCCGAAAGCCCTGGACTTGTGAATGTCTTCTCGTCGTACCTCTGGCTGGCCCATGCGCCAGTTCGCCGTGACTATCTGCCTGGCCTTGCTGGTTGCCTGCGCGGAAAAACCTACCGTCGCCGACACCCTGCCCGCGCCGATCGTCCAGCCTTCGCTGCCGGTGCCCATGGCGCCTGCGCCGAGCAGCGTCGACACGCCGGTGCTGCCGACCCAGACATTCGCCGAATGGCAACAGGGCTTTCGCCAGCAAGCTTTGCGCAGTGGCGTCGACGCGCAACTGTTCGACCGCGCCTTCGAGGGCGTCACGCCCGACATGAGCGTGATCAAGGCCGATCGCAGCCAACCCGAATTCAGCCGCCCGGTATGGGAATACCTCGACGGCGCTATCTCTCCGACCCGCGTGCGCCGTGGCCAGGCCATGCTCGAGCAGTATGCCGACGTGCTGTCGAGCATCGAACAGCGCTACGGCGTCGAGCGCCAGGTGCTGGTTGCCGTGTGGGGCATGGAAAGCAGCTTCGGCCAGATCCAGGGCGACAAATCGGTGATTCGCTCGTTGGCGACTCTGGCTTACGAAGGCCGCCGCCCGGAGTTCGCGCAAAGCCAACTGCTGGCTGCGTTGCAGATCCTGCAGAACGGCGACATCCAGCCTGAGCGCATGCTGGGCTCCTGGGCCGGTGCCATGGGCCAGACCCAGTTCATCCCCACCACCTACAATTCCCATGCCGTGGACTTCGACGGCGATGGCCGTCGCGACATCTGGAACAGCGCCGCCGACGCCCTGGCCTCCACTGCCCACTATCTACAGAGCTCGGGCTGGCAGAGCGGCCAGACCTGGGGGATGGAAGTGCGCCTGCCCGACGGCTTCGACTACGCCCTGGCCGACGGCAGCAGCCGCAAGCCGGTCAGCGAATGGCAGCGCCTGGGCGTTGCAGCCTTGCCAGGCAGCGCGGTCCCGGCAGGCAGCGAGAACGCATCGGCGGCGCTGCTTCTGCCGGCCGGCTACCGTGGCCCGGCATTCCTGGTGTTCGACAATTTCCGCGCGATCCTGAAGTACAACAACTCTTCGTCCTACGCATTGGGCGTCAGTCTGCTGGCGCAGCGCCTGCAAGGGTCGGGCTACATTCAGGGCGCTTGGCCCAAGGATGACACGCCGCTTACGCGTACCGAGCGCATCGAACTGCAGAGCCTGCTGAGTGCGCGCAACTACGACGCGGGTGCGCCGGACGGCATCATTGGCGCCAATACCCGCAAGGCGATCCGCAGCGCTCAGCAAAGCATGGGCTGGCCAGCCGACGGCTATCCGACCCACAAGCTGCTTGAGGCGCTGCGGACGCAGCAGTAACAGGTCTATGTGGCCTTGGCGTCGCCTAGGCCACTACGTCCTGCTCCAACCAGAGCTGTTGCTCGGTGGTGTCGAGCCTGACCTGCACACCCAGGGGCAGGGTCAGGTTCGGGTCGCAATGGCCACTGCGCCATCCGGCCAGCACAGGAATGCCTTCGGCCTGGAACGTGTCTAGCAGCAACGGCGTCATCTGCTCGACGCCGATGCCGGCGAAGTCTCCGACGATCACGCCACGCACACCACGCAACTTGCCCGCCAGGCGCAGGTGATTCAGAAACCGATCCACGCGGTACAGCGGCTCGTTGACGTCCTCGATGAACAACACGATGTCGTCGCTGGGCAGCTCATACGCCGTGCCCAGCGTGGCACTGATCATCGCCAGATTGCCACCCATCAGGCGGCCTTGGGCCTGGCCAGGCAGTATCGTGGTCAGCGGCCACGTTGGAGGGTGCCGCAACAGGTCCCGTGCCCTCAGCTCGCCGCGCAGCATTTGCCACAACGAAGACTCGGTAGGCGCTTGCTTCTGCGTCAGCAGATCGGACTTGAACAACGGCCCGTGGAAAGTCACGAACCCGGCATGGCGAGCGATGGCCAAGTGCAGCGCAGTGATGTCGCTGTAGCCCACGAAAGGCTTGGGATGTTGCGCCAGCAGCGCGAAATCGATCTTGTCGAGCAGACGGGGTGTGCCGTAACCGCCGCGTAGGCAGAAGATCGCATCTACCTCAGGGTCTGAAAACGCGTCGTGAAGGTCTTGCAGGCGGGCTTCGTCGCTGCCGGCCAGGTAACCCTGGGCCAGGGACACACCGGGGTAGATGCGCAGCGTGTAACCGCGCGCTCGGACCCAGGCGCACGCTGCTTCGATATCCAGTTCAATGGGGCCGGCGGGCGCAATCAGGGCGATCGTGCCGTGTTCGGGCAGGCGTGGGGGTAATCGCATGGGAATGACTCCGCAATCGTGGGTCCGGCTCAGAGCAGGCGGTGCCTGCCCTGAGCCGGCAGATGTCAGAGCTTGATCTTGGCTTCGTGAGCCTGCTGATCGGCGTGGTACGAGGAACGCACCAACGGCCCGGAGGCGACGTTCTTGAAGCCCATCTTGTGGCCTTCTTCGGCGAACCAGGCGAAGGTGTCCGGGTGCACGAAACGCTGCACCGGCAAGTGGCTGCGCGATGGCTGCAGGTACTGGCCCAGGGTCAACATGTCGATGTTGTGCTCGCGCATGCGCTGCATGACCTCGATCACTTCCTCGTCGGTTTCGCCCAGACCCAGCATCAGGCCGGACTTGGTCGGCACATGGGGCACCAGCTCCTTGAACTTCTGCAGCAAGGTCAGCGACCACTGATAGTCCGAACCCGGACGCGCGGCCTTGTACAGACGCGGCACGGTTTCCAGGTTGTGGTTGAACACATCCGGCGGCTCTTGCGCCGTGATGGCCAGGGCCACGTCCATACGCCCGCGGTAGTCGGGCACCAGGGTTTCCAACTGCACGCCGGGCGACAGCTTGCGGATCTCGCGCAGGCAGTCAGCGAAATGCTGGGCACCGCCGTCGCGCAAGTCGTCGCGGTCTACCGAGGTGATCACCACGTACTTCAGACGCAGATCGGCGATGGCGACGGCCAGGTTCATCGGCTCGTCAGCGTCTAGCGCCTTGGGACGACCGTGGCCGACGTCGCAGAACGGGCAGCGACGGGTGCAGATATCGCCCATGATCATGAACGTTGCGGTACCGCCGGAGAAGCACTCGCCCAAGTTGGGGCAGCTGGCCTCTTCGCAGACGCTGTGCAGCTTGTGCTTGCGCAGCAGCTGCTTGATGCGGTCGACTTCAGGCGACACCGGAATGCGCACACGAATCCAGTCGGGCTTTTTCGGCAGCTCTTCGGTGGGGATGATCTTGACCGGGATGCGCGCGACCTTTTCGGCACCGCGCAGCTTGACGCCCGCCTCGACCTTGGGCCGCGGGGCGTTGGCCTTGGGCGCACCCTCGGCGAGGTTCTGCAGGGGGATCAGCGTTTGCACAGCTTCTGTCGCGGTAGTCATATCAGTCGATTCCGCCCG
>Ga0308158_10005008_pt1 | contig 10985 bp, 8 predicted proteins | sample PhyBR2_FD_201038 | JGI IMG/M metagenome (GOLD analysis project Ga0308158, IMG submission 201038) | Phyllosphere microbial communities from UC Gill Tract Community Farm, Albany, California, United States - DLSLB.R2 | ecosystem: Host-associated > Plants > Phyllosphere > Unclassified | place: USA...
AGCATGGCAAAATGGTAAGAATTTTAGACGTCCTTCAGCTGCAGTAATCATCGAGCGACCACCGGAAGCATCGGAATTTCTCGTTACGGACGCATGGTTGCCCGATGTGATCAGCATCGAACTGGACACAGACATTGAATCGCCAGCAAAAACGTTCACGATCATCTGTTCAAACGAAAATGGTTCGCTTTCAGCGGACTACCGCTTCAACAAATACGGCGACGTTCGCATGTTCCATGAAGTTCCGATCCCGTCGCCATGGCGGAACGTACTTCTTCCAGAAACGAAGCTTTCTATCCACTTCGGGTATAACGGCAATTACATGCGAATGATGACCGGGACCATTGATAACGTCAACATCGACAGTCAGGGAAGGACCATTAAGATTACCGGGCGCTCTATGTATAAAAAAGCATTGTCGGACACACTACGACCGGAAAAAACGTATGTGATCGAAGATAAAAACATGAACGTTGGAACAGCAGTTAAAGAATTGCTGAAGGCGGTGGGATTAGAAAGCGAAGTTTTCACGCTCAAAGAGCCAGGGAGCAGTGATCCTTTCATCGTTACGAAGAAGATGGGACTTCGACGGGAGAAACCCGCTGATCTCATCACGTCAATGGTCGATAGCACGTTTACAGTACTAATTGAGGACAAGATGGGGGTCCTCCGGATGAAGAATGTGCCTGTCTTCTCGCGGACGTCTAAAGCTGTCTACACGTTTGATGACACGATCGAGATTCAGGAGTCTGACTTTGAAATTGATGATAGCGAAATTTACAACGCGATTCTGATCAAATGCGGGAAAGAAGCAAACCGTTTTGAAAGTTCAACCATTCGAAAAAACATTTTTCATGAGAAAAGTTATCGCGAGATGGAAGTTGAAGTGCCATGGGCAGATACCTATGAAAAGCGGTACTACGTTGCAAAATCCTTGTTTAATCAAATGGCAATGCGCTGGCGTAAGTTGTCCATTACAGTGCCGGCAGTGCTGCCGCTTGAATTACTAGACGTCGTGCTTGCCCGCGAACGGATTAGTCAGGTGAACTGGAACCTACATATTCGCGGAATCAAGTATTCCTATACGTCTGACGGTCTATTCCAAACGCTCGAGCTTGCAGATAACACAGGCTTCAAAATAAGCAGTCCAGAACACTTACCACCCCCACCGCCTCCACCTCCAAGCGATCTTCCACCGTTCAGCGTAACGGAGTCGAAGATTTCAATCGAAGTATGGGATTTCAGTGTCGAAGATGGGGACCGAATGAATGTGTATTTCAACGGAAGACGACTTAAAACGAATGTTTTCATCCGAAACAAGCCGTTTGTGCTGAATCTACCGCTCAAAATGGGTCCTAACGTCCTGAAATTCGTTGGCGTTTCAGCTGGGACGATGTCTACCTTATCCGGACGCTTCCGCGTTCGGAAGGCAAGCGGAGCGATCTTGTATGATGCTGGGGAATTACCGGACCTTGAGATGGCGCGAACAAACATTATTCATAAATCAGGCTATTACGACCCTAATAAGCGACCTGTGCGGACATGGGTCATCACCCGCGTATAGGAGGACCGCTGATGAAAGCACGCAACCGAAATAACATGTTTGATCCGATCAAGCGGATGTTGAAAAACGGCGTCCTGAGTCGGATCGAACGCATTGAAGATAACTCAAAAAATTACACGCAAATCATCTCGGAAGTTATCGAGAAACTAACGCTTTCTTATGACGAAAACGGTCTGCTGTACAACGTTGAAGGTGAAGACGTCATGGTCATGGACCTTGCTCGAGATGATTTCGGGAGACTCGAATCAGTACTTGAGACGAACAAAGTCACCGGACGCATCGTTTTAACTCAGCTGATTTATGACGAAGTGTCATGGCGGTTGATTGAAGTCATACCAATCGTGCTGGAAGAGGGAGAGCCGCTTGGATATGACGAAGATCCGCAAGAAACAGATGAATATGAACCTGAATCACCAGATACGGAAGACATTGATCTCGAGCCAACGTATGACGGTTCTATCACCGATTACGATTGGAGCGATGAAAACGGAGAGGGTGAACGAATGTAATGGGATTTAATCCAGTTTATCAAGCGGGAGGACGGCACGATTACCCGTTTATGCCACGTTTCCATAACCCGCATTTTAAAGGATTACGCATACAAGTCACGTCCGCTGACGAGATCGTCGAGGAAGAATACGTGGTCGAAAGTGAATATGCGGACTTGATCAGTATTGCGACCGCATGCGAGCGTTACGCAGATAAGGATCATTGGAGTTTTTTCGTGAATGACAAGATCGTCGCTGAAACCATCTACACCAAAGACCTACCTGAAGGACTACAGCTGTATGCATGCATTCCGCTTCAGCAAGGCGACCGACTTCGATTCCGCTTTACGAATGTGTCCCTCTCGAGCAAAGCCGTATACGTCAACTATCACATGCTAGACCGATAAGGAGAGATAACATGCCATATATTAAACAACTATTCACTGAAGGCGGCTTTATGACAGAGATGAAGGACCTTCTCGTTTCGAACGGGTGGACCGCTGAAAGTTCATTCAAAAAACTCGGTTTCAACTTTGGTTCGTTCTATCAGAAACCACCAAACAGTTCCGTTGATCCAGATTCAATTTCATTCACGATCTATCTAGCAGACCATATCGTCGTTCGCAATGGGTCTGGTGAGCTATTCGGAATGGCGCGTATGAGTTCCATGTCGAAAAAGTTCCGCGATTTACCCGCTGAATTCAAAGGAACGGACAAATACCCTGATTCAACAAAATTGATTGCTGCAGATGGTGTCCTTCGCGGGAAACTGCATCAATGGATGATTGATCAGTTCAACAACGTTGCAATCGATACAAGCGAGCTCTATTTCTACATGCTGAAAGATAAACCATTCATCGAGGATGGCACGATCAACGTCTATCCAAGTGACGACGCACAAGCGGTCATTGACGTTGAAAATCTAGGGTATAAGCCGTTTTCCGGAATGAATGGATCGACATTGTATTACAACTTTGATGGTGCAAACAGTCATCCAGAAATCATGCAATCCCCAATGATGCGCGTAAAGACACGTGAAGTAGGGACAACCGGAAACGGTTGGATGACGAACTGGTGGCCAGATTCGAAAATCCGCGTCGAAGGGCGTGTGTCACCTGAAACGGTCTCAATCATCATTCAGTGTGATAATACTGCAGCATACGCAGACAACAACGTTCCAACAATCCCGATCTACATGGGACAACTTGTTCCGGAAGACGCAGCAGACACGAACGAATCTGTCCTCTTCGGTGGTACCGCTGTTCCGTTAGCGACTTACGACTATCGAAGTACAAAACCGCATACCGCGACGCCTCTCATGCCGATCGGCAAAAACTATGCGAAAAAGCCAGGGAACGGCATCGACAATATCATTGTTAAGCGCGCGAAAATGGGTGCCTTTTATCAAGCCTACTACCTGTCGTTCCATACCGGATCAGACACGATGCCACCCGACCGCGTGAGTACAGATGGACGTAGTTACGCGTCTGCTTGGAAAAACCAACAGAACGATGAGTATCAGTACCAGTTCAATCCGTCGAGCTACTTGAATAAAGTCGTGGCTTCACGTGCGTATGTCATTCATCCGGAAGAAGGGGTCCGGGGTTATCTGAAAGACATGCTGATGACGAGCTCTATCGGTCTGATCAACACCGACCGCTTGAAGGTGAAGCGGGAAGCCTGTCCAAACGTTTTCGATCTCTATAAGTTTTTCGTCGTCGACGCGGTGTCTCCGCTCACGAAAAGTCCGGCGATTGTTTATTCACCAGCTGGGTTCGCTATCTACGAGAAGGAGGCTAACTAATGCCAACATATATTGATACTCAAATCACTTTACAAGAATATCCACAAAAAATGACAGCTCTTTTAGCAAGCGCGGGGTGGGCGATGATCGCTCGCTATCGTGCGGTTAAAAAAGGGTCACGTCAGTACACAGAAGTTCGTATCTTTGAATCAATCGGATCCGACAAACTCCGACGGAACCTTGGTATGGCGTGGGGGTATGACCTCGACAAACCGACGTTTGACGACTCTCGCTTCATTTCAGAGACATCCCGCTTGGCAATGTTGGGCGTAGGTGACGGAACGAAAAAGACATTTAAGTTTCCCGCGGGTCCGTTGCAACAAGGAACAGAACGAATCATCGTTGAGGGCGTTGAAGTTGCAAAATCATCTTATACAGTCGGTCCACAGTACGACGAAATCACCTTTACAACGGCTCCGTCAGTCGGGAAAATCGTCAAAGGAAGCGGATATTTGTCATCTAAAGCGCATGAACCCGCCAATTCATTCGGAGTCTTTACTTACAACGACGTTTATTTCGACCAAGCAATTGCTAAAGGCACACCAAGCGCCTTGCTCGGTACAGCGGACGGTACTAAAAAGACGTTCACGACAAATGGGAAAAAGATTCGTCCAGGAACGTTAAAAATGTACGTTAACAGCCTTCTCGTTAACGATTCCGCGTATGTCGTGGACTATGAAACGGGGACGATCACATTCAATGACGCTCCTACAACGGGGAACGTTGAAATGGATTGTCGCGTCTTCATTACGCCGATTCGTGGCGTTGACTATGGCGACATTGAAGCGCCTACGACCGACAGTGACAATCTTCTTGCGAAATCATACATGAACCTTGCTTACAGCGCGATCACGTACATCCAAGCGTCGATCCCGACCATGATGTCCTTCACAGACGACTTAAACTTCTCACGGACGTTCTCGCGCGATACATTCGTGTACTTACGCGGATCGGTCAATAAAGATCGTCTAGCGCTCATGATCCGCGTCGACGCTTCTGCTGATCCAAAGAAATCGTTGTTCATCCCGTTCTATTTTGGTCGGATTCACGTTGTCGGAAATCAGCCTCAGCGAAATACCGTCATTATTGGTGGCGCGAAGACAGGTGGCGTCATTCCTTGGGACGAAAAGCTCGTTCTTGGTGGTTCCTCGCTCAACTACGGAACGAAGAGCTCGAATGGAAATCAATCCGTCTTGTTGCACCAGACGCTAGGCGGTGCGTTATATCAAGCGCATTATCTTGCCTTCATTTCGCACCACGTCAGTCTTGATCTACCTGACACGAAGTTCAACCCGTCTGCTTATACCGGGAAGTATCACGTTTCTCAAATGGCAATTGTTCACCCGAACGAAGGAATGGTCGGCATCTTAGACGACGTCTTCGCGGTTCACCCGAAAAATATCGAGCAATGGGATGAGCTCGAACTCGACAAGATCGTTCCGCATGAGGAAATCGGCGTTGGAGACGGTGTCCGAAAGGTTTTCCATGTCGCACATACACCAAATGAAACTAAACCGCTTCTTTTTGGAGATTGCAACGAGATCACGACCGGGTTCACATTCGATAAAGACACGAAGTCGTTTTTATTCGACGTTCCTGTTGCTGCAGGTATAGAGCTAACCGCTTCTTATAAAGCCAAACACCTCTATCAATACGCTTTAGCAACGACACCGCTCACACCAATGCGTATCGACGAATTTACACCGTTCAATCCGATCGGGTGGGGGATTTTCAAGACTACGATGGAATAAGGAGGCGCTGACTCATGCCGACGACGCAATATGGCGTCCAGGTCACACCGAACGTCCGGAAGCAGTATGGCTTTCAGACGTCGGTGTCGCCTGTCCTATCCAGTAAGAAACGGTATTTCGTCCAAGTCGAGAACAAGATTGTTCAACGCGACGAATACCCGCTCATGATTTCGCCTATCTCGAGACGAAAAGCGCACTTAATAGTAGCGGATCGAGTCACACGTAGAACGCGAGAAGTCATCACGACGCTGGAATCGCCACAACAAGGCATCATCAAGCCTCTAACAATCCATACGCATATCCAACATCCTGAAAACGCTGTAAGGGGCGCTGTCGTCGCGAGTACGGATGGCGTGACCTTTGAGTCAACGAAACGCGTCGTCGAACACAGCGCGCTTGTTTTCGCGCAAGAATCCGCCTCTATCGAGTCAGAGCAATCGGCAGTCGTGAAATCCATGGAAAAGGTAGTCCGCGACGTTGAACAATCTACAGAAATAACGTCATTCGGAGCTACTCAATTAACTGAACGTATTTTTGCTACGGAAGAACTTCTGCTCGAACCGACAGAACGTCAAACGGAACACCTGACACACGTTCAGGGAGCTGACACGTTCCTCCGGACGACTATCCGCGCCGTTGAAATGATTGACCTATTCAATCTTCAAACGCCTGACAGTCCTATTGATGCCTCGACTTTTAGTTACGAAGTGCTAGACGCTACTCTACAAGAAAAATTTGTTCACATCGAAGAAGCGTGGCGCGGAACCATTGATCGTCCTGTTTTAGATGCGATCGTGCTTGAAATGGATAAATTGGATCCACCTTATCTCGAAACATACGAATTCAGAACGTATGGCATGGAACGACCAGTAAAAGAACATCATGTTCTGCAGCTGGGCAACGAAGAACTGCAGCGTGATCATGTTGCTTCCGGATCCCTAGCAAAAACGGAGTTCTTCGAATCAGCGGACGTGCTTATTCCGACTGAAGTGCTCTCTTTCGACTCATTTGTTAGAAACGAAAGACTCTATGACGTTGCGGTCACGAAGACGTATGCGTTCGATTCTCATATGAACGGACGTATGGTTTCCCTCTTGTCGGACGACATGTTGTCCCGCGAAAACAAGGGTTCAGTAGCATATCTCGAATCTAGTGATTTCATGGACTTGTATACACATGGTCAAGAAACACATCTCATGCTTCGAGATCATCTTCATGTTCAGCGAGAAGTGAGAAATACTGTTCTTCAACAAATCGATTCACTAGAAAGTTCAATGACGCATCCGGTCTACATGCAAGAAATTGATTCCATCGAAAAGTCCTATTCAAACGACGAAGTAATGCTGATAGAAACAGAACCGCTATCAAGGAACGTGACGCGATCGGCTCATGTTGATCCACAACTGTCCCTCATCCGGAACGACACCGCAAAAGAGGGTGTCCTGCATGATCTCGAGGCGATAGACCGAACGTCAAATCTTGTAGAAGGTACACTGCAACAACATGCTTATCTTTCGATTCAGCCGAAACAATATGATGCTGCAGTTCTTACTTATGATGGGTTGTTAGGCGCAGCAATCCCGGTGCAAGAGTATCGCTTTGATGGCATGGTTCGAAAAAATGAAGAACGATCAGTCAAGATGGTTGACCAGTCATATGTCAAAGCATTCAATAAAGCGGAATTTACAAACGTTGTTGAGATGGATGAGGCGTCGATCCATGTCGTACCGCTGGAAACGGCAATTCAACGAGTCTACAAGCCGACACGTCGCGCCAAGCACGTGCACACTCACATTGCTCGAGCAACAAAGATGGACCGCTTCTATCAAGGAATTTCAACGACACTGATTGCTTTTGATTTTACAGCGCGGAAGTATAGTGATCATTTGATTCATATGGATGTACTAGATGGAATGGCACGTAGTAATGATAAAAATGCGACGGTCATCTGGACACCTGAAGCAATGGATCGAATGCGAGAAAAAGATGCATTCATGATTGATCCAGAGTCAGTTAAACGAAGAGATATTGAAGACGCTTATGTCATTGATACGGAGAAGGTAGAACGGATTGCGGTAAACTATACGACCTTACTCGAGTATTCTTACGCCAACAAAACTTTGACGTCTGGTGTCATCGTTAGCGCGGACAGAATGGAACGTGTCGCGATTGAAAATACTACCGTTCAAGAATTTGATGAGCTCGAACTTCTCATCAAGAAAAAGAAACGAATCTGGCTCATTCCAACACGCGGAAACAGTTGGGATCCGTGGAGCATTTCGAAAAAAACACGTTAAGAAAGGAGCCAATCTATGTCGCTTTATAAACGAATCGACGGTCGCATTCGGGATGATGTGTTTACGAACACCATCCCGGCAGGCTACATCGTTTCACCGCTCAACCGCTACACCCTAACTGGTAGTGCTCTGCAGCTACAACACGACAATATCGAAGACGTCCGCGTCCTGACTGACGTACCAGGTACTTGTGCGATTGAAATCACGACGGATTACACGCCAAAAGAGACAGGGGACGCAGGTGGGTTGATCCTCTTCCGCGACGCGGAATCGACAGCGGAGTTTTTAGAACGATCAGACTCGAGTACGACACAAACTGTCGCAAGATGGCGAGCAGTGAGCAATCAAACGAACGATTGGGATTTTTATTCTGATAGCGGTGGAGGGTTTAACTTTACCGACAGTCTGATTGGATTTATTCCTAAAAAAATCGGAATCGTTCTGAAAAAAGGCATCGGAAACGGTTATGTACCAATGGATTTGAAGCGTATCACAATTACAGCCGGCGACCGTCTCACAGTAGCGAATTTGACGGACGGTGTGACAGTCGAACTCCTAGACGAAACGAACGCTGTACTCGCTTCATCAATCGCATATAAAGGCGTTGTGAGCCTTGCTATGCCGCGCCTTTTGGTTCAAGGGAAGCTCCGGATTAAGAATGGAACGACCGTCGTCGAAGAATTAAGCGCATTGTTCGCAGGAGGCGACCGTTATGATTCCGGAGCAAACTTGAAAATCATAGTTGATCCGACAACCAAGGAAGAGTTGAGTCGTACCGACTTGACCGACTTGGGACAAATGACGAATGGGATTCTACAGAAAAAGTATTATCTGTATAACCCGACAACATCAACGGCATTGAACGCCACAGTCGCAATTCAAGCCTATAGCGATAAGTTCGGCTGGCAGTGGGCAGACATAGCGCGAGACATGAGTAATACACCCGGTACTTATTATGACGAAATCAACTATCCTTCTGTTGCAGCTGGTGCCGTTATTCCGTTCTGGGTCCGCGTTGTTCAATCGTCGGATTATGACGGATTCGATCCACTGAAATTCATATTTGATCTATCGCATATTTGAGGAGGGGACGTATGGGGACGAGAATGGAACTTTCCAGACCGCTATCTTCGGGTGGAGGGGTCGGGTTTTCGCTTACTTTCAACGAATTAACGGGTGTCATTAACGTTCCGGCGAACGGAACAGTCTATGTTCCAATTGATGCCGGGGCGCATCGTTATGAAGTTAAAACGGTCTACGTGGATCCGGATAAATCAGTTTACGTTTCGATTGATCTCCAAGATCGGGAAAACGCTGGAATGAGTTATTACAAGAGCACTGAGTTAGAAGGAATACATGGTGTCTATGACATTGTAAATGTCCCTGCATCTGACAAAAGCGGGAATCAAAGGCTTCACGCCTTCTTTACGAACACTGGTAATGAACCGACAACGGTTCATTACACTATCAAAATCATTCCAATGAGTGGAGGGAACTAAAATGGCGGTGACAGATTATATCTACCAGCAAGAAACAGTATTAAAAAAGGATTTAGAGTTTTGGTTGATCGCTAAAATGCAGGCAGCAGGATGGCAACAAATTGGATCAAATCCACCGACTTCCGTCGCTGATGGTACAACAGGTCGCTTTTTCGTAATGAAAGGGAAACGAGCAAGCGACAACATGGATACTTATGTTGCCATCAACGGCTACGCTACTCGTCAAAGACATAACAACACTTATTCAGGACAAATGAATATTATTCCCTTGCTCGACTATACACCGGGTGCAGCAGGGACGTCTGGAACAACATCTAAGGGGACGTATCCCCTTTCGGCAGCGGCAACAACGCCCGCTAATAATAATTTTCAGTGGACGCTATTCGGAACGTATAACACGACAATTTATCCAGCTGATACACCATTGAATGTTCGCTTTTGTATTACAGCTCACAACGTGTCTTTAGCAATTCGGACGCCGAATTTTTATTCAGAAGCGGGCGGGTACCTTTTCTTTGGATTGCCAGATATTTTGGGGAAAGAAAAAAATAGTGGAATCACTACCGTTACAGGTTCTACAAACGGTGCAACTTCAAATGCCAACTTTCATGTTGCAGATACGCCTCTTAATATTCCTTCACCAGTGCCACCCAATGCAGCAAGTTCTTACGAAACGATTCAGGCACGTAGTATCGCACCCGGTAAATCGCCAGATGTAAATGGATTATTTATGTTGCTCTATGTATATGGAGTTGATACTAACAGTGGAATGCGGCTCCGTCATCCATCATCGTTCTTTTTGCCGGATGGTGGTTTATTAGATGGCGATCTTATTCAATATCAAGGTATGACCTTAGAAGTAATGCGCCCGCAAACCCCAATGTCTGGCGGATTTCAAGCGGGTTATGTAGTTTATCGAATTGCTTAACATCAAGAAAGGAGCATAACCGATGGGGTTTCTATATCCGCTGTTACAAGCCACTGATTCACTTAGTTATGGACGCAATAGCGCGTGGTATCAAACAGGAAACATCGAAGTCGAGGTTGTTCTTAGAATCGACAACGGCACAGCTCAAGGATCCATCATATCGTTGTCCGACTTTGATCCAAACGGCACTGAAAATCCAAACTGCAATATTTTATGGGCGCTTGAATTAAATCTCAACCAACGCCCATATTATCGTCACGAATACGGAACTAACGCTGTTGATTGGACTTCCGGATCTGCCTCAGCTCCCCAACTTCCGATTGGAGTATGGAAACGTCTTAAAATAACACGTGTCGGGTCTACAATTACGATTCTGATTGATGGAGTGGTTGTACATACAATCAATTTCCCTTCATCTCCATATCCCGGAACCGCACCACAACAATCGTTATGGGTGGGACGCACCTATACTGGACCATCCGGCACATATGATTACGGGCGCGGCTTTACAATTGCTTATGCGCAATATAAGGGACCGAATGGAAATGTATTATTTACATTTGGAACTGATCCAGGTGGTGCTCCCGGTGCACTTGCTCCACTTATCGAAGTTGTAGAAGCGCCAGAAGCGCTTGTTGGATCTTTTACGCGTCC
>Ga0308158_10005010_pt1 | contig 10982 bp, 10 predicted proteins | sample PhyBR2_FD_201038 | JGI IMG/M metagenome (GOLD analysis project Ga0308158, IMG submission 201038) | Phyllosphere microbial communities from UC Gill Tract Community Farm, Albany, California, United States - DLSLB.R2 | ecosystem: Host-associated > Plants > Phyllosphere > Unclassified | place: USA...
GGTCCCGCCCGTCAGCCCGCGCGCACGCCCCGTCCGCGGCCGGAGCCGCCTGCAGCGCGCCGACGAGCGCAGGCAGCATCCGCGCACCCCCGGGGACGTCGCACGCGACGACCGCGACCAGGTCACCGGCGCTCCGCGCGCTGTCGGCGCGCAGGCGCGCCCCCGCGTCATGCGGTGCGGAGGCGCGCCCGGCGGTGTCGTCGAGCACCGCGAGCCCCGCGGCGATCCCGGCGACCGGCCCGCCGAACGGCGGATCCTCCTGCACCTGGACGAGCGGCAAGGGAGACGGGACGGCGACGTCGGGCGGCCCCACGACCGCGACCCGCCGAACGAGGCGCGACGCCGCGAGACCGTCGAGGACGTGCGCGAGCAGCTCGCGCCCGTCGAGCAGGACGTGCGGCTTCGCCGCGCCGTCGAGCCGTCGCGCCCGACCGCCCGCGAGCACGACCGCGTCGAGCACGGGCACGGGCGGGACGGTCACGTCAGTCCTCGCGGTGCCAGTCGCCCGACTTGCCGCCCGTCTTCGCGACGAGCTGCACGTCGGCGATGTGCACCGACTTGTCCAGGCCCTTGACCATGTCGACGACAGCAAGAGCCGCGACGCTCACGGCGGTCAGCGCCTCCATCTCCACACCCGTGCGGTCGGCCGTGCGGACGGTCGCGACGATCGCGACGCCGCCGTCCGTCACCTCGAGGTCCACGACCGCGCCATGCACCCCGATGACGTGCGCGAGGGGCAGCAGCTCCGCCGTGCGCTTCGCCCCTGCGATGCCCGCGATGCGCGCGACCGCCAGGACGTCACCCTTCGGCGTCGAGCCGTCGCGCAGCGCCGCGACGACCGCGGGCGTGCACACGACCCGGCCGCGCGCCGTCGCCGAGCGGACGGTCGGCACCTTCTCGGTGACGTCCACCATGCGCGCGTGGCCGGACTGGTCGAGATGCGTGAAGCTGCTCATCGGTCGATCTCCAGGAGGGTGAGGACGTCGCCGGGACGCACCTCGTCGACGTCCGCGGGGACGACGGCGAGCGCCTCGGCGAGGGCGAGGGACGCGACGAGGTGCGAGCCGGAGCCGCCCGAAGTCGCGGGGCGGACACCGTCGTCGTCGACGACGACAGGCACGTGCTGGGTGCGGCCCGCCGGGCTGCGCCAGCCGGTCGCCGCGACGACGTGACGTGCGGGGGCGTGCGGTTCCTGGCCGAGCAGGGCGCGCAGCAGCGGCCGCACGACCACCTCGAACGACACGAACACGCTCACCGGGTTGCCCGGCAACGTCACGATCGGGGTGCCGTGCACGCGACCGTAGCCCTGCGGCTTGCCCGGCTGCATCGCGACCTTCGTGAACGTCACGGCCGGCGCACCGTCAGGGCCGGGGGCGGAGAGCAGCTCCTTGACGACGTCGTGGGCGCCCGCGCTCACGCCGCCCGACGTGACGATCAGGTCCGCGTCCGCCGCAGCCGTCTCGAGGACGGCGCGCAGCGCCGCCGGGTCGTCCGCGACCGCGCCGACGCGGTGCACGTCCGCGCCGGCCGCACGGGCGAGGCCCGCGAGGAGGGTCGAGTTCGAGTCCGGGATCTGACCGTGCTCGAGCGGCTCGCCCGGTGCACGAAGCTCCGCGCCCGTCGACAGGACGTGCACGCGCGGGCGACGAACGACTTCGAGCGTCGCGTACCCGACCGACGCCGCAGCCGACGCGTGCCGTGCGGTGAGCCGCGTCCCGGCCGCGATCACGACGTCCCCCGGTGCGACGTCGTCGGCCGCGCGGCGCACGTGCGCACCCTCGGCGGGCGCCGCGACGACCTCCACGCGGACCGTGTCACCGCCCCCGGCGAACGTGCCCGTGACCGTCTGCTCGACCGGCACGACCGCGTCCGCACCCGGCGGCACCGGCGCGCCCGTCATGATGCGCGCCGCCTGGCCAGGCCCGACGTGCGGCTGGGCCGCGCTCCCCGCGGGAAGGTCCGCGACGACGTCGAGCGCCGTCGGGTTCTGCGCGGTCGCGGTCAGCAGGTCCGCCCGCCGTACCGCGAAGCCGTCCATCGCAGAGTTGTCGAACGGTGGCACCGCGACGCGCGCGAGGAGGTCGGCGGCGAGCACGCGGCCCGGCGCGTCATCGAGCGCGACCGTCTCGACGGCGAGGCTGCGGCCCTCGGCGAGCGCGAGCACCCGCGCGACATGGTCGGCGACAGGGACGAGGGCAGCGGGCACGTGCCCAATCTAGCCGCGCGCCGCTGCCGCTGCGGCCGGGCTCGTCGAGGTCGTGACTTCTGGCCCGAGGTCGTGCGTCGGAGGTCGCGACGTCGCGCTCAAAGTCACGACGTCGACAGCGGCGTCAGGCTTCGGGCCAGGCCGACATGCCGCCGGGGAGGTGCGCGACGCGCGTCCAGCCCGCTGCGCGCAGCAGCGTGAGGGCTTGCGCGGAGCGTCCGCCGACCGCGCAGAACAGGACGACGTCGCGGTCTCGCGGGACCAGCGCCCGCCCGTCGGCGGTGACGAGCGTGTCGAGGGGGACGTGCACCGAGCCCGGGATCGTGCGGATGTCGCGCTCCTCGGTGGTGCGCACGTCGACGACGACGACGTCGTCCTTGCCCGCTGCGCGCGCGTCGAGCCGACGACGCAGCTCGCGCACCGTGATCTCGTCGGACAGGTCGGCCGCCTCCGCGGGGGTACCGGCACCGCTGGCCGCAGCGCCGCCGGACCCGGGGCTGTCGGCCCGTGGGCCGCGCGCGGCGACCAGCGGCACCTCGGTCCAGCGCGACCTCAGCGCGTCGATCACGAGGACGCGTCCGAGCAGGATGTCGCCGATGCCAGCGACGAGCTTGATCGCCTCCGTCGCCATGAGCGACCCGACCTGCCCGCACATCGCCCCGAGCACGCCGGCCTGCGAGCACGACGGCACGTTGCCGGGCGCGGGCGGCTCGGGGAAGAGGTCGCGGAGGGTGACGCCGCGGCCGTCGGGCGCGTCCGCCCAGAACACGGAGACCTGCGCGTCCATCTGCAGCACGGACGCCCACACGACGGGCAGCCCGAGCCGCGCGCACGCGTCGGAGACGAGGTAGCGGGTGTCGAAGTTGTCGGTCCCGTCGAGGACGAGGTCGTAGCCGCGCAGGATCTCGTCGGCGTTCGCCTCGGTCAGCCGGACGTCGTGGAGCACGACGTCGACCCCCGGGTCGAGAGCCCGCGCCGCCCGCGCGGCCGAGCGTGTCTTGAGCGTCCCGACGTCCTCGGTGCGGTGCAGCACCTGACGCTGGAGGTTGGAGAGAGCGACGACGTCGTCGTCCACGACGCCGAGCGTCCCGACGCCCGCCGCGACGAGGTAGGAGATCGCCGGGGAGCCGAGGCCACCCGCGCCGAGCACGCACACGCGCGCGTTGCGGACGCGCCGTTGGGCCTCCTCGCCGAACCCCGCGAGGAGGAGGTGCCGGGAGAAGCGCTCGACGTCGTCGGGCGTGAGCGGCGGCCCGACCGCGACCAGGGGTGCCAGCATCCCCCCAACCTACCGGCGGGCTCCCGCCGTCGGCGGCTCTCGCGGAGGGGGCAGGGTGCCGCGCGTCATGGTCGAGGTCCCCGCGAAGTGCGGACGGCCGAACTTTCCCGCTCGGGGATGCGGTCCGTGCGCCCTGCGAGACTCGTGTGCATGGCCGAGAACTCCAACGTCCCGGCGCGCCCTGACGACGACGCGCAGCACCCGTGCGGCCGCACGCCGACGGCCGCCGACGTGCGCCGCTGGCGCCGCTACCTCGCGGACGAGCTGGCGGAGGCGCAGGTCTACCGCGACCTCGCCCAGAGCCGCACGGGCGAGGAGCGGGAGATCCTCCTCGCGATCGCCGAGGCCGAGGGCCGGCACGCCGCGCACTGGACGACCCTGCTCGGGCCCGACGCCAAGCCCGCCGCCCGCACGCTGCGCAGCCGTGCGCTCGGCTGGCTAGCCCGCCGCTTCGGCTCCGTGTTCACGCTCGCGCTCGTGCAGCGCGCGGAGTCGCGCTCCGAGTACGAGGCCGACGCTGACGCGACCGCGGCGATGGCCGCCGACGAACGTATCCACGAGGAGGTCGTGCGCTCCCTCGCGACGCGGGGTCGACGCCGTATCTCGGGGAACTTCCGCGCCGCCGTCTTCGGTGCGAACGACGGCCTGGTGTCGAACCTCGCCCTCATCCTCGGCATCGGCGCATCCGGAGTCTCGGCTGCGACCGTGCTGCTCACGGGTATCGCAGGTCTGCTCGCTGGCGCCCTCTCGATGGGTGCGGGCGAGTTCGTGTCGGTGCGCTCGCAGCGTGAGCTCGCCGAGGCGTCCCGCCCGTCGCCGCACGCGCGCCGTGCACTTCCCGACCTCGACGTCGACGCGAACGAGCTCGCGCTCGTGTACCGGGCCCGCGGCATGGACCCCGGGTCCGCGGAGGAGCGCGCGCGCCGCACGCTCGCGCTCGTGCAGCGCGTCGAGCAGGCGCAGGCCGGCGAGATCGAGGTGCTCGAGCTCGAGGAGTCGGCCCTGCCGTCCGACGCGATGCACGCGGCGGCCAGCGAGGAGCCGCACCGCCCGGCGCACGACGGCGAGAGGCACGACGCCGACGGGCCGGCCGAGGGGGAGTCGCACGACCTGCTGGGGTCGGCGTGGGGCGCGGCGGCGTCGTCGTTCTGCTTCTTCGCGAGCGGCGCGCTCCTGCCCGTGCTGCCCTACCTGTTCGGGCTCGAAGGGTTGGTGGCCGTCGTGGCCGCGACGCTCGTCGTGGGCCTCGCGCTGCTCGCGACGGGGGCGACGGTCGGCGTCCTCTCCGGTGCGTCGCCGGGCCGACGGGCGCTGCGCCAGATCGCGATCGGCTACGGCGCAGCCGGCGCGACCTACCTGCTCGGCCTGGCGTTCGGCACGACGGTCGCGTAGCCGTCCCACGACGATAAGAGGCGGGTGCGCCGCGAGAACGTTCTCGCGGCACACCCGCCTCCTCAGGGAGTGGGCAGCCACTCAGCGCGACCAGCGGAACGTCTTGGTCGCGACCCCGAACAGCACGACCGACCACGCGGCCATGACGCCGAGCTGGAGCCACGGGACGCTGCCCTCGAACCATGCGGCCGTCATCGCTTGCGACGCCGCCCCGAGGGGCGTGTAGGACGAGATGGTCTGGAGGGTGCCGGGCATGAGCGGTCCCGGCGTCCAGAGGCCTGCGAAGAACAGCATCGGGAAGTACAGCAGCATGCCGATCCCCGACGCGGACGACGCGCGCGGTGCGAGCCCGCCGATGACGAGGCCGATGCTGAACATCGCCGTGACCGACAGGGGGAAGGCCGCGACCGCGACGAGGGGCAGCTCGGGGCCGGGTGTCCCGACGGCGAGGAGCGCGGCGAGGAGCGCGATCACAGAGCCAGCGACGACGCCGCAGAGCTGGACGACCACCTGCGCGAGGAGAACGCCCTGGGGGCGCATCGGCGTCGTCGACAGCCGGCGGAGCACGCCGGTCTCGCGGTAGCCCGCGAGGATCAGCGGCAGGGAGGTGAGGCCTGCGGTCGCGGCCGAGACGCACAGGATGATCGGCAGGAACATGTCGATCACGCGCAGGCCGAGCCACGGCGCGGGGACGTCGGTGAGGGGCTCCCGCATCCCGGGCACGATGAATCCCATGCCGAGCAGCAGGACGCTCGGGAACGCGACGACGAAGAAGACGTTGCCCGGGTAGCGCAGGAACAGCCGGGCCTCGGAGCGGACGAGTGTGGACAGGCCGCGCATCCCGCCCCGGGCGGGTGCGGGCGCGGTGACGGTGCTGGTCATGACGTGACCTCCTGGCCCTCGTGGGTGACGAGAGCGACGAACGTGTCCTCGAGGGAGCGGGTGCGCGTGCGGACCTCGTCGGGGACGATGCCGAGCGCGTGCAGGGCGATGATGACGTCGGGCAGGACGGTGCGGGTGCCCGTCACCTCGATCTCCTCGCCGACCTGCGTGACCGTGGTGACGGAGGGGAGCGCTGTGAGCGGCGCGTGGTCGGTGAACGGCTCGGGCAGGCGCATCCGGAAGGTGCGGTGCTCACCGCTCGCGCCGGTGAGCTCGGCGGGAGTGCCCTGGGCGACGACGCGGCCCTGGTCGATGACGACGAGGCGGTCGCACAGCCGCTCGGCCTCGTCCATGAAGTGCGTGACGAGGATGATCGTCACGCCGTCGTCCCGGACGCGTTCGACGAGGTCCCAGGTCTCGCGCCGCGCGTGCGGGTCGAGCCCGGTCGTGAGCTCGTCGAGGATCGCGACCTTGGGCTTGCCGATCAGGGCGAGGGCGATCGACATGCGCTGCTTCTGCCCGCCGGAGAGGGCCTCGAACGCGGTGTTGCGACGGTCCTCGAGCCCGAGCAGGGTGATGAGCCGGTCGGGGTCGTCGGGGTCCTTGTAGAACGACGCGTAGAGGGCGAGAGCCTCGTGGACGCGCAGCTTGGCGGGGAGCTGGGACTCCTGGAGCTGGATGCCGAGGCGCTCGCGGACGATGAGCGCGTCCGTAGGGTCCTGAGGGTCGTGGTCGAGGACGCGGACGGTCCCGCCGTCGACGGTGCGCAGACCGGCGAGGCACTCGACGGTCGTGGTCTTCCCGGCTCCGTTGGGGCCGAGGATCCCGAAGATCTCGCCGTGCGCGACGTCGAAGCTCACGTCGTCGACGGCGACGGTCGTGCCGTAGGTCTTGCGCAGGTGGGTGACGCGGACGGCGGGGGTGTCCGCTGCGGCGCTGCGGGGCATGTCAGCCCTCCTTCTTGGCGATGGGGACACGGCGGACGAGCAGGTGGTAGGCGGCCGCTGCGGCCGCGAGGACGAGGACGCCGAGGAGCGGGTGGGACGGCATGCTGCCGGGGGCGTTGCCCCACGCTGTCCACTGGTCGTCGCTCGGCATGCCGACCCATCCGGTCAGGAGGATCGGGCTGAGGGCGAGCGGGAGCGCGAGGATGCCGCCCAGCCCGCCGAGGCGGTAGAAGCAGATGCCGACGAGCAGGCCGCTGAGCATGCCGGCGCTGAACAGCAGGGCGAGGCCTGCGCCGTACCGGAGGGCGCCGTCCTGCAGCACGGTGCGGCCGACGTCGCCGCTCCCGTGCACCCAGCCGAGACGGTCGTAGACCCACCGTTCGGCGACGAGGAGGGTGGTCGCGACGACGGCGTTGCCGACGCCGGTCGTGAGGGCCGCGATGATCGCGCCCCTGATGAACGAGGCGCGGGTCATGCCGGCTGCGACGTGCGTCGTCAGGAGGGACGTCGTGACCATGATCGCGATGCTGAACGGGAACCAGAGGAACGCGTGGTGGGAGAACGCGACCCCGGACATCTCGACGTCCACGGAGCGGCTCACGATCGCGAGGACCGCGACCACGACGACGAGGGCGATCGCCCACGCCCAGGCCATCAGGTATGCGTAGACGCCGAGCTGCCAGGCGGCCGAGCGTCGCCACTGCGGCGTGCGGCGGGTGGGCCGCGCGGTGCTGGTCGTGGTCGTCATGCGTGGGCCTCCGTCCGGGTGGGGTGCTCGGTGAGATGGATGAACAGGTCCTGCAGGGGCACGGGGCCGACCGTGACGCCGTGGTCGGCGGCGCGGTCGAGGACGGCGGTGTCGAGGTCCCCGAAGAGGGTGGCCTGCCGGGTGGGGCCGAGGTCGCGCGAGCCGATGACGGTCTGGCCTGCGGTGAGCCGGTCGACGGCGGCGGCGGGGCCGGTGAGGGTCGCTCCGCGGGCGCGCAGATTGTCGGCCTCCTCGCTGAGGAGCAGCCGGCCCTGGTGGATGATCGTGACGGTCTCGAGCATGGTCTCGATCTCGTTGATCAGGTGGCTCGAGATGATGATCGTGCGGGGGTGCTCGGCGAAGTCGGCGAGCAGCGCCTCGTAGAACGTGTGGCGTGCGGGCGCGTCCATCCCGAGGTGGACCTCGTCGAACATGGTCAGCGGGGAGCGTGCCGCGAGGCCGGTGACGACGCCGAACGCGGAGGCCTGCCCGCGAGAGAGCGCCTGGGGCTTCTTGCGCGGGTCGAGGCCGAACCTGTCGAGGAGGTCCTCGGCGAACGCTCGGTCGAAGGTGGGGCGTGCGAGGGCGAACCAGTCGAGGTTGACCGTGAGCGGTTCGTCGCCGATGACGTCGCCGCACTCGCGGACGAGGCAGGTGTGCTCCATGCGGCGCTCGTCCTCGAACGGGTCGCCGCCGTCGACGGCTACGGTGCCGTCGGACGGTGCGCGCAGGGAGGCGAGCGTGGACAGGAGCGTGGACTTGCCGGCGCCGTTGCGGCCGAGCAGCCCGTGGATGCGGTCGGGGGCGAGGTCGATCGTGACGTCGGTGAGGGCGGCGGTGCGGCCGTACGAGACGCCGAGGCCGGAGGTGCTGACGCTGTAGCCGGTCACTGTCGGTCTCCTTCCTGGGGCTGCCGGTCGAGGTGGGCAATGAGGTCTGCGGTGGTGATGCCGAGGAGGGCGGCCTCGCGGAGCACGGGGGCGAGCCGCTCGGTGAAGAACGCTTCGCGGCGGCGGTCGCGCAGCAGGGTGCGGGCGCCGTCGGTGACGAACATGCCGACGCCGCGCTGCTTGCGCAGGACGCCTTCGTCGACGAGCTGGGCGAAGGCCTTGGCGGCGGTGGCGGGGTTGATGCGGTAGGTCGTGGCGTACTGGGTGGTGGACATGACCTGGTCGCCTTCCTTCAGGGCGCCGGACAGGATCTCTGCGCGGATCGACTCGGCGATCTGCACGTAGATGGGTTCGCGTCCGTCGAACACCGGCCACCTCACTTCGTTGGTTAGTTACATGACTAATGAACCATGGAACCTGGAAGGGCGCAAGAGGCAGGGCGCCCTTTCGGCAGGATGTATCTGACGCCGCGTCGGGGCGTCCTTCTGGTGTCGGTGCCCGTGTCTCCGGGGGGAGGCGCGGGCACCGATCCAGAGGCGCGGCCCTGCGACGTAGGCTCGCGGGGTGCCTCGCCTGCTCATCGACACGACCCCGCTCCAGGAGTCCCCTGACTTCCGCCGCCTGTGGGCGGGACTCGGGCTGTCGAGCCTCGGGACGCAGCTCACGCTCGTCGCCGTGGGCCTCGAGGTGTACGCGCTCACGGGCTCGTCGTTCGCCGTCGGCGGCATCGGCATCGCCGCGCTCGTGCCCCTCGTCATCACCGGGCTGTACGGTGGCGCGGTCCTCGACGTGCACGACCGCCGCAAGGTCGCCCTGTCCTCCGCGGTCGTCCTGTGGCTCGTCACGGCGCTGCTCGCCCTCCAGGCGTGGCTCGACGTCGACCAGCTCTGGGTGCTGTACGCGCTCGTCGCGGTGCAGCACGGGGCGTACGGCATCAACAGCCCGGCCCGCACCGCGATCATCCCGATGCTCGTCCCGCCGCGCAGCCTCCCGGCCGCGAACGCCCTGCAGACGCTCGTCTTCAACACGACGCTCATGGTCGGCCCCGTCGTGGGTGCGATGCTCGTCGCCCACTGGGACTACGAGATCGCGTACACGATCGACGCCGTGATGTTCCTCGCTGCGCTCTGGGCGATGCTGCGACTCCCGGCGCTGCCGCCCGGCACGGTCCTCTACGCGCACGACGGCGACGCCCCCGTCGTCTCGACGGCGCCGACGCGGCCCCCGGGCCTCGGCGCTGTCGTCGAAGGGTTGCGGTACCTGTCGACCCAGCCGAACGTGCGCATGACGTTCCTCGTCGATCTCGCCGCGATGGTGCTCGCGATGCCGCGCGTGCTGTTCCCGGCGATCGGCGTCGTCGTCCTCGGTGGGGGCGAGAGCACGACGGGCCTGCTCACGGCGGCGATCGCCGTCGGCGGCGTGGTGGCAGGGCTGCTCTCGGGCGGCCTGACGGGCATCCGGCGGCAGGGCGCCATGATCGTCTGGTCGATCACCGTCTGGGGCTTGGGTGTCGCGGCGTTCGGCGTCGTGCTCATCGCGGCGGGACGGACGACACCGTCGCACGTCCTCGTGCCTGCCCTCGTCGTCGCGCTTGTCGCGCTCGCGGTGTGCGGAGCGGCGGACAACGTCTCGGCGATCTTCCGGCAGTCGATCTTGCAGACGGCGGCGCCGGACGACATGCGCGGGCGCCTCCAGGGGGTGTTCATCGTCGTCGTCGCGGGCGGTCCGCGTGCGGGTGACATGTGGCTCGGCACGCAAGCCTCGTGGTGGGGCGAGGGCGTGGCGGCGCTCGTGGGCGGCCTGAGCTGCATCGTCGTGCTGTGGCTGCTCGTGCGGTGGCAGCGCGGCTTCCTCGCGTACGACGCCGCCCACCCGACGCCCTGAGCCCTCCCGACACCCTGAGCCGCCGCGCGGGCGGCTCTCCCCCTGACTGATCGCGTTGACGATAACGGTTCTCATTATCTAGTGTGCGGAGCGGACATCCCCCGACCGAGAGGAGTGGGCGCCCACGCGCCCCACCAGCCATGACACGTACCAACCGCACACCCTGGGCGCGCCTCGCGCTCGGCATCGCCGTCCCGCTCGCCCTCCTGGGCGCGTGCGCGAGCGACCCAGGAACCCCCGCCGCGACCACAGCCACGACGCCCGCGACCGTCACGCAGTCCGCGACCGAGCAGGCCGCGGCCAAGCCACGCATCGCCGTCACGTACGACGGCGGCGTCCAGGTCCTCGACGCGTCGACCCTCGAGGTCCTCGCCGATATCCCCGTCGACGGATACGTGCGCCTCAACGCCGCAGGCGACGGCCGTCACGCGCTCGTCTCGACGTCACGCGGCTTCGAGGTCCTCGACCTCGGCACGTGGAGCGAGGCGCACGGCGACCACGCGCACCACTTCACCTCCGCCCCGCACCTCACGGGCGCCGTCTACCCCGCGCAGAAGCCCGGCCACGTCGTCGTGCACGACGGGCGCACCGCACTGTTCGACGACGGCACGGGCGCGATCGTCGTCGTCGACTCCTCCGACGTCGCGGCAGGTCCCGACGGCGCCGAGGGTGCGCGCCGGCTCACGACGCCGACCGCCCACCACGGAGTCGCGGTCGAGCTCGGAGACGGCAGCCTCGTCGTCTCCGACGGGAC
>Ga0308158_10005011_pt1 | contig 10979 bp, 8 predicted proteins | sample PhyBR2_FD_201038 | JGI IMG/M metagenome (GOLD analysis project Ga0308158, IMG submission 201038) | Phyllosphere microbial communities from UC Gill Tract Community Farm, Albany, California, United States - DLSLB.R2 | ecosystem: Host-associated > Plants > Phyllosphere > Unclassified | place: USA...
TGACTTGAACATTGGCGCCTTGAACAGAAATATTCGGGTCCAATCCGCTTCCGCTTGCTGTGACCAAATCAGAAGGGATTTCGGATTTTTTGACGTCCGGATTATGTTTCATAAAATTGTCGATTCTTTCCTGAACAGTTTTCAGATAATCGGGATTGTTCGGACCTTTATTGCTTCCTCCTGCACCCGCTGCATTGTAATCTACAGCCGATGGACGCGACCAGAAATATTGGTCTTTCGTAAATGCTTGACCGACATTAGCATAATATTTTTTATTGTTAAAAGTCAGGATTTCGCCTTTCCCGTTGTTGGGAGAAAACTGAGCGATTCCAAAAATGATTAAGGTGTAAAAGCCAGCGAAAAATACAAGGCAAACTGCTGTGAGTCTGATGGCTGGTAATATATTTTGTTTCATTATTAATTATTTTAAATGTTCTATTGATTGTTAGGACGTCTTTTTATGTTGAATCTGCAGCCCGGCCTGAGTGGAGCTCATTTTTTTGTGGCTGGAAAAGCTTGGCAAAAAATAGCGGGAACGGAGGACGGAAAAGCTGCCCAAATCTTTTTAAAGGAACAATGACACCAACACGTCAATGATTTTTATCCCGATGAAAGGTATCAAAACGCCGCCCAAACCGTAAATCAAAAGGTTTCTTCTTAGCAATGCACTGGCGCCAATTGGTTTGTAAGCAACACCTTTCAAAGCCAGCGGAATCAGCATCGGAATGATAATCGCATTGAATATTACTGCCGATAGAATGGCAGTTTCCGGAGAATGCAGATTCATAATATTGAGACCTTGGAGCGCAGGAATGGAAGCGATAAATAAGGCTGGAACAATGGCAAAATATTTCGCAACATCGTTGGCAATACTGAACGTCGTCAAAGTTCCTCTGGTCATCAAAAGTTGTTTTCCGATTTCCACAATTTCAATCAGTTTGGTTGGGTCGTTATCCAAATCCACCATATTGCCGGCTTCTTTCGCTGCCTGAGTTCCGCTGTTCATTGCTACGCCGACATCGGCTTGTGCAAGTGCGGGTGCATCATTGGTTCCGTCGCCCATCATTGCGACCAGTCGACCTTCTGCCTGTTCTTTTTTGATGTAATTCATCTTGTCTTCCGGTTTCGCTTCGGCAATGAAATCGTCCACGCCTGCTTTTTCAGCGATGTATTTGGCTGTCAAAGGATTATCTCCGGTTACCATTACGGTTTTGATTCCCATTTTTCTCAAGCGTTCAAAACGTTCCTGAATGCCCGGTTTGATAATATCCTGAAGCTCTACAACGCCTAAAACTTTTTCGTTTTCCGAAACCACCAAAGGTGTTCCTCCGTTACTCGAAATAGTTTTTACAGCTTCTTCTATTTCTTTCGGAAATTGATTGCCTGCTTTCTCTACCAAATTTCGGATAGCGTCTGAAGCACCTTTTCGGATTCTGATTTGGTCATAATTGATACCTGAACTTCTGGTTTCTGCGGTAAACTTGATGAATTCCGAATTGTTGATTTCATAACTTAAAGGATTGACTCCAGCCAATTCTATGATGGATTTTCCTTCCGGTGTTTCGTCTGACATTGAGCTTAAAACAACAGCTTTTGTAAAGTGTGTTTCATCAATTCCGTTAGCCAAATGAAAGTGAGTTGCTTTTCTGTTTCCGATGGTGATTGTTCCTGTTTTGTCCAATAAAAGTACATCTACGTCACCAGCCGTTTCTACCGCTTTTCCACTTTTGGTGATGACGTTTGCACGCAAAGCTCTGTCCATTCCGGCTATTCCGATGGCTGACAATAGTCCGCCAATCGTAGTTGGAATTAAACAAACAAATAATGAGATGAAAGCAGCAATCGTAATTGGTGTATGGGCGTAATCTCCGAATGGTTTCAAGGTCACAGTCACGATGATGAAAACTAAGGTAAATCCAGCCAACAAAATAGTCAAAGCAATTTCGTTGGGGGTTTTTTGTCTGGAAGCACCTTCTACCAAAGCAATCATTTTATCCAGAAAACTTTCGCCAGGTTCGGTGGTCACTTTTACTTTTATTCTATCAGACAGAACTTTTGTTCCGCCCGTTACACTGCTTTTGTCACCACCAGATTCTCGTATTACCGGTGCACTTTCTCCTGTGATGGCACTTTCATCAATCGTAGCAAGACCTTCGATAATTTCTCCATCGGATGGAATAATATCGCCAGGTTCACAAAGAAATACATCGCCTTTTTTCAATTCTGAAGAAGGCACGATTGTGATTTCATCATTGAATATTTCACCAACTGGTTTTATCCATTTTGCGGGCGTTTCTTCCCTTGTCTTTCTAAGTGAATCGGCTTGTGCTTTTCCTCTCGCTTCGGCGATGGCTTCGGCAAAATTGGCAAAAAGCAAAGTGATAAACAGAACTGCTGTTACGATAATATTGTAAATCAAACTTCCTTGATTTTGTTCGCCCGTTGCAATCCAGACGCACACGCCAGACATTACCAGCGTTCCTACCCAAACCATAAACATGACCGGATTTCGGAACATTTTAGCTGGATTTAGTTTTATAAATGATTGTTTCAAAGCCTCATTCACGAGTTCTTTCTGAAACAAATTGTTATTATCTCCTTTCATTTGGAAAAATTTATTATTTTTTTTAAAATGTCATATGCAATCGCCTAATAATTTGTTTTATTTAAAACCTTTATTAGTGATGATTTCATTACTGATAAAAATTAAATTGAAAAATATTCTGCAATCGGCCCCAACGCCAATGCCGGAAAGAAGGACAATGCGGCAACTAAAGCAATGACGGCAAAAACCATTAATCCAAATGTTGAAGTATCGGTTTTCAAAGTTCCTGCACTTTCCGGAATATATTTCTTAGCAGCTAAACTTCCTGCAATAGCGACCGGACCTATGATTGGGAGATATCTTGCCATCAACATCACAATACCACAGGCGATATTCCAGAATGGCGTGTTGTCGCCCAGGCCTTCGAAACCGCTTCCGTTGTTGGCACTTGAAGAAGTGAATTCATAAAGCATTTCGCTGAAACCGTGGAAACCGGGATTGTTGAGCCAACTGGTGTAAGCTTCAGGGTTGTTGGCATAAGTATAACTTGCAATCGCAGTTCCGGCCAGAATCAAAAATGGGTGAAGCAGCGCAATCATCATTGCGATTTTCATTTCTTTGGATTCGATTTTTTTGCCAAGGAATTCTGGCGTTCTGCCGACCATCAATCCACTGATGAAAACGGCGAGAATAATGAAGATATAGAAATTCAGAAATCCGACTCCTACTCCGCCGTAGAAACAGTTGACCATCATTCCGAGCAATTGGTTCATCCCACTGATTGGCATAAAACTATCGTGCATCGAGTTGATACTTCCCGTTGAAATAATGGTGGTTGCGATGCTCCAATAAGCCGAAGCCGCAGAACCGAATCTGATTTCTTTACCTTCCATATTTCCCATCGTCTGAGAAATTCCCATTTCAGAAATCGATGGATTTCCGCCAGTTTCTGAGATGACTGTTGGAATCATCAGCAATAAAAATCCAATGGTCATCACACCGAAAATGGTCCACGCCAGTTTTCTTCTTTTAAGCATATAACCCATTGCAAAAATCATTGCCAATGGAATCAGCATCTGTGTAACGATTTCGACGATATTAGTAAAATAATTCGGATTTTCTAATGGATGCGCTGAGTTCGGTCCAAAAAATCCGCCGCCATTTGTACCTAAATGTTTGATGGCAACAAATGCTGCCACAGGACCGCGACTCACTTCTACTTTGTCACCCTGAAGATTGATGATTGCGTCTTTGCCTTCGAAAGTCATTGGTGTTCCATTAAATGCTAATAGAGAAGCTACTATAACGGCAATTGGAAATAAGATTCTGGTGCAACTTCTCACAAAAAAGAAGTAAAAATTACCCAATTTATCAGTAGTTCTTTCTTTCATTGCAGTGAAAACAACAGCTGCTGCGGCCATTCCACAACCTGCACTGATGAATTGCCAAAGCATCAAAGTCAATTGCCCCAAATATGACATTCCGGTTTCACCTGAGTAATGCTGAAGATTAGTATTACAGACAAAACTGACAGCGGTGTTGAAGGCCAAATCGCCACTCATCGATGGATTGTTGTCCGGATTCATTGGAAGCCAACTCATATTGGTAAGTACTAACATTGCTACCAGAAACCAAACTAGATTGATAGTCAACAATGCCAAAAGATGTTGTTTCCAATTCATTTCTTTGTCAGAATTGATGCCTGAAAGTTTGTAGAAAAGATTGTCTATTGGGTTTAAAATTTTATCCAGCCAGGTTTTTTCATCGCTGAACAGTTTACCAATGTATCTTCCCAGCGGTATCGCGAGAGAAACGGCGAGAAAAAACATTAATATAATTCCTAAAATTTCTGAGTTCATTTTTTTAAATTTGAAGTGAGTGAGAAGTGAAAAGTGAGAGGTAAAAAGATTGACAGAACTTCTAACTATTTACCGTCAACTTTTCACTTTTTAAAATTTCTCCGGTTTTACAAGTACATAACACATATATGCGAAGACGGCGAGGGCGATGATGAATAGAACGGTCATATTTTTTCGAAGTATTTTACGGTTAGAAAAAAAACGGCAAAAAGAGCTAGTCCTAAGATGATTGTAATTGTTGTCATTGTTGAATTTTTATGAAAATTGAATGATTGCTGCAACTACAAAAACACTGAGAATCACAGCAATATTGACGATTAGAATCTGAAATTGGTGTCTGGAGTTAGAAGCTTTCCAAAGTTCCCAATCTCCCCTGTTTTTAGTTTTCATTGGTTTGAAATTTATAATCCGGATTTGTAAACCTGGCGGAAATAAGCCTTCTGCAATCCCACAGGAATTTTCTCGAAAATGAGATTTTTGTAAACGCTGTCGCAAGAAAAAATCATACTGTCCAAGGAGTAAATGAAGATAGATTCTACCGCATTTTTCAGGGTTTGGTCTCCTTTTCTGTAGATTTCGTTCATTTTATTGAGACAATTGATAAGGACGATTTTGTCTTTCTTTTTTATCAGTTTTTGGATTTGTTTTGTGAAAACATTGATGACCATAAAAGAATTTTTGGTCTTGTAGATTTCTTTGAACTCTTCTTCAGACTCAGGTGCAACTTTGATGATTTCCTGAATGGCTTCTGTGTGATTCATTTTATTATTATTTTAAATCACTAATGCCAAGATATGTTCCCTTTGATAATTTAATCATTCAATTCAATGTAAATCAATTGATTAAAAATTATTTTTGAAATTTAAGCAACAAAAAAGCCTATCATTTTGATAGGCTTTTTCTCAATATGATAATTAATTTATGATATTTTGTATTCTTCTATTTTGCGATAAAGCGTTGCAATCCCAATTTCCAGCAAACGTGCAGCTTCGGCTTTATTACCTTTGGTATAATTCAAAGTTTTTTGGATGTGAATTTTTTCGGCGCTTGCCATCGAGAATGCGGACAAGGTTTTGTTTGCAGTTTCGGAAATTTGTGACTGTTGTAAATCGAAAGGTAAACTATCAATTGATAAAGTGTTACCGTCCTCTAAAATAACACTTCTTTCAATGATATTTCGTAGTTCGCGGATGTTACCTTTCCACGAATGTTTTTTTAGGACACCAAGATAATCATCAGAAATCGAAATGATTTTTTTTCCGATTTTTTGAGAGAATTTCATCAGAAAATAATTGGCTAATTCTGGAATATCAGAAGTTCTATCGCGCAACGACGGTAGAACGATGTTAAAAATATTGATTCTATAAAACAAATCTTCGCGGAAGTTTCCTTTATCGATTTCGGTTTGCAAATCTCGGTTCGTTGCAGCAATTATTCTTACATTAACTTTCGTCGGTTTGCTGTCTCCAACTTTCAAAAACTCGCCAGATTCCAGAACACGGAGCAATTTGGCCTGCAAATCTAAAGGCATCTCCCCTATTTCGTCCAGGAAAACCGTTCCATTGTTGGCTTCTTCAAAAATCCCTTTTGAATCTTTCATAGCGCCCGTAAAAGCGCCCGCTTTGTGACCAAACAATTCGTTCTCCAACAATTCTTTGCTGAAAGCCGAGCAGTTGATGGCTACAAAATTTTGCTTATTCCGATTGCTTGCATTATGAATAGCCTGCGCAAAAACCTCTTTTCCAGTTCCGGTTTCTCCGTTAAGAAGAACTGTGGCATCTGTGACAGCCACTTTTTTTGCAGAATCAATAGCAGACTGAATCAGTCTTGATTTTCCGATGACGTTGTCAAAAGATTGTTTATTGTCAAGTTGTTTCTCTAGTTGTAAAACTCTTTTGTTAAGGGTAACTTTCTCCAAAGCTTTATAGACCAAAGGAATGATTTTGTTGTTGTCATCACCTTTTGTAATATAATCGAAAGCACCGTTTTTAATAGCCTTAACGCCATCCGGAATATTGCCGTAAGCCGTCAAAAGAATAGTTTCTACTGAAGGATATTTCTCTTTAATAATTTTAGAAAACTCAACACCACTTCCATCGGGAAGTTTGACATCGCTTATAACAACATCAATATCCGAAACTTCGAGTCGTTTTTTTGCATTTTTCAAATCAGAGGCCTGGAAAACTTCGAAGCCTTCCAGAATGATAATTCGGGAAAGTAAAGTTCTGATTTTTTCTTCGTCGTCTATGATGAGGATTTTGTTCAATGGTCTATGATAATTATTGTTGAATAAGATTTAATTGTGAAAAATCTTCACGTTTATCTTTCAGAAAAATTATTTTGTTGATTCATAATCAAAATTATATCGTTTTCTCATCTGTAAAAAACTGAAATGTTTCTTTTTTATTGATAAGTTGGAGCGGATATAATTGCGGGTTATATTCTCCGTTCAAAACTTCATTTAATGCATGTCTTTTGGATTCTCCAAATGCTACAACCAGAATGTTTTCTGCTTTATTAATAATTGGTTCTGTCAAAGTAATTCGGTACATTTCCTGAGATTTCAGATAATAAGCATCAACCCATTTTTCTTTTTCATTCAAGATTTCTTCGCCAGGAAATAGAGATGCTGTATGACCGTCATCTCCCATTCCCAAAAGAATAAAATCGAAAACACCTTCATTTCCTAAAACATTTCTGATTTGCAGTTCATATTCTTTCGCAAATTCCTGAGGTTCTACTCCATCTTTGTACATTGGAAAAATCTGACTTTTATTTACCGGAACTTGATTCAACAATGTTTCAAAAGTCATTTTCGCATTGCTTTTATCATCGTCCAAAGATACCCACCGTTCATCAACCCAAAAGAAATAGATTTTGTTCCATTCTATTTTATCAGCATATTCTTTGGTTGCTAATAATTTGAAAATAGCTTTTGGAGAAGAACCACCACTTAAAGCAACTACAAATTTGCCGTGTTTTCGAATTGATTTTTCAGCAAGTTCAACAAATGTATCAGCCGATTTTTGATATAATTCTTCCAGATTTTTAAATACTGTAATGTTCATTCTCGTCAGTTAAAAATTAAACCCATTTGTGACCCTGTCTTTTGACTAAAGCATCGCTGCCTTCTGGCCCCCAGCTTCCTGCCTGATAATTCGGGAAAGAAAGTTCTTTATTATTTTCCCAATATTCCTGAATTGTTTTCACAACATCCCAAGCTTCTTCTACCTGGTCAGATCGCATAAACAGAGTTAGATCACCTAAAAGTGCTTCCAGTAAAAGTGTTTCATAAGCTTCCGGACTATCTTCCTGGCAGGCAAAATCATTAAAGACCATTTCCACAGGCTTCAAATCCAAAGAAAGTCCCGGCTTTTTGCTCATAAACTGAAGACGAATATCCATAGAAGGCTGAATGTTGATAATCAATCTGTTTGCTGATAATTCAAACGGACTGTTAGAGAATGTAGATGTTGGCAGCGGACGGAATTGGATGGTAATATAAGAATGTTTCTTTTCCATTTTTTTCCCTGTTCTCACATAAAAAGGGACGTTTTGCCATCTCTCATTATCCAGATAAAATTTCATTGCCACAAAAGTCTCTGTGTTAGAATCTTCAGCAATTCCATTTTCCTGACGGTAACCTTTTACCTCTGTGCCATTAATCATTCCTGGTCCATATTGTCCTCTGACTGCATAATGCGAAACTTTATCTGGTGTGATTCTGCGAATAGATTTCAAAACATCTACTTTTCTATCTCGGATTTCTCCCGATTCCAAAGAAGCCGGCGGTTCCATTGCAACCATACAAAGAATTTGAAGCAAATGATTCTGAACCATATCTTTCAGCGCACCAGTTTGTTCGTAAAAAGCGCCTCGAGTTTCAACACCAACTTCTTCAGCTACAGTTATTTGAATTGATTCAATATATTTCTGATTCCACAAAGGCTCGAAAATCGAATTTCCAAATCTGAATGTTAGGATATTTTGAACCGTTTCTTTTCCTAAATAATGATCAATGCGATAAATCTGCTCTTCTTCGAAAGTCTGTGACAACATTTTATTAAGCTCTATTGCAGACGCTTTGTTATGTCCAAAAGGTTTTTCGATAATAATTCTGTCTTTGTCAGCATCAGAAGCTAAAAACGTATTTTTGATGTGATTGGAAATCGTTTCTATAAAATTAGGCGCAATCGAAAGATAAAATAATCTGTTGGCTCTGGTGCCATAATCAATATCGAAAGTCTGCAATTTTTGACTGAGGTCTTGGTAAGATTGCTGCTCATCCAATTGATGTTGGAAGTAGGTCAAATGCGACTCAAAACCTTTCCAATCTTCTGACGTCACATCTTTTCGGGAAAATTCATTCAGATTTTCTTTGATGTAATCTCTGAATTTTTCGTCCGTATTTTCTGCTCTTCCCAAAGCTACAATATTGAAACGCTCAGGCATTCTGCCATCGATATACAAATTGTAAAACGCAGGAAACAATTTTCTTTTAGCTAAATCTCCGGTTGCACCAAAAATGATAATCGTAGTTGGTTGCAGGATTTTATTTTCACTCATTTTTTTCCTGAATTTATTGATTTGAAGAATTCCAAGAGGTGTGAAAAGTACCTTCTCTATCAGCACGTTGGTAAGTATGCGCTCCGAAATAATCACGCTGAGCCTGGATCAAATTCACAGGAAGAGATTCTGTAGTATAAGCGTCAAAATAACCTAAAGCTGTTTGAAGTCCTAAACTTGAAATTCCGTTTTCAACAGCGAAACTTGCCGTTTTTCTTAGAGATTGGATTTTCGATTTTACAATTTCAGAAATCTCTTGATTCAATAAAATATTTGATAAATTCGAGTCTGCAGAATATGCAGTATAGAATTTCTCTAACAATACAGAACGAATGATACAGCCGCCTCTCCAGATTTTAACAACATCTTTCAATGGAATTTCAAAGTTGTATTCTTCAGAAGCTTTTACCAATAATGCCAAACCTTGAGCATAGCTGATTAAGGTTGCCAAATACAAAGCGTCACCAACTTCTTGGATGAATGCTTCTACATTTTCCGGACTTGTAATTTCCTTTTCAGAATATAATTTGGAAGCCTGAACACGTTCATCTTTATAAGCAGACAAAATTCTGGAAGTTACTGCAATATCAATCGTCGGAATAGAAACTCCGATTTCCATTGCTTGCTCAGAAGTCCATTTTCCGGTTCCTTTTGCGCCGGCTTTATCTAAGATTTTATCAACCAAATAAGCGTCTGTCAAATCATCTTTTTGTTGGAAAATATCTCGTGTAATCTCAATCAGGAAAGAGTTCATTTCACCATCATTCCAATTTTTGAAAACCTCGTAAAGTTGTTCGTTATTAAGATTCGCGCCCTTTCTTAGAAGGTCATAAGCTTCGCTGATGAGTTGCATAATCGCATATTCGATTCCATTGTGAACCATTTTTACATAATTTCCAGCAGAACCTTTGCCCATATACGCTGTACAAGCTTCTCCATCGACTTTTGCTGCAATAGATTCCAACATCGGTTTCAGAAGTTTGAACGCTTCCAAATCTCCGCCAGGCATAATACTTGGCCCTTTTCTTGCGCCTTTTTCACCGCCTGAAACGCCCATTCCTACAAAATGTAAATCTTTTGCAGCTAGGTCAGAAATCCTTTTGTTTGTATCTTCGAAGTAAGAATTTCCTGCATCGATAACGATATCACCTTTGCTCAAAAGTGGCGTGATATTTCCTAGAACCGCATCAACAGGTTTTCCTGCAGGAACCATTAGAATTATTTTTCTTGGTGTTTCTAAAGCAGTCACAAATTCCTCCAAAGAAACTGTTCCTTTGACTTTCATTTTATAAGTTGCACCGTCCTGCAAATGTTTTACTTTTTCATCATCGAGGTCAAATCCCGCGATAGAAAAACCATTTTCAGCAATATTGTAAAGAAGATTTCTCCCCATCACTCCGAGACCAATCATCCCGTAATTATACTTTTCCATTTTTAAATTTAGATTGATTTAAATTTTACAAAGTATAAATTTACGGAATTGAAATCGACCGAAAACAATAAACCGAAAAAAATTGATCTATGATAATGATAGGAATAATTCCTGATAATCCGTTTTAAAATTCTGAACACCATTAAAATAAAAAGTTACCCACTTCAAAAACTCATTCTTCCAGAATCATTTTTTGTTTTCGATGGCAATGAAGAAAAAGGCTGTAATCAGAATTTTTTTTTTAAGTACTTCAAAATGATACTGTTCTACAACAGCAGATTTGCCTACCAACTTACTTTTTTAAAGTTTTTAACTAGCCATAACAACCAAAATTAAGACTTTTCATCTTTCCATGTTCCGAGGTTCCAACGATAATTATAGAGCGATCTTTGAGAAGTTTTTCTCTTATTTCAAATAGTTCGGAAAGGCTCACTTCTTTGCAATCATTAGAATAAATCAACGAATTTTCATTAATAATATAAGTTCTTATTTTCGGATTATTATTCACAATTATTCTCTCGTCGAAATTCTTATATTTTATTTCAACCAAATCTATTTCTATATAAATTACATTATT